>Ga0163144_10002693_pt1 | contig 40622 bp, 38 predicted proteins | sample OliLak19BULKMAT1_FD_123175 | JGI IMG/M metagenome (GOLD analysis project Ga0163144, IMG submission 123175) | Freshwater microbial mat bacterial communities from Lake Vanda, McMurdo Dry Valleys, Antarctica - Oligotrophic Lake LV.19.BULKMAT1 | ecosystem: Environmental > Aquatic > Freshwater >...
CACCGTAACAGCCGTCGCCGCCGATACCGTCGCCGGCGCCGTGTAGAGCCCATTTTGCGAGATCGAACCCAATGCCGGGCTCACACTCCACGTCACGCCCGTATTTGAAGTTCCCGTCACCGCCGCCGTTAACTGCACCGTCCCCCCAGCCGAAACCGAACCCGTCCCCGGCGTCACCGTCACCCCGACCCCAGGATTCACCGTCACCGTCGAAGAACCCTTCTTCGTCCCATCCGCCACACTCGTCGCCGTCACGGTAACAGCCGTCGCCACCGGCACCGTCCCCGGCGCCGTATACAGCCCAGACGCCGAAACCGAACCCACCGCCGGGTTCAAACTCCACGTCACCCCTGTATTCGCAGTCCCCGTCACCGCCGCCGTTAACTGCACCGTCCCCCCAGCCGAAACCGAACCCGTCCCGGGCGTCACACTCACCCCAACGCCCGGATTCACCGTCACCACCGAAGAACCCTTCTTCGTTCCGTCCGCCACGCTAGTCGCCGTCACCGTAACAGCCGTCGCCACCGACACCGTCGCCGGCGCCGTATACAGCCCAGACGCCGAAACCGAACCCACCGCCGGGTTCAAACTCCATGTCACCCCCGTATTCGCAGTCCCCGTCACCGCCGCCGTAAACTGCACCGTCCCCCCAGCCGAAACCGAACCCGTCCCCGGCGTTACCGCCACCGCGACATCCGGATTCACCGTCAACGCCGACAAAGCACTCTTGCTCCCATCCGCTAAACTCGTTGCCTTCACGGTAACGGCCGCTGGCGCATTTACAACACTTGGCGCCGTATAGAGTCCGCTGGCCGATACGCTCCCAACACCCGACACCAAACTCCACGCCACACCCTGATTCCCCGACCCGCTCACTGCCGCACTCAACTGCAAGCTCTGCCCGGCACGAATGGTGGCCGATCCTGGTGTAAGCGTTAATCCAACATTCGGATTCACGACCACCATCGCAACAACGGTTTTTGTGGAATCAAAAACACTGCGCGCGGTAACGCTGACCGTTGTCGGCGTGCTCACCGTGGCCGGAGCCGTGTACAACCCATTCACGGATATCGTTCCAACCACCGGAGATAGGCTCCAGGTCACCCCCTGATTTCCTGTGCCAGCCACACTGCCTGCGAATTGAGCGGTTTGCCCAGCTTGCATTGCGGCCGATGCTGGGGTCACAGCCACCACAATTGGCACCACACGGCGTCCTGGGGGCGGCTCACTCGTCTGCGCGCTACAGATCGCGGCAATTATTGTCACGCACATAACAGTACTGACAATGCGGACAAACGACGGAAAAGCATGACTTCGGATCACGAGAACTCTCCTAAATAATTCGGGGTCATTCTCTTGATCGGCTGTATAACAGATGTTCTATGTAGGGTAAACGCCTGAACTACGCCAGAAAGTGACTCATCACCCGGTTAAATTGCCTTATCTCTTAACTGGAAGACGATAAATGGGAATGCCATAGCATGGCGGTCCTAACCGGCATTGCAATTCATTGGCCTGGTGAATTCATCAAATAGCCTCCGCGTGCATGGACACGAACGGCATTGAGAACAAGCACTTTACGTGCAGATTCTCTTAATCGCATCTAAAACTACACTCTACTGCGGCGCAAAACCAATGCTAAGGCGGCAAATCCTGCCAAGTAAAAAGTACCGGGCTCTGGAATCGCCTCAGCCGCCGAGGAAGTTGCGCCATCTAGTTCAAACGCATGCTCCAAATTGGTATTGATCCAGACGGAGGCTCCGAAAGGAGTGGTCTGCTCTAATCCCGGAGCGGTTGCATTCGAGACTGTAGTCTGCCAGTAGAAGTTCTCGTCTGCCGTTTGGCTCGTTGGCCCATTATGCAGAGTTAGCCAATAGGTACCCGCCACCAGCGGGACGTCCGGTAGCCCGAATTCGAACAATCCATCGATTCCAGCGCAACAATTGGCGGCTCCAGGGCTCACGCTTGGTGTCGATATACCAGAAAACAGGACACTTCCCGGTTGACCACCAGCATCCGAGTGGATGCCCCACTCCACAGTTCCCAAGTATCCGGCAGCAATGTCGGTAAAGTAGAACGCCCAAAAGCGAACCCCCGTCAATGACACCGACTCGCTGAGAGTGAAGTCCTCGGCTTGAACACGCGATGTCACTTCATTACCAGAACTGTCATTTGGCGCGCCGTTTACGTAAATTGGCGCCGCAATTGCCGACGGGACAGTCAGAGAGAGAAGAGCGAAGAGCCGGCCTATAGTCGTCATATGGGGATGCGTTCTTTCTTTTATCGTCTCCCTTGCCACTCCCGAGGATGAATGAAATACCTTAAACAGACTCAGTTTGACCCTTAGTACACACCCCTCGCTTCCGCAGAAATGTCGTCGGGTTGCCCGCATGAATCTCATATGCCGACACAGCCTTCATTACCACGCAGCCCGCTACCACAGTCGCCCCTTCCCCTATTGTCACCCCCGAACAAACCGTCGCCCGTGCGCCCACCCAGGCGCATGGCTTGATCGTAATCGGCTTCACAATCAATCCAAACGCCGGATCGGTCCAATCATGATTCCCGGTGCAAAGGTAAACGCCCTGGGACACACACGCGTGCTCCCCTATCGTCACCTGCTCGAGATTATCGATCCAGGCATCCTCCCCGATCCAGGCATGCTCACCGATAGATAATCGCCACGGATACTTCACCCGTACGCCAGGTTTGATGACAACGCCTTCACCCACACGTGCACCAAACACCCGCAGCAGCCAGCATCTAACCGACGAGAATGGCATCCACGCAGAACGCAATACCGGGAGCCCCAAAAAGAACCACGCCGCACACACCACCGAGGAACGCCCCGGCCGGTACCAACCGTTATCAAACCGATCCAGCCGCACCGGATATTCAGGCATACATAATCTTCTCAATCTCCGCCGCCGACCCATCCCGCACCCACGGATCCAACTGCGCCACATCCTTCAACTGCTGCCCGCGCCGCCGCGGCACCTCCACATAACTGCACGCAAACCCGTCCAACGCCGTCATATCCCCCCACAACCGCTCAAACTGGGCCACCGGAAACACATCTTCCTGTCCCCTCCCCCACCGCTTCTTAACCTCTTTAATCGTGATGTAGCTCGGCATCCGCTGCGCCATCCGCCGCACCGCGGCCTGCACACGCTCCGTGTCGCCAAGTGCGGCCCGGGTCAAGCCAAATACACTCAAAAACGCGTCAATCGTAATCCAATAGCTACCCGTATTGTAAAACCGAAGCCCAAATTCCACCCGTTCATCCGGCAAACACAACCCCTCTACCAACCGTGGCCGGCCATTCACCAATGCCAGCCCACCCCCATGATCGTCATACTGCCGCCCAATCACTTCCACCGTCATCGCCGCACCGCTCGCCATATGCTGGCCCAGCAGTTCCCCTGCTGCCGTAGCGCCCAATGTGTCGATATTGTGCAGGAAGAGATATTCCAAAGAAGGCCGCTCCTCCAGCAACTCGCGCAGCGTGCCATTCCGCAGCAGATTCGGCAGCTCGTACCAGTGCCCCACCGGGTGCACGCACTGCGAAGGAAGATTCTCGGTGTAATCGTTAGCCTCGCCCATCTGCCGCACCCAGTTCAGCAGACTGGCCCGCCCGCTCTCCCGCACCTTCTGTTTTTGCGCATCCAACTGTTGCTGGGGCAGCACCTCCCATAGATACCGCAGATCGGCCACGGTCGGAATCATGCGCAGTCCGATACTACGCCCCTCCGATACACGCACTCCGGTGCGCGCGATGGGATCATGGGTCAAGTAGCTGGTGGTGACCACATGCGGCACGCCGGCCCGGCGCGCCTTCTCCCGCTGGATATCCAGAAAACTGTAATAACGCTCACCGAACCGGTGGAACGGATGCAGCGCCTTCACCACGCCGGCGCCCTTGGTCCATCGGCTTCCTACCCCACCCGCCATGGTGACCACCGCCAGCTTTCCGGCCCGGATTGCCCCACGGCCTAAGCGCTCGTGCGCCCCTGAAGACATGGCCACATGCTCCGGCCAGACATCCTCAATCACGGAATTTACGGGTAGTCTGTTCTGGGCTAATCCGATGCGGCCGGCGCGATAGTCGGCACGCATTTGTTCATGCCCCGCCGCGTCAAAGCCATTCTCTTCGAGCAGTACCCGCAATCGCGCTTCCGTATCGGATCCAGTATCAGCCTCCCGCGGGATCATGCAGTCAAACAACGCTTCCGTTTGATCCCGATGGGTATGCGCAAACCGTGTCAACTCCGCCCTGCGCTCAACGGTCAGAAGCCTGGTCTCTTTGCGAAGATCGGCGGGTGCGCGCAGCAGATAGTACGGTACGCTGAGCAACGCCTTCCGGCCCTCGCACAGCTCCGCCACCGTTCCTTCCCCGTTCACCGCAAAGTCATACACCACCGGCTCCACGGCAAAGGGAAAACTGTTCTGCATTGCCTGTTTCGTCGTTGCCAGAATCGACGGCATCCGTTCCAAAGCCAACGGCTTCGCCTCAGGATCGAATACAAAACCCATTCCGCCCCCGCTCATTCCGCCCAACATCCAAAATCCCCAAAACTGCTCGCCAAACTGACGCCGGCATTCCGCGATCAGCGCTTCCGTATACGCATTGCCAGCCCAGGGAATAATCGCCTGAATCGGCCCGTCGTAATTGGCTTGCGTCAATCCGGCCAACCGTTTAATATCCCCCTGCCGCAGCGCATCGGCTAACTCATCCAGCAACCGGATTGCTTCCTGCCGGCCCTGCCATTCTTTTCCACTCCGCAGCAAATACCGCTCCGTACACATCTCCAGAATCGGCCCGACATCCTGGCTCATTCCCCCATGCACCAGCACCAGCGATTCTTCCAAACGCCGTCGCGCCTCGACTGGGATCTCTTCCATCAGCCGGTGCCGCGGCAATAGCCGGCCTCGGCTCACTCCGAACTCCGGGTCACCCGCGCCTGCCTCCTCGGCCGCAATTAGCTTGATGCCAGGCCAGACTCCGCCCGAATCCTGCCAACCTCCTCCACTGCCTCCCAACCATTCGCCAAGGATCGCGCGCGCCGCCACAATCCGCCGGTCTTCTTCCGCCAGCGGTCCGGTGAATACTCGAATTTGCCGCGTCGCCCGCATGCAAAGCGAGATCAAACAGGCCAGCAGATTCGTGCTGACTGCAAACCGGCTTCCCTTGGGAATATCGTTCACTTGACTGACGATTTCGATCCCGCTGCCGGCGCGTCCCGTTAACCGTTCCAACACCGCCGGCAAAGACTGTCCACTGCCTTCCAGCCCGCCCGGAATCAATCCACTCGCAATCACCGCCGCCTTCAACAACCCCAGGTAATCTCTCGCAAAATCAAAAAGCTCTTCGAGCGTCGCCACGTCGGCCGAAGCGCCCAGATCGACGCTCACCAGCCGCAGAACAGGTTCGTCAATGACACGTAAAAAACTTTCCACGGGCGGCCTCGGCGCACGCCCCGTTCCCCGGACGGCCAGATCGACAGAGATGTTGATCACCCGCGCGCCTTCCGGATAATCCATCGCCAGGAAGAAGATGTCGCTCCACGCACTGTGCGTCAGATCCATGCGAACCGGCGTCGTTTCATGGAGTACAGCGAACGGCCCGGCAGTGAGTAATGCCGGATGCAGGCGCAGCGGGTAATCGGCGATATGACCCGTACGGAACATCCACTGATTGCCGGGAAAGCGCCGCACACTCTGCCGCACCTGGTCGGCCAGCGTCTGGAAGGCTAACCCGCGGTAAGCGGTAGCCAGCGCACTGCTGAGCGCCGGACTCGCTCCCTGTTCACTTTGTGCGGCCAGTAGTTCGGAAATCGCCTGCTCAAAGCGGCGCCCGCGGATATGTTCGATTGCGCCATAGGGGATCAACTCCCTTCCGCCGGCGGCAACCGTAATGTGGAACCGGTGCAGCGTGGAAAGAAACACCAGCGCCCGTACCCGGTCATATAGATTGGTGGATTCGCGCCGGAAAGCATCGAGCCGTCCGGCCTCGGACAACAACTCCCGTTCCGGTTGTCCGTCAGCCCAAGCCTCGAAAGCAAGATCCCGTATAGCGGGATCGCTGCTTGTAATCCGTTCCAGAAGCCTCATCGGGCCGTCAACTCCAACATCATCGTAAGAATCTCTTCCCGGTCCGCACTGCGCAGGCCGAGCGCGAGTTGCGCTTGCAGCAGTCCGTACTTCGCGCCAATATCGAAACGGCGGCCAGGCAGGATCGTCGCTAAGTACCGTTCCCGCCGCGCCAGCGTTTGCAGCATATGGGATAGAGTGGGCGCGGGTCCAGGTTGCGAGAGCTGTTCATCGAGTATTTGCATCAGTCCGGGCGTAAAAAGGTGAATACCGAAGAAGCAGAGATACTGGCCCTGCCGGAGGCCGGCCGCGGCAAGCGACCGCTCGGCTTCGGTCGGCGTTGGTTTCTCGAGCACCGTATCCACCTGATACAACTTGGCCCCCAGCGCCGATCCGCCCACCGCTCCGAAGTAGGGCAGGAGGCCCTCGCGCGTCGGAATAACGGCGCTGACGCTACAGCCTTCCATCGCATGAATGCGGATCAGGTCAGCGGTTAAACTGCTCACATCGCCTTGATCGGCCAGATAAAAATGATCGCCTACCAAATGAAGGAACGGGTTTGCGCCCACAAATTCACGCGCTTGGCAGATGGCGTGGGCATACCCGCGCGGTTCGTTCTGCTCAATGAATGAGATCCGCCGGCCGGACCCTGCAAAGAGGGTCTGAAAGCGAGCTGTGTCTCCGGCCGGAATGACGATCGCAATCTCATCGACAGTATCGGCGAGCAGTTCCAAGAGAAAATCGCCAATCGTCGACCGGCGATTGTCCGCCGTCGCCAGCGTTTGATGCAGAAGGTGTTGCTGCCCGGGCCCGGCGGCCGTGATCACTGCTTTCAATTTCATTGTCTCTGCCATTGTAAACACGCTCTCCATCATCCGGTTGTTCTGCGAAGCCTACGGGGTACATACGGGCACGCACCTCACGGGCACCGTATCGCTATCACATGGTAAACACAAGAGATAGCATCTTCTGGCGGCTACGCCACCCGGATTTTATTGGAACGCTCTGTAATTCCTTAAAATCGATCATGTTTCCAGCCCATTCCCTCGTCCATCGGCAGGAAGACGTCAAGAGTTGATACACAGGCTCGCATTCAAACACCCACGGTAGGCTTATCACCCACGGTGGGCCGTCAATGCCGGTCTTACCCGCCGCATTGTCGCGAAACAGAGATCCGTCTCTGATATAGGTCCGCGCGGTCTAGAGATCCCGATGCCCCGTCTGCTCCATGATCGATCGCTCACTTGCCCCTGCCGCCGCCGCCGAGGTAGCCAAGCCGGACCGAAGACTATGGCCGGAAAACTCCTGGGGATTCAGTCCAGCCGCCTTTGCGACTTGTTTAACCAGGCGCGCCACCGCTCTGTCCGATAGCCCCTCATCCATCACCTTGCCAGCCCGGCCCACTACCCGGAAAACAGGACCCGCGGAAAGTTCGCTCGCTGCCCGCCACGCCTCCAGCGCCCGCACCGGACAAGTAATTGGATTCTCTCCAAAGGGGATCCCAATCGGCCTTCCCTCCCCCATCTGATCCGTCTTCGATTTCGCGACCGTAATCTTCAGCCCGCCCCGCACTTGCGGATTGATCTCTTCAACGCTCTGCCAACCGGCCTTCTCGATCTGTTCCGAACACCGCGCAACCAGTTCGCTGCGGCGTAACGCTCCGGCAAACCCAATCAAAAGGAGCGCCCGGTTTCGCAAACCGAGAAGGGTCTCCGGCAAAGTCAGCACCCCCTTGGCCAGGTCCGCGGCAAGCAGCGGCTTCTTCCGTGTCCGTGCCATTCCTTTCTTGCGGCGAATCCCCGACATGACGCTCCGCACCTCGATCGAGACCGTGGGCGATAACTGTCCCGCCGCATAGTGATACTGACTGATGGCGGCTAGGCGGCGTCCAAGGGTCGATGGCTTCCGCGTCCGAGCACGTTCCGTCACATATAGCGCAACTGTTTGTGGCGCCGCCGGACACGCAGACGCAGAATCATCCTGGCACCATCACCGGAAATCCTCCCAGTCCGACAGTTAGGCGCGGCGTGTATTTACCGACTTCGCGTGGCGCACATAGCCGCGAGCCTCATCGGCCAGCCGCGCCAGCTCCGTTCCCGCTTCGCCGTCGTCCGGCATGTCAGGCCCCGTTACCAAAGCGCTCGCTCATACTGGCTCCGGATCATCTTATCCGCAGTCACCAGCCGTGAGTTCGTATTGCATTGGGACTGCGCCACAATGATGCGGTCAAACGGATCATTTGTCCATTCCAGTTCCGTTGCCGCCGCCGCAATACCCGTGAATGCCAGCCCGCACAAGCTCAATCCGAAACTGGTGCTCAGGTTCGCGTAAATCGCGGCGGCAGGCATGCAAATCCGCCCGCGCCGGTACAAATACGAGAACTCGAGGTAGACCATCGGCGAGATCAACAACAGGCTCGCTTCAATTGCTTCCTTCGCCGCCACCGTCAGCTTTTCCACCAGTCCGTCATGCAGCCAAACCGCAACGTGCGTATCGAGGTAGACGACGCTCAAAGCTTGGCGTCCTCCGCAGCCCACTTAGAGCCAAGTTCTTCGAGCAGATCCGAATCAGGGTCTATCAGCAATTCGGGATCTCCAACAATCGCATTCCGCCGCACGGCCCCAGCCAATTTGGACTTGCCTCCCACTGCCTCCAGCCGCAATGAAATGCCCTTATACTCGATCATCACCGGATCACCCTTGGCGGCCTTCTCCAAAGTCTGAAACAGGTTCTTTCGGAGCTCCGTAGCAAGCATAAGCCAAGCGTACATTTAAAGACGTACGCCGTCAATTGCATGGCGTACATCTACTTGACCGATTGAAGCTCATTCGCCAAAGCAACAACTCCGATGGCGTCTGTGAATTCATCCAGCGGAAAACGTTCGACGCCGGGATACACCAGAAAACGTTTCGCGGGATCGAGATCGGCGCACGCCGAATGAAATCCGCGCTCGGCTTTGGGAGCGGAACTGCGCTTGACTTCGATTGCCCAAACTGTCCCGTCAGGCAATGTGAGAACAAGGTCGACCTCGGTACCATTCGTTGTGCGGTAGTAGTAAGCCTCGGTGCCGTCGGGGGCGGAAGTTATCAGAGTTTCTATAATGAAACTCTCCCAGGTTTGGCCAACTACCGGGTGGCCAAGCAGTGATTCTTTGTCTCGAATTCCCAGCAGGGCATGCGCGATACCGCTGTCGCGCACGTACACCTTCGGCGATCGGACAAGCCTCCTGCCCAAATTGCGATGCCATGGAGGCAACTTCCGAACCAATAAGAGGTCGACCAAAAGATCGAGGTAGCCGGCGACTGTCTTACCGCTCACACCCAGACCACCCGCAAGGTTGGCGGCATTGAGTGCTTGGCTTTGATTGTTTGCCAACATGGTCCAGAAGCGCCGAAGGGTCTCTGCCGGTATGCGCGAACCGAATTGTGGAACGTCCCGCTCCAGGTAAGTCCTGATGAAAGTGCGCCGCCACTCTAAACTAAGGTCGTCGGTCGCGGCCAAAAAGCTGCGTGGAAATCCACCCCGGACCCAGAGCTTCTCAATTTCCGCGGGGCCGACTTCCAGCGCGTCAAACGGCCCGAGTTTCAAGATAAGAAATACGGCCCGCCAAGCTTTCACCGGTTTGCTTGAGCAGATCGATAGCCGCCGAGCCAAGGAGCAGGAAACGCCCATCTCCATTCTCCTGCCTCCGCCCCTTGTCGATGATCCCCCTTAGCCGCTGAAACAATTCCGGAACGCGGTGCACTTCATCCAGAATGACAAGCTCTTTTTCGTGATCGGCAAAGTAGAGGGCTGGGTTGGCAAGCCTGGCCCGATCATCTTCTTCTTCAAGATCAAGGTAAACACAGGAGCGTTGCTCGCCGATCTCAAGCGCGAGGGTAGTCTTCCCCACTTGGCGCGGACCCAACAGCACTACCGCTTATTTATGACGCAGAAGGTGATTCAGACGAGTACTGAGGCGACGAAACAACATATATGTATTTCTAGAGCCTGGCTCCATTTTTGCATAGTTATGAACCTCCGTAGATAGGTCTCCAGACTCTCGGCCCCTTCGCCTTGTCGAGCAGAATGCGGAGTTTGTGCGGCAACCTGCTGCACAATTGCTTCCTCGGGCCTGGCGTCCGCGCAACCCGAAACACTAGGGAATTCCAGCCCTCTACTCTCCCTCCAGCCAAGCACTCAACAAACCCAACGCCTCCCCCGCTCCGCCGCCTTGAAGTCTCCCTGCCCGGACCGCCAACTCACGCGCCCGGCCGAAGTCCCCGGCAGCAATGGCATCGCGTGCCGATTCGCGCAGCATCCACGCCTGCGCCGCCAGCCGCATCAAGGACTCCAGATCCGCGCCACAGCGCGAACAAATCCGCGCGCCCCGGAAACGGGCCCGGCATACCGGACACTGGGCGGGCTCGCTCAACCCGGCTGGCCCTCCACGAAGAACAGCAGTTCGCGTAGCTCCGCGGCCGCCTTCTGGAGCGCGGCGGCGTCATCGGATTCCAAAGCGGATTCAATCTGTTCGTGAAGGCCAATGGCCTCTTCCCGGTCATCGCCATGCATCTTTTCAAGCAGTCCGCGGGACCGCGCCAGCAACTGCGCGGTCTCGTCGTCATGGGGTTGTGGCTCAACACCGGCCAAACTCTTAACCGTGACCTCTTCCCACTCATCCTCCACTTCCTCCCTGGCCTCACGGCCGCCCTGATGAAGCTCCTGAATCCGCTTCCGCGCCGCCGCCATCTCTTCGGCGCTCTTCGCTTTCAAGGCGTTCGAAATCGTCACCTGCTTCGATTTACCGGTGTGCTTTTCCACCGCCGTCACTTCCAGAATTCCGTCCAGATCGAGACGCATCCGGCAGAGAAGCTCAACCGGCTCTTCCCTCGCGGTCAGTCCCTCAATCGTGAAGTCGCCCACCAAAATGTTCTTCAGCGCGTCGTCGTCATCGCCTTGATACACTTCGATTTTCGCCGCCGTCTGGAATGGATATCCGGTGAAATAACTCTCGGTCCGGGTAAGGGGTAGCGGCGTGTTCCGGCGAATAATGGGACGGTAGCAATACGAATACTCGTAGCCGCCTCGTTCCCCAACGTAAGAAATACCGAACGAGAAAGGAGAGACGTCCACCAATATTCTGGAGATGCTCTGCCCGGCCAAGCGGGAAGCAAGCACCCCCGCTCCCAAGGCCACGCACAGATCGGGATGTACGTCCTGGCGCGGTGTCAGGCCGGTGCGTTCAATCAACAGGTCCGTAACCAATGGCGTCCGCGTGGAACCGCCCACCAGCAGAATCGCGTCCATATCGCCGGCTTGACGGCCCGCATCGCGAAGGGTCTTCGAGACGCTATCCAACGTGGATTCGACCAATGAGCGGATCAGGTTCTCGTATTCCCGCCGGCCGATTTCCATTTCCAGATGCAGCGGACGCCCGTCGCGAATCAGAAGAGCCTCTTCGCGAATCTTGACGAAAGGCTCAAAGCTCAGCTTCTTCTTGGCTTCCTCCGCGGCCCACCACAGCCGCGCCTTGGCTGCCGGATCCTGGCGGACGTCAATGCCGTGTTCATTCTGAAACGCGCTCGCCAACCGCTCAACCAGCAGATCGTCAAAATCGTCGCCCCCCAGGCGGTTGTTGCCGTGGCTAGCCAGCACTTCGGTCACTTCGCCTTCGATCATAACGACCGATACATCAAAAGTCCCGCCGCCCAGATCGTATACCAGCGCCGTGTGACGCGTGCCGTCCGCGTATCCGTACGCCAGACTCGCGGCCGTCGGCTCATTCAGGATACGGACGACATCCAAACCCGCCAGCCCGCCGGCCTCCCGCGTCGCGTTACGCTGGGCGTCGGAGAAGTAGGAAGGGACGGTGATGACGGCCTTCGATGGCCGTTCTCCCAGCGACTGCGCGGCCCATTCAGCCAGTTCGCTCAGGATGAAAGCCGAAATCTCGGGTGGCGTGAATTCCTTACCTGCGAGGGAAACCGTGTCCGGCAAGCCCATCTTGCGTTTAATACTATGGACAGTCCGCTCCGGGTAAAGTGCCTGCTGATTTCGGGCGGCTTCGCCAACCAACAGTTCACCCGTCGCCGAGAATCCCACGCACGACGGCAGGATGCGCTTGTCGCCGGGTCCAAGTATCCGCACCTCTCCTTTGTGAAACGCGGCCACCTCGGAATTCGTAGTGCCTAAATCTATTCCCAAAATAATGTCACTCATACCATGCTTCCTTCCGTGCTGTCGCCCGTCGACACCTTCACCTGTGCGGGGCGGAACACTTCTCCATTCCACTCAAAACCGCTTCGATAAACTTCGAGCACGATTCCTTCGGCGACGGCGGCCGATGCCTCCTTGTCGACGGCATTCATAAGCCGTGGATCAAATGGTTCACCCAGCGCGCGAATCTCCCGTGCGTTCATGTCGGTAAGCGTTTGGTTGAGCCGCTCCAAGCCAAGTTCGTACCCTTTCAACAGCGCCTGAATGGCTTCGACGCCGGGATCAGGATTGGGGCCGACCAGCCGTTGAAGCCAGTTTTTATGGCGCAGCCGGGCAGCGCCGGTTTTGGCGGAATCCAGGCCGCGTTCAAGCCGGTCGCGAATGTCCAGCAGCGCGTGAAGGATCTCTTTACGGCTGCGCTGTTCGGCCTGCCGCTGAAGAACCCGCTCCCGTTCGCCGAATTCAGAGCGAAGCTCATCGAGTGCCCGGTCAGCCTGAACCCCGAGAGTAGTGGTGAGCTCCTTAAACGCTCTGCCCTGCAGTTTCACCTCTTGCGTGAGCGCGGTTATGGCCGACCACACGGCGTACTCGCCCGTACCGTCCGTTTCGCCAGCCGGATTGGCGGTGATGGCGGCCAGGATATCGGCGTCAATCCCCGCGGGCGGCGCTTCGCGCGACAATGCGCCGTCGAGCCATTGTTCAAAACGGATGAGTATCTCTTCGCGGCTAGTCACTTGCCCTTCAGGACCTCCAGCCAAAGGCCCGGCCCCACATACCGGCACTCCGGCTCAAGTCCGGCGAAAATCGAAGAAATACTGGGGATAGGGTCCCGTGAACGCAGTATTTCGTTCATGCGCCGCCGGGGATCGCGAAGGGTATCGTAGGCGTCGCGAATGCGTTCGAACTCGGTGGGAGAGCGGTCCGGAGGATGTTCCGTGATCTTGGCCAGATAAGCGGCGCGAATTTGTTCATCGGTGGCGTTCAGTTCTATGCTCAGGATCTCGCGCGCCGTCATCTTCTCTTCCTACCTTTGCCTGGGAACGGAAGTCCCATCGTAAACTCACGTTCCAGCCGCTTGAACGTCTGCTCGGGGGTTTCGTTTCTCGCCATCCCCTCCATCATCGCTGCCATCATAATTTCGCCCACTTCCGGCGGCATGCCTGCAAATGGATCGTCTTCCGCCTCGCTAAATGAAGAAGGATCTTCGCTGCGCGCCCGGCGGCAGGAGGGGCAGTCGCACCGCCGGTCGAGCAGATCGAAATAATTCGGACCGCGGTTCCATCCGGGGAACTTCATCTCGGCTTTTTCGGTTTTCAGGACGCGCTCAATCTGCTCGGAATTGAATTTATTGATGTCGCCCTTGAACGTCTCATCCAGAAAGTCGACGACTCTGGCGCCCAAATCGAGTTCGCTGCGCTGACGGGCGATACCGGCGGCAGCCAGCGCGCAAATCATGGCGCGCTCCCGGCTGCGAGCGAGCAGCGCGTGGGCTCGCAGCAGGAGAAATTCCGCCTCGACGCCGGCGCCGCGCCCTAGGCCTTCCACTGATATGTCATAGGCGAATTCGACGTCTCCGTTGCACAAAGCGCACTCCCCCAAATTGCGCAGTTGGCGAAGATCCAGCGCCTTCGAGACCCCTTCAAACTGCGTCCTGGCTTCCGCCACCCAGTCGCGGGGGATCACCATGGCCAAGTCCAAATCGGCGGCAAGCGCGGCGATGCGCGCGAGTTTCGCTGACAATCCGTCGCGGTCGTCCTTGGGCAACTCCGGCTTCTTGATGATGGCGAAGTTGCAGGCATGTGCCACGACGATCGTCAGCAAAGCCGTTGCCGTGGCGCTTCCCAGGAAGCGCTCCATTGCGGCGCGATGGATCTCGGCCCCGGAAAGATTCCGCTTGCAAAGGGCCAGCATGTAGCGCAACGCCTGGACAAAAGCCGGCCGGTCGCCTTGCAGCGTCTGCGGCATCTCGCCGATTGCCGCCAAAGTCTTGTCCGCGACCGAGCGAACCGGCCGCTGTTGAACCTGTTTATAGAAATTCGCGCACGTGATCCGCAGGCGGGCCTTGCGCACATCCGGGTTCAGCCCGTCGATCTTCTCAGCCTCGGCGAGGTATCGAAGGGCGGTCGGAAAGGCCTTGCGCTTCTCGAAAGCGGAGATCAGAAATAGCAACGGCTCTACATCCTGGGGCCTCGCCTTGTGCCACCGCTCAGCAACCTTTTCCGCGCCGGGGCCTTTCCGCGTTTTGGCCCCATCCAGCCATTGAGTGAATACGGCGGGATGGGGGTCAATCACGCTGGCTCGCTCGTAGAGCGCCGCCGGGTCCATGGGCATACCGGCGGGAATCGCTGTCTTGATAGCGTTCTTGTATTCCTCTACCTCCCAGGGAGCTAAATCACCGAGCACCCTTGCTATATGCAGATAGACGGCTGCCGCCTCTGGACTCTCGGCCGGGAACCAGCCCTCCTCGACCGCCTTCTGCAGAAAGGAATGCCAAGTGGCGCAAGCTTCTCCCGGCAGGTCGTCCAATGCAAGGCTTCGGGCGAACAGGCTGTTGAACGCGGCATCCGGGTGTGGCGCGCCGCCCAGCGCTGCGTTCACAATCTTGGCGTTGACTTCCTCAATGCTGGCGCGGATGAAGACGTACTGTTTGAACTTCTCGAGATGAGCGGGCGCCGTCCGGCGGCACTCCGCAACGCCCTTTCTAACCGCGCGCACGATATCGCCGTCCTCGCAGCCATTTTCAAAAGCCGCATCCAATTCCTGGGCCGCCTGTTTAAGAATGTCAGTGTCGCTGTGTAACTGAGCAAGCAACGTATCGGCCGCCGCGGTGAGCAGTGAACCCGGCTTCTTGTCGCCCTGAATCGCTTCAAAAACCGGGATGAGCCGGGCCGGAGCGGAGCCCGGTGGAATCGCGGCCAGGTAACGTCGGCAGGCCTCCGCGTCACGGCGATACATGGAGGCCAATGCCCACACCAGCATTTTCCAGGGCGCCAGCGGGCTGCGGCGGGATACCTCCGGCAGTGAGAGAATCTCATCGGTAACCGGTCCCGTTGTGACAGCCGCAAATGCTCGTTGCACTGCCGCCGCGGCTTGGCGCAATGGATGTCCAGCGGGAAGGGCCGTGCAGGAAGCGATCTGGCCAGGGTCGTAGACTCGCTCCTGGATGGTGCGTTCAATGAAGGCGAGGCGTTCCGGGGAGAGGGCAGGGTCGCTGAGCGGTGCGAGGAGTTCGTCCAGATTGCCGGACCGCGCGAGCGTATCGGCGCTGAGCATCGCCAACCGTTCCTTCGCGTTTGGAAATCGTTCGCGGACGAGGTTGAGCAGCGCGGTTGCTTCCACGCTGAGACCCGTTTGAGTCAAAGATTGGACGCGGGCAATATAGGCGTCAATGAGAAGCGCTTCGGAAGCAGGGGTTCCATGAGCCTTGTGAAGGTCCTTGGCCTGGTCGAGAGCCGTTTTGCTTTTACCGCCGGCGATCAGTCCGCGGACTGTGGACGCGATCAGCGCAAATTCCGCTGGCTGGACGGCTGGATTTTGCTTAGACCCTTTCGGCAACACGCAGATTGTTCCCTCGCTCTCTTCTCAGGATGTCTTATATTGTTAGCATGTTCCGGCCGGAACCGGAAAACTAAAGTCTTTCCGTCCTTGGACCGATAAGCGTTAAGTGTTTATCTATCTCGCTGTTTTCGCCGCGCTCTTCCTTGTTTTCTGCGTGTATCAGAACCGAATAAGCGGCTATCAGCGCGCCAGGCCGGCAATCTCACTTCTGGATGAGGGCTTTATTTGGATCGAAAGCATCGAAGCCAGCCTTTGGGAGGAGGCTCCCGCAGTGGCGGGCCCGGTTCAGAAACGAAATTCGACCGCGGAGACGCCGTCAACCGCGCAATTGGTCAACCTCTCAAGGGCGTTAGGCGAATCCTCCGCAACAGTCCTGGATAAGCCGCCAGTTGAAGCACAGGAAGCAGTTCGTACTTCAAAGTAAGCGTCGTACGGCAGGCCGGAAATCTTGCGCTTGCGGGAAGCAGTGCGGCGGACGTTTGCGCGACGCGGCACCACCCTGCCGGAAGGGCATCCAGAAGCTTTTCAGCCGGAGTTTCAAGAACAGAAGGAAGTTTTGGACGCAGCAGATCTGGAATTCGGAAAGGTTTTGCAGCGGCTTCGCGGGCCGCTGCCGGCGACGCTGGGTGGCTGAGAAGAGGAAGTTCATTTCCACCGGCTCAGCATGCCTTCTAATTTATTTCGTGAAGCAACCTCTCACGCCCTTTTACCAAACCTGCGCCAGATCCGAATTCAATGCCGAGCGACACCTGCCTGGCCAAATCAGAGCGTGGCGAGTTCGGCGGCGATATCTGTAAGACCAGCGGCCTCGACATCCTGACTGATCCGGTAACGGCCGGCACCGGCATTGATGGCGAAATTTCGGGCGGGCCGCAGATCCAGGCAAGCATTGTGAAAGCCTCTTTCAGGCCGTGCGGAGAGTCCACGTTTGATATTGATGGCCCAAAGCCCGTGACCTGGGATTTCGAGAACGAGATCGACTTCGGCCCCGGCGGAGGTGCGATAGAAGCTCGCTATGGTGAGCGGGGGCGCAGCAGCGAGGAGGTTTTCGATGACGAAGCCCTCCCAGCTTAGTCCAACGACGGGATGGCCCGAGAGTGCGTTGAAATCGGCAATGCCGAGGAGGGCATGGACAATGCCGGAGTCGCGGACATAAATTTTTGGCGATTTGACGAGACGTTTTCCAGCGTTGGAGTGGAAAGGCGGCAGGCGCCAGACGAGGAGCAGGTCCGCCAGCAGGTCACTGTAGCGGTCGGCGGTTTGGGCGCTGACCATCATGAGTGCGGCGGCCAAGCGCGACGCGTTGAGCAGACCGCCCTGAGTGTGAGCCAGCATGATCCAAAGACGCTCCAGGGTTTCAGCTGGAATTCGCGGTCCAAGGAGGGGAAGTTCGCGTTCCAGATAGGAACGGACAAAGTCCTTCCGCCAGCTAAGGCTGTCGCGGTCGTCCGCAACGAGAAAACTGTCTGGAAAACCGCCGCGTACCCAAAGGGGAGTCAAATCCCGATTCAGGGATTGTAGTTCAAGTACGTCGAGGGGACCAAGACCCACGTAAGTAATGCGGCCTGCGAGGCTTTCGCCTGATTGGCGTAGGAGATCCATGGAGGCTGAGCCGAGGAGGAGAAATCTTCCGGTGCGGAGGCCTTTCCGACTCTATCGACTCGACAAGTGTAGGAAGGATGCTCTTGAGGCGTTTGCCGCAAATCCGATCTGCGGTCTCCCACAGAATCGCCAGCGCCTGGACGATCCCGTTCGACGTGCATCTCTTCCCGGAACGCTCCCAATGCGCCTCGTTGAAAGCATGTGGGAACGTAAACGATCAGGTGCGCCAGTGGATTGCCGATCTTGCCGCTTCTCAGCGTTTGCCCTTTTTCGTGAATAAAATGCACGATCTCTTGGATCGTTGCGTCCGGGACAATTTTTCGGCTGGTGGCGACGATCGTGCGAATGGCGTCGTCGTCAGGCGTGGTGTAGCCGTTGCTGATCGAAGGCGCGGCGACCGGATGGAGGTTCGGGGCCTGGATCGTTAAGGAACAAGATTTCGAAAACGATCCGGCGGCGTTTGTGGCGGTCGGAGTGAAGGTAGCGGTTTTCGGCATGAAGCGGGGTACCGGGGATCGATCCTGCCGCAGATAACGTTAGCGAGGCCGGCAAGACACCGTTCGTCAGCAACCACGATATTGGAGCAGTCCCGGTAGCTGGATTGTGCCCTTTTTAGTTTGCTTTAGCAGGCTGAACCAGGATCCGTAACTGTTGCCCGTCCTTGAAGACGATTGTTCCGGCAGCAGTGGAAAGCGTAACTCCGATTACTGTCACGGTGAAGTTATAGGTTCCTTCCTGCCAGTTGCCGCACGCTGGCAGGATCGACCGTGACGGCACTCGCGAGAAACGCGCGGACCGACCTCGGTAATGGCGGGAGCCTGAGCTAACACAGATGGAGAAACTAATCGAGCGGCGAGCGCGGTCCGGAAGCACATTTTGCAGGTGTAGGAGTGGGCCCTGCCTGCCGCGGCGGTCTTCTACCGCACTCTTCCCGGTTCAACAAGGACCGTTTAGCGTCACATAATTTCTTTTAGGACGCGCTGTGCAACTTCTTTGCCCCGATCGCCAACTTCTCCGACTGGGCCCACGCAACTCGGGCATCCGTGTTCGCACGGGCAGGCCGCAATTAGATCGGCGGCGGAGCGCAGCAACCGCTCATGCATTCGGAACAACGGCTGGCTGCCGCCGATTCCGCCGGGGTAGCTATCGTACAGATATAGATTCGGACGATAGTCACGAGAAGGCTCGGTGGAGTCCTCCGTTAAAGTAACGCCCATATCTCGCGGGTCACACATCAACAAAAGCGCTGCCACCGCTCGCAATGCGTTTCCCAACCCGACGAGCCCGTTCTGCTTTTCGGTTGGCGTGAGATCCGGAAAACGGGCGAGAAACCCTTCGGAGAAGTGGAGCCAGAACGATGTCGTGTGCATTTCCTGCTCGGGTGTCGACAGGTTTCCCGCGCCGACATTCTCCATCGTGTAAAACTTCACCTTTTTGAAACCTACGATTTGGCGGTTTACCCGTACTTCTCCATGCAGAGCACGCGCCGACCCGGGCAGTTCCACCCGATCAAACTCCTGCAGGATCTTCACCTGTGTATAGTCAATGGCATCGGTGAAATAGTCGCATTCGACGGACCGGACATACGCCTTTCGACCGTCGTAGTCGAATCTTTCGACTTGAAATTGCCGCGCGTCATGGAGGTAAATGGCCTTCTCGTGCAGCGTCGTCAAAGCCGAAGTAAAATCCACTTCGGCGATCACTTTGTTTTCGTTCGAGGAGTCGATTACGACGAAGTTGTCGCTTGTCACGGCGCGGAGGCTCACTGCATCCGCCGGATAGGTATCGCTCGTCCAGTGCCAGGTGTCTCCTGCCGGATGCAGCAAGCCCAGTTCCTGCAAGAACCGGCACAAATCTCCGGTATCGTGCGGCCCGAACTTCTCCCCGTTCCGGATTGGCAGCTCAAACGCTGCGCATTTCATGTGATTAAGAAGAATCTCCAGGTTATCGGGGTTGATAAAGGCATGCTCCGGCGGCCGGTCGAAAAAATAATCCGGATGTTCGATGATGTATTGATCCAGTGGGGCGCTGGAAGCGACCAAGACTGCCAATGACGCCTTTTGCCGACGTCCGGCTCTGCCGGCGCGCTGCCACGTTGAAGCGATGGTTCCCGGATAACCCGCCATTACTACGGCATCGAGGGATCCAATATCCACGCCGAGTTCCAGCGCGTTTGTCGCAACCACGCCGCGAATCGCGCCGGTGCGTATCTGCTGTTCGATTGCCCGGCGCTCCTTCGGCAGATAGCCGCCGCGGTAGCCGCTGATTCTTCCTTTTAGCGCCGGAACCCGCTCTGCCGCGTCCTTCAAATACGTGGTTAAAATCTCAGTCGCGAGGCGGTTGTTTGTGAAAACCAGCGTTTGCTGGCCCCGGTCCAAGAACTCCAGGGCAATCCGCCGGGACTCCGCCAAATAGCTCCGGCGAATCCCCAACTCCCGATTGACGACCGGCGGGTTGTAGAAAACAAAGTACTTCTCGCCGCATGGCGCACCGTTCTTCTCAATCAATGTGAAGGGCGCCTCACAGAGTGCCTGCGCGAGTTCGCGCGGATTGGCAATCGTTGCCGAACTGCAGATAAACTGCGGTGTCGATCCGTAGAATTCGCAAATCCGCCGAATGCGCCGAATGATGTTAGCGAGGTGACTTCCGTAGACACCACGATAGTAGTGCAGTTCGTCAATCACGAAGTAACGCAGGTTCTCGAAAACCTTGGCCCACTTGGTATGGTGTGGCAGGATCCCGGCGTGCAGCATGTCGGGATTTGTGAACACAACGTTCGCGCGTTCGCGAATGGCCCGCCGAGCGTCCTGCGGGGTATCCCCGTCGTAGGTAAAGGCTCGAATCGCCGGCGATTTTCCATCGACACGAATGGAATCCACCGCGGCCTGAAACTCTTGCAACTGATCTTCCGCTAATGCCTTCGTCGGGAACAGATACATCGCCCGCGCACCGGGCTCCATGAGCAGGCGGTTCAGCACCGGCAAGTTGTAGCAAAGCGTCTTGCCGCTCGCCGTAGGGGTGACAACGACTACGTTCTGCCCGGCGTCGATGGCAGAAAAAGCGTCGGCTTGGTGGCTATATAGACGATCAATTCCCCGTGCTAGAAAAGCGGCCGCCAGTTCCGGGGCCACCGTTACCGGTATTGGAGCGAACTCTCCCTCCCTCGCCGGCTGATGCTGAATAGATCGCACGGGCGAATCCGGCTTCTCCATCCACTCCTGGAAGCGGCTGACGGCGCCGTCCAGTCCAGAGGGCCGCCGCAGCGTTAAGCCCGGATCATTCGATTCAAGCGGAAGGTCGGAAAAGCCAAGCGTGAGATTCATAATGCGTGGTTTCGCTTTTTCTTTGCTACCACGCCCTCACGGGAAACGCAACTAATCAGGCAACTGTCGCCGCAGGAACTCGTGACGCTCAAGCGTCGCGGCGATTGAAAACGGATGCCGCGCCGCTCCCGCTTCCGGTGCGTCGCGCTCGTCCACACGTACGACCTTTCCCATGCAGCGAAGGCGTAGCCCGGCTTCGGTGCCCTGAGCGGGCAACGTCACCAGATACTCAATCGGATCCCCCTTCTGCAACTTGCCGTCGGAGGTAAACAAAACCCCGCCCGAGCTTAAGTTGCGAGTCTCCCCAACCTGGGGAAATTCGGCGCCGTTGGCTCGTACCAGCTCGATCGGCAACTTCAATTCAAATCGTTGGTTCTTACGTTGTTCGCTCACGTCACCCTCAGACTAATGCGAATCACCTAGAATGGTCAATAGGGAGAGTCCCGATACTCTACTACTATGGTCCTGGTACTTTAGGCACATTTTTGTGAAACAGGCATAATCTCCGGCGAAATAGCCTGGTACTGGCACCGAGATTCTGCCTCAACAACCTTGGTTGCTATACTGGCGCTCAACTAGCCGACTATGCGTTTACCCGTTCGCGTATTGGGAACCGGCGCCATTTTACCTGCCAGACAGGTCTCCGCGGAAGACTTGGACCATCAACTGGGTCTGGAACCGGGGACGACGTTTGCGCGCAACGGCGTCCAATTTCGCCACTTTGCCGGGGAATCTGAAACCGCCAGCACCATGGCCGCTAGCGCCATTCAGAAGGCGTTGCGCACTGCCGCGATTCCTGTCGAATCTCTGGATGCAATTCTGTTTGCCGGGGTAATGTCGGAACAACCTATGCCCTGTACCGCTATCCTGATCCATCGCCTCCTGGGGGCCAGAGAAGGCGGAGTTACGTGCTTCGACATAAACGCATCTTGCGGCGGATTCTTGAGGGGATTGGGAGTTGCGGCGGCGGGAATTTATAGTGGCGTCTGGGGCCATGTGGCCGTTGTCGCGGCGGAGATCGCCTCGAAAGGGTTGAATTGGCGCGATCTCGACACGTGTACGCTTTTCGGCGATGGCGCCGCGGCCGCAATCCTAGGGCCCCGAATCGGTGACGAAGGCATTTTGGCGATCCGCGACGCGACGTTTAGCGACGGTGCGGAACTGTCCGTGATGCGCGCGGGTGGATCCCGATTCAACATGCGAACGCCGCCGGCGGATCCCGCCGATTATCTCTTCTCCATGAACGGACGCGGCCTGCTCCGGCTGATTCAGAAGCAGTTTCCGCCATTTCTTGAGGAACTTCTCAAGCACCAGGTCGATGTCATCATCCCGCATCAGGCGAGTGCGGTAGGGCTGGCGTTTCTTCGAAAACAGCTCGCCCAACGCCCCGATATCGCCGTCGTTGACATCCTTAGCCAGACGGGCAATCAGGTCAGCGTCTCAGTTCCCACCGCGCTCAACCACGCCGTCGAATCCGGCCAACTCCGCCGAGGCCAGACCGCCCTACTGGTGAGCACTGCCGCGGGCGTATCCCTGACGGGCATAGTCCTGCGATACTAACGGCCATGACGGTCGACGTGCATCTATTCTCAGTCGGCCGCTGCCGGAACAGTGCTTGGTTTGTGGAAGGCGGGCCGTTCTTCAAACAAATTGATCTTCCTGCCATGGTCGCCGTGATTCGTCATCCGAAAGCCGGGGTAATCCTGTTCGATACCGGTTACGGATTGCCGCTTGTCGAAGCGTCGCATTGGGCAGTTCGCCTGTATCGTATGATCCTGCCCTTCAAACTTACCGCCGAAGATGCGGTTTCCTATCACCTTTGGAGCCTTGGCCTCGCTCCAAGCGATCTTTCCGCTATTTTTCTCTCTCATTTTCATCCCGATCATATTGGCAGCCTGAAGGAATTACCGTCGATTCCGGTACTTCATTCCCAAGCCGGGCTGACATCCCTGGCGAAATTTGGACCGGGACGGCGAGCCCGCGCCGCGTTCTTCCCTGAACTGTTGCCAGATGATTTTCCCGATCGCGCCCGAGCGATAGAAGGGCTGCCCCGAGTTGATTTGGACGACTCGTGGCGACCATTCACCGAAGCCTATGACGTGGCTGGCGACGGCTCACTACTGGCGATTGCGCTGCCCGGACATGCGGTTGGCCAATACGGGCTTCTTTGCAGACTGCAGCTCGACAGTTGGGTGTTCCTGGTAGCTGACGCGGCCTGGACACGACGGAATATTAGTGAGCTTGCATTGCCGGGTTGGCCCGCGGGTGCATTGATTGGCGATGCGGCGGCGTTTCGAAGCACCCTCGGAAAACTGCACGAGCTACAGCAGCGCCGTCCGGAAGTGCCGCTCATTCCGTCCCATTGCCAGGAGTCGATCAAGGCTTTCCAGAATGAGCAGTAAGCTAGCAGTAGCTCGCGCTTATTTATCGTCTCGCTTTCCGCGAAAGGCGAATTTCGCAATTCCGGATATTCCGATTTGCGATGAAGCCGAGCAGAGTGCGAATTTCAGCAAGTACAACGTTCTCGGAATTTCTCTGGATGAGGCGCGAAAGCTCGCAAAGGAAGAGTTAGAAACTGGGAAAGGACCTCATCCCGGCTATAGTTTCGGACTCTCCTCCGGGTCCACCGGAGAGCCCGGTGTCTTTATTACGACTCAAGCAGAGCGCGACCGGTGGCTGGGAAATATACTTGGGAAGTTTATATCGCCGGGGCAACTGCTGCATCTCAACGTTGCCCTGCTTCTAAAGCACAATAACCGCCTCTACTCTGGTTCCAATCGCGTTCACTATTTTGACAGCACGCAGTCCGCTGCTCATTGGGCGCCGCGTTTGTGTGACATCCATCCCAATGTACTCATCGGCCCACCGAGCGTACTGTTGGCTCTGGCTCATTCAGCGGCTTTTCAACTTCGTCCCTTCCAACCCCATACCCTCCTAAGTGCGGCTGAACCGCTATTTCCGCAGGACCGAGCCCGTCTGACCGCCGCTTTCAAAGTGGCGCCCCAAAATTTGTATCAGGCAAAAGAAGGCTTTCTCGCGGCCGGCTGCCCACACGGCGGGTTGCATTGGAATCAGGATCTGATGGCGCTGGAGCTTATGCGATTCAGGGGCCGGCCGGACCGGGCTGTACCAGTCATTACCGATTTCACTCGACAGAGCCAGAAATTTCGGCGGTACCGGATCGATGACGTACTGGTAATGGGTCTCGTATGTCCATGTAGAACGCCGTTATTGAAGTTCTCGACCGTGGAAGGCCGCCTGCAGGATGTGCTTTTAGACGGCGGCTACAACGCAGTTTTTCCGCTTGACTTGAACGAGATTTTAAGTCCGGTGGGGGACTTTACGCTGAGTCAGCATTCGATCGAACATTTCACGTTGGAGTGCAGCGCTACGCCAGCACAGATGGTTCTGCAAAAACTCAATGAAGTGCTGCGAAGGCCCGCACGGTTGGAATGGGTCCCGATCCGAATAGGAATCCCCGGGCAGAAGCGGCGACGCTTCCAGCGTTTGTTCGATCCGAATAACCGGCTGATTGTGGATGAGTTGCTCGAACCGGCAGAGGCCGCTCATCGCGCCTAAAAGATTTCGCGTACAACGGCTAGAAATCGTTCTTCCGGCGAATACTGTTGGGCCTTATCCCGCATCTGTCTCAACTCGGGCCATTCTGCCCGATCCAAGGTGCGCCTCAGCGCCTTCCCGGCCGTGGCAATCGAAGTGGCGCGCAGCCCTAATTGGAAGTGTTCCACACGCGCCGCATAGTCAAACTGGTCGTAATCGTGTGGCACGACAACGCTAGGCACGCCGTGCAAAATAGCGGCATAGGTGACCCCTGCGCCTCCGTGATGAATCACCGCGTCGAACGCCGCCAAATTCCTCGCGTACGAGACAAAAGGATGCACCGTCACCGTGTTTGAAACCCGTAAGCCCGCGCCCGGGTTCCCGCCCATGGACACGACAAATTCCACTTCCGGGAATTCCCGCGACAGTTGAACGACTTTACCTGGTAGAGTCCGTTTTGCCCATACCAGGTGCGTCCCCACCGACACCAGCACGCGCTTTCGGTTCGGCGTAGAAACGAGATCCGGCCCATCCTCCGGACAGGCGATCACTGGTCCAATCATTTGAAAGCATCGCGGCCAGTCCCGCTCGAATTCCAGCTCGTTCAGCCCAAATCCTAAAATGGCTCGCGGAGAGTAGATGCGTTCCGATCCATCATCCCGATACGGAAATCTGTCGCCCAACAAGCTAAATTCTTTCCGGAAATACCATGCCACCGCTTGTTTGAAAGTACGTATCGCCAGGCGTCCAAACGCGTCTCGTCCCGGCCACCCGCCCGGACGCCATCCACCGCAATAGGCGGGCACTCCTCGAGGACTTTCAATCGCGAATGGCGTTGCGATCGTCGTGATCCAGGGAATTCTCAACTCGTCGCACACCACTCCGCCGACCGGAGCAACGGAGTCGGCAACTACCAGGTCAGGCCGGTCCTTTGCCCAGATTTCAAGTAATTCGCGCCGGAGGGCTGGCAACAAGGCTAGGTTTTCCCGGAACTGATTCAGGAGCCGAAGCGGGTTGTTCCCCACCTTTGACGGGCTATTCGCGATCGCCTCCAAAGTCTCCGCCCCGATTGAGCGAAGTCCCAACGCCTTCAGACCCAAACCGCGTACGGCGTCCAATTTCCGGTCCCCTGTTATCACGGTTGCGCTAAAGCCGGCATCCCTTGCCGCAACGGCCAGGACCAGCAGTGGATTGAGGTGTCCGGCGAATGGCGGCGCGACGAAGAAAATCGATTTCATTACAGTAGCGCCCTCACCAGGCGCCCAGCCCCCCAATAATCCAAATGCCCGCCGGCACAAACATGGTCCACGCGGCCGCGATACAACATCCGGCTCCAAATATCCCGGCGGCCTCGGACCACTGTCACTGGCATCCGTAATTCTCCAAAACAGGCCGGGCCTAAAGCCACAAGGTCTATTCGCAACTCCGTCGGAATCTGCAATTTTGGCCAAGCCACATTTACCAATTGCAATCCGCAACTCCCCGTGACAATGATCAGCCGGCGTGAAGTCGCACCGATTACCGCTTGAAAACGCCGCGCAATCGCTTCGCGGTAAACCGGCGAAAACATCGACCAATACACCTGCCGGGCATTCCTCCAGGACGCACTCACCATCCCAACTTCCCTAAACCCAGCTCCGTCAAACGACGAATCAAACGGAAATCCCATTGACAGCACGGAACATTCAGTTGGCGCCGCTGTCTCCAGAAAGGATAATTGCTCTAGGCTCAATGCCGAGGATTTGAATGAACTCTGCCCCGTACATAGCAATACGCGCTCTTCTACCCTGACAGGGGTGGCGTTCAACTTGGACAGGCGCTCCAAATAGCCGTTCATTGATACCGTATCCGATCGCCGGCCATAACGATGCGCCGGGATCGCCAACTCAATTCTCTTGGCTGTACCAACGCTGAAACAAAGAAGAACGGCGCTAAAATGTCCGCCGTCACCTCGAAAAATAGATCCACCAAATCGCTCGCACGTCCCGAAATCCTCCACAGCAATATTCGATTGCAGAGCGCCTTCCCGAATAGGACAACTAGCCATTTCCAGCCAAAAAACAGGCCGGCCAAGGGCAACGCCGAAGGGAGGGCGACAAGCAACAGAGTCGCGATCCCGGTGTTGTCTCGGAGATACCGGTTAGCAAACAGAAACCAACGCCGCAGAACACGGCCACAGTGCGCCGCGTCGCGTATCGTCATTCCGACTGCGACACACACCGCCGTCTGCAAGACACGCTTGCCATTTCGCTCATAAAGCCGAGCCAGTGCGTAATCATCGGTCAATTGACCGACGATGGCCGAAAATCCTCCGAGTCTTCGAAACTCTTCCGTTCGCAGAGCATATATCATGCCGTTGATCGTCCGCTGCGCTCCTACCGCCGCTGCCGGCAGATATGTAAGTGCTGCGTTTCCGTTCACGAATCCGCCAATGAAGCGCTCATAAATCGATCCTTCGGAAATAAACACAGGCAGGCCGGTTACCAGATCGGCCGTATCAAGCGCTGCTCGTAACCGTCCCATCTCAACAACGCCGATTCGAGTGTCATCGTCCAATACAACCGTGACTTCCTCGACGACCAATTCCAGTGCCCGCGCCAACTTCGCGACCTTCGGATTCTCACCGTCTTCCGGTCCTGGTCCCGTCACAATTTGCACATTGGGGCGCGCGGCCCTTCGTGCCGCGGCCTTGCCCGCGGTGTCCTTGTTGTCGACCAGCCAGTAAAAATGCTCGTTTGAGAGCGTCTGTGCATTGGCGCCCAGCGTCGCCTCCAATGCCGGATCCCCCGACAATATCGGCTGTAAAATCGCCGCCGGCTCCGTGATCGAAAATTCGCCAAAGCGGCGCTGCGAATACCAAATGGCCAGTCCCATCCGGACTGTCAGCAGCGCGACATAAATCAGTGTCAGCGCTGCCATGCGACAAACCGATCCACACCCTCCGCCAGCGAAACCGGCGGCGCCCCGAATGCCCGGATCGCCCGAGATACATCGAAGGTCTTTGAATAGGCCATGACTTCCACACCGAATCGGGTAATCGGCGGTTCTCGATATCCGCCGAGAACGCGCGAGCCGAATTCCAACAGCCCGGCTATTGCGAAGGCGACACCCACCGGAATAGCGCGCTCCGCTGGCTTCAATCCGAGCCGTGCCACTATATCCCGCAAAAACGCGAATAGATCCACCGGTTCGTCGTTGGTGAGGTTAAAGGATCCTTCGCACGGTAGGGCCAGCGCGCGTTCGATGTAATGGCTCAAGTTTTCGATATAAATCAGGTCGCCCATCGGAGTCGTGCCGTCCGTCCGTTTCATTCGGGGCAAAACGCCGTTCCGCGCTGCCCGGAGAATTCGCGGGAACAACACCGTATCTCCCGGACCGAAGACCGCTCGCGGCCGCAAGATCACCGCCGAGAGCCCCGATTCGCGAACCAGCCGTTCTCCCGTCACTTTCGTCGCCGCGTACAGATTAATCGGCCTTTCGGGGAACGGCGTCTCTTCAGAAATTCCCAATTGGTCGCCATGCCGGTAGTAGACACTGCTCGACGAAATGAATACGAATTTCTTTGCGGCCTTGGTTTTGGCAAACTCCAACATATTCCGGGTCGCATCGACGTTTTGCGCTTGAAACTTCTCCGGCGAGCCCCACGGCGCCGAGAGGGCCGCGGCGTGCACGATGGCGTCGAAATCGCCCAGATCCAAAGGAATAGGGCGTGCCAAATCAAGCGGCCGAAACGAATCGGCCGAACCCTCGCGCGCCAGCCTCCGGCTCACTCCGGTTACGTGATAGCCGCCAAGCGAGCGCAAATACACGCCTAACGCGCCGCCAACAAATCCGCTCACACCGGTAATGAGGACACGACAACTCACGTCCCCTCACAGTAACGTAGTTACCTGGGCATGACCAAACCAATTCCAAACCTGCGCTGGTGGATCGCCGGGGCTCTCTTCCTCTCGACGGTCATCAATTACATTGATCGCCAGACGCTTTCCGTCCTGGCGCCTTACATTAAGGCCGAGTTCAACTGGAACAACACTACCTTCGCGCTGCTCATCATTTCGTTCCGTGCCGCCTATGCCATTGGCCAATCCGTTTCCGGTCGTATTCTGGACCGTGTCGGAATTCGCCGTGGGCTGCCTTTCGCCGTCGGGTTCTACTCGCTTACTGCCATGGCGACATCACTCGCTACGGGCTTAACCAGTCTTTCCGCATTCCGGTTCCTGCTTGGCGCCGGTGAGTCGGCGAACTGGCCGGGCGCCGCTAAAACGGTCTCCGAGTGGTTTCCGAAGCGGGAGAGCGGCTGGGCTGTAGCCATTTACGATAGTGGCTCCGCGATCGGCGGAGCGTTGGCGCCGTTCATCGTTTTCGCCGTCTATAGAGTGTTCAACGATTGGCGTCCCGCGTTCTTCGTCACCGGCATCCTCGGTCTGCTTTGGATCCCGCTGTTCCGCTGGCTCTATCACCCGCCGGAGAGTCACCCGCGCCTCTCGGAGGCGGAGCGCCACGATATTCTCACTAACCGCGCGGATAGCGGGCCTACGAACCAACCGAGTCTTTCCTATGGGACCCTTCTCAGGAATCCCCAAACCTGGGGCATCGTGCTCGCGAAGAGTCTAACGGACCCGGTCTGGTTCTTCATCACCGATTGGTTCGCCATTTATCTCGTCGCGAAGGGCTATCAGCCCGAGCAGAGCCTGCTTGCCTTCTGGGCGCCATTTCTGGCGGCGGACATTGGAAATTTTGCCGGCGGAGGCTTCTCCAGCTATTTGATCGGCAGAGGCTGGGATACCCAGCGGTCGCGGCGTTTCGTCGCCGTCATTTGCGGAATCGGTATGTCCACGCTTGCCGGCGCGGCATTTACCGATTCTTTCAATTGGATGGTGGTTTGTTTTGCTCTATCGACTCTCGCTTACGCCGGCTTCTCTACAATCGTCCTCGCATTACCGGGAGATCTATACCCGACTGGAAGTGTTGCTTCGGTAAGCGGACTCAGCGGCACTGGTGCTGGCATCGGCACCATACTGGCCACGTTGCTCACGGGGATCGTGTCGGATCGCTATTCATTCGAACCAGTGCTGATCGCTGCCAGTCTTGTGCCGCTGCTGGCGACACTGGCGCTGGTTATGCTGATTCGCGTTAAACGGAACGTTACCGCTTAGCTTCGACCCGAATCGCTTTGGTTCTCACCGTTTCTGTTTCCGGTTCCATCCAAACGACATTCAAACCGCCGTCCTTGCGCTCCTCAAGCTCCAAAACCGCGGCACGCGCCCCGTCAAAGTAGTGCAATTGGAAAGTCAGGCCATCGTATCGACCCGTCATTGGGCCGATTGCCTTGTCCCCACCTCTAACAGTGACCATCGTATCTTCGCCCGTGCGTTTTATGTCCAAACGCCACTGCTTTTCCGGTATTTCCCACGCCCCCATAATGGCCGGCCCGGCAACTCCCTCGAGTCCGCACGTACAGTAGGTAGAAGCGGTAAATCCATGCCCGTCATAAGTTCCTTGCAGAGCGCCGTCGACCAACGTCGCTTCCAGTTCTTCGCCGGGCGCAGCGAATGAAAGCGCCAATCGCTTGCCATCGAAAGTACCCGCGGTGGAGGAAACACGAACGTCGCCATTCACGAACGTCCCGGTCATTGCCGGTCCGGCGCCATCCAACTGAATCGTGAACGGTACTTTCATCTTGCCGAATGTGATCGTTCCGTCCCAGCGGCCGCCTGGCGCCTGCGCCAAAACCGCTGTCAACGTCCACAATACCGTCAAGAGAAGTTTCCAACTCATGCGAGTGCGAGGTTCAGGTTTTCGATGGCTTCGTCGATCTCGGCAGTGTTCTTGTAGCCCACGGTGACGCAGTCGACGCCGGCTTTTTGGAAGGCGAATTTCATGGCTGCCTGGCGGTCGGCACGATCGGTAAACGCGCCTTCGCCGGCGAGTTTCATACTAATGACGCCCATCCCTTCCTGGCGAACCTGTTGCACATGCGTCAAGACTTCGGGCACGTTTCCCGGACCGTTCGTATTGTAGGCCTCGGCGTCCATTTTCGTTCCGTTATGGTTGACACGTATCATTGCGACTTCGAGCCATTTATTACCGGGCATCTGGCGCAGGGCGGGGAGACCGTGGACCGACGCACCATGGCCGATGACGGCCTGCTTGACCTTTGCTTCCAGGATGCCGTCCTGCCAGCGCACCGAGTCGGTCGGCCAAGTGGCGAAATGTTGGTAATGGAGGAGGGCGACATCGAAATAATCGGTTTGCGCCAGGCGACGCAGTTCGTCGATCTTCTCCTGCGGATTGACGCCTTCGCGAGTCGTCAGCTTCGTCATCAGCCGATAGGTGTCGCGGGGAATTCCCTTGAGCGCAATGCCGAGCATCTTATGCATTTCGCCGTAGCTTTCGGAAGTTTCGAAGAAGCGAATACCGCGGTCGTAGGCGTGGCGAACGAGTTTAGTGAACGCCTCCTGGCCTAGTTCCCGCTGGGTTCGGCCGCTCATTGTTCCGGTGCCGAAGGCCAGTCGAGTGACCTTCACATTGGATCTGCCAAGGGTCACCCAGTCCGTGGCGGTGCCGGCTGCGGCCTTGACGGGACTGAGTCCGGCAATTACACCAGCGCCTAGCGCGGCTTTCAGGAATCTGCGTCTCGGGCAATTGGCCATAAAGTGCGACCTCCAATTACGGTTAGCGTATCACTTGACGACGGGGAATAGCGTGACGTTGAAGTCCTTCTGATCACCCTCGATAAGGCACTCGGTGGGCCGCTCCGGATCCTGGGGCTGATAGACTTTGACAGCGGGTCCAAGTGAATACACGCCTTTGCCAAGACCCTTGAATTCGAACGCTCCGTCGGGCTGGAGGGTGAGGGTCTGACGGTCCCTGACGCGGTCGGCGAAGACGTTGACGCGCATATTGGGAGGGATGGGCGGCCCGTCGCTGAGTTGGACTTTTCCGCGAAGGGTGTGGGCTGGTGTGGCCGTGATGTCCCCGATGTTGATCTCCTGACCATCGTCCTTGGTCGCCACGTGGGTGACGGCTGCCGCCAGGTTTTTCGGCGCGAGAGAGTCCATGGTGGCGTAGAGGTCCCAGATGCGGCCAGGGGGTACGTTGGTAATAGCGAACTCACCGTTTTCGTTCGTTCCAATGCGGACGTCTTGAAAGCTGGTCCCGGCGGTTCGGCTATGTGTGGTGAGTCCGGACTCGGCATTGGCGACGGGCTTTCCGTTATAGACGAGGCGGCCGCGAATGGTAGCGCCGTCAGTCACTGTTATGGCATGGGGCTTCGCGCCAGTGGGAAGCGCGACGAGTTTTGGCGCCATACCGCGAGGGGCGAGCTGGAGGATCATTGATTTCGCAGGTTTGCTGTAGGCCATCTCAAACTCGCCGTTGGCGTTGGAGACGGCCACCAGATCGATCCAATCCCGGTCGCCGAAAGAACGGCCCTGCTCGAAAATGATGCCCTGTTGAGTGATCAGGGCATCGCGCACGGGGAGGTTTTTGTTGTCGGTAAGCCGCCCGCGGACGATTTGGGCTGGGTTCTCCGGAGAGATTCGTTTCTTTAGTTTAGCGGCAGGCGTCGGACCGCTCGCCGGGTCAATTTTGTTAATGAACGAGGCCGAATGTCCTTCGTGAACGATGAGGAGGTTGAACAACAGATCGGGGCTGAGGTTCGCTATGGTGAAGGCGCCAGTGGCATCGGCGGTGGCGCGTTTGCCACAATCGACATAGCAAGTAGGGCAGAACTGGTCATAGCCTGTTTTGACGCCGGCCGAATAGACCATAACGGTGGCGTTCGCGATGGGCTGATTGGTGGCGTCGTCGATTATTGTGCCGGTTGCGGTCACGCGGCCGAAGGCGGGGAGCGCCAAAACGAGGAGCAGGGAAATGTCCGATACGCGCATGGCTATAGATTACTTGGGTTATATTGCGAGATAATGTAAAAATTATCCCACCCTGGAGTGCCCACCGCTAATGGCAAGAATTAAGGTCAAGAACCCCGTCGTCGAGATGGACGGCGACGAGATGACACGTATCATTTGGCAATGGATCCGCGAGCGTCTCATCCTTCCCTACCTCGATGTTGACCTGAAGTACTACGATCTCAGCGTTGAAAAGCGCGACGAAACGAACGATCAGATCACGATCGACTCCGCGAATGCCACTAAACAGTATGGAGTCGCTGTAAAGTGTGCGACGATTACGCCCGACGAAGCCCGCGTGCAGGAGTTTGGCCTGAAACAGATGTGGCGGAGCCCGAACGGGACAATTCGCAACATCCTGGATGGCACGATTTTCCGTGAGCCGATTATCTGCAAAAATGTTCCGCGCATTGTGCCCCATTGGGACAAGCCGGTGGTCGTGGCCCGGCACGGGTTTGGCGATCAGTACCGGGCGCAGGATTTCGCGTTCCCTGGGGCGGGTTCGTTGAAACTGGTTTTTACACCGAACGACGGCGGCGCGCCGATTGAGCGGGAGATTATTAAGGCTCCGAGCGCCGGCATCGCATTGGGAATGTTCAACCTGGATAGCTCGATTGCAGGCTTTGCGCGGGCTTGTTTCACTTATGCGCTGGGCCGGTCGTATCCGGTGTACTTGTCGTCGAAGAACACGATTTTGAAAGTCTATGACGGCAAGTTCAAGAATCTGTTCCAGGAGATTTATGATGGTGAGTTCAAGACATCGTTTGAGGCGAAGGGACTTACTTACGAGCACCGTCTAATGGATGACATGGTGGCAAGTAACTTGAAGTGGAATGGCGGATATCTTTGGGCCTGTAAGAATTATGACGGCGATGTGCAGTCAGATACGGTGGCGCAGGGATATGGATCTTTGGGGTTGATGACATCGGTTTTGATGTCTCCGGATGGAAATACGATTGAAGCTGAAGCGGCGCACGGCACTGTGACGCGGCACTACCGGATGCATCAGCAGGGCAAACCGACTTCGACTAATCCTATCGCGTCGATTTATGCCTGGACTCGCGGATTACAATACCGGGGCCGGTTCGACGGGACACCGGATGTTGAGGCGTTTGCCGTTGAGCTCGAGAAGGTTTGCGTGGATGTCGTTGAATCGGGTCGCATGACTAAGGATCTGGCGATTCTCATCGATCCTAAGCACCCTTATTTGTCGACCGAAGATTTCATGAACGCAATTGATGCGGAGTTGAAGGGGCGGTTGGGTTAGCGGTAGCTTGCCGCAATCCGGGTATCGCCCATGAGCATCTATTTCCTCCGGCCAATGGACTTTAGCGGTCTGAAAACCGTCTCGCTCCATGGCCGTGGGGGGAAGGTGACGCCGGAGATGTTTGGTAAACCGCACTCCGCCGGTGCCCCGCTTTCCTCATTTCTTGATTCGCTTCCAAAGATTCTCGCCGCGGACACGCTGCGGGAAGTTGCCGCCAAAATCCTCAACGCGAAGTCGAGTAAACGGTCGATTCTTTGGGGGATTGGCGGGCACGTGATTAAGGTCGGCCTGGCGCCGATCTTGTTGGATTTGGCGGATAGAGGGTTCGCTCACGGCTTTTCAATGAATGGGTCGGCGACGATTCATGACTATGAGATCGCCGTCGCGGGGCATTCGAGCGAAGATGTCGAGGCGGTCCTTCCAGACGGCAGTTTCGGCTCCGCGGAAGAAACCGGCCGGGATTTGAATAACGCCATCAACGGAGCGGCCGCCGATATCGGTATGGGCGAGGCCGTCTGCCGAAAGATCACCGAGTTGGCCGACCCGCGTTTCGCCAGCGCCAGTCTGCTGCACGGAGCCTATTCTCGAAAGATTCCGGTCACGGTCCATGTCGCTATTGGTACCGACACTCCTCATACGCATCCCGGGGCGGATGGCGCCGCGATTGGCCGCACTTCGCATCACGACTTTCGATTGCTCTGTGAAATGATTCGTGGATTGGATGAGGGCGGAGTTTATTTGAACGTCGGTTCGGCGGTTGTGATGCCTGAGGTGTTCTTGAAAGCGGTCAGTGTCGTACGCAACTTAGGTTATCCGCTCCGTAACTTCACCACCGTCAATTTCGATTTTTTGCAGCACTACCGGCCCTCGGTCAACGTCGTCAAACGCCCCCATGCTAATGCCGGCGGGCGCGGCTATGCACTTACCGGTCATCATGAGATCATGATTCCGCTTCTGGCTGCCATACTTGTCGAGGGTGACGGCCAATGACGGAGAGCCCCGGTTGGGGATGGAAAGAAGTCGTCATTTCCGTCAGCCTGATGATCCCGGCGATGATTATTGGCGCGGCAATTGCGATAGGCGGTGGCTGGCTGATCCTCGGGCAGTCGCCTTCGCAAGTTCAGGTCGCGATTCCCGGACAGCTCGCAGCCTACGGCCTTTGGCTTGCCGGAGTTTGGGCGCTTCTCCGTAATCCGGCCACTTCGTTTTGGGATGATGTTCGATGGACATGGCCCGAGCAGGGACCTTGGGTATACCTCGCTCTGGGGCCTGGGTTGGCGATTGTGGCTGGCCTGCTCGCGGGCCTTCTGCAAGCCAAGAATATTCAGAACGGCCTGATGGAACAGCTCCTGGCTGATCCTATTGGCTGCCGGATGCTGGTAGTTTTTGGCGTCACCGGCGCACCGCTGATCGAGGAGCTACTATTTCGGGGCATAATTCTCCCGGTTGCGATGCGTAGTTTGGGGGCTGCGGCGGGCCTGCTGATCACTTCTATTCCTTTCGCCCTGATGCACGGACCGATGTACGACTGGAGCTGGCAGCATTTGCTGTTGCTGGTCCTCGTCAGCATCGGTTTCGGCCTGGTTCGAATCCGGTCCAACTCCACTCTCGCTTCAACGATCACCCACGGCGCCTATAATCTGATGATGTTCGCCGGCCATTTTCTCAATCCACAATAGGAAAACATGCTCGAAACTATCGAATGGACTCCGCAAGGAGTCGTGATGATTGACCAGACGCTCCTGCCGCGCCAGACCGTTTTTGTCACTTGCACCGATTACTTGGAAGTCGCGAACGCGATCAAGACGATGATTATCCGCGGCGCTCCCGCAATTGGCGTCGCTGCCGCCATGGGCGTGGCGATTGGAGTGCAAAAGTCAGCGGATCCCGATGCTGAGTTCGCCGCAATTTGTGACACTCTGGCTGCAACTCGTCCAACCGCCGTCAATCTTTTCTGGGGCATCGAACGGATGAAGCGCCTGTACGCTTCGCTCGCCGGATTGCCAATTGATGAAAAGCGCGCGGCGATGATTGCCGAAGCAATCAAAGTAAAGGACGAGGACGTCGCGATTTGTAAGGAGATTGGGCGCCACGGCGCACCACTGGTTCCGGATGGGAAAACGGTGCTGACGCACTGCAACGCCGGCGCTTTGGCAACGGCCGGTTACGGAACCGCTCTCGGAGTGATTCGGGCGGCGGTGGAGTCGGGTAAGAAAATCGATGTATTTGCGGATGAGACCCGTCCGTTTTTGCAGGGTGCCCGGCTAACCGCGTGGGAGTTGATGCAGGACGGCATTCCCACTACCTTGATCACCGACAACATGGCTGGACACTTCCTGAAGTCCGGACGGATCGGGTGCGTTGTGGTCGGCGCGGACCGTATCGCGGCGAATGGCGATGTCGCTAATAAAATCGGTACCTACTCGGTTGCGGTTCTGGCGAAGGAGAATGGCGTGCCGTTCTTCGTCGCCGCTCCCATTTCCACCCTGGATCTTACGCTCTCCGACGGCTCACTGATTCCCATTGAGGAACGGGCGGCCAGCGAAGTGACAAGCGTATTCGGCGTGCCAGTCGCGCCTGAAGGCGTCAAGGTCTGCAACCCCGCATTTGACGTCACACCCAATCGCTATGTGACCGGGATCATTACCGAGCACGGCGTCGCGACCGCTCCTTTCACCGAGAGCCTCCGCGCGTTGGCTCTACTTGCCTAGCATTTTGGCCAGAGCTTGTCCCGTATAGCTCTTCTTCACCTTCGCGATCTGCTCCGGTGTACCGGTGGCGACGATCGTGCCGCCGCGCTCGCCGCCCTCGGGCCCCAGATCGATAATCCAATCCGCGCATTTCATAACGTCCAGGTTGTGCTCAATGATAATGACGGTATTGCCGAGATCAACCAAGCGGTTAATGACCTCCAGCAGACGTTTGACGTCTTCGAAGTGCAGGCCGGTGGTGGGCTCATCGAGAATGTATAAGGTCTTGCCGGTCTGACGGCGGCTTAACTCTTTAGCCAGTTTGATCCGTTGCGCTTCTCCGCCCGATAGCGTTGTCGACGACTGCCCCAAATGAATGTATCCGAGACCGACGTCAACCAGCGTTTGCAGCTTGTTTTGGAGTTGCGGTACGTTCTCGAGAATTCCTAAGGCCTGCTCGACGGTGCTTTCCAGAATATCGGCGATGGAGTAGCCTTTGTACTTCACCGCCAGCGTTTCGACGTTATAACGGCGCTTGCGGCATACGTCGCATGTCACATAGACGTCGGGTAGAAAGTTCATCTCGATCCGTTTCAGCCCATCGCCCTGGCAGGCTTCGCACCGCCCGCCTTTGACGTTGAAGCTGAATCGGCCGGGCTTGTAACCGCGCTCGCGGGACTCCGGGAGCAGCGCGAACAAGTCGCGAATCGGACTAAAAGTTCCGGTGTACGTTGCCGGATTGCTTCGAGGCGTGCGGCCAATCGGCGATTGGTCGATTTCGATCACCTTATCGATTAATTCGATGCCCTTGATACGCTTGTGACGGCCCGGCTCGGCCCGGCTGCCGTAGATTTCCTTGGCCAGGGCGTTGTACAAAATGTCGGTCACGAGCGTGGACTTTCCACTGCCGCTTACACCCGTGATTACGGTCATCGTCCCCAGCGGAAAAGTGACATCAACTTCCTTTAGGTTGTGCTCGGTGGCGCCTTCAATGGTGATACTGTTGCCGTTGCCGGGGCGGCGGATGGAAGGAACTTCGATCTTCCTCGTCCCTTTCAGGTACTGGCCGGTGAGCGACGCCTTGGTGTTTTCGACCTGCTTCGGCGTTCCCGCGGCCACCAGGTGACCGCCGAGTCGTCCCGCGCCAGGCCCCAAATCGATCACATAATCGGCGCGGTGAATGGTGTCCTCGTCATGCTCGACGATCAGGACTGTATTGCCGAGATCGCGGAGTTGGCAGAGAGTGTCGAGGAGACGGTCGTTATCGCGAGGGTGCAGGCCTATGGACGGTTCATCGAGAACGTAGAGTACGCCGCGCAACTTCGAGCCGATTTGGGTTGCCAGGCGGATTCGCTGAGATTCGCCGCCGGAAAGCGTTGCGGCAGACCGGTGGAGGCTCAGGTATTCGAGGCCGACAGCGAGCAGAAACTCCAAGCGATGTTCGATTTCATCCTTGATGCGGCTGGCGATCAGTGCCTCGCGCTCGGTCAGTTTCCAGGCACGGGCGGCTTCCAATGCACGATTCAAAGGGAGTTGGGTGAAATCCGCGATGGAGACGCCTTTGACGCGGACGGCGAGCGTGGCCGGCTTTAGCCGTAAGCCATTGCAGGCGGGGCAGGTCGTGGGCGACATGTAAGTCATGAAATAGTCGCTGAAACTGCTGGGGCCGTCACGATACATGCCGTCGAGAATTTTGATGATTCCGGGGAATCCTTCAAGGCCTTCAAGGAGGATGATTTGGTGGGGTTTGGAAAGCGAGTCGAAAGGCTTATCGATCTTGATTTTGTAGCGCTTGGCTGCCTCCTCAACCCGGGGGATCATCACCGACGAGGATCCGCCCGGCCCCAGCCCGCCATCGAATAGCGGTTTAGAAGGATCAATGATGAACTTGTCCGGGTCAAATGACCATTTGCTTCCCAGGCCATTGCAAGTTTCACAAGCGCCGAAAGGGCTATTGAAGCTAAAACTACGAGGTTCTGGTTGCGGAACGCTGTTGCCGCATTCGGGACAGGCCAGACTTTTCGAGTAGAGGCGTTCTTCGCCATTAACGACAGCGACTGTGACCAGGCCGGCCGCCAGTTTCATCGCCGTTTCTATACTAGCCTCCAGGCGCTTTTCGATTCCAGGCTTGACGAGCAAGCGGTCGACGACGATCTCGATAGTGTGATTCTTACGGCGATCGAGCGGAATATCCTCGTCCAAGCCCCGAAGTTCGCCGTCAATCCGGGCCCGCATGAAGCCTTGGCGGAGATACTTTTCGAGATCCTTTTTATATTCGCCCTTGCGGCCGCGAACGACAGGCGCGAGGATCATCACTCGCTCTTCCTGCCGAAGGGCGAGGACCTGTTCCAGGATCTGCTGCGTGGTTTGGGCTGAGATCGGAACGTGGCAGTTCGGGCAATGGGGTACGCCGATATTGGCGTAGAGAAGCCGCAGGTAATCGTAAATTTCGGTGACCGTGCCGACTGTTGAACGAGGGCTTCGGTTGGTGGTCTTTTGCTCGATGGAGATGGCAGGGCTAAGGCCGTCAATGGAATCGACATCGGGCCGCTCCATCTGATCGAGGAATTGCCGGGCATAAGGAGAGAGCGTCTCGACGTAGCGTCGCTGGCCTTCCGCATAAATGGTGTCGAATGCCAAAGAGGACTTTCCGGATCCGCTTAAGCCTGTAATCACGGTCAGCGTATTCCGGGGGATTTCAACGCTGACGTTCTGGAGGTTGTGCTGGCGGGCGCCGTGAACAGAAATGTGTTTGAGCATGGCTAACTTGATTTGGTCTTGAGCGCTTCATATTTGGCCTTAGCCCAATCGAGGAGGCGCCGCGCTGGTGGAAAGTAGTCGGCGAGGATCATCAGCCCGGGGATGATGAAAACCCAGCCGGGCATAATGGGTAGAATCAAACCCACTACTCCGACGAGCAAAAGGGCAATGCCGGTTATGATACGAATGATCGCGCGCCAGCCGGTTTGCGGGGTTGTAATGGGCTCGGCGGGCTCAGGAGACATCCCTTTCAGTTTAGCGGGTGGCCCGAAGTTCTTTCTTGTTAAGCGTCTGAATGCGAGCCTGCATTTGGAAATGATTTTGCTTTTCCGCGGCGCGCGCGAGGAGATCACGGGCGTCAATTAGATGCTCGTTCATCCGGCTGCGCGCTTCATCGGGATCGGGCTTGCGAATGGCTTGATAAATCCGGCGGTGGAGCGTGAGAGTATGTTCCGGCTCGACGATCTGGGAGGTGATGGTGATGAGTTTGTCGAGCGACTTATGAACGACGGAGAATATGAAACTGGTGACGCGGTTGCCAGCAGCCTGGAAAATGGCCTGATGGAACAAAAGATCGTGGGCCACAAGCTTTGCGTGGTCGGTCTTGCATGCTTCCAGGGCTCGAAGTTCACGAGCGATCCCCGCGATATCCTCATCAGAAGCGCGAGTTGCGGCGCGGGCCGCTAGTTCTTGGTTCGACCAATAGCCGCGCCTCCATTACCTCGTGGGAAGAGATCCCATCGAGGAGAAGTAGGAATTGCATCGGATCAGGCAAAATTGCATCGGCGCGGGCATTCAGGTAGGCGCCATCGCCAACACGCTGGGAAATGACGTCCATAAATTCCAGGACTTTCAACGCTTGGCGGAGCGCCGACCGGTTGACTCCGAAGGAAGGCTGATCGGGGGGTGGTTTTCCAGTTGGCTGTTTCGAAGAGGATATTCCGTGAATCTGGCAAGAAAGTTGGCATTGGGAGCCCGTGCGGGGGTCATGCCGATAATACTCTTCCCAGATAACGCTCCCGTGAACTTGGCAATTGCAATCTTTAACGTGGCGTTCTTCGGGCAACAATCCTGGGCGACACTGGTAATCATCCTGCCCGCGGACTTGGTGCCGGGTCGGATGGTGGGGTCCGTTGCTGGTATGGTTGGGTTCGGCGGAGCGCTGGGAGGGGTGGTTTTTGGGCAAGGCGTTCGATCCGTCTTAGATGAAGGTTTCGGATATCTGCCAGTATTTGCTATGGCCGGTTCGTTTCATGTGCTGGCTTTCCGGTTGATTCTAATGACGATACCGCGTCTCGAGCCGCTCTCTGAAAAATGAATTCTTGCAATTCTTTGCAAACCATTTGACATATTCTCTCGCCGTGCTATTCTGAGAGAGTTGCGCTGCCATGCAGAGCAAATGAGCGCTGACGAGAGGCTGGAAACGAGCCGATTCAAGCGGTTCGAGTAGGAAGCCTCGGTAGTAGGGATCAGCAGAAGAGATGGACAGGGGCAAAGAGGACCTGGACATCGTCGCGAAAGCGAAAATCGGCCTGGAGCCGAGATAGAAGCCTCTGAAAATTTGAACGAAATTCTGGTGTCCGGTTCACGGATTGGACACTAGATAGCCTTTCGAGGCCGGTTGGCGTGGTGTCTATCGGGGAAACCTGGTTCGCATTGAGGCTGA
>Ga0163144_10002694_pt1 | contig 40615 bp, 40 predicted proteins | sample OliLak19BULKMAT1_FD_123175 | JGI IMG/M metagenome (GOLD analysis project Ga0163144, IMG submission 123175) | Freshwater microbial mat bacterial communities from Lake Vanda, McMurdo Dry Valleys, Antarctica - Oligotrophic Lake LV.19.BULKMAT1 | ecosystem: Environmental > Aquatic > Freshwater >...
CGCCATGCGCTGCTGTTCAAGCCGGGCACCTACGGGACTGCGTCCGCGCCCTTGCACGTCCAGGTCGGCTACTACACCGAGGTCGCCGGGCTCGGGGCGGCGCCGACCGACGTCGTCATCAACGGCCACGTCGACGTCTACAACCGCTGCCTCACGCCGACGAATTGCATCGCGCTGAACAATTTCTGGCGCACGCTCGCCAACCTGACGATCAACGTGAGCGGGCAGAGCCGCTGCCGTGCCTCCGGGAATTTCTGGGCCGTGTCGCAAGCGGCACCCATGCGCCGCGTGAACGTCACCGGCGGCACGCTCGTCCTGATGGATTACTGCACGGCGGGTCCGCACTTCGCGAGCGGCGGGTTCATCGCCGATTCCGCGACCGGGCCCATCATCAATGGCTCGCAGCAGCAATTCCTCGCCCGGAACAGCGCCATCGGCAGCTGGTCGAACGCCGTCTGGAATCAAGTGTTCGCCGGTGTGCAGGGCGCCCCGGCGACGGCCTTTCCCAGCCCGCCGTACACGTCGCTCGCGACGACGCCGCTGAGTCGCGAGAAGCCGTACCTGTACGTCGATGCGACGGGCAGCCCTCACGTGTTCGTCCCGGCGCTCCGCACGAGCTCGTCCGGACCGACCTGGCGGAACGGGGCGCCACCGGGTCGCTCGCTCCCGCTCACGGATTGCTTCCTCGCCCGCCCGTCCGACACGGTACCCGTGCTCAATGCCGCGCTCGCGAGCGGCAAGCACCTGATCTTCACGCCCGGCGTCTACGACGTCGACCGGTCGATCATGATCACGCGGCCGGGCACGGTCGTGCTGGGCCTCGGCCTCGCGACGCTGACGGCCCGGGACGGCGCGATCCCGATCCAGGTCGCGGACGTCCGCGGCGTCGCCATCGCCGCCCTCATGATCGATGCCGGCCCGGTGCAATCGCCCGTTCTGCTGCGGGTCGGTCCGGAGCGTCGTGATGGCGAGCGCACGACGGCGACCGCCGACAGCTCCTCCGACCCGACGGTCCTGCACGACGTGTTCTTTCGCGTCGGCGGCCCCCACGTCGGCAAGGCGCGCGTGAGTCTCGAGGTGAACAGCGACGACGTCCTCATCGACCACCTCTGGGCGTGGCGTGCCGACCATGGCGTGCCGGGCTCCTTCGGGTGGGACGTCAGCACGGCGGACACCGGGGTGGTCGTCAACGGCGACGACGTGACCGCCACGGGTCTCTTCGTCGAGCACTACCAAAAGCACAACGTCGTCTGGAACGGCGAGAACGGGAGAGTGATCTTCTTTCAGAACGAGCTGCCCTACGACCCGCCCAACCAGGACGCGTACCGCCACGACGGCCGCCCCGGCTGGGCTGCGTACAAAGTTGCGGACCGGGTGACGAAGCACGAGCTCTGGGGCGCCGCGAGCTACGTCTTCTTCAACGTCGACCCGACCATCCACACGAGCCGCGGGTTCGAGGTGCCGGTGCAACCCGGGATTCAGCTGCATCACCTGCTGACCGTCGATCTCGGTGCCGGGACGATCGACCACGTGGTGAACGACAGCGGCGCTGCGGTGACGAAGGCCGCGATCGGCACGCCGAGCTTCGTGGTGCGCTACCCGCCGCGCTGATGGCCCCCTACCCCAGCCAGAAGATCACCATCGGCCGCCACTTGCTCGACACTCGGCCGCCTTCTCGAAGACGGGCGGACCGTTTCGCATGGTGAAGCTCTGGGTCAACCTGCCCGCCAAGGACAAGATGACCCCGGCGCAGTACCAGGCGATCACCCGCGACGAAATTCCGTCGGTCACGCTCACGGGAGGCACGGCGCGCGTCATCGCCGGTGCGCTCGCAGGAACCCGTGGGCCGGCGCGCACCTTCACGCCGATCAACCTGTGGGACGTGCGCCTCGACGCCGACGTGACGCTCGACCTCCCCGCGGGTCACAACGCCCTGATCGCCGTCTTGTCCGGCCACGTCACCATCGCCGGTCGGAGTTTGGGCGCGGCCGAGGTCGCACGGTTCTCGGTCGAAGGCACGGGGGCGCGCGTGCAGGCCGACGGCAGCACCACGCTGCTGGTCCTCACGGGTGAGCCGATCGACGAGCCGGTCGTCGGCTACGGCCCGTTCGTGATGAACACGCACGACGAGATTCGCCAGGCGATCGTCGACTTCAACTCCGGCCGCTTCGGAGCGGTCGCCGCGTGACACGCGCCCGCGCCGGCGCGCCTAGGGGCGGCGTGGGCTCCCCGGCCTGTGGGTCAGCGATTCGCCATCGTCTGCTGAAAGGCGGCGGTGTTGTTGCGGTTCGGATACGGCGCGCTCGGCACCGCGACGCCGAGGTGTCGGCACAGCGGCTCCCAGCCCTCGCCGATCTCGTGGATGAGCAAGCGGTCCGCGGGCACGGTCGCCTGCACCGCCGCGACGTTCGCCTCGTAGCACGCGATCGCGTGCGCGCGGTCGTCGGGGCGACCGCCGAACACCTGGTCACGAATCAACGCGAGGCCGAGCGACTCGGGGTCGGTGCTCGTTCGGAGACCGGCGAGGATGGTCTGCTCGAAGCTCCGCCACCAGCTCTCCGCGCTCCGATGGGTGAGGATGACCTTGGCGCGTGGATAGACGTCGATGAGCGCGCGCCAGTAGTGCGCCGACGGCCAATCGACGCAGGAGCGATAGCCGGCGAAGAGTCGGTCCCAGTCGGGGGCGGCGCCTTGGGCGAGGGCGCGCCACGAGCGCTTCTGCTCTTCGCTCGCGTTCACCTCGTGCATGTGGTGGCAGGGGCCGACACCCAGCAGGTTCAGCGCCTCGCGCATCGAGTCGGTACCCGTTCGGCCGAAGCCGGCTCCGATCACTTCCAACGCCATCGACTCCTCCGTTGCACGGGCTCGCGATAGCAGAACACCGTCGGCGACGGCAGACGAAGACTGCGTCGAGCCGCCGCCGGTGCCACACCATCGATGCTGCTACGGCGAGCCACGTGTCGCTCGTCGTCGTCTCCGTCGGGCTCGGGGCTCCGATTTCCAGCCACGCGGCCGCCGAAGCGAGCGAAGCAGTGTCGGCCGTCGGCGAATGACCCCGCTTGGGCGAGGGGCGGTCGTACCCCCTACGCCGCGCGGAGCTTTTCGACTTCCTCTCGCCCCACGGTCGTGCGAGTGTCCTTGCCCGCGCCCCTGACGTGAGGGTCGCGCCGCCTCGCAACGCCGCGGCCGGCGCTGCGACCTTCCATCCACTCAGGAACCAGCGCAGGGGACGTCATGGCCATCAATGAAGAGAAGCTGATGGAGTTCGTGGGGAAAGCCGTCGGGGATCTCGGCGCGACGCTGACCGCGGCGCTGGTCGTGACCGGCGACCGGCTCGGTCTCTACCGGGCGATGGCCGCATCAGGACCGACGACCTCGACCGAGCTCGCAGCCACGACCAACACCGCCGAGCGCTACGTCCGCGAGTGGCTCGCGGCGCAAGCCGCCGCCGGGTACGTCACGTACGATCCGGCGACGCGGCGCTACCACCTCACCGAGGAGCAGGCCGAGGCACTCACCAACGAGGAGAGTCCCGCCTGCGTGCTCGGCGGTTTCCAGGCCATGACCGCGGCGGTCAAGGCGCAGCCGCGCATCGAGGAAGGATTCCGAACCGGCAAGGGCGTCGGCTGGCATGAGCACGACCCGAACCTGTTCCAAGGCACCGAGCGTTTCTTTCGTCCCGGATACAACGCGCATCTCGTCGCCGAGTGGATTCCCTCGCTCGCGGGCGTGCGAGAGAAGCTCGAGGCCGGCGCCGATGTCGCCGACGTCGGATGCGGGCACGGCGCCTCCACGCTCATCTTGGCGAAGGCGTTCCCGCGCTCGCGCTTTCGGGGGTTCGACTACCTCCAGCCATCGATCGACGCTGCCACCGAGAGAGCACGAGCGGCTGGCGTTGCCGACCGCGTCACGTTCGAGGTCGCGTCGGCGAAGGCGTACCCGGGCCGCTACGATCTGGTCTGCTTCTTCGACTGCCTGCACGACATGGGCGACCCGGTCGGCGTCTCGGCCCACGTGAAGACGTCCTTGCAGCCGGATGGGACGTGGATGCTCGTCGAGCCGTTCGCCAACGACAACGTCGAGGACAACCTGAACCCGATCGGCCGACTCTTCTACTCCGCCTCGACGCTCATCTGCACGCCGGCGTCACTCTCCCAAGAGGTCGGCGCGGCACTCGGCGCGCAGGCCGGCGAGGCGCGTCTCCGCGAGGTCGTGACCCAGGGCGGATTCACCCGAGTGCGCCGCGCGACAGCGACTCCGTTCAATCTGGTGCTGGAAGCGCGGCCGTAACGCGCCGAGCGCTGCACCGCGGGCGCATTCGCCTCACCGTCGAGAGGCCCGACCTGCGCCGGGCCTCCCTCCACGCGTGGCCGGGGCTACGGGGCTACTTTTTCCGCGCTTTGTAGATCCCGCCCTCGTCCTTCTTCGTCTCGGTCATCGTCGCGCCGATGCAGAAGCCATCGCTCGTCTGCAATTGGATGGTCGGGGACGTGTTGCCCGTGAGGGACGTGATGACACCGGTCGGAAGGGCGAGCTGCCCCTTACCGACGTTGTTTGCGCCGGCGGCCGACGCCTGCCCCTTGCCGGACGCACCACCCTTGAACGTGACCGCGGTGATGCCGTCGGACGCGGCGAGCTTGTCTTTGTAGGCGAGCCCGGTCGATCCTTTCGGCGCCCAACACGGTTTTCCGGAGCACGTGTCTCCCGCGCGATCGACCTGGTAGCCCTGCACGAGCGCCTTGGCGTCGTCGTAGAGGCAGAGCGAGACGCGCGTCGATCCGCCGATTGGATCGCCGAACGTCGCGGGCGAGGTCGGGCCGATGAGCTTCTTCCACTGCAACTTCAGCTTCTCTTTGCCCGGCGTCTTCTCGCTGACCTGCATCTGCGCCTGAAGCACGACGCCGCAGAGCGGGAAGGCCGACAGCGCGCAGGGCTCGAGGGCACACGTAGCGGAGCAGCCGTCGCCGGACGCGACGTTGCCGTCGTCGCAGTCTTCGAGAACCTCGGGCACTCCGTTGCCACAGTCGTGGTACGCGAGCACGCCGCCGTCCCGCGCCCCCTCGTAGAGGTGCGTCGAGGAGGACGGGGCGATCGCCAAGCTGGTCGGAAAAGCGACGGGGGAGAAGTTGATGCCCGACCACGTGGCGCCGCTCGTCGTGCTCTTCTCGACCGTGCCGACTTCCGGAAAAGGAAAGTTGGCATTGGGGTAGACGAGCGCAGCATACACGGTGGTCGTCGTGACCGCGTCGACCTCGACGGCCACGGCCACCCCTGTCGCGGCAGTGGTCGGACTTCCCCAACTCCCGGCGCCGTCGACGCTGCGGACGACACCGGCGTCGGTCGCGGCATACAAGGTCGTCGGAGTCGACGGGTCGATCGCGAGGTCGTGGATTACGAGCCCGGGACCCGAGAGACCCGTGCTGGCGGGGTTCCAGGTGGCGGCACCGTCGACGCTCTTGAAGACGCCACTGGCGGTGCCGGCGTAGAGCGTCGTCGGGGTCGCGGGATCGATCGCGAGCGTGGAGACCGCGACCGCGCCGAGCCCGACGTTGGCGATACTCCAGCTCCCGGCCCCATCCGTGCTCTTGTAGACGCCGGCGCTGCCGGTTCCGGCGTAGAGCGTGCTCGTCGTAGCGGGGTCGATCGCGAGCGCGAGCACGATCGATGCGGGGAGGCCGGTGCTCGCGGGATTCCAGCCCGCGGCGCCGTCGGTGCTCTTCGACACACCGCTGATGATTCCCACGTAGAGGGTATTCGGCGTCACCGGGTCGATGGCGATGGAAACGGCGACCGCGCCCGCGAGCCCGGCATTCGCGTCGCTCCAGGTGCGCGTCCCGTCCGTGCTCTTGGAGAGTCCGTGCTCCCAGGTACCCGCATACACGGTCGTCGGCGTCACGGGATCGACCGCGAGCGCGGTGACGTCGCTCTCCGCGATGCCGTCGCTACGATTGCTCCAGCTGGGCGTGGACGTCGTGCTCTTGAACACGCCCTCTTCCGTCGTTGCGTAGATGGTCGTCGGCGTGACCGGATCGATCGCGAGACGCATCCAGGCCCCCGGCGCGAGCCCGGTACCGACAGCGCTCCAGCTGTTGCCGCTGTTGTGGCTCCGAAAGAGAGTGCCGCCGTTCGCGACGTACACTTCGGACGCGTCCGTCGGGTCGACGGCGACGAACCCTACGTAGAGGCCCGGCAGGCCATCGTTCTCGTCGGTCCAGTTCTGCCCGCGGTTGGAGCGGAAGACGCCCCCCGCAGTGGTGCCCGCGTAGATCCGCGCCGGGTTGGCCGGGCTGATCGCGAGTGACGTCACCGTCGTCGCCGTGAGCCCGTTGTTCGCGGGCGCCCAGTTCGCGCCGCCGTCGACGGTCTTGTAGACGCCGATTCCATCGCCGCCCACGTACACGGTACTCGGCGTCTCGGGATCGATCGCGAGGGAGAACAGGGAAATAGGCGCGACGGGAAGGCCGTTGCTCGCGGGATTCCACGAGGCAGCGCCGTCGGTGCTCTTGTAGACCTGGCCGAGCGCGTTTTCGACAACGTAGAGCGTCGTCGGCGTCAGCGGGTCGATGACGAGCGCCCACGTGAAAAAATTGGACCCGTCGCCAAGGCCGGTGTTTGCCTCGCTCCAGGTGAACCCCCCGTTCGTGCTCTTGTAGACGCCGTTGTATTCCATCGCGGCGTATACGACGTTCGGATTCGAGGGATCGACGACGATGGCGCGCGCCGCATCGAACGGAAAATTGGCGCTCGGCTGGTGCCAGCTCTGCCCGCCATCGATCGACTTGTAGAGCTCCGTCAACGTTCCGACATAGACGGTAGAGGGATTCGACGGATCGACGGCGATCTCGAAGGTCTCGCCGCCGCCCGGGCCGTGGCCCTCCCAGAGGCCGGCCGCATCGGCGCGGGTCGCGCCAGCGCACAGCACGAGCGCCAGGAGCACGGTAAGAACGAGGGCCGAGAAAGCGCGGAGCGACGGCATGGGGTTCCCCTTTTCTCGCGGCCACGAGCGCCACGGGGACGGCAGATACCTCTCCCTCCCCCGTTCCGCACCGCGTTGTCAACGCGAATCCGATGACGGGAACCGTCGCGAATCCGTTGCGCCGGCGAGCCTATCGCGCCAGCCGCCGCCCATTGGCCACCACTGCCAAGCTGCTCGTGATCATGGCGATGGCAGCCACCAACGGCCCGAGCTTCCCGCCCGCCGCCAACACCACCGCCACGGCGTTGTAGCCGAAGGCCCAGGCCAGATTCTGTTTCGCGATCCGGCCGACGCGGCGGGCGTGGGCGATCAACCAGGGCACGCGCGCGAGGTCGTCGCTCAAGATCGCCACGTCGGCCGTGATCCGCGTGAGGTCGGTGGCGCTGCCGAGGGCGATACCCAGGTCGGCGCCCGCGAGCGCCGGGGCGTCGTTGACGCCGTCGCCCACCATGGCGATCAGGCCGTCGTCCGCACGCAGCTCGCGCAGGCAGGCGACCTTGTCTTCCGGCAACAAGCCGACGCGCGCATCGGCCGGCGGTACGAGCAGCGGCACGACGGCCGACGCGCGGGCATCACCCGTCGCGAGCCGGACCCGCACCCCCAGCCGACGAAGCCCGGCAAGCGCCGCGCCGGCCTCGGGACGCGGGCTTTCACCGAAATGCAGCGTCGCGAGCCAATGCCCGTCGGCGAGCACGAGCACGCGGGGACCGTCGCGGTCCTCCGCTCCGACCTTCGTCATCTCCTCGGCCGACAGCGTCCGGGCAGCTAAGCGCGCACTCCCCATGACGATCCGCCGGCTGCCGACGCAGCCGCTCGCCCCGAGGCCCGGCAGCGTGCGAACGTCGGTCGCCACGGCGACGTCGGCCGGCCGGGGCACGGCCGCGACGATGGCGCGCGACAACGGATGCGGGAGGCTCGCGGCGACGGCGGCCGCCAGGGCCACGATCGCTCCCTCATCCTCCGTCGTCGCGGGCGCGCGCTCGATGCGGGTCAGGTGCGGCGTTCGGGTCGTCAACGTGCCCGTCTTGTCGAACACCACCGTCGTGAGCGCGGCAGCGCGTTCCAGGGCCGGTCCGCTCCGTACGATGACACCATGCCGTGACGCGGCGGCAAGTCCCGTCCAGATCGCGACCGGCGTCGCGATGCCGAGCCCACACGGACACGCAACCACCAACACCGCGATTCCGACCATGAGACCGCGCTCGACGCCGGCGGCCTGCGCCCAGGCACACCCCGCCACGAGCGCGAGCGCGACGACCGCGGGAACCAAGACCCGCGCGACCCCATCGGCGGTGCGTTCCCACGGTGTGCGCTCGCCGAGCGCCGCGGTCAGCAGATCACCGATGCGGGCCGCGGCACTCTCGCGGGCCAGCCGGGAAACCCGCACGCGGAACACGCCGTCGATGCTGCAGGTCCCGCCCGCGACGGACCCGCTGGGTCCTTTGACCACCGGCCAGCTCTCCCCCGTGAGGGTCGCCTCGTCGACGCCACCCTCCCCGCTGAGAATCATGCCGTCCGTCGGGAAGGCCATTCCGGGAGCGATGCGAACGACGTCGCCGACCGCGAGCTCGCCCGGCGACACGGTTTCGACGCCGGTCGCACATTCCCGTGTGACCTCGGCTGGTGCCGGGGCCAGACGCGCCCGGACGGCCGAGCCGGCCTCGGCCTTGGCGCTCGCCTCGAGGTATCGGCCCACGGTGACGAGGACCAGCAGCATCGACGCGGTATCGAAGTACACCGCGGGTCGGTTCCCGATCGTGTTCGCCACCGACAGGCCGTACGCCGCGACGGTGCCGAGCACGATGAGCGCGTCGGTGTTGGCGGCCCCCGCCCGCAGGCTCTGCCAGGCACTCGTCAGGATGGGCCAGCCGAGCAGCACGAGCACCGGCGCCGTCAGGATCGCGGCGAGCACGCGGAGCACCTGGAAGAGCGGCCCGTCCACCGGTCCGGCGTCGGCACCGTACACGTACGGGACATACGCCGGCATGCTCACCATCATGACGTTGACGGCGAAGAATACGCCGAGGCCGAGCCGAACGAAGATCGCGGCGGCGGCGCCGTCCTCCCCGCGCGCGCGCGTCACCTGGTAGGCGAGCACGCATCCGTAGCAACAACAGCGGACGCTCGTGCCGTCGACGTCGGCGATCACCGGGCGGCCGCCGAGCGGCAGCCCGCAATGCTCGCACGTCGCCACGCCGGTCACCCGAGCGCGAGCAGATTCACCATCAGATAGGAGAAAGCGAAGAGGAAGAAGAGCAGCCAGAGCGTCGACAACCACCAGGGCGCCGGATTGGCGTCGTAGACGTGGTAGCGCTCAGTTTCCAGCGGCGTATCCGGCTGCGAGGCGAGCGCGGCGCTGCCGCCGGCCGGAGCCATTATCGGCGTCTTGTCAGGCATGGAAGTCTCCCCTTGCGATTTCGTCGTCGATCTCGAACAGGCGCCGCTTGGTCGCTTCGAGATCCCGGAACCTCCCGGTCATGACGGCCCAGAGCATCACGAAGAGCAGCGGCATCATCCCGATCAGGTAGGTGGCCACCGCAACGGCGCCGAAACCCTCGACGTCGTCTTTCACGATCGTCACGGCGAACTCACTCATCTTGTAGGTGAAGCCGAGGCCGGCGATGACGAGGACCGCGACGGCGAAACCCACCTCGACGAATCTACGGCGTCTCGATGGCGTCATCGCCCCACCCTTTCTCGGCCGCGGGGGCCGCCGCCGCGCTCGCCGGCGCCGCCGACGCGCTCACCGGAATCAACGCGGCCTGCCGCACGTCGTAGATGGTCTGCGGTCCTTTTTCGGTCCAGCTTCCGAGCCATTGCAGATACGCGACCAACGCCAACCCCCGCTCGGTCGGCTTCCGATCCGCGTCGAAGAACCAGGGATACGACGGCATCACCGAATACGGCGCGACGCTGCGCGGATCGTAGAGGTGCGCCATGTGCCAATCGTTCGAGTGCACGCCCGCTTGGCGAATGAGGTCCGGACCCACACGCCGCGTTCCGAACAGGTGCGGGAGGTTCATCGCGTTCTGATACTCCTCGGGCGTCGAGACGGGGCCGAAGCGCAGATCCTCCTTCGAGACCGGTCGGACGAATTGCGAATGGCAGTGCCAGCAGGCTTCCGCGATGTAGATCGCCTTGCCGGTCTCGAGGGCGCGGGCGAAATTGTCCGAGGTGGGCTCGCCGAACGCCCGCTGGAACTCCTCGGGATAGTCGGATGCGAGCTGGGTGAACTCGGGCGTCACCGTCCGCGTCAGCTCCGCGGTGGTCGTGACGTGCATCTTCCGGAGCGTCAACACCGGGAGCACGCCCTGCAGAAAGAAGCCGAGAAAGAACGTGACGATCCCGGCAATGAGAAAACTGGCTCCAAATCGTTCCATGGCTCCTTCGCCTCAGACCCGCGCTGCGACGCCGACCGGCGTGACGAGTGGCGCCGCGACGACCACCCGTGCCGGACCACGCGCGGTCGCCCACGCGGCATAGAGAAAGCAGCCCTGTCCGGTGATGATGATCAGGCCCGCGACCGTTCGCACCCACCAGAACGGCATCGACGCGACGACCGATTCGCCCCAGTGCGACAAGCCCGCCCAACTGAACCCCTGCACCAGTCCGGCGGCCGTCAGATCGACGATCATCACCGAGAGCCCGATGAACGTCATCCAGTAGTGCATGGTCAGGAGACGCGGATACACCCACGGCCGCCCGACCACGCGCGGCCAGAGCTCGACGGCGACGCCCATGATCCAGAACCCGAACACCCCGAACATCACCATGTGGGCGTGCGCCACCACCCAATCGGTGAAGTGGATGATCTTCTGGAACGTCAACGTCACCTGGAACGCGCACTGGAAGCAGGTGATCGCGTAGAAGACCATGCCCGTGAAGAACCAGCGCACCGCGAGGTTGCCGCGGATCGCGTCGGCGCGACCGTGCAGCGTCGCGAAGAAATTCACGATCACCGTGATCACCACGATCTCGACCGCGATCGTCGCCACGACGGCCCCGTACTGCGCGTACATCGGGATCGGACTGAAGAGGAAATGGTGCACGCCCTGCATGGGATAGAAGAACGCCAGACCCCAGAACCCGATCATCGAAAGCGCATGGCTCCAGACCGGTTTCCGCAGGAGCAGCGGCACGAAGAAGTACATCAAGCCGATGCCGATCGGCGTGATGAAGAGGCCGACGAGATCGTGGATGTAGAGACCCGTGATCGCCGCGCCGGCGACGCCGGGTACGAAGAATTGCGGCAGATAGTTGCCCATCAGATAGACGAGACCCGTCCATGCGAACGCGGCGAGGAAGTACCAGAGACTGACGTAGAGGCCCTGCTCGCGGGTCTGCAGGATCGGCCAGGCGAGATTCACGACCAGGAGCACGAGCCCGACGACGACCAGGGGATCCACGAAGATCGGGGTTTCTCCCCATTCGATCGCCTGCCCGTAGCCAAGGAGCTGACCGCCCGCGCTCAGCACCAGAATCAGGTTCCAGGCACCGAGGACGACCCAGCCGAGCGGGTCCGCAAGGATCGGACGCTTGGTGAGACGCGGGATCGCGAAGAGCAAGCCCGCGATGAACGCGTTGGCAATGAACCCAAACGCCGCGGCGTTGGTGTGCACCATGCGCACGCGGCCCGGGGACAGCCACTCGATGCCCGGAAACGGGTAGAGATTGTTGAACTGGAAGGCGAAGGCCAAGCCCGCCAGCAACGACACGACGAGCCAGAAGGCGCTCGCGGTCAGATGCCAGCGCACCAGCTCGAGATTCACCAACACGCGCGTCGCCACGCTGGTGGTAGGCGAACGAGACAGCGACGCAGCCGACGAGGTCATGGCTTCTCCGTAGGCGCTGCAGTGGCGGCGATCTGTTTCACCGGTGCCCGCAGGGAAAGAATGAACGAGACCAGGTGCCAGGCATCGCCCTGGCGGAAGGTTTCGCCGTCGGGATTGTTGAAGATGTCCCCGAAGGCCGGCATGGCCGTGCCGCCGACGCCGACCATGAAGGTGCGGTAGACGTCCTGCGGCATCGGGCCGCTCTTCAATTGTCCGCTCGTGAAGTCGAACGGCTTCTGCTTGTTGCCCCAATGGTCGGGAGCGAGCGTCGCCGCCGACGGCCCGTCGCCGCGGCCGCCCCCACCGTGACAGGCGCGGCAGCCGAGCATCTCGTAGAGCTCCTGCCCGCGGGCGATCGACTCCGCGCTGCCGAGCGTCGCGGGCGGGCTCGGTACGAAGATCGGCGTACCCGCTCCGCGCGTCGCCCAATCCGGGGAGAATCCTTTGAGGTACTCGATCACCGCGACGCGCTCGCGCTCCGTGAGCAGCGACCACTCCGGCATCGACGTGCGGTACACGCCGCGCGTGATGATGCGATACAGATCCTCGGTGGTCGGGAGCGAGCCGGACGGCGTCGAGCCGAACTTGAAGACCCCGCTCGTGAAGTCGCGCGGCTTCACGAGCAGCATGTCGGCGGCCGGACCGCGTCCGTCGCCCTTCTCGCCGTGACAGCCCTGGCAGTATCGCGCGTACACACGGCCGCCTTCGGCGATGATCTCCTCGGACGAACCGGCACGGGCGACGGTGGTGCCGACGGCGCTACCCACGATCGCCAGCGCCACGACGGCGCCCAGCAGCTGCGCGCGCCTCGCCTTCACGCGGCGGCGCTCGTGGTCATCGGTCGATACGGCACGAACCGTCCGAGCGGTTGCAGGAGACCGAGGGTCACGCCGTAGATCACGTGCGTGAGCGCCGCGATCCACCACGGCATCATCGTCAGGACATACGCCTCGCCGACGAGCCGCGGCTGCAGCCACGAGAGAATGAGATAGAAATTCACGATCCACATCAGCAGGCCGTAGAGCGCACCGAGACCGATCTGCAGCCCGGTGCGTTCCGGCACGAAGCGGTTGACCAGCACGTGGAAGACGGCGCCGGCAATGGCACCGATCGAGAAATGCACGATCGCCACCAGCATGAAGAAGTTGAGGTCCTCGGTCGTGAGCGCGCGGGCGCCGAGAAAGACGGTGCCGTAGACCCGCAGGAACCGCAGCGGATCCTGATTCACCATCAGCGAGCCGAGGATGTGGAAGATGAAGCTCGCCAGGCTTCCCATGATGCCGATCGTCGTGCCGGCGACGATGTAGAAGGTCAGATAGAAGCCGACGGGGGGCCAGCTCGCCGTCACCGGCTCATCGAGCTCGGCTTCGAGCTCGACGAGCGCGGCCCGATGACGCTCGATCGCTCGCTGAATTTCCAAACGCGATGTCTTCACGAAGATCGTCCAAGGCAAGCCTCATGCCAGCGCGCCGTCCCCGGAATCTCAAACTCGCTTCGTCCGGATTCCAAGTTTCGAGAACCAAACGGTCGACGCCTTCGCAGCCCTGCGAATCGCGACGCGACGCCGATGGCGCTCTCGCAAGGCACGCGTCTTGCCAGACAACCGGCGAGGAGACTCACGCATGCGAACGGCAACCCCAGAGTCCACGCCGTTCTTCGGCGGCCTTCCCGATCGCGGCATCTGGACCGCGCTCGCGCTCACGCGAGCGCAGTTCTTCCTCATTCTCGCGCTCTCGCTCGGGCTCTTTCTCTTCGTCGACGGACCACTCTGGCAGCATGTGCACGCCAGCCACTTCGTGCGCATTCTCGTGAGCTACGGCGTCATCCCGTTCGCGGTCACGGCCGCGCTGGCACGCAATCGCCAAGCCCGACCGTGGCTCGTCATCGGCGCGAGCGCCGTGCTTGCGGTGATCAAGCTGGTGCTGACCGCCGGCCTCCTGGTCGCGATCGCGCTCGCCCGCGGCTGACGCGATCGCGGTCGACACGAGGTCGACGGCGTCAGTCGTCCGTGCCCGCGGCGGTCGGCATGGGGTGATGGTGGTGCCCCCCGTGCGGCAAGAGATCGAACCCGCGGAGGATCGTCGCGGCTCCGAACGCCAGCACCAGCACCCCGGCCAGCACCGAGAGTCGCGCCCGCACCTTTGACCCGGCGAGCACGCGTGCGACGCCGAGCGCGAGCATCGCCGGCACGGTGCCGAGCCCGAACGCCAGCATCGTCAGCATCCCGCCGGCGACCGAGCGCGTGCTCGCCGCCTCGGCGGCGAAGGCGTAGATCAGCTGGCACGGGAGAAACGCGTTGAACACCCCGAGCGCGAGGGGAGCGGCCGGCGACTGCGACCGCATCACGCCGCCGAGTAAGCGGCCGACCGTGGCGCGCGCGAGCACCGCGCCCCGTCCGGTCAGCTGGGGCACGGCCCCCAGCACCTCCGCGCCGATGAGGATCATGACGAGTCCCGCGACGACGGCGAGGGTGCGCTCGACGGCGGCGAACGGCGCGAGCGCGACCAACGCCTCACCGAGGCCGCCCGACAACGCACCGATGAACACCAAGGTGTTCACCCGCCCGAGGTTGTAGAGCACCTGTCGGCTGCGATTGTTGCCGCCACCGGCCGCGAGCGCCAACGGAAAGCCCCCGCACATGCCGACGCAATGGAGCGAGGCCGCCAACCCGCCGAAGAAAACGAGACCGTAGTGGGCAACGGGAGCGAGCAGCGGCAGGAGCGCGGTCATCGAGCTCCTCACGGGTGCCGATTTCGTGCCATGCGACTTCATGGGATTGCGCGCCGCACGGACCGCGGCACTCTCGCGCGTCGTCATTCCTGGGAATCGGCGCCGCTCGTCTCGCAGCCCTGGGAATCACTGCGCTCCGAAACTCTCGGTCAAGGCGGCAGCGCCGCGGCACGGAGCTGCTGGTCTCCCCGACCCTATTGCGCGCGAGGAGACCCGATCATGGAAATGCCCCCCGACGTGGAGACGCTGTCGACCACCTTCCCCACCACCTTCACCTGGGACTACGGCCACCACGACGCCGGCCTGACCCGCCGCTACGATCACGCCAAGCGTGACCAATGGGACGGCAGTACCATGCTCGACTGGTCAGTGAACGTCGAGCCGGAGGCCGAGAACCTTCCCGACACCAACATCGCGATCTACGGCTCGCCGCTCTGGGAGCGCATGACCAGCGGCGAGCGCGCACGACTGCGCCACGAGTCGATGTCCTGGATCCTCTCGCAGTTCTTGCATGGGGAGCAGGGCGCGCTGCTCGCCACCGCGCAATTGGTCGACGCGGTACCGAGCATGGACGCCAAGGTCTACGCCGCCACCCAGGTCGTCGACGAGGCGCGCCACGTCGAGGTCTACGATCGCTACCTCCGCGCGAAGCTCGAGAAGGTCCATCCGATCAACCCGCACCTGAAGACGTTGGTCGATATCTCGGCATGCAGATCCTGGTGGAAGGGCTGGCGCTCGCCGCGTTCGGCTTCATCCGCGCCTCCGCCAATGAGCCGCTGATCCGCAACCTCACCGCCAACGTCATGCGCGACGAGGCTCGTCACGTCGCCTTCGGCGTGATCTCGCTGCGCGACTTCTACGCCAAGAACTTCACGGCCGCCGAGATTCGCGAGCGCCAGGAGTTCGTCTTCGAGGCCTGCGTCCTCATGCGTGACCGGTTTCTCGCGCGCGACGTCTGGATGCGCATGGGCATGCCGGTCGAGGAATGCTGTCGGTACGCGTTGGAAGCGCCGAGCATGATCGAGTTCCGCCGCATGCTCTTCTCGAAGATCGTGCCGAACGTGAAGAAGCTCGGCCTGCTCGACCCTTGGCTCCGCGCGCGCTTCGCCACGCTCGGCATCCTGCAGTACGAGGACCTCGAATCCTCGGACGTCGCCGTCCTCGCGGACGGCGCGATGCAGTAGCGCCAGGGTCCGCCGAGTCCTCATCCCCGTGGGGCGGCCGCCGCGAGTGCCGCGAGCACATCGAGGCTGCGGCGGTCGCCGAACGCCACCAACAGATCGCCACCGGCGATGATCGTGCCCATGTCGGGTGCGATCCGGAGCGCCGTATCGGCCTGCTGCACCGCGACGATGCGGAGACCGGGCTGATCGGCTTCGATCTCACGAAGGCTGCGGCCGGCCAGCGTCGTCGTCGCGGCGGTGCGCACCTCCTCGAGCCCGACACCGTCGGGGCTGCCCCCCCCGCTCGACAGCTCGACGAAATCCACCACTGCCGGACGCACGATGGCGGCGGCCATGCGGACGCCGCCGATCTGATAGGCCGACACGACCTGCTGCGCGCCGGCGAGCCGGAGCCGTCGCAAGCCCGCCTCGGACTCGGCGCGGGCGTGAATGTGCAGCGCCGGATTCCGCTCACGGGCCGACAGGGTGATGAACACGTTGTCGGAATCGGAGCCCGTGGCGACCACGAGCGCACGCGCCCGGCCGATCCCCGCCTGCTCCAGCACCTCATCGGATAGCCCCGAGCCGATGACGTGCGGCACTCCGAGATTCCGCAGCACGGGCTCCACCTCCGGGTCCGTGTCGATCACCACCAGACGCTCGCCGGCAGCCATCAGCTCTCCGGCAACGGCGCGACCGAACCGCCCGAAACCGCAGACCACCACATGCCGCTCGAGCCGCGAGAGATCACGCACCATGGCTTTCCTCCCGAGCAAGTCGGCCAACCGGCCCTCGATCACGATCTCCGCGAGCGCGGTCAAGAGATAGAGTCCCGTTCCCACGCCGACGAGAATGAGCACCACCGTGAACAGCCTGCCCGCCGGCGTCACCGGCACGACGTCGCCGTAGCCAACCGTCGAGACCGTGACCGCCGTCAGATAGAGCGCGTCGATCGCCGACAGGCCCTCGATCCACGCGAACCCGGCCGTGCCCCAGGCCACCAGCGCCAGCAGCACGAGCAGCGGCCGGACGAGTCGCGGCGACGGCCGCTCGGTGGCGGGTCTCAGCATGGCCGGCTCTCCGACGAACGGCTGCGCGCGCGGGCGCGCGACTCAGCTCGCACCACGAGGCGGTACCGCCGCCCGGCTCATCACGCACGACACCACGGTGAAACCCGCTTCTTCGAGCAATTGCTCCGGGGTCTGCGCGCTCGGCATCCGCACCCGCAGGTTGATGCGCTGCAGACCGCCGTGCGTCCGGATGGCCGTGAGCCACCCCACCGTACCGCCGCGACGCTCGAGCAGATGGCTCACGCGCGTCGCGGCCTCCGGATCGTCGGCACACTCCAGCTCCAGGACCGTCGTCGGGTCGCTCTGCGCGCAGAGATCGACGAGCGCGCCCAGCAGATCACTTTCGCTGACGATGCCCACGAGCACCGCGCCCTCGACCACCGGCAGCGCGCCGATCTTGCGCGTGCGCAGTAACGCCGCCGCCACTTCGACCGGAGTGCTCGGGCTCGTCGTCAGGGGCGTCGGCGTCATCAACGCATCGACGGTCGTGTGCGCGTCGGCCGCGGCGCGTACGTCGCGGTCGGTGATGATGCCGATGACCCGTCCGGCGGCGACCACCGGCAGCTGCCGGATGCGACGCCGCCGAAACATCTCGCGGACGGTCGCGACGTCGTCGTCGGGTTGCACGACCTGAACGGTCGTCGTCATGCAGTCGCGGACGATCATCGGGGACTTCCTTTCATGGGGACGGCGGCGCTCGCTCCCGAACGCCGGAGATACGCGACGATGTCGAACAGCTGGCCCTCCGTCAGCGTATCGCGAAAATGCGGCATGCGCCCGGACTCGCGGCGCACCATGTGGAGGATCTTGGCGCGCGCGGCGGTCGGGCTGAGGCGCTTCAGCGTTCCGCCATCCAATCGCGGCGCCACCATCGACGGGCTCAGCAAATCCTCCGGATGGACTCCGCGGCCATCGTCACCGTGACACGAGGCGCAGAAGGTGTCGTAGAGCCGATAGCCCTTCGAGAGATGGCGCACGTAGGCGACCACGGCGCGCACCTCGCCGGGCTGAAACACGTCCGCGAGCGGCGGCATGTCGCCCTGCCCCATGACGCTGATCCGCGTCAGTGCGGCGTCCGTGTAGTGCTCGCGCGCCTGCAGCAGATTCGGGGGCGGCGGATCGTTGGTCGCGCCGAGGAATCCCTCGCCCTCGCCGTACGCACCGTGACAGGGCGCACAGGCCCCTTCGAAGACGAACCGCCCGACCCGCAAGAGGTCCCAGTCGCTGCGCGCCAACGTCGGCAGATAGGCGGTGATCGCCTCGACCTGGAGGTCTTCCGCGACGGCATTCCGGCGCGGGGTGGCGCGCAGCGGCGCGCCGTGCCGGACGCGGTCGACCACCTCGCGGTCGGTGCTGTGATCGAGCAGCCCCGGGGCCCGGAGGTCGGCCGGCTCGAGGTCGAGGACCTCGGTCACGGGCCCGTCGCCGTGCCCGAGCGCGCCGTGACAGCCGCCACAGTACGCGGCGTAGAGCACGGCACCGCGCGCAACCGCGTCCGACGTTGCGAGCGTCGTCACGGCGGGCGATCGAGCTCCTGACGGAGGGCGGCAGCCGGCACCCAGCACCAGCAGCATGATGACGATCGTTGCCCGCACGCCCCTACTCGATCCCGAGGTCTTCGATCTTGCGGTAGAGCGACGACAGCGAGACGCCAAGCAGCTCGGCCCCGGCTTTCTTGTCATGCTCGACTTTCCGCAAGACCGCCTCGATGTGCGCCTTCTCGTACACGCCCATGGCCTGGCGCAGATCGTCGCTCGCCGGCACCACGACCCCCGCCGCTCCTTGTAACGCGCGCGGCAGATCGGCGACGGTGATCCACTCGCCTTCGCCGAGGATCATCGCGTGCTCGATCACGTTGTCGAGCTCGCGCACGTTGCCCTTCCAGGGAGCGGACAGCAGGATTTTCGTCGTCGCGCCGTCGACGCCCTTGAAGGAGCGTTTCAATTCCCGATTGTGGATCCGCACGAAGTGCTCGATCAGAGGTGGCAGATCCTCACGGCGCTCACGCAGCGGTGGAATCTCGATGCCGACGACGTTCAAACGATAGTAGAGGTCCTCGCGGAACCGTCCGTCGGCCACCGCTTTCACGAGATCGGAATTCGTGGCGGCGACGACGCGCACGTCGACCTTGAACGGTGCTGTCGCGCCGACGGGAAGGATTTCTTTCTGCTCGATGGCGCGCAGGATCTTGACCTGCAGCGCGAGCGGGAGATCGCCGATCTCATCCAGGAAGATGGTGCCGCCGCGCGCGCGCGCGAAGAGACCTTCCTGATTGTTGACGGCGCCGGTGAACGATCCGCGCAGATGGCCGAAGAGCTGACTTTCGAGCAGGTGCTCGGGGATGGCCCCGCAGTTGACCGGGAGAAAGATGCGGTCCCGTTGCTCACTGAAATGATGGATGGCGCGGGCGACGACTTCCTTGCCCGCGCCGCTCTCGCCCGTGATCAGGACGGTGCTTTGCGTGGGAGCGACGCGTTGCACGAGCCGCATGACCTCGCGCATGCCCGCCGAGCGTCCCACGAGATTGTCGAAATCCCACTGCCGACTCACCTGACTGCGCAGCAGCTGGTTTTCCCACGCCACCTGGCGGTGCTGCAGCAGCGTGGAGATCTTGTGCAGGACGTCGTCGAAGATCAGGGGTTTCAGGAGATAGTCTTGCGCCCCCCGCTGCAGCGCTTCGACGGCGGTCTCCACCGTGGCATGCGCCGTCATGAGCAGCACCAACGTTTGCGGGGAGACTTCGCGGGCATGCGTCAGCACGGTCAGGCCGTCGGCACCCGGCATGCGGAGGTCGGAGATGACGATGTCGAATTCCTGCGCGTCCAAGGTCGCGATGGCCGAGCTGCCGTCGGCGACCGCAGTCACCTCGTAGCCCTCGTCCCGAAGCACGTCGGCGAGGCTCTCGCGAACGCCGTTCTCGTCTTCGGCGATGAGAATCGCCCCTTTGGTCGGTGGTTGGGTGGTCATGTCCGCGCTCATAGGGGTCGGTCTGCATGCTCGCAAGCGCGCCCGCCGCAGCGAGGTCCAAGTTTCATGCCGCGCGCGAATCGCCGTCGCACCGCAGGCCCGTTCCCATCGGCGCGAAAACCGTCGCCGATTTCGCCGTCGGATTCCCGGAATTGGGAACGACGACGCCAATCGTGAGGACGAGCACCGTGGACGTGGAATTGCACGGCCTGTCGGCATGCGCATGCTCGGGACACTGGTCGGAACGCTCACCATCGGACTGGCGCTCGTCCTCGCGACGCCCCATCGATCGCTCGCCCTCGACGGCGCCACCCTCTACGGCCAGCACTGTCAGCGCTGTCATGGCGTGACCGGACACGGGGACGGGCCCGACGCCGAGCTCTTCGTCACGCGACCACGCGACCTGCGCAGCGGCTTCTTGGCCCGCTACTCGCTCGACGATCTCGTCCGCCGCATCCGCACCGGCGCTCCGCTGGCGCTCGCGGTCGATCCACCGTCGCTCCGCCACCGTGCGAGTGACGTCGAAGCGCTCGCCGCGCACGTCGAGCGACTGCCCTTCGTGAACTGGCGCCGGGTCGAGGAAGGCCAAGCGCTGTACATCGATCAATGCGAGCTCTGCCATGGGCGCGCCGGCGCCTACGAGCTCTCGGTTCCGGACGGGGCTCGGGCGCCCCGCGATCTCGGGGATCCCGTCTTTCAGCGCAGCGTCACCGATGCCGAGCTCGCCGCCGTCATCCGGACGGGGCGGCACGGCATGCCCGCCCCGTGGCCGATCGCCGCGCAGGAGATGTCGTCCTTGATCGCGTTCGTTCGGCTGTTGTCGCCGGGTTACGCGCTCTACGACCGCTACTGCGCCAACTGCCACGGCGACGACGGTCATGGCACGGGCACCTTCGCGGAAACCGACGCGCGGCCGACCGTGGTCTTCGATCGCGCCTACTTGCGGCGCCGCGATCCGGAGCAGGTTCGCGCGGCGATCTGGCACATGCTCGACGTGCAGCAGCCGGCCATGCCCCACCTCCGGAAGACGGTGACCGAGCCCGCGGCCCGCGCCATCATCGAATATCTGCGGCGCGGCCAGTAGCGGCACGGCGAGCCGAGAACCGCCTTGCCTGCCCGTACCGTCCCCCTGCTACCCGCCGCGTCCGCGTCCCCGGCACACGGTCTCACGACGGCGGAAGCCGAAGGGCTCCGAGCGCTGCACGGACCGAACGACGTCGTCGAAACGACGCGCCATCCCTGGCGCGGGCTCCTTGCCGACACCGCGCGTGATCCGATGCTGTGGTTCCTGGTCGCGACAAGCGGGCTCTACGCGCTCATCGGCGACACCATGGAGGCGGTGGCCCTCGCGCTGGCGATCGTGCCGCTGGCGTTGATGGATGCCTATCTGCACCATCGCACCGTCGCCTCCACCACGGGGCTCCGCAGTCGTCTCGCCGCCCACGCCCGCGTCCTCCGCGACGGCAACGAAATCGACGTGACGGCCGGTGCGCTCGTGCCCGGCGACCTCGTACTCGTCGGCGCCGGCATCGTCGTACCCGCCGACGGGGTCTGGCTGGCCGCGGACGAGCTGATGATCGACGAGTCGAGCCTCACCGGCGAGTCGGTGGCGGTGCGGAAGCACGTGCTCGTGACCCTGCCGCCGAACGATCGCAGCCCGGTCGACGGCACGCACTGGGGGCACGCCGGCACGCGCGTCCTGGCCGGGCGCGGACGCCTGCGCGTCGCGTACACGGGGGCGGACACCCTCTACGGTCAGATCGTCCGGGCGGCGGCGAGCACGCCGACGCGGACCGCGCTGCAGCGCGCGATCGCCCGCGTGGTCCTCCTCCTGACCGGCGCCGCCGTCGTGGCGTGCGTGAGTCTCGCGCTGGTCCGCGTGCATCAGGGCCATGGCTGGGTCGACGCGGCGCTGAGCGCCCTCACCCTGGCGGTGGCGGCGTTACCCGAAGAGCTGCCCGTCGTCTTCACCTTCTTCCTCGGCGTCGGCACGTTGCGCCTGGCGCGCCGCCACGCGCTCGTGCGGCGCGCGGCGGCGGTCGAGAACATCGGTCGCATCACCACGATCTGCTCCGACAAGACGGGCACCCTCACCGAGGGGCGTCTCGTGTTGACCCATCTGGTGGCCGCCGCCGGTGTCGATCCGGACCACTTCGCCGCGCTCGTGCATTCGTCCGCCCGCAGCGAAAGCAGCGATCCGCTCGATCTGGCGATCCTCGCCCGCGCCGGCGCGGCGCCGCAGCCCGGGGTTCGGGTCGCGACGTTTCCGTTCACCGAGGAGCGCAAGCGCGAAACCGTCGTCACGCGCGGCGCCGACGGCACGCTGCTCGCGATCACCAAGGGTGCCCTGGAGACGCTGCTGCCGGCGACGACGCTCGAGGACCCAGCCCGCCCGCGCGCTCTCGCCGACGCGGAGGCGCTCGCCGCCGCCGGTCACAAGGTCGTGGCGGGCGCGTTCCGCGCACTGCTCCCGGCATGGGACGGCACCGAGCCGGATACCGGGCTCACGTTCGCCGGGCTCCTCGCGCTCGAGGACCCGGTCCGTCCGGGCGTCGCCGACGCGATCCAACGCTGCCGCGCGGCGGGGGTGAACGTCATCATGGTGACCGGCGATCATCCGCTCACCGCCAAGGCGGTCGCGCGCGAGCTCGGCCTCGGAGGCGCGACCCCCACGGTCATGATCGGCGACGATCTCGAAGCCGCCATCGCGGCGGGAACGCCGATCGCCGTCGACATCGTCGCCCGCGCGACGCCGACCCAGAAGCTGGCGCTCGTCCGCGCCTTGCAGCGCGCCGGCGAGCTCGTGGCCGTCACCGGCGACGGCGTGAACGACGTGCCGGCGTTGCAGACGGCCGACGTGGGCATCGCCATGGGCGAGCGCGGCACCCAGAGCGCGCGCGAGGTCGCCGCCATCGTGCTGCTCGACGACGACTTCGCGACGATCGTCGGCGCAATCGCCGAGGGCCGCCAGCTCTTTCACAATCTGCGGCGGAGCTTTCAGTATCTATTGATGCTGCACATCCCGTTCGTCGGCACGGCGGCCCTGATTCCCATGATGGGGGAGCCCTTGCTGTATCTGCCGCTCCATGTCGTCTGGCTGGAGCTGGTCATGCACCCGACCGCCCTGCTCGCGTTTCAGGCGCCCAGCCGCGCGGCGACCCTGACGCCGCGCGTGCGACGCGTGCCGACGCACCTGTTGCACCGCGAGGCCTGGTTGGCCATCGCCCTGGTCGGTGTCGGCTTGCTGACCTTCGTCGCCGGCGGCTTCCTCCGCACGCTCGCGGCGAACAACGATGTCGGCCAGGCCCGCGCGATCGCCCTGCTCACGCTGTGCTTCTCGAGCAGCGGCCTCGCCGCGGTCCTGAGCGGGTTGCAAACGCGCGCCGCCCGTATCGTGACGGCCGCGACGTCGGTGCTGTCGCTGCTGGCGGTCCTCGTGCCGGCAGTCGCCCTCCGGCTCGACCTCTCGCCGCTGCGCGCCCCCGCTATCCTGACGGCGCTCGCCCTGGCGTTCGTCACGACGACCCTCGCGCTGCTCTTGGAACGCTACGAAGCCGTCGACAGGAGCGCCGAATGAGAATCCTCGTGTTGAACGGCGGAACCGGCACGATCAAAGCGGCGCTCGCCTCGGTCGTCCGCGGCACCGTGACCATCGAACGCCGGGCGACGGTGCCCCTCGACGACGCGGCCGGGCCCGCCGCCGCGTTCGACGCGATCCTCGCCGCGCTCGCCGACGGCCTCGACGGAATCCACGGGATCGGCCACCGCGTCGTGCACGGCGGGCTCGCGCTGACCGAGCCCGCGATCGTCGACGCGGCGGTCGAAGCCGAGATCGCACGGCTGGTGCCGCTCGCGCCGCTCCACAATCCCGTGGCGCTGACGGGCATCGCGACCGCCCGGCGTCGCTGGCCCACCCTTCCGATGGTGGCCGTCTTCGACACCGCGTTTCACGCGCGCCGGAGCGACGCGTCGCGGCGCTACGCGCTGCCGACCGACCTCGTGCAGCGCCACGACCTGTATCGCTACGGCTTCCACGGCATCGCCCATGCGTCGCTCGCGGCCGGCGTCGCGGTGGCCGCGGGGTGTGAGCCGGCGGCCGTCGACGCGGTCACGCTGCAGCTCGGGCGGGGATGCTCCGCCTGCGCCGTCGCGGGCGGTCGCTCGATCGAAACCTCGATGGGGTTCACGCCGCTCGAAGGGCTCATGATGGCCACCCGCTCCGGCGACGTCGACGCGGGACTCGTCGTGCACCTCCAACGCCGCGGCCTCACGCTCGACGAAGTCGAAACCCTCCTCACGAAGGAGGCCGGCCTGCTCGGGGTCGGCGGCAGCGCCGACGTGCGCGACCTCCTGACGCGCGAGGCAGCCGGCGACGAGCGCGCCGCGCTCGCGCTCCGCATCTTCGTGCGGCGCATCGTCATGACGGTCGGCGCCTACTTCACGCTGTTGGACGGACGCGGGGCGCTCGCGTTCGGCGGCGGCATCGGCGAGCATGCGAGCGCGATCCGCAGCCGCGTGGCGGCCGGCCTCACGGCCTGGAACGTCGCGCTCGACCCGGCGCGCAACGACGCCGCGACGCGGGGCCTGATCAGCGCCCACGGATCGCGGCCGGTCTACCTCATCCCGACCGACGAGGAATCGATCATTGCCGGCGCCGTGGCGCGTCGGCTCGAGGAACAGCGATGAACGACGACGACGAAGCACTCGTCGAGCCCTCCCGGCTCGCGGAACTGACGGAGACGTGGCGCGCAACCGATCCGGCGTTCGCGGCCTGGGCGAAGGGCTACGGTCCGATCCACCACGACGATCTCATCCAATGGCGCATCCATGGCCTGATCGAGCGGCTGAGCGCCGAAGGCCGGAGCGGCGATCTCGTTCCGCCCTACACCCTGCTCGCCGCCGCCGACCGCCTCGCCGCGGCCGGCATCTGGCTGACGGTGCACCAAACGTACGCGGCGCGGGTGCACCTCGACGGGCGGCCGCTCGCGGCCGAGGATTTCAAGCGCGATCCCCAGGGGCATCTCGGCGGCGCGCTGAACATCCTGCCGGGCTACGTCGGCTACCTGACGGCGAATGCGCTGACGGGTCAGACCCGCAGCTGGGTCGCCGGACAAGGCCACACGGTCGGCGCCATCGACAGCGTGAACCTGCTGGTCGGCAACCTGAGCGCCGCGCACGCGGCGCGCTACGACGTCAGCGAGGCCGGTTTGACGCGCTTCGTCCGCGACTTCTACTCGACCGCGCTCGACGATCACGGCCGGCAGGATTCTCCGGTCGGCAGCCACGTGAACGCGCACACGGCCGGCGGCATCAGCGAAGGCGGCTACCTCGGCTTCACCGAGCTGCAGTACGTCCACATGCCCCTCCCCGGCGAGCAGCTGGTCGCCTTTCTCTCCGACGGCGCGTTCGAGGAACAGCGCGGCAGCGACTGGGCGCCGCGCTGGTGGCGTCCGACCGACTGCGGGCTCGTCGCCCCGATCATGATCGCCAACGGTCGCCGCATCGATCAACGCACCACGATGGCGCAAGCGGGCGGCATCGAATGGTTCGTGCACCATCTGCAGCTGAACGGCTTCGCGCCGATCGTCTTCGACGGGACCGACCCCGCCGCCTTCGTATGGGCGATCCTCGAAATGGAGCGGCGCGAGGGTGAGGCAGGCCTCGCCTGGCAACGCCATCCCGTGCCGCCCTACACGATTCGCCTCCCATACGGGGTCGCGGTCGCGCCGAAGGGCCACGGCTTCTACGGGGAAGGGACGAATCCGGCCCACAACCTCCCTCTTCCCGGCAATCCGCGACTCGACGCCGAGGCCCGCGCGCTCTTCAACGAGTGGGCGCATCGGTCCTGGGCCCCACCCGCCGATCTGAGCTGCGTCCTCGGACACTTTCAGGGTCACGGCTCGAGCGGCCGGCCGCGCGAACGCGATCATGCGTTGGCCGTGCGCGACGTCCACCTCAGCCACGACGTCGGCGCCCCCGCGCACCCCGTCCCGACCGATCGCCGCGCGCGGGGGACGTGGACCCAGGCGAGTCCGATGCGGGCCGTCGACGACGGCTTTCTCGCGCTCGTCGAAGCCAATCCCCACCTCCGGCCGCGGGTCGGCAATCCGGACGAGATGCGCTCCAACCGCCTGACCCGCACCCTCGCCGCGCTCGAGTTTCGCGTCACCGATCCCGAGCCCGGCATGCCGGAATCCGTCGGAGGCGCGGTGATCACCGCGCTCAACGAAGAAGCCGTCGCGGCGGCGGCGCTCGCCAACAAGGGCGGCATCAACTTGATCGCGACCTACGAGGCCTTCGGCGCCAAGATGCAGGGCGCCGTCCGCCAGGAGGTCATCTTCGCAAACCATCTCCGCGAGGCCGGGCGGCCGCCGGGTTGGCTCTCGGTCCCTGTGGTCCTGACCTCCCACACCTGGGAGAACGCCAAGAACGAGCAGTCGCATCAGGACCCGGTCATGGCGGAGGCGATGCTCGGGGAGCTCGCGCCCGGGTCACGGGTGCTCTTTCCCGCCGACTACAATACGGCCGCGGCGACCATCGCGGGCGTGTACCGCACGCGGGGCGAGATCTGGACGATGGTGGTGCCGAAGGAAGCCCACCTGCCCGACCTCTTCAGCGCGGACGAGGCCCGGACGCTGCTCGACGCCGGCGCCATCGACCTTTCGTTCGCCGGCCATCGGGCGGAAGAGGCCGCGATCGTGCTGACGGCGATCGGCGCCTACCAGCTCGGCGAAGTGTTGACCGCGTCCGTCCGTCTCGCCGAGCGTGACGTCCCGCATCGGGTCGTCTACATGCTCGAGCCCGGACGCTTCCGCGCTCCGCGCAGCGCCGGCGAGGCGAGCCTGTCCGCGGATCCCGCGCTCGTCGCGCGGCTCTGGCCGGCGGGCGCACCGGCACGGATCTTCCTCGTGCACACGCGTCCCGAAACGATTCTCGGGGTCCTCGGGCCGCTCCATTCCGGGCCGACGACGGTCGGCCTCGGCTACAGCGGAGCGGGCGGCACTCTCGATGTCGGCGGCCTGCTCTGGATCAACCGCTGCACCTGGGCGCACGTCCTCCGCGCGACGGCGCGGGCGGCCGCCCTGGACGAAGCCACCGTACTCACGCCCGACGAGCGCGCGGCGCTCGATGGGCGCCGCAATCCGACCGGCATCGTCGTGCGGGCACCACGAACGTGAGCGCTCCGCTCTCCGGAGCGCCGAGCAGTGCCGCCGTGGACGAGGCCGCCTCGCAACGCGCCGTCATTCGCGCCCTCGCGGACCCGGCCTTCTATCCGCATCGGCCGACGCACGTGGAGCACGTGCAGACCCACATCTCGCACGTGTTCCTCGCCGGCCCATACGTCTTCAAGCTCAAGAAGGCGGTCCGGTTTCCGTTTCTGGATTTCAGCACGCGCGCCCTGCGGCTCCACTTCTGCCGCGAGGAGCTCCGCTTGAATCGGCGCCTGAGCCCGGCGGTGTATCTCGACGTGGTGCCGATCACGCGGCGCCCCGACGGTTCCCTGGAGCTCGGCGGCCCCGGCGCGGCGATCGATTACGTGCTCCGGATGCGCCGGCTCCCGTCCGACCGGCTCCTCCCCGCGTTGCTCGCACGCGACGCCGTCACGCCGGCCATGATGACGGAGCTCGCGCAGCACCTCGCGGCGTTTCACGCCGCGGCGCCCACGGGGGCCGCGGTCGACCCCCACGCCAGCCCCGAGGCCGTGCGGACCCGCTGGTCGGATACCATCGCGATCATCGCGCCCTTTGCCGGCACGGCAATCCCGCGCGAGCTGCAGGCGATCCTCGCGGACTTCGGTCCCCGCTTCATCGCGCACCACGAGACGCTCCTGCGCGCGCGCCAGGCCGAGCGGCGCATCCGCGACGGCCACGGCGACCTGCACGCCGAGCACGTTTGTTTCGTGGACGCCGCGGCACCGGCGGCCGTGGAGGACGGCGACGCCCTGCCCCCCGGCATCTACGTGTTCGATTGCCTCGAGTTCTCGCTGCCGCTGCGCTGCACCGACGTCGTCGCCGAGATCGCGTTTCTGACCATGGACCTCGAAATGCGCGGCCGCCGCGAGCTCGGCGCGTGCTTCGCCGACGCCTATGCCGACGCGGCGGGTGATGCGCGTGTTCCGACGCTCTTGCCGTTCTACGCGAGCGCACGCGCCTGTGTGCGCGCCGAGGTGGAATGCCTCACCAGTCGTGCCCCGGACCTCGACGACGCGCGCCGCGCCGCCGCGGCCGCGCGCGCGGCGCGCTATGCCGAGTTGGCCGTGCGTTGCGCCTGGCGCGCGCAGGGCCCGCTGCTGATTGCGTGCACGGGCCTCAGTGGCACCGGCAAGTCGACGCTCGCCGCCGGGCTCGCCGCGGCCATGGACGCGACGGTCATCCGCACCGACGTCCTGCGCAAGCGGGTGGCCGCCGACGCAAGTCTCGACGCCGGCGCGTATACGGCCGAAGCGCGGGGGCGCGTGTACGCGACCCTCGCATCGGACGCCGACGCCATGCTCGGCGCCGGGCGGCGCGTGATTGCCGATGCCACCTTCCTGCGGCGCCGCGACCGTGACCGCCTGCGTGCGGTCGCTCGCCGCCGCAGCGTGCCGTACGTGTTCGTCGAGTGCGTCGCCGACCCCGACCGGGTGCGGCAGCGTCTCGACGCGCGCACCAGCGACGACGTGTCGGATGCCCGTTGGGATACGTACGGGGCCCAGCAGGAAGAGGCGGAGCCGATCGACGCCACGGAGCCGACCCTGCGCGTCCGGACCGACGCCACGCCGGCCGACGTCCAGATGGGCGCGCTGCTGCGACTCTGGCAGTGGCGTGCGAGCTGCGCCGCGCCGCGCGCCTGACGAGGACGGGCCCTACGGAGTGGGTGCCGGCTCGCTCTCGTGGGCGCCGCGATCAGGGCAGCGCACACAGGTCGCGGCTTCCGGCATCGCCTCCAAGCGCGCCACGGCAATGCCACGACCGCACGTCGCGCACCGCCCGTAGGTGCCCGCCGCCATCCGGGCGAGCGCGCGATCGATCGCCGCCACCCCCGCACGGGCGTGCGCATCCAATCGTGTCAGCAGTTCCGCGGCCGCCTCCTGCTGCGCTTCCTCCTCGACTTCCGGCTCGACATCGGCGCCGAGCCAGCGCAGCTCTTCCTCATTGGACGCGGCGCGGGCGAGCATCTCGTGACGCCGCCGCAGCAGCGTGCGCCGCAGCAACGGAATGCGTCGCGACGCCACGGTGGGCGTCGCCATCGCCCGGACCAACACTCGCTTGCGCATGGTCATCATGGTCAGGCCGCTCGCCGGTCGTTCGTGCTCGTCGGCCCCCCAGCCCGTGCTCGCTCGGCGGTGCGCCAGGCGAGCAGTCCCGTCCGGAGATAGTCGGGATCGAGCCCAAGCGCGTCGCAGACGTTCTCGAAAGAGAAGAAATCCGAACGGTCGGATTCCGACAGCCAGTCGAGCGCATCCTCGTGCAGCATCCGGCCACGACGATCCGTCGCATGCACGTAGCGCTGAAAGTAACTGATCGCGTTCTCGAGCACCGCCAGCCGCAGTCGGCGATCCGGCTCGCTCACTCCCGTCGCCGGCGCGCACCACTGCGAAGGAAGAAGCACGTCGAAATCGGTCGTAGCCCGCAGCGTCGTCGCGTCGTCTTTCATGATGCCCTCCTGCCAATCAGACACAGCAAACATTGGACCACTGGAGAGACGTCGACATTGCCTCGAACGAGGTGTGCGGTTCGCTTTTCTGCGACGGCGACGCCGCCGCTGTTCTCACTCGTGCGAATCCGGCGGCATCTCGCCGGCAAAGATCGTGTTCCGAGACCGCCCGCGCAACTCGTGGAAAAATGTTCTCAACCGGGGGCGGCCAGTTGCGTCGGGTGCGCCGCGGCGAGTGGCACCGATCGTGCTGCTCCATCCTCATGTCTAGTGTGCGGAGGTGCGACGGGATGTCGATCATCGTGATCGACGATGAGCTGTCGTTTCGAACCAGCCTCTCCGAGATGCTGCGCGACGACGGGCACGCCGTGCTGGAATACGGAAACCCGGCGGACGTTCCCGCTACCGTCGTGTTGCCGGGCTTGGCGCTCCTGGTGACGGGGTACGACATGAAAAGTCACAACGGCCTCGACATTGCCGACCGCTTCCGACGCGCGCATCCCACGGTGCCCGCGCTCATTTTGACGTCGTACGATACGGAGGCCCTGGGGCACGTCACCCGGGGCCGTCCCTTGCTCCGGTTGATCCAGAAGCCGATCGCCTACGACCGCCTCCACGCCACGATCCACGAGATCATCGCGGGCGCTTCGGCCTCGTAAGGCCCCCAGGGACGGTGGTCGTCGCGCCCCGCTCGCCCGTGCCGCGCGGGGGCTTCGGATTCCGAAGTTCGAGAATGCCTGCGCGCAATTTCCCGTCCGCGGCAAGCGACCCCGGCTGCGGCACCCGTCGCCAGGCACCTATTCCCCGCGAGCGGCTGGCAAGGAAATTGAAAGTGCCCGGGCATGGGAAAGCTCTTTCGAAAAATCCTCGTGCCGCACGACTTCTCTGCGTCGGCAACCAAAGCCCTGAAGCTCGCGGTCGAGCTGGCCGAAGAGAAAGCCGGTCGCGTGACGGCGCTGCATGTCTTGACGCCTCTCTATTCCGGCCCCGGCTATCCCACGCGCGACGAGATCGCCTGGACGCCCCCGGCCGAGATGGTCCGGAAGCGCAAGCTCGACCTCGAAACCATCGTGAAAAAAGCGCTGGGGTGGCACACCGACATCGTCACGTGTCGCGTCGTCATGGGCGAAGCGGGACCGGCCATCCTGGAGGCAGCGCACCACGCCGATACGATCATCATGGGGACGCTCGGCCGCACGGGCCTCGCCCATCTCTTGCTCGGTAGCGTGGCCGAGAAGGTCGTCCGACTCTCGCCGATCCCCGTGATCACCGTGCGGCTGCGTAAGCGGAACCCGGCTCCAACCACATCCCGCGCTGGCCGGCGTTGAATGGGCACCGCGCTCGCATGCGCGGTCGCGACCCGCACCGCTGGCCTCGCCGACGGACGCGACGTCGCGATCCGAGGCGCGACGACCACGGACCTGGCGGGCATCATGGATTTCTTCGAGCGGCTGAGCGCCCCGTCGCGCTACATGCGCTTCTTCTCGCCCCAACCCCGACTGCGGCGGACGCTGATCGAGCGCGTCGTCGCCCCGGGCGCCGATCGTGCGACCCTCTTGGCCCAGCCCGAGGAGTTTCGGACGACGGCACGACGCGTCGTCGCCGTCGCCGGATGGATCCACCTGCCGAAGGATGATCGTTGCGATGTTTCGATTGCCGTCGCCGATGCGTGGCAGGGCGCTCTGCTCGGCACGTATCTGGTCTTGGCGCTGCTGCAGCACGCGGTCTCATGTGGGCATTGGCGCTTCAGGGCCGACGTATTGGGCGGGAATGCGCGCATGCTCGGGCTGCTGCGCGACCTGGGCGCACCGCTCCGGACGACGCACGAGGCGGGCGTCGTCCGATTGGACTTCGAGCTCGAGGATCCCGGAGCGCCCGCGCGTTCCCAAACCTGAGAAGGACAGCCCGTCCAATCGCAAATTTCGGAGTGCGGCGTGACGAAGCCGTCGCAACGAGCGGGCGGGCTGCCTGGCACGAAATACGCTCTACGAGACCCCAGGAGGTTCACCGCATGACCGCGTTCAACACCATCCTCGTTCCCCTCGACTACGAGGCGCCAGCGGACGCCGCCTTGAAGACCGCGGCCCAGCTGGCGCGTGCCGGCAAAGGCCGCTTGTTGGTGACCCACTCGCTGCCTCTGCCGATGTATACGGCGCCCGAGTTCGCGCTCGCGTACTTCGACGACGCCTGGATGGCGACGGAGCGCGAGCGGCTCCGTGCCCACGTCACGGCCGTCCTCGAGCCCGAGGGCGATCTTCCCCCGTTCGAGCTCGATGTCGTCATGGACTCCCCGGGGCTCCGCATCATTCAGCTGGCCGCGGAGCGCCGGGTCGATCTGATCGTCATGGGTACCCACGGACGCACCGGCTTCAAGCATCTCGTGCTGGGGAGCGTCGCCGAACGCGTCGTGCGCCTGGCGCCCTGTCCCGTGTTGACGCTGCACGGCGGTACGCCAGCGCATCTGGGAACCCTCGCCGCGGCGGCCAGCGCGGGACGACGGCACGGCGCGACGCCGGTCTTCGCGCCAGGCGAAGTCGGCGAGCTGATGCGGCGCTCACCGATCACGATCGGACCGGACGCGATGCTCGAGGAAGCGCGGACACTGATGGTGGAGCATCGCATCCGTCATCTGCCCGTCGTCGAGGGCGGCAAGCTCGTCGGCATGCTCGCCAGCGGGGACCTCGGGCCGCACCTCAGCCAGCTCGCCCGGACCAAGGTGAACAGCGCGATGACGACCGATCCGACCACCGTGTCGGCGAGCGTCGATGCCGCGACGGCCGCGCGCCTCATGCTGGATCGCTACGTACGCGCGCTACCGGTCGTCGACGGAGAGACCGTCGTCGGGGTCATATCCGCGAGCGACATCGTCGAGGAATACGCCCGCGCAGCGCGGTCGTGAGTTCGTCGTTGTCCAAGAAGCGTCACTTCCAGCGGATGCTCGTGCCGTACGACTTCTCGCCGTCGGCGGCCGCGGCGCTCGCGACCGCCGTCGACCTCGCCGTCGCGTACGATGGCGCGCTGCTGGTCATGCACGCGATCCCGTGTTTTTTCCCGCTCCACGGTCGCCCGGTGCCACCGTCGGCAACCGATCTCGCCGCCACCGGGAAAAAGCTCGCCGAATGCGTCGCCGCTGCCGTCAAAGGACGACGCGTGCGCCGGGTGCGAAGTTGGGTAACCGCCGGGACACCCGCCGAGTGCATCCTCGAAGCGTCGTCGCAGTCCGACGCCATCGTCATGGGAACCCTCGGACGGACCGGCCTGCCACATCTGCTGCTGGGAAGCGTCGCCGAAAGAGTGGTCCGGTTCGCAGCCGTTCCGGTGTTGACCGTGCGCGCCTCCGCCCGAAAGGCTTGACCACCCACCTACGCGCTAGTACTTCCCGCGCAGTGGATGACGACCGCACGTCGGTGGCTTTACGCGTGCTCCAGCTCAATGAGGTTCGCTGGCAAGCCATCCTCGATACGGCCCGCGACGCGATCATCTGCATCGATCGCACCGGCAACGTCAGCCTCTTCAACCGTGCCGCCGAACAGATCTTCGGCTACACGGCTGATGACGTCGTCGGCCAGAACGTCCGCATGTTGATGCCGGAGCCCTATCGCGCGGAGCATGACGGGTATCTTTCGAACTACCACACCACCGGCGTGCCGCAGGCGATCGGCCGCATTCGCGAGGTGCAGGCGCAGCGCAAGGGCGGCGAGATCTTCCCGATCGAGCTGTCGGTGTCGGAGGCCCGCGTCGGCGACCAACTGCTCTACTCGGCGATCATCCGCGATACCAGTGAGCGCCGTGCGATGGAGGTCGATCTCGCCGAAGCCCGCCGGGTGGCCGAGCAGCGCGAACGCCTCGCCGACATCGGCGCCATCACCGCACGCATCGTCCACGATCTCGGCAACCCGCTCGCCGGACTGTCGATGCAGGCGCAGCTCATTCAGCGCCGCGTCTCGCGCGACCCGGAGCGGCCGAGCCGCGACCTCGCCGCGCCCGCCGAGCGCATCGTGGCGGAAGTGCGTCGCCTCGACGGCCTGATCAAGGACTTTCTCGATTTCGCGCGCCAGCAACGCTTGGACCTCCGCACCATCGAGCTGCCGTCCATGCTGCAACGTTTGTGGGATCTGTGGCAGCCCGTGGCCGCCGCCCGCGACATCACGCTCGAGCTCGCGATCGCGCCGGACGTGCCCCCACTCACCGCCGACGAGGACAAGCTCCGCCGGGTCCTGGACAACCTCGTGAAGAACGCGGTCGAAGCCATCGACCAAGGTCCGGGTCGCGTCGAAGTGCGGGCGCGCCGCGCCCCGACCGATCGCGTTCGGATCGACGTCTCCGACAGCGGGCCCGGCATCCCTGAGAGCGTCGAGATGTTCCGCTTGTTCGAAACCACCAAGCGGGACGGCTCCGGCCTCGGTCTCTCCATCGCCAAACAAATCGTCCTGGCGCACGGCGGCCTGATTGGGTTCGAACGCCACCAGCCCAACGGTACGACCTTCTACGTCGAGCTCCCCGTCCGTGCCGTCGCGGTGTAACGCCATCCGGATCGTCGTCGTCGACGACGACATGTCCTTTCGCAGCGGTCTCGCGGCCAACCTTGCCGACGATGGCCATGCGGTGTCCGAGTATGGCGATCCGCAGGACGTACCGCCGGACGTCATCCGCACGGCCGACATCGTCCTCACGGATTTCCAGATGGGGGCAATCAACGGCCTGACGTTCGCCGACCGCGTGCACGCGCTGCATCCCGAGGCGGCGATCGTGCTGACCACGGCGTACTGGACGGTCGAGATCGAAACCGCGGTCGCGGCCCGTCCCTTCCTGCAGCTCTGCCGGAAGCCGGTCGACTACGACGAGCTGCACGCGCTCGTGCACGAGCTCGCTCCGCATCGATAGGTTCCCTAATGCATCGCCGTCGAGAGGCGATCACGCATGCGCCGGCGCTTCTGCGACGGCGGCTCTGCGACGGCCGCCGTCGCAGGAGAACGCATTGCCCCGTGGAACACTGCACCGTCGTCGGAGAAGCGCCGCCGCATGCGTGACGGCCTCGCAACGGCGGTGCACCTAGCGCCGTCGGCTATGCGCCCCTGCCCCTGGAACGATCAAGACGGGTCGCTGGGCAAGACGGGCCACGCGCTCGGCCACGCTGCCGATCATCGCCCGGCGAAAGCCCGTGCGCCCATGGCTGCCGACGATCACGAGCTGCGCGTGAATCGATTCGGCCACGCGGCAGATCGCCGCGGCGGGCGAGCCGGTGGCCACGTGAGGCCGTGCGCGCACGCCGCCCCCCACCCGCTTCTCGAGATCGGCGCAGAAGCGGGCAAGCTCGGTGCAGACGTGCGCACGACGCGCGCGTTGATACGCGATCGTCTCGGGAAGGATGTGATTGAGCGGCTCCACCACGTACAGCACGCGCACGTGCAGCTCGCCCTTCCCTGCAATCGCTTGGACGGCGCCGATCGTCGCCCGGCTCGCCGGCGAGAAGTCCGTGGCCACCAAGACGCGGCGATAGGCTTTCACGAGCGTGCTCCCGCGGTCTTGGGAGCCGCGGAACGCATCCAAACCGCGCGCAGGGTTCCGTCGGTGCTCGACCAGCGATACGTCGCCCGCCCGCCGAAGGCTTTCGCGAGCTCCCGTGCGATGCGATGCGCGAGCTTTTGAGAGGTGGTCAGCACCTCGAGCCCCGCCGCGCGCCGATCGATGCTCACGACGCGGCGTTCAGGCTGCGTCAACGCCGCGCGCGCCGCCACATTGGCGATACGTCGGCGGATCGCATCCTCCTCTCCCCTCGCCCCGCGGATCACCACCAAACCTTGTCCTTCGCCGCGTGCGCACTGCCGGCAGGCGGGACAGATCCGCCAGACCACGCGGTCGTAGAGTTCCTCCGTCACCTTGTGATCACGGCGCCAGGTCTTGCGGGTGAACAAGGCCCCGCATGCGTGGCACGCCGTCGTCGGAGGAGTACGGTGGACGGTGGCGGCACCGAGACTCTTCTCGCTGCGGCTGCCACGACGATTCATTTGACGGATGCGCGCTTTTCCCATTGTTCGTCCTCGCAACTCTCGTGCACGTTGGGCTGCAGGCGCGCACTGACGGATCGTTCAGGCCGCCGCGGACCTCGAGGGAATGCTCAGCATCCCGTTCTCGAGGATCAGCTTCTGTCACTTCTTCGCAAGATGCCTGCCACTCGATTGGGCGCACAGAATCGCAAACTCTCGTCGGAGCTTTCTCAGATATAAGAATCCGGATCGGAAAATTCCTGCCGACGCAGGTGGGAAAGCGTGGCCACGCTCTTGCACTCGCACGCGCAGACCGATGAAGGTCGACAACCAATGGGCTGCGACCTCCACGTCTTCATGGATAGCGCGCACTTCGGGCGTGCCCTGGCGCGTGCCGTCGGTTCGCGCTGGGCCGCCGTCGGTGTCCACGCGTTTCCGGACGGCGAAACGCTCGTGCGCGTCGCGCCATCCGCTCGTCATGCCGTTCTGGTGCGCTCACTCCATGATCCGAACGCCAAGCTCGTCGCAACGCTGCTGGCGGCCGATGCGCTCCGCCGCGCCGGTGCCCGCCGCGTGACGCTCGTCGCTCCCTACCTGCCCTACATGCGCCAGGACGCCGTCTTCACTGCCGGGGAGCCGATCTCGCAACGGGTGATCGGGGGCGTGCTGCGGGACGCGTTCGACGCCGTGCTCACCGTGGAGGCCCATCTACATCGCACACATCGGCTCGCCGACGTGCTCGGTCGCCGCAGCCGATCGTTGACGGCCACACCCGCCATCGCCGCCTGGCTGCGTCGCCGCGGCGGCACGTGGTTGATCGTCGGTCCCGACGAGGAGTCGGCCGCCTGGGTGCGCACGATCGGGCGTGCGGCGGGCGCACGCACCGTCGTCGGTCGGAAGATCCGGCGCGGCGACCGCGTCGTCGACGTGCATCTGCCCGAGTGTCCCCCGACGACGCGCGCCATGATCGTCGACGACATCGCGAGCTCCGGCGCGACACTCGCCGCCACGGCGCGCGCGCTCCGGCGCCAGGGCGTGCGCCACATCGAAGCCATCGTGAGCCATGCCATCTTCGCGTCCGGCGCCGAGGCTCGCCTGCGCGCCGCCGGCATCCGTCGGATCGCCTCGTGCGACACCATTCCGCATCCCACCAACACTATCGCCGTGGCGCCCCTCGTCGCCGCGGCCCTCCCGAGGTGCTCGTGAAACACGACCGAACATCCGCGCCGCGTCTGCATTTCTTCGGTGCGACCGGCACCGTCACCGGCAGTCGATTCCTGCTCGAGACGACGCACGCTCGCGTCTTGATCGACTGCGGGCTCTTCCAGGGCCTGAAGCCGCTCCGTCTCCGCAATTGGGGGCCGTTTCCGGTCGATCCCGCCACCATCGACGCCGTCGTGCTCACGCACGCGCACCTCGATCACTCCGGCTACCTGCCGGCGCTCGCGCGGAACGGCTTCCGCGGTCCGGTCTACGCGACGGCCGGAACACAAGCGCTCGCGGGCATCGTGCTGCCGGATAGCGCGTACCTCCAGGAAGAGGACGCCGAATACGCGAACCGCCGCGGCTTCTCGAAGCATACGCCCGCGCTGCCGCTCTACAACCGCGCCGACGCCGAGCGCGTCCTGGCGCAATTTCGCGGCGTAGCCTTCTTCGAGGCGACCGAGGTCACGCCCGGCATCCGCGCGACGTTTCTCCCGGCCGGTCACATCCTCGGCTCGGCCATGGTGCTCCTCACGGTGGACGGACCACGGCCGCGCACCATCCTGGCGAGCGGCGACCTCGGTCGTCCGCACCATCCCATCCTCACCCCGCCCGCCGATCCGCCCGCGGCCGACTACATTCTGGTCGAGTCGACCTACGGCGATCGCGACCACAACGATGCCGCCGCGCTGCAGCAGTTCGAGGACGTGATCGTGCGCACCGCCGGTCGCGGCGGGACCGTCGTCATCCCCTCGTTCGCCGTCGACCGGACGGAGGTCATCCTGTTGCACCTGCGGCACTTGATGCAGGAGCAGCGCGTGCCGCGGCTGCCCGTCTACGTGGACAGCCCGATGGCGCTCGCGGCGCTGGCCGTGTATCGGCGCGCGCTCACGCTGGGCGGGCTCGAGATCCGGCCCGAGCTCGTCGGCACCGACCCCTTCGATCCCGGCACCCTCATCGAGGCGCATACGCCCGAGGATTCCAAAGCCATCAACGACGTGACGGCACCCTGCATCGTCATCTCCGCGTCGGGGATGGCGAGCGGCGGCCGTGTCCTGCACCACCTCGCGCGACGCTTGCCGGACGAGCGCAATGCGGTCCTCCTGGTCGGCTACCAAGCCGCCGGCACCCGCGGCCGTACGCTCCTGGACGGCGCGCGCGAGCTCAAAATGCTCGGCCGCTACATCGGCGTCCGCGCGGAGGTCGGCTCGGTACCGGCGTTCTCGGTGCACGCCGACCGCCGGGAGATCGTGGCGTGGCTGAAACGCGCGCCCCGCGCACCCGACACCTTGTTCGTGGTGCATGGGGAGCCGCCGGCAGCGACGGCGCTGCACGATGCGGTCGAGGCCGAGCTCGGCTGGACCGCCGCGGTTCCCAGGCATCTCGAAGTCGTGCGGGTGGATTGACCGCATGTTTCGCGTCAAGCACCTCGCCATCGATACGATGCGTGAGCGCGTCGTGCTCGTGCACGAAGACGCGGTTCGAGCCGGCGAGCTCGGGTTCAACCCGCTCGACCGGGTTCGCATCGTCGGACTCGATCCTGTGAACGGGAAGCGGCGCGAGCTCACGGGCACGCTCAATTTCTGTCGCGACGCGCTGATCGCCCCCGATGATCGGGCTTTCCGACATCGCCTTTCACGACCTCGGCTTGCCCGAGGACGCCCACGTCGAGGCGACGATCGCGCCGTCGCCGCACAGCCTCGACCTCGTCCGCGACAAGCTGCGGGGCGGCCGCATCGACCGGGCGGCTTTCGACGCGATCCTCGACGACGTCGTCCACCACCGCTACTCGCGGGTCGAGCTCTCGATGTTCGTTCTGGCGTGCGCCTTACGCTCCCTCGACGAGCGCGAGATCATCGACCTGACGCGGGCCATGATCGGCACCGGCCGGAGTCTCGACTTCGGCCCCGGCCCGATCGCCGACAAGCATTGCGTCGGGGGCGTGCCGGGCAATCGCACCACCATGATCGTCGTGCCGATCCTCGCCGCGCTCGGCGCCACGATTCCGAAGACGTCCTCCCGCGCCATCACGAGCCCGGCGGGGACTGCGGACACCATGGCGGTGCTCGCCGAAGTGGCGCTCGATCCCGCCGCGCTGCACCGGGTCGTCGAGACCGCCGGCGGCTGCATCGCGTGGGGTGGCGCGCTCGATCTCGCCCCCGCGGACGACATCCTGATCACGGTCGAACGCCCGATGGAGATCGACACGGAGCCGCAAATGGTCGCGTCCATCCTCTCCAAGAAGAAGACCGCCGGCGCCACGCACGTCCTGATCGACATCCCGGTCGGGCCGAGCGCCAAGGTCCGTGAACACGACGCGGCCGAGCGCCTGGCGACGCTGTTTCGGACGGTCGCCGGCGCGATCGATCTCCACGTGGACGTCGTCATCACCGAGGCGCGCGGCCCCATCGGACGCGGCATCGGCCCCCGCCTCGAAGCCCTCGACGTCCTCGCGGTGCTACAACGAGCACCCGACGCGCCCATCGACCTCCGCGAGAAAAGCCTCTTTCTGGCGGCGCGTCTGCTCGAGATGGTCGCCGCCGTTCCCCCGAGCGGTGGCTATCACGCCGCACAGCACGCGTTGGATTCCGGCGCCGCCGCTGCGACCTTCGAGCGCATCATCGAGGCGCAGGGACGACGCGTGCTCCCGCCCGCGGCGCGCCATCGTGCCATCGTCACCGCCCCCGACGACGGCCGGATCTGCGCGATCGACTGCTGGGAGATCGCGCGTGTCGCCAAGCACGCCGGCGCCCCGGCAAACGTCGCGGCCGGCGTGCTGGTGCTCCACGGCATCGGCGACGTCGTGAAGCGCGGCGACGCACTGTTCGAGATCCATGCGCAAAGCGCGGCGCAGCTCGAGTTCGCACGCGAGTACGCGGCGTCGCATCGCGGCATGTTCTCCTACGGATTCTGAACCGGCGAAGAACCGCACCCCGGTTCTTCGCGCGAGCCGGAACGACCGTATTCGCGCGATCAGGCGGCTCGAGTCGCGCTGCCTACGACGGGCGGATCGCACGGCACGACGACGATGGGTCGGCGGCTTTGCACCACCACCCGGCGCGCGACCGGACCCATCAGCGCCGTCGTCCGCCATCCCGGACAGGCGGGGGTCGCGAGCACCAGCAGATCCTGCGGATGGGCCTCGCCATGACGCAGCATCACACGCGCGGGCCCGCCCATCGCGGTCGCAGTCTCCACGATGAGTCCGTCCGTTCGTTCCCTGCCGGCAATCTCCGCGAGGTAGGCGGCGTGAGCCTGGGCACCGGCGCCGAGCAGGAGCAGCGGGACGCGAAGGGTGCGCGCGAGATCACGCGCCGCAGGGAGGGCCATCTCGGCGAGCGCCGATCCGTCCAGGGAAGCGACGACTCGACGGATACCGCCCGGAGACGATTGGTGGTCGCGGCCATGCGCGAGCAGCAGCGGGCACCTCGTCGCACGTGAGACCGCATCGGCGACGCCACCGTGCAACCAGCGCTGCAGGCCGGACTTGGCATGTGTCGCCAACGCCAGCATGTCCGCATGCTCGCGCTCCGCAAAGCGCACGATCTCCAAGGCCGTTGAGCCCACCGCCAGCATCGTGCGCACCGTGACGCCATCGGCCGCCAACGCCTCGGCAATCGCCCGGAGATATCTGCTCGCCGCCGACTCCTCGTGCGCGAGGATCTCGAAAATCCCCATCTGCCCTTCGGTGGAGACTCCCGCGGGCAGGTGCACCACATGGAGCAAGACGACCTCGGACCCGGTTCGCCGTCCGAGTTCCCGGACCTCGGGAAGAATGGCTTCGGCAAACTCCGAGCCGTCCAGACACACGACGATCTTCCTCATGTCTCTATAGACGGAAGCAATCGTCGTGCCTCCACCTGCCTGCGTCGTTTGGTGGCAGCCGCCGGGCGGGTCGGGGAGGGCTCCTACGGTCGCGCGGTCTCCGCCACCCAGCGCAGACAACCTGCCGCTGCCTCTCTGACCGGCGCACACGCGAGCTGGCGCTCCCCGGAGCCCTCCCCGACCCGCCCGCCGGCTGCCTCATCACTCAACATCAAGACTCAATCTC
>Ga0163144_10002695_pt1 | contig 40613 bp, 30 predicted proteins | sample OliLak19BULKMAT1_FD_123175 | JGI IMG/M metagenome (GOLD analysis project Ga0163144, IMG submission 123175) | Freshwater microbial mat bacterial communities from Lake Vanda, McMurdo Dry Valleys, Antarctica - Oligotrophic Lake LV.19.BULKMAT1 | ecosystem: Environmental > Aquatic > Freshwater >...
GCATGAGACGTTGCTGCAGTGCGCGCAACGGCACGGACCGCTTCCGGGCGAACTCCGGTTTCGAGCCGACCCGGTGGAAGCGGGCACCCTTCCTGGTGACTGTCGGGGGGAGTGGCCGCCTGAAGTTTTTACAGAGCATGGGGCGCTGGTGACGGCCTACCTGGTCGGTTCGGATTTCGCGATTGCGCAGAGCATTCACGTGCTGCGGGCGTTCGCCCGCCGGCGATCGCGGATGGCTCGCGGACGGGGTTAGGAATAGCCGGAGCAAAGCGAAGCGGAGTGTTTTTGACTCCTGCCGGTTTTGGCGTAAAAAGGGAATCAGAAGCGGTTGAACGACGGAAGGCGGTTGGGTGCGTGGAGTCCTACTCCCCGTTTCTAAATCACTAAGACTTGCGGTGAGCCATGGGACGGTGAACGTTCGTCGCTGAGAATCGCTCGAACACCCCATGACTCATTCTGCGCCTGCATTTGGATTTTCCTTTCTGGCTCTGTCCATCGGTGCGGCCGTCGGATGGTCCGCTCCGCTACCGGCCAAGATCAGCTACAATGAGCACATTCAGCCGATTTTTGCGGAGAACTGTTTTCATTGTCACGGTCCCGATTCCAGCACGCGCGAAGCCAAGCTGCGGCTCGATCGCGCTTTGGATGCGACGTCGTCCCGCGAACATCGCGAGCCGGCCATCGTCCCCGGTGACCCCAAGGCCAGTCCGCTGATTGAGCGCATCCTCAGTACTGACGAAGAGGAGAAGATGCCGCCGCTTGAGTCACACAAGGAACTCACGGCGGATCAGATCGCATTGCTCCAACGCTGGGTGGCCGAGGGTGCCGTGTATGAAGAGCACTGGTCCTTCCGCGCGCCGGTGCGCCCCGCGGTGCCGAATGTCCCTCTTGCCCAAGGCTGGGCGCGCAATCCGATCGACGCTTTTGTGGCGGCGAAGCTGGAAACCTCCGGGTTAAAACCAGCCCGCGAAGAAAACCGCGCCCGCTTGCTGCGCCGCGCCGCGTTCGATCTCACGGGCCTGCCGCCAACGCCGGCCGAGCTGGCGGCGTTTGCCGCCGATAAATCCCCCGATGCGTACGAACGCGCAGTGGACCGGATGCTCGCGACGGATGCGTCGGCCGAACAGTTCGCGCGGCACTGGCTCGACGCCGTGCGCTATGCGGATACGCACGGTATTCACATCGATAACTACCGTTCGATCTGGCTCTATCGCGATTGGGTCGTGAATGCGTTTCGCCAGAATCTCCCGTTCGACCAGTTCACGATTGAACAGGTCGCGGGCGATCTCCTCCCCAATGCGACGCTCGATCAGAAAATTGCCTCCGGTTTCAATCGCTGCCTGCCCACCACGAGCGAAGGCGGCGCCATCGTCGAAGAATACGAGGCGATCTACGCGAAGGATCAGGTGGAGACGCTGTCGGCGGTCTGGCTCGGGCTGACGACCGGCTGTGCGGCGTGTCACGACCATAAATTCGACCCCGTGTCGCAGAAGGACTTTTACGCGCTGACGGCATTTTTCCGCAACAGCACGATGCCGACGATGGACGGCAACCGGCACGATACGCCGCCGACCTTGTTTGTTCCCGTCGCGGCGGATCGGGACCGCTGGACGGTATTGCAGGCGGCGATAGGCGAAGGGAAAAGTGAGCTGCAAGCCCGCAGCAAATCGGCCGAAACCGACTTTGCGGAGTGGGCCGCGACCGCCAAGGCGCTCATCATGCCGCCGATCGATCACAGCGTGCGGCTCCATGCACCATTAAACGAAAGCAGTGGGTCGATCGCGGTGACGAAACGAAATCGAAAGTCGCCCGCTCCCTTTGCTGTACCCAGTGATCTGATACGCGGCGAAGGACTCTTTGGTCCGGCGCCAAAGCTCAACGGGCTCGATCTCGTTCTCGGACCGGCAGTGCCGTGGGTCAGGGAAACAGCGGATAGTTTTTCGTTGCTCCTGCGCGTGGAGGAGACTCCGAGCGGCCCGTTGCTGTCGTGCCTGTCCGAGGACGAAACGATGCCGGGTTGGGAATTGTTTTTGGAGGACGGGAAACTCGGGTTGCGCGTGTCGGACGGCGAAGGCCGGGTGAAGATCCGCAACGTTTCCTCCACCGGGTTGACGCCGGGGTCGTGGCATCACGTGGTGCTCAGCTTTGACACCGCGTCGATTCGGAGCCGACCGATTGAAGTGTTTTTGGACGGCAAGTCGGCCGTGAACTCGGGCGCGTCGGCGCATATGCCGGCCGATATTGTACCCGCGGCGCCGTTACGCTTGGGCAGCCGGCTTCCGGCGTCGGGCGGAGTAGCGGCGACGCTGACCGGGGGCGACGTGTGGGTGCAGGATCTGCGTTGGTACGATCGCGGTTTTGTCGTCGCGGACGCCAAGAGCATGGCTGAGATTTTGGAGACGCAGGTGGCATTGAACGTGCCGGTGGCGGACCGCACAGCCGCGCAGACGAAGATGTTGCGCGGGCACTTCCTCGCGGCGGTGGATGCGCCGTCCTTGCAGCTCGCCGCCAAAGCCGCGCCGTTGCTCGCCGAGGAGGCGGTGATCCGGGACCGTGGGGCGATCACGCTTGTGATGGAGGAGAAACCGAACTCCGAGCCGTTCGCGCATCTCCTGAATCGGGGCGAGTATTCACAACCCGGGGACAAGGTGCTCGCGGCGACGCCCGGGATGTTGCCGCCGCTGCCGGAAGGGCAGCCGCGCAACCGCCTGGCGCTGGCTCGCTGGCTGGTTGCGCCCGAGAATCCCCTGACGGCGCGCGTGACGGTGAACCGCACCTGGCAGCATCTGTTGGGAGCGGGGCTCGTGGAGTCGACGGGAGACTTTGGCGTGATGGGTAGTCAGCCCTCGCATCCCCAATTGCTCGATTGGCTCGCGGTGGAGTTTCGTGAGTCCGGTTGGGATTATCGACAGTTGGTGCGAACGATAGTGACCAGCGCTACCTACCGGCAGTCGGCGGCGATCACACCGGCGTTACTCGAGCGTGATCCCAATAATCGCCTGCTCGCCCGTGGGCCGAGGTATCGCTTGGATGCCGAACAGTTGCGCGATCAGGCGCTCGCCAGTTCCGGCCTCCTGGTGTCAAAATTGGGCGGCAAACCGGCCCGGCCCTATCAGCCCGAAGGCGTTTGGGAGGAAGTGGCGATGAAAGAGTCGACGACCCGGCATTACCGGGAGGATGTGGGCGAAAACCTATATCGGCGTTCGCTGTATACTTTGTGGAAACGAACCGCCGCGCCACCGGCAATGGAGATTCTCAATGCTCCGAACCGGGAAGTCTCGTGCGTGCGTCGTGACCGGACGAATACGCCGCTGCAGGCGCTGGTGACGATGAACGATCCGCTCTATGTGGAAGCGTCGCGTCAGCTTGCCGCGCGGGTAATGCGGGAGTCCTCGCGGTTTGACGCGCGGCTGGATGCAGTGTCCCTGCGCCTCCTGGGGCGGACCTTCGCCCGCCCCGAGCGGACCATTCTGCGGCGCACTCTGGATGACGCGCTGGCGACGTATCAGCGTGAGCCTGACCTGGCGCGCCAGTTGTTGAAGGTGGGGGCAACCCCGGCGGATGAAACCCTCCCGGCGCCCGAACTGGCGGCGTGGACGCTTGTTGCCAGCCAAGTGATGAATCTCGATGAATCGTTGACCAAATAATCGTATGCAACCGCTCCCCCCTGACTGGCAGCAACCCCTCGAGCGTTACAACGAGGCGATCACCCGGAGACAGTTTTTCCGCACGAGTGGCACGGGCCTTGGTGTGGCCGCGTTGACGGCGTTGTTGGGCAACCGTGCCCTTGCCGCGGGCGGCACGGAGGCGCCGGTCAACCCGTGGAAATTCGCCCCCAAGGCGAAACGCGCGATCTATATATCGTTGATTGGTGCGCCCTCGCAGTTGGAATTATTTGATCACAAACCGGCGTTGCAGACCCGGTTCAGAGAAGACCTGAAGGACTGGTTGAAAGATCAAGGTGAGCGGTTGACCGGGATGACCTCGAAGCAGACCGGATTCCCCCTGGCGCCGAGCATCTTTAAGTTTGCCCAGCATGGGAAGAGTGGGGCGTGGGTCAGCGAACTGCTCCCTTGGACCGCGAAGATGGTGGATGATATCTGTATTATCCGCTCGATGAAAACCGACGCGATCAATCATGAACCGGCGAACCAGTTGATCTATACCGGCTCGATGCAAAACGGAAAAGCCTCGATGGGGTCGTGGCTCTCGTACGGGCTCGGTTCGATGAATCAGGATTTGCCGGCGTTCGTGGTGTTGCATGCGAAGCACACCAGTCCGTTCTCCAATGTGCAGGCGATCTCGTCGCGGCTCTGGGGATCCGGTTTCCTTCCGGGCAAACATGCAGGTGTATCGTTGCGGCCCCAAGGCGATCCGGTGTTGTATTTGAACGATGCGCCTGGGATTCCGCGGGATCTGCGGCGGCGGATGCTGGACGGGCTCGACGCGCTCAATCGGCGCAGTTACGAGAGCATTGGCGACCCGGAGATTCAGACCCGCACGCAGCAGTACGAGATGGCGTTCCGCATGCAGGCGAGCGTCCCGGAGCTGGCCGATCTGACGCAGGAACCGGCGGCGACGTATGAGCTTTATGGAGACGAAGCGCGGGTGCGCGGGAGCTTTGCGAGCTCGGCGCTGATGGCGCGGCGGCTGGTGGAGCGGGGGGTGCGATTCGTGCAGATCTTCCATCGCGGTTGGGATCAGCATGCATCGTTGCCGCGCGATATTGCCTCGCAGTGCAAGGACGTCGACCAGGCGTGTTATGGCCTCATTCAGGATCTGAAGCAGCGTGGCATGTTGGACGACACGCTGGTGATCTGGGGCGGCGAGTTCGGGCGGACGGTTTATAGTCAGGGTACGCTGACTGAGGCGAATTACGGCCGCGATCACCACCCGCGGTGTTTCTCCATCTGGATGGCGGGCGGCGGCGTGAAGCCGGGCCAGGTATATGGCGAGACGGATGAAATGTCGTATAACATCATCAAAGATCCGGTGCATGTGCGTGACCTGCACGCGACAATCCTGCATCTGATGGGCATCGAGCATGATCGGTTCTCGTTCAAGTTTCAGGGCTTGGATCAACGCCTCACCGGCGTGGTGCCGGCGCAGGTGGTGAAGGACATTCTGGCGTGAGTGGCCTTGATGCCGTAATGCGTCTGATCGAGGTGACACAGACATTCCTGTCTGTCCCGGATCGCTTGTTTTATGTTGTCAGACGTATGATACGACCGGAACAGGCAGGAATGCCTGTGTTACCGTCGGAACAGGCAGGAATGCCTGTGTTACCTTGGGAACAGGCAGGAACGCCTGTGTCACCTTCGCCGATAACCGGCGGCCAAGGGTTGTGTTTCGGGACCGGCGCGTTTTCTTTTGTGCTACGTTCCCTGCCCCATGATTCGTTATTTTGTTCCTATCGGTCTGTCGCTTGTTTCGGTCGTCGCGTTACTCGCCCAAGTCGGCGGCGAGACGCGTGCGCCGGCGCCGAGGGAGGCGTCGGATTCGATTTCGCCTGGCAGGGCGGCGGGAGCGCCGGCAAAGCTTTCCTTTAACGAGCACATCCAGCCGATTCTCGCGGAGAATTGTTACGCGTGTCACGGGGCGGATTCGGGTTCCCGGAAAGCGGGACTCCGGCTCGATCGCGCTGAGTATGCGTTTAAACCGCTGGAAAAAACCGGGCCGGCGATCGTGGCCGGGAAGCCGGAGGAGAGTTCCCTGATCAAGCGAATCGAATCGACGGATGAGAAGACGATGATGCCGCCGCCGGAAGCACATAAGACGCTTTCGCCAGCGCAGATTGCGACCTTGCGGCAGTGGGTGGCCGAGGGAGCGGAGTACGAAGAGCACTGGGCCTTTATTGCGCCAAAGCGGCCGTCACTTCCGATGGTAGTGACGAATGTCGGGTCGAGGCCGCGTACGCCGGTGGACACTTTCATTCTCGCGCGGCTCGCGAAGGAGAAATTCACTCCCTCGCCCGAGGCGGATCGGCGGACGTTGCTCCGTCGGGTTACGCTTGATCTGACCGGGATTATTCCGAGCTCGGAAGAGGTGGAGGCGTTCGTCGCGGACCCGTCGCCGGATGCCTACGAAAAGGTGGTCGATCGCTTGCTGGCGAGTCCGCGTTACGGCGAGCATCGCGCGCGCTACTGGCTTGATTACGTGCGTTATGCCGACACCCACGGGTTGCACTTTGATAACTTCCGGGCGATCTGGCCGTATCGGGATTATGTGATCCGCGCCTTCAACGCAAACAAGCCCTTCGATCAGTTCGTCCGCGAACAGCTTGCGGGGGATTTGTTGCCGGCGCGGACCTTCGATGAACTCACCGCCACCGGATTCGTCCGAAATAACCTGACGACCAATGAAGGCGGAACAATCCCGGAGGAAACGTATGCGAATGAAATGCGGGATCGGGTTGAGGCGTTTGGTGCCACGTTTCTTGGGCTGACGACAGGGTGTGCGGCGTGTCACGACCACAAGTTCGACCCGATTTCGCAGAAGGATTTTTACGGGCTGGCGGCGTATCTCGGCAACACGGTCGAGAAGCCTTGGGATCTGAATATTGCGGAGCCGCCGCCGGTGTTACGCCTGCCCAAGGCGGAGACGCGGGCAAGCGCGGAGTTTGTTTTGAAAGCGCGGGCAGAGTTGCAGGAGAAATTGGATGCGCGTCGTAGCCAGGCTCGTGAACTCGTGGGCGCGTGGTTGAAGGCGGGCGACTGTCCGAACCCGGTCGGAACCGATGCGCTTCAACTGCGCTTGCGACTCGACGAAGGCAAAGGCGACGTGCTGCGCAATTCGGCGCCCTCAGCGAAGATTAAGGAATTCAAGGCGGACACCAATCCGCTGGTCTGGGGTGAGTCGACATGGATGTGGCCCTCGATGCGGATGGATATTTTCACGCGGGTTCGGTTGGGGGACCTGGGTGATGTCGAGGCCACTGACAAGTTTTCGGTCGGCGGCTGGCTGATGTTGCGAGCCAAGCCCGGTGGCGGTGTGCGAACGGGAACCGGCAGCGGCTCGCTGCTCTCGCGCATGGGCGACGAGTCGCGAAAAGGCGGAGCGGGGTGGGATCTTTATCAAGACGGCGGACAATTTATCGTGAACCTCAACGCGGTGATTGAAGAGCCGGCCGAGAACACGGGAGAGCTTGCGGCCAAGGCGCCGGGTGCGGGCCTTTCTGCGGCCGCGGTGGCGGAAGCTGCCGCGACGATTGATCCGCGCGCGCAGAAAGCCCCGACGGCGGTGCGAGGGATTCAAGTGGCGACGCGCGGGACCTTTCCCCGCGACGAGTGGATGCACGTATTCTTCACGTACAATGGCTCGCGGCGGGCTTCCGGGGTGAAGATCTACGTGAACGGCAAGGCGGTTGAAACCGACGTGAAACTGGATGCACTGGCTTCGAAAGACTCCATCCGGACGGATGCGGAGATGCACCTCGGGCGGCGGGATGATTACCAGCCGATGCGCGAAACGCGTTTCCAGGATGTGCGCTTTTATCAGCGTTTGCTGCCGCCCGCGGAAGTGGCGCGTCTGCCGTTCGAAGACGTCGCCAGCGAGATCGTGGCGCGTCAGCCGGATCCGACGCAGTGGACCACGGACGAAGCCTTTGTGGTCGCCGACCGGTATTTCCTCGGCGAGAAGGACACCGAGACCATGGCGCTGGCTGCGGCCGTGAGCGCGCATGATACGGCTCTCGAAGCGCTGACGAAGGACGGAACGTCAACCCTGATTGCGTTGGAAAAGAGTACGCCGGCGTACTCGGATGTCCTGACGCGCGGTGATTACTTTGCGCGGGGCGAGCGGGTGGAGCCGAGCGTGCCGCACTTCCTGCCGGAGCTGCCGAAGGGTGCGCCGAAGAACCGCCGAGGCTTGGCGGAATGGCTGCTGGCGCCGGAGCAACCGCTGATGACACGGGTGACGGTGAATCGCATGTGGCAGGAAGTATTTGGCCGGGGGTTGGTGGAAAGTGCGGGGGACTTTGGCATCATGGGCGATCGTCCGACGCATCCCGCGTTGCTCGACTGGCTGGCGGTGGAGTTTCGGGAGAGTGGTTGGGACGTAAAGCGTTTCTACAAATTGCTGGTGACCTCGGGCGTGTATCGGCAATCGTCGTACGCGACACCGGACCGTCTGGCCAAGGATGCCGCCAATAAACTTCTGGCGCGTGGACCGCGTTTTCGGATGGATGGCGAAATGTTGCGCGACAATGCGCTGCTCGCTTCGGGGCTGTTGGTGGAGAAGCTCGGCGGGCCTTCCGTGAAACCGTATCAGCCGGCGGGGATCTGGGAGGAAGTGGCGATGCCTAGTTCGAACACGCGCACGTATGTGCCTGACACCGGAGATGGCCTGTATCGACGGAGCGTATACACCTTCTGGAAACGGGCTTCGCCGCCGGCGAGCATGGAGACCTTTGACGCGACCTCGCGCGAAGTGGTTTGCACCAAGCGGGCGCGAACCAACACGCCCTTGCAGGCCTTCGTCACGATGAACGATCCGCAATGGGTGGAGGCGGCCCGGAAGCTCGCGGAGCGTGCGATCAAGGCCGCGCCGGCGCCCGATGCGCGGTTGGATTTTCTGGCGCGCACGACCCTGGCTCGGCCGCTGCAGGCATCCGAGCGCGCGGTGCTGCAGCGGAGCCGGGAAATCTTCCGAACTCGGCTCGGTACGGAGGATGCAGCGGACGACGTCGCGGAATTACTTTCCGTCGGCGAGTCGCCGGTTGATGCATCGCTGCCCGCGGCCGAAGTCGCCGAGTGGACCTTGGTCGCGAGCCAGTTCCTGAACTTGGACGAGTTCCTAACCAAGTAAGCCGCGTGTCATTAGAAACCACGGGATTGCCCCCGCTTTAACGTTAGAACCCGTCTCACGCCATGAACCACGATCCTTCGGCTCACGCTCACCACGACCTGTGTTCGGATCATGGGGGCGAGAATCCAACCGTCTGGGATTTGCCCCAGGTGCCGCCCGGCCTGAAGCAGGAGTGGCTCGAGCTTGAGACGCGTCGGCACTTTCTCGGTCGCGGGGCGAAGGCACTGGGCTGGGCGGGTCTCGCGACCATTCTCGGACGCACCGCGCCGAATTTGCTGGCGGGCAATGCGTCGCCCTTGGGCGGGCTCGGTCTCGCGCCGAATTTCGCTCCGAAAGCCAAGCGGGCGATCTATCTCTTCATGGCGGGTGCGCCGTCACAGTTCGAAACGTGGGATTATAAGCCGGGACTCGCGGACATGTTCGACAAGGACCTGCCGGAGTCGGTGCGCGGGGGGCAGGTGTTAACGGGCATGACGGCGAGCCAGGCGCGTTTTCCGATTGCGCCGAGTCGCTATAGTTTTTCCCAACACGGCAAAGCCGGCCATTGGGTGTCCGAACTTTTCCCGCACACGGCGAAAATCGCGGACGATCTCTGTGTGATCAAGTCGCTCCACACCGAGGCGATCAATCACGAGCCGGCGATTCTGCAGATTACTACGGGCAACATGTTTCCCGGCCGCCCCTCGTTGGGCGCCTGGCTTTCCTACGGGCTGGGTGCGGCGAATGATGAATTGCCGACCTTTGTGGTGATGACCTCGAAAATGCCGGTGCGGGCGAACGTGCAGGCACTGTCGAACCGATTGTGGTCCTCTGGTTTTCTTTCGCCGGAACACGCCGCGGTTTCGCTGCGCGCCGGCAGCGATCCGGTCCTCTATATTAATAATCCAAAAGGCGTGGATTCCGGGCTGCGTCGGGCGATGATTGATGGCGTCAATGACCTCAATCGCCAACTCTTCGAGCGAGTCGGAGATCCTGAGATCAACGCGCGCATCTCGCAGTACGAAATGGCGTTTCGGATGCAGACCTCGGTGCCGGAACTCACGGATTTTTCCAATGAACCGCAGTCGACCTGGGACCTGTATGGACCGAAGGCGAAAGAGCCGGGAACCTTTGCGTATAACTGTCTGATGGCGCGGCGACTCGCGGAACGCGGCGTGCTCTTTACGCAGATTTTTCTCCGCAGCTGGGACAATCACAGTAACCTGCCGGCGAATATCAAAACCCTCGCGGAAGATTCGGATCAACCGACGTACGCGCTGGTGACGGATTTAAAGCGCCGCGGGTTGCTCGACGACACGGTCGTCATTTGGGGCGGGGAGTTTGGCCGCACGGTTTACTCGCAAGGCGTGCTTCGCCCCGATAACTACGGGCGCGATCACCATCCCCGCTGCTTCAGCATGTGGATGGCGGGTGGCGGCGTGAAGCCTGGTATCAGCTTTGGTGAGACGGATGATTTCTCCTATAATATCGCGAAGGATCCGGTGCATATCCGCGACCTGCACGCGACGATCCTGCACCTCTTCGGCATTGATCACAACAAGCTCTCCTTTAAATTCCAGGGACTGGATCAGAAACTCACCGGCGTGCTGCCGGCCAAAGTCATCGATGGCCTGCTCGCCTAACGGCCATGCGCCGACGTCCCTCGCGGCAGCCCGGCGCGGATCTACCAGGGTCCGCGTGCGAGCCGGAAAGCGAGTAACGCACCCACGGTTCAGCCTGATGGCGTGGGTTGGACTTTGCGCCGCCGCACTTCCGGCTTTGGTCAACGCGCAGGAGGCGGAGCCGTCGTTTTTCGCCGCTCGGGTGGAGCCGGTGTTGGACCGGCATTGTGTCGCCTGCCATGGCCCGGAGAAACAAAAGGCCGAGCTGCGGCTGGATACCTTTGAGCAGACGATGCGCGGGAGCGATGCCGGCGAAGTCGTGAAACCGGGTGATCTCAAGAGCAGTGAGCTCTTTCGTCGCATTACGCTGCCGGACGACCACGAGGAGTTTATGCCGGCGGACGGCAAGCCGCCGCTCACGGCGGATGAAGTCAGAATTCTGGAGCTGTGGATTGGGTCCGGGGCCTCGGCGACGGCGCCATTGAGTGCGTTCCCGAACGCGCCGGTTCTGCGCCAACCGCGGGCGGTGGCGGCGCCGCTGGCGCCGGACTGGCGGCCCCACCGCGACGCGATTGCAGCGTTGGAACGCGAACTCGGCGTGAAGCTCGCGCCCCGGTCCCAAGTTGCGACCGATGGCCTTGTGCTTCGCACCGCGAGTGCACCGGCGCGGTGTGATGACGCGACCCTGGCCCGCCTCGCGCCGGTGGCGGCATTCATTGTCGAGGCCCAGCTGGCGCGTACCCGGATTTCGGATGCGGGACTGGCGACGCTGTCCACGTGGGAGAATCTGCTTTCGCTGGATCTGACGCTCACGGCTGTCACTTCAGGCGGATTGGCCACGCTCGCGAAGCTGCCCAAGATCGAAACGATCAATCTGACGGACACGGCGGTCGATGATACCGGGTTGGACAAGCTGAGGGCGGCGCCGTCCCTGCAACGACTCTGGGTATTTGGGACGAAGGTGACAGACGCGAACGAGGCTCCGTTGCGGAACGCTTGGTAGAGCGAGGTGTACCACTCGAAATCGGTCGGCTATAGATCCGAGCGATTCCGAGTCCGCTCCTTTGGCGGGACTCACCGTAGACTCATAATGGCGAAGATCCGCGGAGAACGCGAAGCCAGCCAAGACACTGGGTCGATTCAAGTTCCCGGAGCGAAGTTCTTGGTGGGGTGCTAAAAAGCCGGATTTATCCGAAATTCATCAGTTTCTTTTAGCCACAGATTACACCGATGAGCACGGATATAGAGGATTACTAATGAAGAGGCACCTCGCCGCAATTCATCCGCAAGGTGAAGGGACGGTAATTTATAATGCCCTGGTAGTCTGTGCTCACCTTTGGAATTTCTGGCTTCAATTTCATTTTCCAAGTTTATTGATGGGCGTGCCCAAGTCACTGTCCAGTGATGCTCCTGCTGCTCGCGACCACAGAGAACGTCATCGCGGCAACCGCATCTCGCCACGCCCGGCGTTCGGGATCGACCAGTTTTATGTCGCATATGCGACATAAAACTGGTCGATCCCGATTGAGCTTTTTTTCCAGTTTTACTCCTCCTCCTCGACTCTGGGGAGGGGACATGCGCGCCCCGCCCTTGCCTGAGTGAGGCAAACTTCATGTCCGAGGCTTGCGCCGCCAGAGGGGCGCGATCCGTGGTTGCGCTTCGATTGCCCTGAAGCGCTTTTCAGACATCGAACGCCGCAAGATCGAGGCGTGGTTCCTCTGAACCCTCGCTCTGTGATTGACCGATTTGGCGCGCCCTAAATTCCCTGACCAAAAGGATGTCGCATATGCGACATCGTTTTGGTCGATCGCGCATTGGCCGCGAACGGGCCGAGTATCATTAAAACAGATACGAGCGACGTGGATTCTTCATGCTCACGTCCATCGATCCCAGGAATGGTCGCTCTTCATCGGCTGCGGGAAATGACCGCATTGGTTCACGCATCTGCGTAATTCAGTGCGGCCCGAGTTTGACGCCCACGTTTCCCGCGTACTCGCAGAACCGACCAGAGACAGGCCTTTTTTCAGCGGCCTGCTATAGCCATATACGGTGGATGAATGAGAGTTCCCGGAGTGGTTGGATTACCAGAGCACGAGCCAGAAGAACATTAACAGCAGAAGCATCATCATGCCGGCGGTTTCCCAGCGCTTCAGCTGAATCTCGACGTGGTTGAAGAAGTCCTGCACCGGGCGGGACTTCGCGATTCGCTCCACGTAGGGCACCAGGTTGAGATGCCAGTAGCTTTCTCCAGGAACCCGCCGGTAAATCCCGCGCGAAGCAACAACCGCCCGTTCGAGCGTCACGACCACGTCCCCCGGCGGGATGACGAGAGCACGGGGAAAGGGTTCCCGACCGCGCTCCGACTGTCGGCGGGTGCGCCAGGCATTGAGCCAGAGCAGACTGAGGCCCGTCACGATTGGCCAAAGGCCCGACCAGATCGTAGCTAATTGGAAAGTGGATACGTGCACCTCGAGTTCAAAGAACGAGGTCGCCCACGCCGCTCCGGCGGTCGTTGCCAGGAGCCCCACGAACCATGCCAGCCAGACGTTGCGGCTAATGTGATGCGGCACCCCCGAGCGCATGTCGGCGGCGATGAGCAGCAGGAAACGGCCGAGTAACAGCGTGGTTGCGACCGCGGACAATGAGAGCAGTAGACCGACCCCGGGGACAATTCCTTCGGCCGCGCTGCCAACCGGATATTTCAGTGCGTTCTTGGCGAGGGCGCCGCCGAGGAGTGGCGCGCCTGCGATGACGAGTGAGGCCAAGCTCAGGCCGGCGAGGACCAGACGGCGTTTTCCGAGTGCTGCGCCGCGACAGGCGGTGCTCACGCCAGTGCCGAGAAACAATGAGCCTTTGGCGAGGGCGTGGTTGAACGCGTAGAGCGTCACTGCGGTGGCGATTGCGGGCCAGGCCCGGGCGTCGCCAAGCCCGGCGCCGATGCCGACGGTCATGACGCCCATTTGGCTGATGCTGGAGTAGGCGAGATTGGCTTTGGGGTCGGACTGCGCCAAGCCGCACGCGACGCCGTAAAAGGCGGCCAGCAGTCCGAGGAGAATCACGGTGAGGCCCCAGCCAGGAAAGTCGCCGTGACCGAGTGGAAGCACGTGCATCCAACCGAGCAAGCCGGCTTTGATCATGGCGCCGCTGAGCACGGCGCTAGCCGGCGTGGGTGCAACGGGGTGGGCCAGGGGCAGCCAGAAATGCACGGGGAGCAGTCCGGCTTTGACGCCGAATCCAAACAGCGCGAGGGCGATGATGGTATGGTTTCGTGGCGACGCTGCAACGGCCGCGCCGAGATCCTGCAAGAACCAGCTATCGGCGGCGTCAATGGCGAGAAACAACGCGGCGAGCAGCAGGGCTTCGCCGAGGATCGCCACGGCCAGATAAATCCGACCAGCCCGACGGGCAGCATCGGAGCCGCTGTGGACGACCAGCCCGTAGGATGCGAAGGTCATCAACGCAAACATCGCGTAGAAGCCTGGCACATCTTCGGCGAGCACCAGGCCGATGTTGCCCGTGAGCGTGAACAGGTGAAAAAATGCGTAGCGGCGCAATCGCGGGTCCGAGCCCAGATAGCCCGGCGCATACCAGCCGGCGATCGTCCACAGCAGCGCGGTCAAGAGTAGGAAAACCGGGCCTCCGCCGCCGAGACCGAAGTGGGACCCGAGAATCAACCACGGTAGGCTGACGCTCGACGTAGCGTCGCCCGTCAGGGCCAGGACGAGTGCGGGCGATGCGGCGAGCGGGAGCGTCCATCGTACAGTCGTGCACGTCCAAGCGTCGCGCACCAGCAGCAATGCGAGAAGCAACGGCCAGACGAGGACGAAGAGGATGGTCATCGTTCAATCGGCGGCGGCCCCATGGGCGTCCGGAAAAGTGGATACGTGACAACCGCGGGGGCAGGCGTCGGCGCGGCCACGGTGTTTTTGCACATTGGATTTCATGGCGCGTGGAGCATCGCGGAGATTTGTCGGGCGAGGTACATCGGGCTGAACGGCGACGCGGCGAACACGCCCATCGCCACGGCGAGGAGTGCCGTCACAAGGGGAGGAGCGAGCAGGAGCCACGAGCATTCGAATCGCTGACGGAGGAACGGCTCCGTTTCCTTCCATGCGCTCGTGGGTTCCTTGAACCAGGCGGCGTAGATGATGGGCAGGAAGTAGCCGGCGTTCAGTACGGTGCTGACCAACAGGACCGCCATCACCCAAGAATTGCCGGCGGCGAGTCCGCCAAGCCCGAGGTACCACTTGCTGATGAAGCCCGCGAGGGGCGGCACGCCAATCATTGCCAGTGCGGCCACGGTGAAGGCCGCCATGGTCCAGGGCATCCGGCGACCTACACCTGCCATCTCGCTGACTTTGTGAATGTGCAGCGTCTCGGCTAAGTTTCCGGCGCAAAAGAACAGTGTAATCTTCATCACGCCCTGGTGCACGAGGTGCATCAGCGCGCCGATGGTTGCAATCGGCCCCACTGTGGCGACGCCCAGGACGATATAGGAAAGCTGGCTCACGGTGGAGTAGGCCAGACGGCGTTTGAGATCGTCCTGGGTCAGAGCTCGGAGTGAACCGTAGATGATGGTGACGGCTGCAATGCCGGCGAGCGGTGCGAGCACCTTGAGCTGGGCCGCGAGGGAAACCCCGAACACGTCATAGACGACTCGCACGATACCGAACGCGCCGGCCTTCACCACTGCGACGGCGTGGAGCAGGGCGCTGACGGGAGCGGGAGCCACCATCGCGACAGGTAGCCAACCGTGCAGCGGCACGATGGCGGCCTTGACGCCGAGACCCAGTAACAGGATTGCCACTACAGTCGTGAGGACCGCGCCATGTTCGGCGGCCAGCGCGGCGAGGACGTGAGTTTGACCGAAGTCGAACGGCCCGGCGAGGCTGTGCAGCCAGACGACGCCGACGAAGAGGACGATGCCACCGGCAAGCGTATAACTCAGGTAAGTGCGGCCTGCGCGTAGCGATTCCGGTGTGCCGCGATGCACGACGAGGGGATACGTCGCGAGAGTTAGAAATTCGTAGAAGATGAAAAACGTGATGAGGTTGCCCGCGAGCGCTACGCCGACACTGGCGGTGACGCACAAACTGAAGAAACTGAAGAAGCGTCGACGGTTGGGAGCGCCCTCGAGATAACCAATCGCGTAGACCGTGGTCACGAACCACAGCACCGCGGACAGCATCGTGAACAGCAGTGCGAGCGAATCGATCCGGAGAAGAAAATCAAAACCGAGGACAATCTGGAAACGGGCCTCGTACGTGCGCCCGGCGAGGACTCCGAGGGCGACGATGACGATGAGCACCAACTTCAACGCGGCGCCGCCGAGATTGACGATCGTTCGGAGCCGGGACTGCTCCTCGCGCAAGAACAGGATCGCGACGGCGGTGACGAGCGAGCTACCAACAATCGCGAGCGGCATCCAGAAGCCGGCCGCGGCAAAATCGCTGGGAGATTGGGGATGCGCTTCGGGCGAGAACGGCATGCCCGTGCTGAGCAGCTGGAGAAACTGTTCCGTCTGGAAGCTCACGAGGATGGCGGCGAGCGCCAGGCCGAGCGCTGAGCCCTCGAGCCAGCGCGGCACTGCCCGCAGTGGCGGGACGTCCTCCCGCGGTTGGAACGTGTAGGCCAGCATTAGGAAAACATAACCGGCGGTGAGCAGGCTCCCGCTCACGAGCACCGGCGCCCACCACCATTGTCCGCTCTCGATTACGGCTTGAAGTAGAAGCCATTTGGCGATGAAGCCACCGCTCGGTGGCAGGCCGATCAAGGTGACTCCGGCGAGCCCGAGTGCTAGCGTGGTCATGGGCAGACGACCGGCGGTGCCGTGCATCGCTTCGAGTCGATCGGTGCCGAGCGCGAGCATGATGACGCCGGCAGCGAGAAACATCGCGGCCTTCGCGAGCGCGTGGGCGAGGACCTGAAAGAATGTTCCGGTCCACGCCATGGGCGCCCAGCTCGCTGCCGCGCCGAACAAGCCGCCTTCGACGGTGATCAAGGGAAAGAGGAGGAAAAGGTAGCCGATCTGCGCAACCGTTGAGTGCGCGATCAGAAGTTTCAGCCGCACCTGGCGCATCGCCTGGATTGAACCCCATAGGATCGCTGCGGCCCCGAGCGCGCCAAGTAATTGGCCCATGGATACGGTGACGGTCCCGGCAAACACAGAAACCCAAAGACGCACGAGAATGAAAAAGGAAGCCTTTACCACGAGGGCGGAGAGCACCGCGCTGACGGGAGCGATGGCGTTGGCGTGGGCCGGGGGCAGCCAGAAGTGCAATGGAAACAGCGCGGTTTTCACCAGCAGGCCGAGCACCATGAAGGCGCAGGCGACCCGGTCCGCACCGCTGGCGCCGACCGTGGTGGCGAGCGTGGCGATGTCGAGCGAGTGGTGACCGGCATACAACAGCGCGACGCCGGCGAGGTAGAACATCGATGCGACCATGGTCGCCAGCAGGTAGCGCATGGAAGCGACGAGCGCGTCAGGCTTGCCGGCGAGGGAGGCGAGAGCGATGGCCGAAAGGCCCACGAGCTCGAGCAGCACGTAGAGATTGAAAATATCGCCGGACAGCAGGACGCCATTGAGAGCGGCGAGGAGGAACAGCCAGAGTGGCCAGAAGAGCTCCTCGCCGGCGCCTTCACCGCCGGCGGTCGTCTCCTTCCGCAAATGCACCATGGCGTAGACGGTGACGCCGACGGCGACGAAGGCGGTGAGCAGCAGCATGACGGCGCTCAAGCCGTCGACGGTGAGAACGATGCCGAGGGGAGCGCCCCAGCCGCCGATGGTGTGATGTTGCACGCCTTCGTTCCACACCAACGCGGCCACGAGAACGGCTGCGGCGAGATTCGCGCTGACAGCGAGCCCTCCGATGGCGGCTTCAAAGCGGCGGCCCACCAGGAACGCGGCGAGTGCGCCGGCGAATGGCAGCAAGAACACCCAGGTGATCACAGACCCTCCTCCTCCTTCGCGCTGAAACCTGCCAGGGCGGTCGCGCCGGTCGTGGCGTGAATGCGACGCGCGAGGGTGATGGCGAAGGCGCTCGCCGCGAGGGCCACCACAAGGCCGGTGAGGACCATCGCATGCGGAACCGGATCCGGTTCGTCGAGGGCGTTGCGACGGGCAATACTGATCAAGAGGAGAAACACGCCACTCGCGCAGATATTCAGCGCGATGATTTTTCGCAGCAGATGCGAGGCGAGCAGGACGCCGCCAAACCCAATGCAGAAGAGGGCGGCTCCCGCCAACGCGTACAGCAGATAGGGCGGCATCGGGTCAGCAGGGAAACGCGCGAAAACTCGCGATTGTCGTCGCGTCAGCTCGTGCGGGCGGCTTCGCCGGTGAAAGTAAAAGTGAGGCGAGCGCAGGCATGATCGATTGCATGATCAACGGATCAGCCCTTTGCCGCTGCTTTAGGCGCGCCGGATTGGGGTGCAATGATCAGGGCGGCGAGGGTTACACCGATCGAAACGGTCGCAAGTAACTCGAGAGCGAGGATGACGGCGCCAGCGATGGGCGTGGGTAAACCGAGTAGCACGCCTTCGATTGAGAGGGTGAGCAGCGCGACCGTAAGAAAGCCCAGCAATCCCGCCGCGGCGAGTCCGCGCCAGATCGCCGGTGACAGCGAAGCAAGGCCGCGCCGGCCGCCGTACCACATCAGGACCCAGGCGGCGGCGAGGACGACTCCGGCCTGAAAGGCACCGCCGGCCGCGGCTTTGCCGAGCCACAAGAGATATCCGGCGACGAGAACCATGACAGGGACGAGTATCGTAACGAGGGCGGTCAGGAGCTCGCTGGGATTCTCTGGCGGTTCCGCGCCCGCGAGATCGCGTCGCTGCAGCACGCCCAGACAGCCGGTGAGGGCAAGGAGCAGGACACCGAGTTCCAGCCACGTGTCGTAGCCGCGGAAGTTCAACAGCACCGCGGTAACGGCGTGTTCCACGCCTGATTCCGGGAGGCGCGCGGCGACTTGGGCGGTGAGTCCGGCGGGCTCGCGTGGCAGGCCGTGTACGGCGCTGCCGAGCAACCCGGCGAGCGCGGCCACGAGGAGCAGCACGGTCGCACGGCGGAGCGAGAGGTGAAGTCGTGGCCGTTTCATTTGGGAGCGGTGTCGGGCGAAACTGCGGTCCCGCCGCGTGGGGCTGGCATAATTTGGCGAACCGCGTCCAGCAGCAGAACGCCGGTCAGCCCCGCTCCGATCGCGGCTTCGGCGAGGGCGATGTCGGGAGCGTTTAGGCGCACCCAGGCAAGGGCCATGAACAGACCGAAGGCGATAAACAGAACGACGGTCTGGAAAAGGTCGTTCGTGGTGAGTGCCCGGACCGCGAGCGCGAGTAGCGTGACCACGAGCAAGGCGTCAAAAATCCAGAGTAATGCAATCATGAGCGGGCAGTGGAATCCTGGGGCGCGTTGGATTGACGTTCGAGCGCATGGTGGCCGAGCAGGTAACACGCGCTCGAGCTGGCCAGCAGAGCGAGCAGCCAGATGCTCCCGAGTTTTGCGGCGCCGAGGAGCGATTCCTGCTGTAGGGCCAAACCGAGTACAACGAAACCGAGCCCCAAGTTGTCGGCCTTCGTGAGGGCGTGAAGCCGGGTGAAGGTGTCGGGGAAGCGCAGCAGGCCGACCGTCCCGGCGAAAAAAAACGTGGAGCCGGCGAGGAGGCAGAAGAGTGTCGCGCTGTCGATCATGAGGATTGCCCCTCCTCAGAGGCAGCGGCGGGCGGCACGCGACGAACGAAAGCGACCGTCGCCAACACGGCGAGCAACGCGAAGACGAGGGCGACATTGCGCAGGGCGGGTGCGGCGAAGACCTCGCCCAGCAGCAGCAGAATGGCCACGCCGGTGGTGCCGAACAACTGAGCGGCCATCAGTCGATCGGTGGAGGTGGGGCCGCGCAGGACGCGAACGAGCCCGGAGAGAATATTTAGCAGAAGAAACAACGCGGTGCCGAGATAGAGTTCGTTCATGGTAAAGTGAAAAGGGCGGAAACTCGACGTTCGAGATCCTGCAGTTTTTCGAGGGTGTAAAGTTCCCGATCCAGAACGTGGATCGTCAGGTTCGACTCTCGCAGATGGACGGCTGCGGTGCCGGGAAGTAGGCTCAGGATCCAGACCAGAGTGGTGCGGGAGGGCCCGGCTGAGGCACGGAGTGGCAGCGTGACGAAACCGGCCCGCAGCGGCATTCGCGGGCTGAGCGCGCGTTTCGCGACGTCGAGTCCGCCCGCAAGGGATTGACCGAGAAACCACGGGATAAAACGTACCACTCGCCAGGGACACAGGCCGAGAGGGGCAGGTGGGCAAAGTCGACAACTCGTGAGGAGGGCAGCTGCGATCAAGGCCGCTACCAGGGGTCCGTCCGTCGTCGGCCAGCTGCCGGCGAGGACGACCCAAATGACAATGAACCACGCCGCCCGCCAACCGAGTGACGAGATGCGGGAACTGATCGCGGGGTCGGGCGGATTCATAGGCGGAACAGGTTGATTGCCGGGCCCCGCGACCGGGCGATGACCGGGCTGGCGAAGGTCGCTTCGCCCTGTCATCGACCAAGACCCGTACCGCTGGGGTCGGTGCCGGAAGCTCAGCAGGTTAGCGTCGATTCCGCAACGCCGAACGGGTCAAAACGCGCGAGCCGGTTTTCCGGATTGCCGCCTGCGACGGGGGAGGTCCCAGTGGTCGACGAATGCAAATCCTTGGGTCGATGTTCTGGTCGCGTTTCGTCCGTCACGCCGGTTTGCCGCTCATTGTTCTTGGCGTGCTTGTGGGGTGCGCGACGCCGACGCGCGTTTCCGTGGCGGAGCCGGCCAACCTGTTTCCCCACAAAATCGAGCTGCGGGCGTATGTGGACTCCGGCCGCTATCAGGCAGGCCTGGAGCGGGTCGCAGCGAGTGCGCTCGCGTGGGTGGACGAGAGGGCGAGTCGGCGACTGCCGGCGGAACGACTGGCGGTGGTGTTTGATCTGGACGAGACGCTGCTGCTCAACTGGTCGAGCATCAGCGCGAATGATTTCGGGTATATTCCGCCGCTTTGGGAACAATGGGTCGACCAGGCCGCGGCTCCCGCCATCGAGTCCGTTCGCGAAGTCTATCGGGCGGCGCGGAAGCGGGGGATGGCGGTGTTCTATATCACGGGACGTTCCGAGCGCGACCGCGTGGGGACTGAACGAAACCTACATTCAATCCATTGCGCTGAGTACGTTGAGCTCATCTGCAAACCGGCGGAGGTGAAACAAAGCAGTGCGGCGTTCAAGACCGCGGCGCGAGAACGCCTCATGCGGGACGGTTATACGATCATCGCCAACCTGGGTGATCAGGAGAGCGATCTTGTGGGCGGATTTTCCGAGCGAACGTTCAAGCTGCCGAATCCGTTTTATCAGACGTTTTGAGCGAGCGTCTGAAGCGGGTCAGAGCAACGAGCCGGGATTCAGTGAAGCCGGGAGTCACGAAAGCCGGGAGCGTCCGAAGCGTGGAGACAACGACCCGCCGCGAAATCAGTTCGTCCCGTTGGCGGTCTCGAGATATACGCCTTTGAGCGGGTGATTATCGAGCAGGTTGCCGTACCAGCCCTTTACCTCCGGACGACGGAGGTTGTTATGCATATAGAAATAGATCGGGGCGACGGGGCATTCTTCCGCGAGAATCTGCTCGCAGCGTTGATAGTATTCATAGCGCTTGGCCGTGTCGAAACCCTTTGCCGTCCGGAAATCCGGTTTCGGCGAGCTCGATATTCTCTTCAACACGAACGAAGCCCACCGCGTCATCGCCGAAGCGATTCAACAAATGATGCGGCGATAGGCGTAGACAAAGTCCTGAGCGGTGACGGGATCGCCGTTGGACCAGCGGGCATCGTGCCGCAGGTGAAACGTCCACGTGAGTCCGTCCGCGGAGGTTTCCCAACGCTCGGCCGCGGCGGGAGTGGGTTCGGAGGTCTTCGGATCGTATTGGGCGAGACCCTCGAAGAGTGCCATCACGATGCCGAAATCCTGATGGCTCGTGATGGTCTGGGGATCGAGGTCGGTGGGTTCGGAAAGATTACCGAGGTGAATGACCTGATCACGATTGCCGGCGTCGACGGAACTGCCGCGTTGGCCGCAGCTGGTGGTGAAAAGCGCGAGACCAGCCAGCAAAAAAAAGCGGTTATCCGGGGAGTGCGGTGCATGAATCGAGTAAAAAAGAAAAGCCACGCGAAGCAATCGCGTGGCTTGGAATGAGAAGGAATCGTTCCGCGATTCCGGCGATCGCAGGTTAGAGTGCAGGGGCGACCGCCGATTGCGGCCGGGTGGGCTCGGATCGGGCCGGTGCTGGGGCGGGCATGTCTCCACCAACGGGCATCGCGAGACCGGGTGCCAGTGAGTGCAGCTCGGTCAGACGTTTCTCGATGTCAGCCATGCGCGCGACGAGTTGTTCTTCCACCTTTTTGCGGTCGCTGCTGTTGACGATGCTCAGGCTGGCGGCGTCGCGAACGACGTTGGCCGGCAGGGTGAGCAGGCGGGTGATGAGACCCTGGTCTTTAAACGAGCTGAGGTAGAGCGCGGTAATCTCGTGGGACAACTTCAGGGCGTCCTGAGCGGCGGTTTGCGTGGCTTGAAGATTGTTGTTCAACTGCTGGTTCTTGGCGAGTTCGGCGGTGAGCACGCTACCGACCTGATCAGAGATTCGCTGGCTGTATTGAGCGATGGAGTCACGGGTTAGGTTTTGATCCTTCGCCATGTCGGAGAGAATCGGCTGGATGCGATCGGCCATGCGGTTCGAGACCTTGTCGAGCTGTTCGCTCTGCATCTTCTCCGCTTCCTCGGCCGACTTCGGCACGGTGTTATAAGGCTGCATCTTCCGGGCAATCGCTTCCGCCAATGCGTCCATGCGTTGATCGTTCAGCTTCTGGAGATCCTCTTCGGTGCGGAACATGTCGGCTTCGCGCTTGGTGATGGCGTCGCGCAGCAACTTGTTGGTGGCCTCGATCTGGCGCCGGTTTTCCTCCGAGGAAGCCTTCAAGTCATCGTTCTGCTGCCGCAGCGGGGCAAACTCGATTTGCTGGCTGGTGGCCATGTCTTTGACGGTTTTCTGGTGGAGCCAGAATGCGCCGCCAACGACGAGAAGCGCAGTGAGGATCACCGCGGGGAGTTGTTCTTTGAATTTATTCCACATAGCCGACGAGGGTCAGGAGTTAGTAATGAAGCGGGAGAATAGCCAAGATGAGGATCGAATTGCAACGCCGTGATCAGGTGGGCGGATTCCAGTTGTTTTTCACCGCATGCGAAGCACGTTGGCGAAATGAGTCTTAACCGTTACGAGCAGCGCGTGTTCGATTATCTTCAAGGGCATCCTGATGAGAGACATCACTGGCAGGAAAAGTTTCGGAGGGTTTCGAAGCTGACGGGTGATGAACACATTGCAGCAATGCAGCTGGATTCCGAGCTGTGGCGGTATTACCAGGAGCGGAGTGAGGTGGTGCCGGTTTTCAAGGAGGCGGTGCGACATGAAGGCATGGCGCGGACCAGCATGCGTAATCTTGCCGAGCTTCTGCTTCGCCTTTGGACCGAGCCCCGGGTGAAGAAGAAAACAGTTGAGTTGGAATGAGCTGGTATCGAGGGCGGTATGACGGATTCAAAATAAGAGTCAGAAAAATCGCCGTTCCGTTTGGAACTCCGTCAAAGGCATGCGTTCTTTAGGCTCACAGAATTTCGATTTTCTCCTCCGCTTAGCGGTGGAGAATTGGGGTAAGTAAGAAAGCAATGGGCGGACCGCTTAGGGGTAGGCGGTCCGCCCTCTTTCTTTGTCCGAAGTGATACAGGCATTCCTGCCTGTTAGCGTAATCGGACTATAGACAGGAGATAACAGACAGGAATGGCTGTTTTACCGGAGGACAGACAGGAATGTCTGGTTCGCCGGAGGACAGACAGGAATTTCTGTTTCACCAAGGATCTCTTAGATCTGTTCACCCTTGGTCACTTTTCCCTGCTCGTGGAAATCGTGCGCGGTGTAAGTCGGCGTGACGTAGCCAGCCCGGATCACGAAATCACCGAAGCGCTCACCGGAGGTGCGCTCGGTCGCGTAACGTTGGATGATCGGGCGGAGCAGCGGAACGATCTCTGCGTTGGGCACGGAGGATTTATACAGGATATTCAGGCGGGAACCGTTGAAGGCGGCGCCGAGGTAAACGTTGTACTTCCCGGGAGCTTTGCCGACGAATCCAATCTCCGCGAGATAGGGCCGCCCGCAGCCATTCGGGCATCCCGTAATACGCAGCGTGACCTCATCGTGGCGCAGCCCGGCGGCTTCGAATTCCGCTTCAAGGATTTCGACGAGATTGGGGAGATAGCGTTCGCTCTCGGCGAGGGCGAGTCCGCAGGTCGGCAGGGCGACGCACGACATCGCGTTCAACTTCAACCCGGAGGCGTGGTTGGCCGTATCGAGTTTATACTTACTCAATAGCGCCTCGATCTGCGGGCGATCCCCGGCCGTGACATTGGCGATGATCAGATTCTGGTTGGCGGTCAGGCGCAGATCGCCGCGGTGCACGCGGGCGATTTCCCGGAGCGCAGTCCGAAGTGGGTAGTCACCATCGTCCTTCACACGACCACTTTGGATGAAGAGCGTAAAGTGCGAACGACCATCCTGGGCGGCGACCCAGCCGTAGCGATCCCCGGTGTGGGTAAACGTGAAAGCGCGCGGAGCGGTCAGGCGATAACCGAGGCGCTCTTCGACCTGCGTGCGGAACCAGGAGAGCCCGCGGTCCTCGATCGTGTACTTCAAACGCGCGTGTTTGCGGTCCGTGCGATCGCCGTAATCGCGTTGCACCATGACCACCTTCTCGGCGACATCGACGGCCTGCTCGACGGTACAGAAGCCGAGGACATCGGCGATGCGCGGGAACGTCTCGATCTGATTGTGGGACATACCGAGGCCGCCGCCGACCGTGACATTGAACCCAATCAGTTTTCCCGCTGTATCCGTAATTGCGATATAGCCGAGATCGTGGGCATAGATGTCGACATCGTTGCTGGGCGGCACGGCGACCACGATCTTGAATTTGCGGGGCAGATAAGTCTTGCCGTAGATCGGCTCCACTTCGGGTTCGCCGCCGGCGACAAGTTCGTCCGCGACCCAGAGCTCATGATAAGCCCGGGAGCGGGGAAGCAGGTGGGCGCTGATCGCCTGGGTGACCTTTTGAACCTCACTGTGTAGCTCGGACCGCTCAGGGTTCGGATTGCACATGACATTGCGGTTCACGTCGCCGCAGGCCGCGATGGTGTCGAGCAGGGATTTGTTAACCCCATTGATCGCGCGCCAGAGGTCGCCCTTGAGCACGCCATGAAACTGGAATGCCTGTCGCGTCGTAAGCTTGAGGGTGCCGTTGGCGGACTCGCCGGCAATCTGGTCGAGCGCGAGCCATTGGGCGGGCGTGCAGACTCCGCCTGGGACGCGGATGCGGGCCATGAAGCTGAACGCCTTCTCCTTGTTTTCCTTGCGACGTTGGCTGCGCAAGTCGCGATCGTCCTGGGCGTAGATCCCATGGAACTTGGTGAGCTGCGAGCTCTCCTCGCTGATGGTGCCCGTGGACGTATCCGCGAGCTCGCGAACAATATTTCCGCGGAGGAAATTGCTTTCCGCTTTGAGTAGCTCGTTTTTGTGCAACGGCTTTTCTGGAACGGGAATCGTGACGTTTTCGGGCGTGGAACTCATGCGAAGGTGGGAGCGTGGAGCGTGGAGAGCGAATCACGCAAGGCGTGAGCCAGCGTGTCGACGGCGAGTGGATGCGTACCGACGAGCTCGGTGAAGTGACAACGAAGCGAGCGCAGGGCGAGCCGATCTTCGGCCGCGCGCGCGATTTGGGCGAGATCGCCCTCCGGTCCGGCGTGCCGGCCGGGCGATAAAAACAACGGCGCGATCACGACATCGCCCGTGTCAAAACCGGCCGACGCGAGCTGATCGGCCATGACCGGCTGGTTGTGGGCATGTTTCTCGCCCTCCATGGAGGCCGCGACGACGGGTCCGGTTTTACCCGCGAGGAGGTCGCTGACCGCCGCGGCGAGTTCGTTGCGCAGAGCGGCAGAGGTGGGGGATGGGCCTCCGTGGTCCACCACGATCACCGGCGTGGTGGATGGCAGCGCGAGCGTTTCGAGCGTCGAGAGAATACGTTGGGCGACGATCCCGGGAATGACGCCACTGGCGGCCAAGCCCGGCGTGAAACTGAATTCAAAAGGCTGCTGCGGGCGTTCCGCCTGCAACTTTTCGAGGTCATGGCGCAGGGCGGATCCGATCGCCCCTTGAGCGCTGATGAAAAACGGGACGAAGAGAAACTCCCGTTGGCCGAGGGCCGTCATTGCGCGCACGAAAGGCGCAAGGGTCCAGGCGGGAGTGGGGGTTTCATTTGAAGCAGACTCCGTGGCCAGGACTTCGACCGGAATCCGATCGCTGTGCTTCCACGACACCGCGTGGACACTGATCCCGGTGCGGGTCGACAACGCTGTCGCCACGGCGCGCAAATTAAGGTGCGCCGCGGGTTCGAGCGAGCCGTTGTCAATGAGGGCGACGATCATGTGGAGAAGGCGGGCGCGGCAGCGGCGGGTTCAAGCGCGCCGACATTGGATCCAGGAGTGTTCAAGGCCGCTTCGGCGAACCAGCTGAGTTTATCGGCGAGCGCGGCCACTTCACCGACGATGATAATGGCGGGAGCACCAAAACCGGCGTGCTCCGACTCGAGTGCGATCTTGCCCGCGGTCGAAATCAATTGGCGGTGGTCTGCGGTTGTGGCGGACTGAATCACCGCTGCCGGGGTGTCGGCGGCCAAGCCACCCGCCTGCAAGCGGCGCATGATTGTCTCCAGATTCTTCATACCCATGTAAATGCAAAGGGTGGCGCCGAGCCGGCCGTAATCCTCCCAATGAATTACGGAATCTGACTTCTGCGGATCCTCGTGACCCGTGAGAAAGACCACGCCGGAAGCGTGAGCGCGGTGAGTGAGCGGAATGCCTGCATAAGCGGCGGCCGCGAGCGCGGACGTAACGCCGGGCACGATTTCGAAAGCGAGACCGGCTGCGACCAGGGCTTCGGCTTCCTCGCCGCCCCGGCCGAAGATGAAGGGATCGCCGCCCTTGAGGCGCACGACATTATTACCCGCGCGGGCCAGACGGATCAGCGTGCCCTCGATATCGCGTTGCGGGCAGCAGAAGCCGCCGCCCTTTTTTCCAACGAAGACGCGTTCGGCGTCGGGCCGGGCGAGTTGCAGGATCGCCGGGGAAACCAATTGATCGTAAACAATGGCGTCCGCCTGCTGGAGCAGGCGATGCGCTTTCAACGTCAACAATTCCGGGTCTCCGGGTCCGGCGCCCACCAAGTACACCGTTCCCGACAAGGAAGCGGAGGCGGAGCCATCGAGCTCGGACCGAAGCGGTGAAGGGATGGGAGCGCGGATCATTTCTCTGGGTGTCAGTAACTCAACGCCGTGCCTTCGCAACGAACGACGGCTTCGCCTCCGAAGCCCGGTCTCTATAAAACGCCTTTGAAGAGTTAATTAGATCTAACATGACATCTTTACTAAATATGACGTCTTTTAACCTTTACCCATTAGCTCGCTGGTGCAAGTCTTCTCGGCGTCATGGCTGCAAATTCATCCAAGTACTTCATCGAGAAGAGCGCCTCGCGGGCAACTGCGAACGTTCTTTTTTCTGAGCCGCTGAGCGATGGCATCCGGTCCTGACCCCGCTGTGGTACGACTGCACTCTATTCTCACCGTTGCTTCATGACTCCCACTGACCTTATTCGCTGGAACGCCGACCTTCGTTCTCAATCACCGCTGGAGATCGTGCGTTGGGCGATCTCTCAATCGGAGGGCCGGGCGATCGTCTCCACCAATTTTCGTCCCTATGAGGCGGCGATCCTTCACGTTGCGGTGCAGGCGCAGGCGGACATCCCGGTGCTCTGGGTCGATCACGGCTATAATCGTCCCGCCACGTATAAGCACGCCGAAGACATTCAGGCCCGGCTCAAACTCAATGTGAAGCCTTTCCTTCCGCGGGTGACTGCGGCGCATCGCGATGCTATTCATGGTCCGATCCCGACGACCGAGGACGAGGCAGGTCTGAAGCAGTTCAGCGCGCTAATGAAGCTTGAGCCGTTTCAACGCGGCATGAAGGAGCTGGCGCCCAAGGTCTGGATCACGGCCTTGCGCAAAGTACAGAACCCGAATCGCGCCGGCCTCGATATCGTATCGCATGATGAAAATTTCGGCGCGTTGAAAGTGAGCCCGTTCTTTTATTTTTCCGACGCCGAGCTCGACGCCTATCTGGCGGAGCACGCGTTGCCGAACGAGTGGGATTATTTCGATCCGGCCAAAGCTGACGAGAAACGCGAGTGCGGCCTGCACGCCGCCTGGGGAAAAAAGGCTATAAACTCTTAAGCAACGCAGCGCTCTTCGCCGCTACCATGACCAGTTACCATCTCGACCACCTTCAGTATCTCGAAACCGAGGCCATCCACATCATGCGGGAGGTCGCGGGTGAGTTCGAACGGCCCGCGCTGTTGTTCTCCGGCGGCAAGGATTCGATCTGTCTACTCCGGCTCGCGGAAAAAGCCTTTTGTCCGTCCGACCTGCCGATGCCCTTGCTCAACGTCGACACCGGGCATCATTTCCCGGAGCTCAATGAATTCCGTGATCGTCGGGCAAAGCAGCTCGGCGCGAAACTTATCATCCGCACCGTCGAGGATGCGATCGCCAAGAGCATCGCGCAGCCCTCGCCGGGCGAGATCAGTCGCAACCGGCTGCAGATACCAACCCTGCTCGCGGCAATCGAGGAGTTTCGTTTCGATTGCTGTATTGGTGGCGCCCGCCGCGACGAGGAGAAGGCGCGCGCGAAGGAGCGGTTCTTCAGTTTCCGCGACAGCTTTGGCCAGTGGGATCCGAAGAATCAACGTCCGGAAATCTGGAATCTCTATAATGGCCGGCTGAATCCGGGCGAAAACATGCGCGTGTTTCCGCTGAGCAACTGGACCGAGATGGACGTGTGGGAATATATCCAACGTGAGAATCTCGAAGTTCCGAGTATCTATTTCAGTCATAACCGCCGCTGTGTGCGCCGTGCGGGTCAATGGTTGCCCGTGAATGACCTCGTGCCGCCCAAGGCCAATGAAGATGTCCGCGATCTCGTCGTGCGCGTGCGGACGATCGGCGATATCATCAGCACGGGTTGTGTGGAATCGCCGGCTACGACGGTGAGTGATATCATAACGGAAATCGCCGCCGCGCGCGTCACCGAACGTGGTTCCCGTGCCGACGACAAATCATCCGAAGCCGCGATGGAAGACCGCAAGAAGGCGGGATATTTCTAATGTTTACCGAAGACCTCATGACACCGTCCGCTCCTGTGCCCCTCCCGGTCGACATTCTCCGCTTCAACACGTGCGGCAGTGTCGACGATGGCAAATCCACGCTTATTGGCCGACTCCTGTACGACTCGAAGTCCCTCATGGAGGACCAGATCGAGGCGTTGGAGCGCTCGGCCGACATTACCGGCGGCGGCCAGATCAATCTCGCCAATCTCACCGATGGTCTCCGCGCCGAACGCGAGCAGGGGATTACGATCGATGTAGCTTACCGCTATTTCGCCACGCCACGGCGGAAGTTCATCATCGCCGACACCCCGGGGCACGTGCAGTACACGCGCAACATGGTGACGGGGGCGGCGACCGCCAACCTCGCGATCATCCTCGTCGATGCGCGCACCGGCGTGATTGAGCAGAGCCGCCGGCATACCGCGATTGCGGCCATGTTGCGCATTCCGCATCTCGTGGTCGCAATCAACAAGATGGACCTTGTGGGCTGGAGCGAACAGCGCTTCCTCGCGATTCGGGCGGAGTTTGAAGAGTTTCTTCCGCGTCTCGATATCAAGGACGTTAAGTTCATCCCGATGAGTGCCCTCAACGGCGACAATGTTGTCGATGCCTCGACGCACACGCCATGGTATCAAGGTCCGACCTTGCTCGGCCACTTGGAGACGGTGCACATTGCGAGTGACTGGAATCTGCAAGGGTTCCGTTTCCCCGTGCAATGGGTCAACCGGCCAAACAATCCGACGAATCCCGAGCTCCATGATTTCCGTGGCTTCAGTGGCCAGATTGCGGGCGGCATCGTGCGCACGGGACAGAAGGTGTTGGCGTTGCCCGCGGGAGTCGTGACGACGGTGAAAGAGATTTGGACCTACGACGGACCGGTTCAGGAAGCCTTCTGTCCGCAGTCGGTCACGATCGTGCTGGAGCACGACATCGATGTCAGTCGAGGGAGCATGTTGATTGGATCGGATTACCTCCCGGGTTCCAGCAGCGATCTGCAGGCGGAGATTTGCTGGATGCATCCACGCGCCCTGCAACGCGGAAAGAAATACTTCCTCAAGCACACGACGCACACGGTGCAGGTCATCGTCACCGAACTCGTGAGTAAGTTGAACCTGGCGTCGCTCGAATCCGAGCGCGACCCCGCGGAGCTGGGACTGAATGATATTGGCGAGATCCGTCTTCATTCGGCCAAGCCGCTGGTGTTCGATGGCTATAGCACGAATCGGCTGACAGGATCGTTCATCCTGATTGAACCGGGAACCAACGCCACGGTCGGTGCGGGCATGCTGTTGCCGCCCCGGGAGCTCGTGTGTTCTGAAAACGGCGATTACGTAATCTGAACCGCCGTGAAAGTCTCCGTCCAAGTCGACTATGCGTGCCGGGTGATGGCGGAGCTGGCGCGGCTGCATGGCACGGGTGAACTCGCGCAGATTGAACATCTGGCGAAGACGGAGTCCGTGCCGGCGAATTTCCTCGCTCAGATTCTGGGCAAGCTCCGCAACGCGGGCCTGATCACCAGCCGCCGGGGTAACCAGGGTGGCTATATCCTAGCCCGGCCACCGGAGGAGATTTCGTTGTATGATATTCTCATCGCGGTGGAAGGACAATGCCTGCAGCTCAGCGGAAACGTAGAAGGCCGCAGTGGTCCCCGGATCAAGCAAGTCTGGGATGAGATCAGCCGGGATTTGGTGGTGAAGACTCGCAGCTATACCATCGACCAGTTTGCCTCCAAGGGCGCGGCGGCGATGTATTATATCTAAGCGCGGCCCTGTTTGGAGTTGAGCGCGGTGGACTCGGGGGTTGCACCGGCCGCCGGACCCCTTGGCGACCAAGGGCCGGTTCATTGCCCGCGAGCGTCTCTTCGCACCTCCGCGTGATTGAGAAGGGTCGGGTGGTCCGCCATGATCAGCCGCTCGAAGCTGGCAATGCACGACGGACCCGGTCCGGGGCGGGCGCGGTCCGCGTCTAGTAACCGTATACTGGATACTAAAGGCGACCCGACCAAAAAGATGTCGCATATGCGACATCCTTTTGGTCGCCCCCGCGCGCACCGTCGACCAACTGAGTCGCAGTGGGGTCGATCAGAACGCCCCGGAGGTTGAGACCTTGGAGGAACCGCGGTTCAATGCCTTTACGGGTGCGGCGCCCCTCGAGTTTATGCTTCGGGGGTGGTTACCTGCTTCACGCGAACCTGAGGATGGACTGTCCGTCCTTCACGGAGCCAGGAAGGAGAATAAGGAGGGGAGGGAGAACCAGCGTTAGCCGGGACCGACCAGTTTCATGTCGCATATGCGACATGAAACTGGTCGGTCCCGGCGCGATGGGAGTGGCGGCATGCGTAGGAGGCCACTCGTCTTTTGTCGGAATTCGCCGCGCCGGGTGAGCGTACTCAGAAAGTGACTACATCTGCCTGGCAGGGCCGAAGAGGACGGAACAATCAGTCTATAGCGTACATGGAAGCGACCGCGCTTGGGCTCTCCTTCACGTCGGGAGTTTCTCTGCTGCCGTGATCTCTTTTGGCAGGTGGGTGGCCGCCGGCGCGTGAAACCGCGCCTGGCACCGCCACGCCCTATGGAATGGCAGTCACCGTCACCGCGCAGCACTTGTAGGAGGGCTGACGCGAGTGGGGGTCGAAGGACGCAAAGGTGAGCTGGTTCACCGTTCCAAAATGCATCGGCAGGAAGACCTGGCCGCGCTGCACCGTCGGTGTCACGAGCGCGATCGCATCCGCGGAACCGCGGCGTGATTGCACCCGCACCGCCGCGCCCGGGACGATCTTCAGTCGGATTGCATCATCCGGATGAATTTCCAGCGTTAGAACGGTCGGTGCGAGTTTGCGGAGGACGGCACTTTTATCGGTGCGGGAACCGGTGTGCCATTGGGCAGAGGAGCCCCGGCCGGTGAGTAAGATGAAGGGATACGCCGTGTCCGGTGGCTCCGGCATCGGACGCGGGGCGTCGAAGAAAAACCGCGCGCGCTCATCCGCGGTGAAGAACCGCCCGTCAGCGAAGAGGCGTCGCTCCCGGTCATGGTTTTGGTTCGGTCCTGGGGCGATCACGTTGGTCTCGCTGGCGATTTCTTCAGCCAAGTCATCCGCGGTCGGACGAGCCGTTGCCGACGAAACCAGGGTGCCCGCTGGATACGGCCATTGAATGCCACCTTCGGCTTCGATGTGGGCGTAGTCGCGAATGCCACTGAAGTCGCAGGGTTGGCCCCGCGTGAGTTCCTTCATGAGCTGAAAGGTTGCTTCGGGTGTGCGCCAGGCGTGAAACATCGCCCCGCAGCCCCAGGCATCCGCGACGAGTTTGAAAATCGCGAAGTCGCTTAAGGCCTGGCCAGGGGCGCGCGCGACTTTCCGGGCGAGACCGAGGCGGCGTTCACTGTTGATGAAGATTCCCTCCTTCTCGCCCCAACCCGCGGCCGGCAGCACGAGATCGGCGAGCTGGGCGGTTTCAGTCGTCGCATACATGTCCTGAACGACGAGGTAGTCGAGTTTGGCCAGAATGGCGCGGGCGCGACTCTGGTTGATCCAGGAATGGGCGGTATTGGTCGCGATCACCCAGAGTCCGCGAATTTCGCCGCGGTCGATTGCGTCCAGGATCTGATCATAGGCGAGGCCCGGGCGATCCGGAATCGCGGGAGTCGGAATTCCCAGAATATCTGCGACGTGCTCGCGGTCCCCGGCTTCGGCGAAGTCGTATCCGCCCATCAATGACGTGGCATTGCCAAACAACCGCGAGCCCATGGCATTGCACTGGCCGGTGATGGAATTCGCGCCGGTGCCCGGACGCCCGATGTTTCCCGTCATCAACGCGAGATTGATGATCGCCTGGGCCGTGCGCGTGGCTTCGTGGCTTTGGTTCACGCCCATGGTCCACCAAAACGAAACGCGCTCCCGGCGGGCGATGATGGACACAAGCCGTTGTAAGGTTTCCACCGATACGCCTGCTTCCGCGCTGACCCGTTCCGGCGTGAATTCGCCGACGAACGCGGCGAAGGCTTCAAACCCGGTGGTGTGCGCCGCGACGAAGGCGTGGTTCACCGCATCCTGGGCGATGAGCAAGTGGGCGATGCCGTAGAGCAGCGTGAGATCGGATTTCGGACGGGCGGGGATGTGGAACGTGGCGGCCTGCGCGGTCTCGGTCGCGCGCGGATCGATCACCACGATGTCGGGACTCCGTTGGTTGCGCATCACGCGTTGCCACATAATCGGATGAGCGATGCAGGGATTGGCGCCGATGAAGATGAGCGCGTCGCTCTCCTCGAAGTCTGCATACGTATACGGAGGCGCATCGAACCCGAATGATTGTTTATAGGCGACGTGGGAGGTAGCCATGCACTGGCGCGTGTTGGAGTCCACGTGCAGCAGACCAAGGCCGAATTTTGCGACGGCACCGAGCAGCGCCATCTCTTCGGTGACGATCTGGCCGGTGCTGAGAACGGCAACCGCGTGAGGACCGTGGTCGCGCTGGATCCGCTTGAAATTCCTGGTGAACGCAGACAATGCGCTCGGCCAGGAAACCGGCGTAAAGGCGGTAGGATTGCGTGCGTGGCGATCGCGCACGAGCGGCGCGGTGGCCCGATCGGATGCGGCGAGCGGGGTGAGGGCCTCCCAGCCCTTGGGGCACGCCATGCCGAGGTTCACTGGATAAGCGGGATCGGCGGTGAGATTGATCGCTTCGCCTTGGGCGTTGAGATGGATTTTGAGTCCGCAGCCCGTGCTGCAATACCCGCAGACCGAGGTCGTGGTGGCCACGGGTTCCAAGCGTGAAGGAACGTGGCCGAGTCCGAAAGCGGCGGGACGAAGGACCAACTCGTCCGTCATCGGGCCGGTGCGGGCGTGGAGCAGTGTATCCGAAAAAGACTTATTCATGCAGGCATGCCGGGCATTTTGGGAGCGTCGACGGCACGGAAAAACAGCGTGCGCTCCGCCAGTTCTCCGGCCAGCAGAACCACGAGTGCGATCCAACCGGGAGTCACGACGAGGAGCAGCGCCGCGGATAGACCGAGGGCCATTCTGAATGCGACAGCACGGGCCAGCGGACCGCGTTGCAGTCGGGCGGAAACGCCCGGGCCGAAAACGGAGCGAGCCTCCCACGCGAGTTTCGCGAGCAGCGCGACGGCGGCGACAGACGGAGTGACGAGCGCCAAAGGAACGAGTACGGCTGTGCCCAAGATCCGAGGGAAGGTTTCGGCGGCTCGCCAAAAGGTCCGCCGGGTATCGATATAGACCATCGCGGAGCAGGCGAGAGCGAGTCCGCCGAGCGTGGCGGCGGTGGCGTTCAAGCCGTCGAAGAAGATCGCAGCGATCGCAGCTGCGAACCAGGCACCGAACATCATCGCTTCACGACTAAGCCAGCTTTTGCGCCAGCCGAGAAAGATCCGCCACGCGCGAAGGGGTTGTCCCAAATGAAGCACGCTGGCGGCAAGTCCGGCGGCTCCGATCAGCAGCGCAGCGAGCTTGAGATGGGCCGCGAAGGTAGATGAGCGCAGATCGGCGTTTCCGACCGAAGTAGCGCGAAACGGGAAGTCGGTGGGGAAATGAGGCGCGAGACTCGCGAGCGTGGACAAGCCGACAGCTGCTCCCAGAAGCGGAAGCATGACTGCGAGTGGCCAATGGGACGGCTGCGGACGCAGGGTTTGGGCGTCAGCGGCCGCGACATTGGCGGGAATGAGGCGTTGGGTGAGATAGCGTGTGGTCGGCTGCGTGTAGGCCGGGTCCGGGGCGCCCGGGAGGAAAGCGTTGATCGGAGAATCGATCAGTCGCTCGCTGCCGTTAGCGGACCGTGACACGGTCACGTTCACGATGCGGATGGCGTGGGTCGGACAGGCTTGCGCACAGGCGGGCGCCTCGCCGGCGGACAAGCGTGTGTGGCACAGATCACATTTGCGCACGATCCCGAGCCGCTGGGAATACTTGGGCACATCATACGGGCACTTCAGCACGCAGTAGCTGCAGCCAATGCATTGGTCGTCGAGATGGACGACGACCCCGGTGACAGGATCCTTTTCGTAAGCGAGAACCGGGCAGCCGTTAAGGCAGGCGGGATCGGCGCAGTGGTGACAGGCGGTTGTGATCGTCTGAGTAAACGGCTGCGCCGAATCTCCACCGACCAGCAATCCGATGTCCCGCCACGTTTCGTTCCCGTCCAGCCCATTGAGCGAGTGACAGGCGGAGACACACGATTTGCAACCGGTGCAGGAGTCGAGATCCACCTCGAACGCGTAGTGCTCGCCGGGAGACGGAGCGGTGAGCGGGATGAGTTGCGGCAGCAGGGGAGCGGCGCGGTGGAGTGGGACGTTGAGACGTGCGGTCTGCAAAAGGGCGTCATGCGCCGTGGAGAAACGTGCCACTGGCGTATCAAGCTGCTGCTGCTCGGCGAGCAGCTCAGCTAACAGTGGAAAGTTTTCGCGGGAGGCGACCATGGCGGAGAAGAGGGAGATGGGAGGGGTGGGGTGGGAGTAGTGGGAAGGCGTGGAGGCGGGTAGCGAGGTGGTAGCGGACGTTGGCGGGTAGCGGGTATTGTGCCGTTCGGCTAAAGTTTATAACGGCCTTTAAGTCGATGGAGGGTAGGATGATTTTTAGGATTTTTACGAAAGTGAATCTGCACGTGGAGCGGTCGGGGTTCGTTTGCAGCGGGATCGCATATTCGCATCTGTGCGTCCGGCCGCTTGCTTCCGTCTTCAATAGACGTCGCGCGCGTAACGTTTCGTGGATCGCAGGGCTTGAACATAGGCGGCGGCCTCGGCGGGAGATTTTTGGCCGGCGCGCTCGATCAGGGTGTGAAGCGCAGCGTCGACGTCCCTGGCCATGCGGGCGGCATCACCGCAGACGTAGAAATGGGCGCCCGCTTCGAGCCAGGCATACAGTTCGGTCGCGTGCTCGAGCATGCGGTGCTGCACGTAGATTTTTTCCGCCTGGTCGCGGGAGAAGGCGGTGTCGAGGCGCGTGAGCACGCCTTCTCGCAGAAGATGGGTGAGTTCGTCGCGATACAGGAAATCGGTCGCAGCTCGCTGGTCGCCGAAGAAGAGCCAGTTGGGCCCGGTCGCACCCGTGGCTTTTCGTTCGTGTAGAAACGCGCGAAAGGGCGCGATGCCGGTACCGGGACCGACCATGATCATGGCGGTGCCATCGTTGACTGGCGGTCGGAACGCCGGGTTGGGATGAACGAAGATTCCGGCTCGGGTTTGGCCCGGGACACTGCGGTCGGCGAGGAAGGTGGAACACACGCCTTTGCGTGCGCGACCGTCGAGTTCGTAGCGCACGGCGCCGACCGTGAGATGGACGCTGCCGGCATGCGCACGCGGAGATGAGGAGATGGAATACAGTCGCGGTTGAATTTTCTTCAGGGCCTGGATGAATTCCGTGGGCGCCACCCGACTTCGCTGTGTCGCGAGCAAATCGACGACGTGGTGCGGGGCCGTAACGGGCCGGGCGAGAACGCCGGCGGCTCCGGGATCGATCGGAAGGGGCGGGGCCGGTTCGCCGGTCTGCGGCTGGTCGCGGGAGAGAAGCGCGACGAGCGCGGCCGGAGGTTTGCCGAGATCGTAACGTTCCGTGAGGGCGTGGCGGAGCGAGGCGGTGCTACCGTCAGGGGCCGGCACGGCTTCTTCGCCATCGCAGCCCAGTAGGCCCAACACGTCGGAAACGAGCGCCGGACAGTTGTGCGGATAGATGCCGAGGGCGTCGCCGGCCTCGTAGACGAGACGGGAGTCACCGAGTTCGAATTCGATGTGTTGCACCTGCTTCGCCGAACCGGGGGCGTTCAATGGAAGTGAACTGCGGAGGAGCGCGGGGAACGGATGATTCCGGCAGTAGCCCGTATCCTCGAAGGTGATACTCTCTGGTCTGGCCAGTGCGGCCGTGACGGGAGGAGCGATCAACGCCGTCGCGGCCGGGCTCGCCGCTTGCAGCGCGAGCAGCGATGTGTCCAACCAAGTTGAATACGCCTCTTCGTAGTCGAGATCGCATTCGGCGCGCGGGGCGATGCGGGTGGCCCCGAGTTGCTCCAGCCAGGCGTCGAAGTCCTGACCGCATTTGCAGAATTGAATGTAATTGGTGTCACCCAGGGCACAGACGGAAAAGCGAAGCGAGCGCAGCGGGCGGTTTCCGTCGGAGGCGGCGGGGCTGACGACCGCGGATGCGAGGGCGGAATGAAGTGCCCGGGCGTTATCCGGGGGTTCGCCGTCGCCGTACGTGCTGGTGATCACGAGCACGTTTTTTTCGGTGCCGAGTTTGGCCAGATCGAGCGTGGCGAGATCCATCACCGTGGCGGCGAAACCGCGCTGGCCGGCTGCTTTGGCTGTCCGTTTTGCCAGCGCTTCGCCGGTGCCGGTCTGTGACCCGAAGAGGATCGTGAGCGGAGCCAGTGTCGCAGCCGCGGCGGTCGGTGCCGGCACGGGCGTCCCTTGCGCCCGCGACAGCATTCCCGCCAGAAAGCCATTGAGCCAGGCCCGTTGTTCGGAGCTGAACGGAGCGGAGTCAGGAATGAGCGGGAGGGAAGGCATGGGAGGAGGAAAGGTGCGAGGGACTCGAACGAGTGAGGTTCTGGTGCGTGGTTGGAGCCTGGGGTGCCAGCGGGTCGGTGATGTCGGCGGAAGGAAGTGGGTTGGTGGGGCGGGTGGTTGGATGCTGGTCGTTTACTGCCCGCGCCTCGCTCCGGTCCCTCAGCTCGAAAACATCTCCTGCAGTTCCTTGACGCTGTGGCGGCGGGTCCATTGGACGAAACTCTCGCCGCGCTGTTTACGGGCGTCGAAGACGGTGAAGCAACGTTCCACGACTGTATTCACTTCGCTGGCACGCACGCCGCGGAAGATTTCGTGGGCGATACCTTGTTCCTGGTCCATGCCCCCGCCGAGCACGACGTGGTAACCCTCGGTGCCGTCTCCGAGCTTTGCGCCCACGAGGCCGACATCGCCGCAGTAGTGTTGGGCGCACGAGTGCGCGCAGCCGGTGAAATGGATGTTCACCGGTGCACTCACGGCGCCGCGGCCCTCCAGGTATTTCATCAACGCGAGCGCGTGGGCTTTGGTGTCGGCCGCGGCGTATTTGCAGCCGCGACTTCCAGTGCAGGCGATGATGCCGCCGGTCGCGAGTGAGGCTTCGGTGAAGAAGCCCATGCGCTGGGCGCCGCGTCGAACGGTTTCAGCGAAGGCGTCGGAGACGTGCGGCAGGAGAATATTCTGCCAGACGGTGAGGCGCAGTTCGCCGGTGCCGTAGTGCGTGGCGAGGTCGGCGAGCGCGTGCATCTGTTTGGCGGACATCCGCCCGACGGGAATGCCGATCCCGACGGAGTTGAGTCCGCGCTGCCGCTGTTTGCGCACGCCGAGCCAGGCGTGTTTTTCGACGGGGCGACGCGGCTCTGATGCTTCGAGGGGGAGGCGGGTGAGCGGAAAGGCGAGTTTGCGTTCGGTCTCTGCCAGAAATTTTTCAACCCCCCAGCTTTCCAGGAGGTACTTGAGTCGGGCTTTTTTTCGATCGGTGCGACAGCCGTTCCCGGCAAACACTTGGATCATCGCGACGGCCACGGCCACGGCTTCGGCCGGTTTGAGCAGTAGACCGGTATCGCGGGCGAAATCCTTGTGTCCGGTGATGCCTCCGAGTTGAACCCGGAAGTAAACGCCTGGCTCAGGAAGGCCGCCGGCAGGCGGAGCCGCTAGACTGGCTCGGGATTTTTCTGTGATGCGGATGGCGATGAAGCCGATGTCGTTGGTATCCGCGGCGACGGACATGCTGCCGCCGTTGTCGAACGCGACGTTGAATTTTCGCGGCAGCCCGAACAGATCGCGGTGATTCAGAATGTAATGATGCAGGGCCTTGGCGTACGGACGCACATCGATCAGCTCGTCGGGTGCGAATCCACTATCTGGAGACGCGGTGATGTTGCGGATATTGTCGGCGCCCGCGCCTTTGGAGGTAAGGCCCAGTTCCTGCACGCGCGTGAGCACGGCGATGAGGTCACGCGGCTTGAACTCGCGGATCTGCAGGTTGCCGCGGGTGGTGATATGGGCGTAGCCACCGCCGAGTTCGTGCGCGAGATTGGCCAACCCGTGGAGTTGCACCGCGCTGAGTTCGCAGCCGGGAACGCGCAGGCGGATCATGAAACTGTCTTGCGCCGGCGCGACGTAGAACAACCCGTGGGTTTTGAAACGGTAGGTATTTTCGGCGTCGGGTAGCTTGTCGTCCTCCGCGTGTTTCAAAAGGCGGTCCCAGGCGTCGAGGGGGTTCTCGTCGTGTTTCCAGCGTTCCTCTTTGCACAGGTCGCTGACCGGGGTGCCGTACACCATCGGTTCCGCGGGCGCGGCTGCATGATTGATAGACTTTCCGTCGGTTCCAACTGAGCCGCCCGTCGCGGGACTGGCGGTAATCCGGCCGGCCGGATCCATGCCGACAAACGGTTCGACTCCGCTGGCATTCATCCCGGCGAAGAAGCCGGCGAGGTACTGTTGCTGTTCGGGAGTAAACGGGCCGCCCGCCGGGGAGGGATTCGTAGAAACAGGCGGGATCATGCCCACGCTGGGAGCAGTCGTGGTGCCATCCCCGGCGTTTCGCGGAATGAGGGTGTTGAATCCTTTTTGTGGCGGCCATGAGGCGGACTCATGGTTGGCCGACACGCCTGCTGCCGATGCGGGTGCGACGGCGGGTCAGATGAGAATGACGCTAAGTTAAACCAAAGTGGCAGAGCCGTCCCGGCTCTACTTACAGCGGCGGGACGCCGCTGCCACTCTGGAAACCAGCTTTAACTTAGCGTCATTCGGGTCAGATCACTTTTCGGGCTGGCATTTGCAGACGGGCGATCTCGCGCATGATGCGGTCGCTGGCGATTTGCGCGCGTTCCTTGCCGGCTTTGGGTTCATCATAGGCCGAGGGAGGGATCGGTCGGCCATATACAATCGATACGGGCGTTCCCAGGTGCAGGCCGCGCCCTTTGCCGTAGGCCTCGAATGAGCCGAAGATCCGCACGGGCACGACGGGAACCTGGGTCTTGCAGGCGATGAAACCGACGCCCGCTTTCGCGGACTGGAGGCTGCCGTCGCTGGTCCGCGTGCCTTCGGGAAACAGAATCAGACCGCGTTCCGCTTTGATGGCTTTGAGCACGCGCTTGATGGCGCTCACGTCCTGGCCACCGTCGCGATCGACGGGAATGGTGCCGACGGAATCGAGCCACCAGGTTGAGATGCCGCCTTTCCACAATGTTTTCCGGGCGAAGTAGGCCACTTGCCGCGAAATCTGGCAGCCGATCATCGGCGGGTCGATGAAGCTGGCGTGATTGGCCGCGAGGAGAAACCCGCCGCGCTTGGGAACGTTTTCCACGCCCACCACATCTCCCCGGAAAAACATGTCGAACATCACGCGCAGTACGTAATGGCAGAGGCCATACACGGGCTGCATCTGCATCTGCGGAAAGGCGCGGCTCATGTGGGTGCGAGTTTTTGGGCGATACGTGCGGCCATCGTTTCCACGACCTCGGGCAGCGTCCGGTGCGTGGTATCGATCGAGATCGCGCCTTCGGGACAGGCGAGAGGCGACGTCTTGCGGGAGGAATCAAGCCGGTCGCGCTCGGAGATTGAATCCTGCTGGCCCTCGTTGGCGCGGCGGCGGGCGCGTTCGACTGGATCGGCGTGGAGGAAGAATCGAAAACCGGCCTCGGGAAAAATCACGGAACCGATGTCGCGGCCTTCCATCACGAGCCCTTGAAACCCCCGGTCGCGCGCTACGTCGGCCTGACTGCGTTGATAGGCGAGCAGCGCGTTACGCACCTCGGGAATGGCGGCAAAGTGGGAAACGTGGGCGTTCACTTCCCGGCTGCGAATCTCTTCGCCTGCGACGCGGCCGCCGATCTCCATCTGGGCCGAGCGGTCCTGGACGCGGGTGCCGAGGCGGA
>Ga0163144_10002697_pt1 | contig 40606 bp, 43 predicted proteins | sample OliLak19BULKMAT1_FD_123175 | JGI IMG/M metagenome (GOLD analysis project Ga0163144, IMG submission 123175) | Freshwater microbial mat bacterial communities from Lake Vanda, McMurdo Dry Valleys, Antarctica - Oligotrophic Lake LV.19.BULKMAT1 | ecosystem: Environmental > Aquatic > Freshwater >...
AACCCGAACTGTTTTAACACCAAAATTTATCTTACCGTGAAAACTTACCTTCCCTTCGAGATTGTTGAATTCCCCAAGGCCCTCTTTTCGACCCGTGGTTCGTTCAAGGAAAGCATGCGGCTGGACGGAGCGATCTTCGACTCTCGCGCGCAAGAAACGCCGATCCCCGAAATGACCATGCAGAAGCTGCAATGGTATCCCGAAACGGTTGCCGTAGCTCTGACGACGGGACTCATGACGCAGGAAATGGCTGCACCCTTGCTGAACGAGCCGACGTTTGGTTTCAGAGTCTTGGTCCATGACAAGGGTCACCTCGTTTCATGGCTGGAGCCGCGGCTCCTGGTTCATGCTGAGGCCGCCGAATTAATCCTCGCCTGGCGCCGACAAGCCGCGCGTGGACCCACTCAAGCAGATGCGGCCTACCTTGAGTGTATGATTGACGACCCCAATCGCCTGATCCGGAGCCTGATGCCGAGTCAGGAGTCCACCAGTCGGATCGCCCAGCTCGTCCACGAAAGTGCGAGTCGGAAGAGTGAGAGTCCGGCTTGGGCCTTTTGTTACCTGAACAACACTCCGTCGGTGGCACTCGATTCCGAGCTTCTCGCCGTCCTGGCTACGGATGATGAATATGCCTACCTTGCCGCCCGCATCCTGCGTGATCGCGGGAATCCGGAGTCGGTTTGGGCTCCCTTGCTAGATCACGTGCAGAAACCCCGTTGGGTGTTTCACATCCTGCGCGACGGCCTGGCGGGATCGAAGGTCCAACACTTCGAAGAAGCTCTCATGAGCAGTCCACCATGGATGGTCGAGTATTGGGTTGCGACGGGGACCAAGATGCCGGAACTGGGCCCGCAGTACCTCGAGACCGGTCGCCGGTCAGCCGACCATCCGTGCGTCGGAGACTTGGCTCCTTGGTTTCGTGAATACGTCACCAAGCAGATCATATCCGAGGACTGACCCAAGACGCCCCGTCCCTTCCACGTGCGACCACTTTGCGGTGGTCGCATTTTTTGTGGAATTTCACGGCGTTCACGAAACGGCACAAAAAAACCCGGCCCGCGAGGACCGGGGTTGCAGCCGTGCTTGCGGCCTCAGTTTTTCTGTTTATCCCGAAGCGAAAGAGCCAATTCGACAGGAACCTTGGTGACCTCGGTGGCATCGAGTGGGTTGGCGCCGAGGACATCGGCCTCGAGGATGATCTTGTCCATGAGGATGGTTTTCACCTGGAAGAGCGTTTCGTCGCTCACCATCGCAGCGGGAACTTTCGCTCCGGACCGGAGAATGTGATCGCCGGCCAGGACCGCTCGCGCGGAAGGATCGTCGCTCCAGATCAATCCGTTGATCGTGAGTTTCTCAATCTTCGCAAGGGTGGCCTTCGCCAACTCATCACCGCTGGTCCGCGTGCGATTGTTGTACCCGCGTGAGAAAAGCGTATCGGAAAATTCAGGTACGGTGATCGACTTGCGACGGCGTGGGAGATGGGAGTCGAAGTCGAGCTGGGTCGAGACCGATTCCACGGCCATGACCGTCGAGGTGAGACCGAAGACAAGGAATGGGAGAAAGAGTTTCATTTGGAACCCCCGACGAACGTCAGGATAGGGTAGTAGATGGTGAAGTTGCTTGAGAGATCCGGTCCCTGCTGGGAGAACCGAGCTTCGACGACGTTGGCCAGTTCGTAGGCCTCTTCGATTTCCCCCAGAAGCCTCAGACTTCTCGGGAAGGAACCTTGGGTGGCAAAGCTCATCTTGGTGGCTGAGAGTTGCGCCCCGTTTGGCAACTGCATCAGGGCGGGTGCGCTCTGCTGTCTTTTCTGGGTGACGACACCGTTTCGGCTCGCAAAAGTTCCGAAGACGCCGTCGTCCAGGATCGAACCCCGTTCGTAGGTCTCGCTCCAAAGCCGCAGGAACGTCTTGGCTCGATTGAGGGAGGCTGATTGTTTTGCGAGGTCAGCCTGCCCACGGGCGAGGTCACCCTCCTTCTGGCTGAGTTGCACCAGCACAGACTTCATTTGGGTTTGGGCGGACGCCTCCTCGGTGCGGATTTTGGTCACTTGGTCCCACAGGAACAGGATGACCAGACCGGCGATGATGAGCGGGAGAAGGATCGGTTTCATGGTGAAAGAAAAAGGAGTTTCGATTAGGACTGGGTGCCCTCTTGGAACAGATAGAACTTGAGGGTCAGGCGGGCACCTTCGCTGGTGTTGAGCACCTGAACGTGTCTCCACCCGCGAGTCTTGAAGATGTCGGCGATGTCGGCTTCGAGTTTATCGAAATTGCGCGCGTCGCCCATGCAGCTCAGACTGAAGGCGTATCGCGCACTTTTGAGGTCATCGCGCGTGATCGAAAGCTCGTTGATCTGCACCCGGGTGTCGCAAATCCTGGCGATTTCGACGAGGAAGGGTTGGAGCATGATGCCGGCATCGGTCCAGACAGCGATGTTGGTTGCGAGATCGACCTGCTTTTTCAAGGAGGCCGTCTCCTTTGCGACCGAGTCAATCGTGGTCGCAAGGGCCGTAATCCTGGTCTTCGCCATTTCAGTGCTCTGCAGATAGGTTCCGGTATTGATTTTGGAGACGACGTACATCCCGCCCAGCCCGATCAGCAGTGCCCAAAATGCCGCTGGAAACACCCGCCATGAAGGAGCGAGCTGGAGATGATCGTGTTGGGTGATGGAGCCGACGTCGGGAGCGACATCCAGACTGACGGTGGGTGGCAAGACGGTGGTGGTCTGAACCTGTTTCTTGAGGAAGGAGAGCATGGTGGGTGGGTGCGTTAATTGAGGCCCGAGGCGACGGCGGCCAAGGAGGCGGGGGAGACCCCGGGGACCTCGAAGAGCACGTGGTTGGGAGCGGCTGCGAGTCCCAGGGAGAGGTCGCCCGGTCCATTGCAGCCTCCGTTCAGGATCAGCATGGGGATGTCCGTGCTGGCCGCGATATCGGACAGGAACGTTGATAGAGGTTGGGCTTGACCGATGAAGGGACGAGAACGCGCGTCAAGCCATTCGCCGGCACCGCCGATCGGGACGTAGGTGGCGACCCCATGGTCGAGGATCACGGGATGGAACTTTCCGCTTCTGACCCGCGGATCGGCAATGAGCAGATCCAGCAGAGGAATCACACTGATCTGGGTGCGCACCAGCTGGAATCCGTTGTTGGTGGCCGCCTGGACTGCGGCGCTGAGGGTGGGTGCACCGATCGAGGCAAAGAGCCCTTGGCTCATGTCGCGGTGGAAGAAGCCGGAGTAGCGGCGCCCCGTCATATAGGTGTGTCCCAAGACATCGCTGGGTTTGGTTGCCAGTCGCATATTGAGCTCCCGGTTGGGGATTCGAGCGATCGAACTTGTCGGGAAGGGACTGGGACCTCCATCCGATACGGACAGGACGGCGTGCTTGGATTTTGCCTGTTTCTTGGCGATCTCGAAGACCGTCTCGATGGACGCGTAGTCGGTGGATTGGGCGATGACATCAACGGTCGGAAGTGCGTACTCCCGCACGACCAAGTTGGCCACCGTGTAGCCGCCCGGTCCGTGGGCCACGAATACGAGCCGTTTGTTGGCCAATCGCGATTTCAGCGTAAGCAGCGTGTTGTTGAGCAGGGGCTTGAAGGCCTTGAAAGCGAGAAGGTTATAGAGGGTGGTGAAGGGATTCATCAGTGAAAGTCCGCACGGTTTACGGGACGGGATTGGTTACTTGGGAAGGTTGCCGACAATTGAGGTGAGCAGAGCATCGACTTCGTGCGGCCGAATGAGGGATTCGTTGGTCGCCTTGGCGAAAGAGTCCTTGTAGGAAACGTGGCCGTGTTGTGAGCCGACGGCGACTGCGCCTTCAATGGCCGACCACTCGCGCTTCAGGATATGGGACTTGATCGCGAAAGATGAGGCTTTGATGGTCAGGACCTCGTGTACGGCAAACATGCCCGTGCCAGCACTGTTGCGGTAGAGACGCTGGCAGCACACGCAGCGGAGTTTGTTCGACAGGGTTAATACCGCTGCGTCCACGGCCGACTGTGGAATGTTTCGAAGGAACGAGTCGATGGCTCCGTGCACGCGATCGGTGTGGAGGGTGGTCAGGACAAGGTGTCCGGTCTTGGCTGCATCCAAAGCCGCCAGGGCCGACGCTTGGTCACGGATCTCTCCGATGAAGATTACGGTGGGAGCTTCGCGCATGGCCGAAACCAATCCGTCGGCAAAGCTGAGGACATCGACGCCCACCTCCCGTTGGGAAAACTGCATCGGCACCGCGTCCTCAAAGAACACCTCCACTGGATCTTCCAGCGTCACGACGTGGCCGGGGTTGGCCCGAGCCCACATCTGAATCGCAGAGGCGATCGTGGTGCTTTTTCCGGAACCCGTCGCACCCGAGACAAGGATGATGCCACCGTCCCCTTTCTTGCACCCCATGACGGCATCGAGGAGCTGGGTGGGTATCCGGAGATCCTTCGGGAGGTAGATTTTGTTTGGCAGCAAACGCGCGGTCACCTTCGGGCGGCCCCGCTCCCGGAACAAATGGACGCGGAATCGGAACCCGTTGTGGTCCCACGAGCAGTTTCTGTCGCCCAGGGTCAGGGTGGAGAGATCCAGCTTCATCCGTCCCATCAGGTCCTCGAAATCGGGTTCGGTGCAAAGCACGCCCGTGGTTTCGAGAGCTCCAAGCCGAATGCACGACAGGGGCTGGTTGGGTTGAATCAGCAAGTCGCTCACTTCGCCAGGCCGGCAGAGCTGTTCGAGTGCGGAAAAAAATGCGGTCACCCCCCACCCTAACAGGAAAAAAGAGCTTCTTGAAAAAATTCCGAGAATGTCCCGAAAGGCTGTTATGGTTGAGGCATGGACAAGAAGTCTCTTCCTCTCAGGGCGTTTACCATGGTCGAAATGCTGGTGGTCCTCTCCATCATGGCGATTCTCGCGGCTGTTGTGGTACCCCATCTGACAGAGGGGCTTGGACTGTCCAACATGTCTGTCATCAGGCAGCAGGCGAAATCCACCCAGACGGCCCTCGACTCCTGGTTGATCGAGTCACGTTCGATTTCAGCCGCACGGCAGCAGTTCGCACCTTCCGCTGCCACCGTCGGCGGAAAAGCGACCAGCGTCCCGTCCGACCTGTCGGCATTCCTGCAGTTGATCGCCCTCCATTTGAATCCGGAATCGAAGACGCAGTTCACGCTCATTACCGCTCCGGATGGCAACTCTGCCATCACGACGACCGCCATGGCCCGGGCCGCAGCCTATGTCACGATCACCTGGGACACCGACTACATGAATACGCCACCTCGGGCGAACCTCGTAATTCCCTGACCATCAAGAAAGTTTCATTATGACCGCATTCACCAAGACTGGCTTCCGGAAGTTCAATCGCAAGGGGTTCACCCTGATGGAGATTCTCGTGGTCGTTGTGATCATCGGGGTTCTCGCCTTGATGTTCCTCCCCGAAACGAGCCGCACGAAGGGGATGGCTGAACTCAATCTGCTCAAGACCAAGGCCAGCGCACTCAACCTCGCCCAGGCCACCTACCTATCCACGTACGGCTTTAACAACGCCCTGTCGACGTGGAGCGGAAAATCCAATGACGAGCGATACGTCTTACTGAAACCTTTCATCGGATTTCCTCCACCGTCGCTTTCGGACTACGTGGTCGCCGGATACACAATCACCTTTGCCAACGACCCACAGCAACCCGTCGGCGTGCTTGATCCCAACGGTACCGCCGTCACTTACAACTAACCATTCACCGCCTTGAACTTCATCCGTCGCGACGACAAAGACCTCTTGGAAGATCTGGTGGACAGCCAGGTCTTCTCCCTGGCGGATTTTGCCAGGATGAAAACTCCGGAAACGGGCTATCTGATGGAGGCTCTGCTGAGCAATCGCACGGAGGTGAACGAGGGCGAATGGATTTATTGGCTGGCCCGGAAGCATGGTTGTATCCGTCTGGCTTGTGTCAGGACGGACCGAGAATGGGTCGAGGAGCAGAATTTCACGTCAGAGCTGGTCCGAGAGATGAGAGACGCATCGGTTTTCCCCGTATCAAAAAGCGATGACGGGTGGTTGGTGGGCGTGGGGCGTCCCTTCGACAAGGCGCATTGGGCCGCTCGCCTGCGTGGGGAGATAACGCCCGTGGCCGTGACTCTGGCAGAACTGCATAAGCTCCAAACCTGCTTCGCCTACGTTCAATAAACCCGCTTTCAAAACGATGAGCACAGACCCAAAAGCACCGCACTTCCTGAAACTTCCGATCAAAGACGAACTGGCTCGGATTGCCGTCTACTATGACAAGACGCCCGACACCGTTTATGAGCACGGCACGGAGGTCACCAGGCTCTTCGCAGAGCGGGAAAAGCCGATCGCGCCCGAGGTGGAGTTCGACCGCTAGAGGATCGAGGCGATCCCCGCGTATTCCCAAAAAGAAGGCCGGCGCATCCGAATGCCCGGCTTTCTTTCTTTGGAATTCGTGCCGAAGCGCTACGAAGCCTTTAGGATCTGTTCTTCAAAGGCCTGGGTGTAGCGCCAGCGTTTGGGCGCCGCCGGATCCTTCTCGATGAAGTTGCTCCGGACTGCGAGAGTCCACTCGTCGGAGCCTAGTCGGGGGACCCGTCCGTTGCGGCGATACTCTGCGAGGCAAGATTTGATGAGGCGATCGCGCAGTCGTTCGGGTTGACCTGACGAAGGGGGTGCTGCCAGAGGACTGACCGATCCACTCAAACTGCGTTTGGGCATCGCTTTGACAGCGTCGCTGATGGCGGCTCCGCCGGTGTCGGTGATTGCTGGATCTCCCCAGAGTTTGATGTCGGGGTAAATCTCCCGGCGTTCGTTCTGCAGGAAGCCGCGCTTTTCCTCGATTTGGGCGAGATGGCAGGCAACGAGTTGGTCGTGACCGCCGGCACCTTTGGCGAATACGGACAATTTCCAGCCTGCATCGAGGCACAGTTGCTTGAGAATCGGGACCTTCGCGAAAAACGGAGACACCCCGATGACCTCCTCGGTGGGCAGGGCGTCTTTCTTGTGAACCTTGCGGGACTGTTGCGCACACAGGATCAAAGTGGAACGTGCCCGGGTGCAGGCCACGTAGAACAGGTTGATTTCCTGGTCGGGCGTAGAGCGGTAGTCCGGGACACGCCCGGCAGTGACTCCCATGAAAAAGACGACGTCTGCCTCAAGTCCCTTGGACTTGTGAACGGTGAGCACTTGCAGGCGCGGGTCCTTGACCTCTTTCAGGTAGGCCCAAATCGGATGGTCGAACAGTTCGGTGCGGGCAACCACCATGATCTTCTGTTTTGGACCAAGGGTCGTGAGGTATTGCTCGATGCGGGGTCGCACCCACTCGGCCTCTTCGCGAAGGGAGAGGAATGGAGGCGTGACGATCACTTCACCCTGCTCTTTGAAGATGGTGGCGGAGGGATGCACGGTTTCCTTGTAGGAGGGCAGCGTCATCACGATCTGGTTACCCAACTCGACAATCTTCTGGGCCGAGCGGAAGCTGCAGGTGAGGGTCAGGAGCGAGTCCGGGGAGTCCTTCTTGATCCGAGCCAGCTTACTTAGAAAACCGCGCGGATTGGCGCCCTTGAACTCGTAGATTGATTGCTTGGGGTCGCCGACCGCGACGCTGAGAAAGGGAACGTTCTGGGCCGCCTGAAACATGTCCAGGATGGTGTGCTGCTGAGCGGAATTGTCCTGAACTTCGTCCCAGATCACGTACTTGCGCCGGATCCCTCGCGCCGGATATTCCTTGTCGGTCTCGAGGAGGGATCGGTCCCCCTGGCACAAGCGGACAAAGGAGAAGGTGAAATCGCCGTGGTCGCGGAACAGGAAGTGGACCTTGGCAAGATTGTACAGGGCGGCGAGCCGCTGAAAGTGAGCCCAGCCCTTGATGTGGAGGGACGCAGCGATCTGGTCCTGCACCAGGCGCGTCACCATGCGTTCGGGCGAGTACGTCGGATGATAGCCGACTGCGCGGGCAAGTTCGAGGATGCCGAGAAATTCGGTGCGAGTGGACTCGAGTCGCTCCCAGGCGGCCACATCCTCCTGGACCGAGTGTGGGTTGGCGCCGGCCGGTATGCGGCCGACCATGAGTTCCCGATGCCAGCCACGCAGTTTTTCGTGGTAGGCCTTCCAGGCGGTCAGTCGTTCATTCCAAAATTCCACGCCCCACTTTGAAGCGCCGGGTGCGAAGGTCTGCAGGAAGGTCGTAAACTCCACGGCCCATTGATTGGGGTTGCCGGCCGGAAGATCCTGTTTCTCGATCGTGCGGATCAACGTGTCCAGGATCATGCTTTGCGCGTCTTCGGAGATGAACCATCCCCAGTTTTTGTAGAACGCCACGCCGGCGGATTTGCTGTCGCCGCTGAGCATGGCCCGCGCATCGGCGGGCAGAGCGGCAAGGACGACCTTGAGGCGGTTGCCGAACTCGGGGTCGGTCTTGAGCCAACCATCGAAAACGCTTTGCCGGAAAAACCAGCCCTGCATGTACGAGTCCAGCGTACGACAGATGCGATAGGGCGTGCCCCTTGGGTCCAAGGGCAAAGGAATGCCCAGATCAGTGAAATTGTGCTTCACCCGCTCGTCGAGCTCCGCGGCGGCCTTGACCGTGAAGGTGACGACAAAGAACTGCTTGAGAATGGTGAGTTGTTCGGCCCCACCGACATGTTGGGTGGCTCGAGGAAAACGCCGCTTTTCCTCTTCGAGATACAGGGAGACGATCAGCTCCGAAGCCACGGTGGTTTTTCCCGATCCCGCGTTTGCGACCACCTGAAACGACCCGTTGCGAACACCAAAGACCCGAACCTGTTCAGGGGATGGCTCGAATTTGCGTGAGGCCATTTTGAGACCTCAGTGACCCATACCTCCAAGAAACAACTTGGTCATATTCGCGATCGGCATCAGGATTGCGACGGCGACAAACCCCACGATTCCACCCACCACAACCAGCGTGAGGGGCTGAAGGATGGTCTGCACGTTGCTGATCGCATCGTCGGCGTCGTCCTCGTAATTCTTTGAGAGCATCCGCATGACGGTGTCGAAGTCACCGTTCTCGCCCGCCAGCTTGAGCAGGGCCACAAATTCGTAGCCATCTTCCTGCAGAATGTCCTGGTGAATGGTTGCGGCAACAAAGGGGTCGCGGGCGTGGTCGACAATTTCAGTGTGCAGTGCGGTCCAGAACTGCCGCATGCGGTGATGCTCGGTCACATTGCACACCATCGAAAGCGCGTCCTGCAGATGCACGCCGGAGGAGGTGAGCATGGAGAGCGACCGAAGGCACTTGGCCATGTTCAGTTTGAACAGCAGACGGCGAATGGGCTTAACCAGGTCGATCACCTCCTGCACCGTGGGGTTTTTGTAGATTTCCGGAAACGCGTAGTATCCGTACGCTGGCGCGAGAAGCAGAATCGGAACCAGGAACCAGTATTGCTGAAGGAAAGAGGAGATGCCCATGGCGACCAGCGTGATGGCGGGCAGCTTCGCGTTGAAGGAAGCGTACATCGTGGCCATGGTCGGAAACTGCTTGATGCTGATCCACAGCAGCACGCCCATGGCGAGGGTCAGAACGGCGACGGGATAAATCGTCGCATTCCGCAGTTTTCGGAAGGAGGTGTAGGAGCGCTCCAGATGTTTTCGGATGTCTTCGCTGACCGAGGGAAGCTGGCCTGCGGTGCTGGCATTTCGAAGCATGACCAGGTGATCATCCGGAAGGACTCCTCGAAAGACCTCGAGCGCCACTTCCGGGGACGCGCCCGAGCGAAATGCCTCAAGACATGCCGAAACAGCCGCGGCCATCCGGGCGTGTCGGATCTGCGGCAGCATGCTGGAGAAGCCGCGGACCAGCGAGGGGTCGATTTTCAAGCATTGCACCAAACGTTGGTAGAAGTCCTTGAGCACTCGCAGGCCCGGGCGATTGCCCATGAAGAGCATGGTCAGCCAGGCGTCCACGGCTCCTGGCGAGCGAACCTCCACAACCTCGGTGGGTCCACACAGGACCATTTGCTCGGCGTGGGCCGAGTTGGCTGCCAACCGCGTGATCGAGCGACTGCGGCCCGACGATGAGTTGAAGACCTTGACCGTGAACAGCTGAAGAGTATCGACCATAGAGCAGGGCGGTGACTGACCTGATTTAAGATAAAAAAACCGGGGCTGATGGTGAGCGTGCCCCGGTTGCGTTGGCTGTGAATTGCAGACCCGGTGTGAATTAGAAGAGGCCACCGATACCGCCATCGGCCGCTTTACCAATGCCGAATGCGAGTTCGACGATCGTCGGACTGAAGAACAAAACGATAGCGGCCATGAAACTGAACCCCATCGACTTCAGGTCGCCCTTGTAGAGCTCGAAGGCGCCCCACCCCGTCATGACGACGGCCGCAGCCTTGAAAAACATGAAGACCCAGTACAGGGCGATGTTCCAGCCTCTCGTTACCGCCACTCCTTCCGAAAGGTTTTTGGCAGTGGCATTGTTGAAGACATCAGCAGTGGGCCCGGCAAAGGCTGGTGATGTTGCAAGAAGGGCCATGGCGCAAAAGGCCAGAGCCAAAGCCACGGTGGTGCCGCGCGCGGAGGGAGCTGAGTATGGATTGTTCATGGTCGATAAATTTTGGTTGTACCTTTACCCTAACAGGAAATTTGGGCTTTTTTGAAAATTGTGCGGAGAGGGTGGTCAGACCGGGTTGAGGTTTTTCGGAATTGTTCTCAAGTAATTGGGGAGCAGAGGAATGTGGGTTGTGGAAAAATGGTGGAAGACCGGTTCACCCTACGGAGTGAGCCAGCGGGCCATGTGATTGGCTGCCAGTTCAGAACTTCCAACCAGACTGGCGACAGCGTCTGCCCGGTCCTTGAGGAACTTCGCCCCCGGTTCAGAGACGAACATCGGCAATCCCATCTGGGTGGCATCCGATACGTTGATACCGCAGGTTTTCAGGACGTCCTCGCTCCATCGCTGTTTGTAGCCAGGGGGCACGTCTTTGGCGGGGAAGTAGATCTCGGCCGGGAATGAGGGGAGCTTTGAAGAGCACTCAAACTCACGAAAGGGCATCGTTGACCGCCAAGCCCTGCAGATTTTGGCCCACTTGGCTGGGTCAGTGTCAGGTGGCAGCAACGCAAAGACCCCACGCTCGAGCTCCTGGATTAGCTCCCTGTCGTGGAACTCCTGGGTCAGTTCCTTGCGGGTTGCGTCGCTTGTGTAGGAGGCCTTGTGGATGAGGCCGAACTTGAAGTCTGTGCCGCGAATGGAGACCTCGATGTAAGGCTCACCCGCGAGTGCGGGGGTTTGAGAAAAGACCTCGGATCCGTTCTGGTAGGCGTCGAGCTTGCGGTACGCGCAGACGCGAATCAGCCGGCGCAGAGCCCGGTCCTCTTCCGAAATGGAGAGGTAGTCAGCGGCGATGGTCTCCGCATCCTTGAAGGCGAACGCGAACTGGTTGGGCCGCGCTTCACTCCATGCCCGGGTGAGCTCCTGCTCCTGAGAAATGAAGTCGGGCAGATGGACGAGTGCCTCGATGGAAGAAAGGATCATTTCCTCGGCGGCGGCGCGACGGATCGGCGGGCTCTGGTAGAACATCCCCATCGAAGTTGTGCCAAGGACGTACCGAGCGGCTGATTTGGGGCCGGCGGCAATGATCTTGGCCGGGATTTGTTTGATGAGATTGCTCACGGTAAAAAGTCCTTAGCAAAACATGCGTGGCGAGTGATCCGCGGCATCAAGCACGCCTTTGAACAGATCGGGGAGCACCCGATTGAACAGTCCTTCGACCAGAACCGTTCCAGCCCCCTTGGTGGTGTTCGGCTTCTTCTCCATCTTGCGCGGACGGGTTTTGTCTTGCTCGGCCTTCACCAGTCGCTTCGCACTGGTCAGGTTTTTCAGGGCATGATCGTGCGCGATGGAAATGTAGCTGCGGAGCCGACTTGCCGGAGTGTCGTGGACGAGTGCCGCAACCTGGGCTTCGACCGCAGTGTGCAGGAAGTGCTTGGTATTCGACTCGGCGTCGTGCGCGACACGAAACTCAGTCTCATCTTTCGTGGGGTCGGCCGGTTCAGCACCCATGGAAGCCATGAGGCCCTGCAGGACGTTGGCTCCAATCTGGAATCCCCGGGTTGAGCTGATGTCCTTATGGTCGACGTCCGTTTTCCGTGGATGATGGCCGGCGAGGTGGCCGCCTTCGATCAGGTTCTTCTCGTGCAGGGCAGCAAGCGAGACGCTTTGATTGTCGACGGTTCTGAAGCTCTCACACCGAGACGCAAAAGCGCTCGCTGTGGCTCGTTGGAGCGAAAAGTTCTTCAGGGCCGAAATCGCAAGACGACGGTCGCCCGAGAGGCACCCTTGCGGGACCTGCGTTTCGAAGTGGTGATTGAGACTGTAGCGCACCCGGTTGGTTTGCTTCCCTGGACCGTCCTGCTGCCCGATGACGATGTCATCCAAGTTGATGGGGTCTGGACCGAACAGCTTGTCGATTTCGGCTTCCGTGAGGTTGAGTCCATGCAGTTCACTGCCTTCCAACATGAGGAGTTTTGCGACTGACTTGAGCGAGCCGCGCAATCCGGGTTGGTTGGGATCCTCAACGGGGGATCCATTGTGGCGTTCGGCCTCGATTTCAGCGAGAAAGCGAATCGCCGCACCCTCAATGTCACTGTCGAGGGAACCTTCGGACGCCCGTGCGACCTCCTCGGTGAACTCCCCCAGTTTTTCGCCTTTCTCGTCGAAGATGACGCGCTCATTACGAGTCAGTTCAGGCTCGCAGGAGACCAACATCTGCAGGGAGGGGTTGGTCGTCAGGGCGGTGGTCATCCGCAACGGGCGCCGTTCCCCCTTGCCGCTGTAGATCTCTTCCATCTGCCGCCCCATGCCCGACGCGTTGGGGGTGTTCTTGCCCACGGTCACGAAGAACCGGGGAGCCTTGTGGTCGTTGGCGTGTTCGACCGAAACCACCTCGTAAAAGTGCTCCTGTTTGTCGTTGACGGTTCGTCCGACGACCAAAAAGCGGCCATCGGTGGTCTTCGCAGGTTCGAGTCGGTTGAGGTCCCTGTCTTCTTCGTTGGTATTCATGGATGGGCCTACGATAACACGAACCAGGAAGGGCGTGCGCGAGGGAAGGCGAAGATGCCGACTGAGGAATGGCTGAACTGCCGGACGTCAATCTTCTTGCCGGTCAACGTGAGTCGCTTGCCGTCTGCCGACCACGTCAGGAACGGGATTTGGGCGTTCTTGAGAATTGTGTTCGTTTCACGGCGATCAATCTTTTCGCAAAAGCAATGAACGTATCGAGTCCCCTCGGCATTGATACAGATCTTGACGAAGAGGATATGCTTGGGGGGTGACATAAAAGGATTCCTCAGTCGCGCAGGGTCTGTTGGCCCATGACGAGATTCGCCTTGGGAATGAGGATCCAGCCGAGGGCCTCGTCATACACGGCCACCAGATCCGACCCTGCGGTCTCGGCCAGTTTCTGAGCCTGGGGACCCTGACTGCGTTCGACCAAGCCGGTGACCGTCACGTTTTTGACGTCATAGAGTTCGGCCAGGGTCTTCACCTTCCGCCCTTCGGCTGGAGAGGGCGACTGCGGAGCGTTCCCTGGAGACAGGTAGGGCGTGTAGTTTGCCGGCCCGGGAATGGTCTCGAGGTTGACCGCGGGAATGTAGCTATTGGTGGGATTGCGCAGCGCGGTGCGGTTCCACTCACCGTTCTTCGCGATCATGTACTTTTTCTGCGGTCCGTAGGCATTGCCGTTTTCGTCGATGTACGGTTCCAACTCGATCTCCACGATCGTGTCCTGACTGCGCACCGCCTGGGGTTCGTCACCAACCGGCATGGGGCGGGCGACTTGAGTCTGATCAACGAGGCTGTTGGCCTTGTAGGCCGTGACGGCGGTCGTCCCCATCATGGGGGCTGGCTGCCGAACGGTGACCGGGGGTTGGGGTGCCCGGTTGCAGCCGCTCAGAAGGCCAAAAGCCAAAGGGATGAGGGCGAGAGCGAGTTTAGATTTCATGGCGTGTACTCCACGGTAACAGCAATTTTGACCTTTTTTGTGAAGTTCACCGTTCGAGGGCTTTGCGCCCATCCGGCACCGCAGCGGCAGCTTGGCCAGGACGTGCCTGCAAAAGTGCATCCGGCATGAACATTCCCGCATTTAACGTGCCCTGAGCACGTTCCGAAGCGGCGGTGCGGTCAGGCAGTCCGTTCGGGGCGAGGATGTTGTTCTCGTAGCCGGGCAAGATCGGTGTCTCGTTGGCTCGAGAACCGTTCACTGCCCGCTTCGTGAAGTCGGTTGCACTCTGGACCACGACCCACACGCGGGTGCCGGGCGGAACTACGTTGGTCGCCGCATAGCGGCGCGACAACTCGGTCATCTGACGCTCGGCAAAGGTTTGGATGGCTTTGGAAGTGGCGTTCAGGGCTTCCGTCTTGGCATCGAAGGTCGGAACCTGCGGCTGAACTCTGACTTCCCCGAGCTGGAGACTGATTCCGCGATTCTGGTTCTGGGCGAGGATTGCAAGGTAGGCAGACAGAAAGTCGTTCACGAAAGGTGCCATCTGCACCCAGGTCGGAGGCGGGATGTAGTACGAACGGACGCCGGTCATCTTGTCGGCATCACGAACGACGGCGCTGATGGGCATTTCGTCGCCGTTAGGATAGAGCACCGTATCCACCCGAATTGGAACACGATCGCGAACGGCAGCTCCAGCGGAGGAACCGAGCAGGCGCGTTCCCATGGGCAGGAGCAACTTTCCGTTGTGCACGATGTTTCTGGCGACACCGAGGGTCACCACCGTTTCCTGGTTCCCGGTTTCGACACGGGATAGCAGATAGGCTTCGATTTCGTAGCCGCGGGGGAGAAATTCTCCGGTATTGAATCCGGATAGCGTGCGATTGGCAGCCGAGGGATTGGACGCCGGTGCCGAGTTGGGTGGCGCCGCTGGCCGACGATAGGCGATCATGCCGCCTGCTTGCCGTTGTTGCTCACCCTCCAGCCGAATAGGGACCTTGGGCACCGTCGGGGCCCCGGGAGGCATGTAGCCGGAAGGACTAGGCCCGCCTTCGTTGAGGGCAGGCCTTCCTTCCGGAGCGGGTTTGGTTTCCTCGTCCCTTAGTCGAGCGAGTGCGGCAAAGATGGAACTGGACGGGGTTGCCTCGGGCTCGGCGCTCGCATCGAGTTTCTCCTTAGCTTCCTTCTCTTCCTTGATGCGGGTGGAGGATCCCAGTTGGGCTGCTTGGTCAGCTTCCTCTGACTTCTCGACCTTTGAGACGCCCTCCACGGCACCGCCAATGCCGGGGACTTTGGAGTTGGCAGCGGCCTTGGGGGGGCCAGGAAGACTCAATCCGCCCGGATTACTCCTGATGCTGTACCAAACCAGCGCAGACACTGCGCTGAGGGCCACGAAATAGACGCCGAAGCCCGGAGCCTGTTTCCCGTCGGGGAGCTGACGTGTCCAGAAGGGCATGGTTATTGTCCTCCCATCATGCTGCGCACCGCCGCCGCATCCGGTGGCAGACCCAGGTCCCAGTTGTTTTGTACGTTGAGTCGCTGACCCTGAATGAAGATGTAGGCCGTCTCCATCTGCCCGGGGAGTAGGAGCGGACTGCGTTGTTTGGTCGCGATGACATCGATCGACTTGTTCGCCACGAACACGCCGAGCTGGCGGGCAGAGAGCCGAATGGCCTTCGTATTGGTATTCACCCACTCGACGCGCAGGACGATCAAGTCCATGTCGAGAAACGCATGCGCCTCCAGCAGGTGGATCATGGAATTATTCCAAGGGTAGACCTTCCCGATGGGTTCCACGCGGTAGTTGGCGATTGTCCGACGGAAAACCGGGTCCTTGGCTGACTGTTCGATCGAGGCGATGACGCCTGCGTAGTTGATGTCAGCCGGCTTCATGCGGACCGCCTGGGCGAGGGCCGCAAGGTCCGAGGACTCGCGCTGACCCGGGATGGTGAACACCCGGCGAAACTCGATTCGACGGTCGTCCACGGTCTCGAGGATAAAGACGTAGGTAGTCCCGTCAGCGAAGGTCACGTTCATGTTGATGACAGCACCCAGAACCATGCCCTTCAGGGAGACACGGGCACCGCCCGTTTCCTCCGCCACCTCAAGCTCAACAACCTTAGAACCCAACGCGATTGACTCGATGGGAGTCGTCGACTGCAAGTGAAGCGTCGTCACCGAGTCGACCCCGAGATAGATGTGTTCGATTCGATTGAGATCCATCTGGGTGGGCACGTCCCTGCGTGCTTCCTGGGCAGGAAGGGAGCTGGGTGGCGGAGGTGCCGTCACCGTGCCCTGCCCGGCGAGGAGCGTGGCGGATGCGGAAAGGACACAGAGGAGCGATAGGGCCTTCATCGGAAAAATGGGGAATGGTTACTTGGTTTCGGGCTGGGCCGGCGCCATCGAGGGCAGGTCGCCAGGTTTGAATTTCTGATCGCGGACAGCTTTGCGCTCGGGATCAAAATACTCGCTCTCGGTCAGCTCGCGGATTTCGGTCAGCCTCCACCCGAGGGCGTTCTTGTCGGTGGGCATTTTGCGGTAGTAGGAGCACTCGAACATGATGTCACTGACCGCGTGCCGCTGCTGGGTGGTCACGGTCATGGCTCCGCGGTACCGCACGATCGCGATCGTATCGTTGAAGCCCGCCGGGCGAATGTCCGTCAGGGCGAACGACTGGCTAAAGCCTGACTGACCGGTGTCGCGCGGACGCATTGTACTGAGTGCGGCAAGCAAGTCCGGAGCGACGAAGTCAGCCAGATCCGGCGGAAACCCCTTCTCGGTACGGGTGAAGATCGCCGTCGCCGTTTCCATCAACACCTGCCCCATCGTGGAGGGATTATCGACCCACCGATGAAGTTGGCCGGTAATCGGCCATCGGCTCGATGTTTCGATGACCACGCGCGGTGGAACAAAGGCCCGATAGACGAACACGACGAGCACCCCTGCAATGGCGGCGAGCACCACAGCCGTCGCGACAATGGCGCGATGCACCCGATTCCGCAGTTCCCCCTCGGGGGAAACGAAGGCCATCGAGGGCTCGGACCTGCTCCAATACGGGTTTTCGGGTGTTTTCATCGGCACTACTGTTTGCGAAGTTGGGACGCGTCCCACTCGGTGGCGCGTTTGTCGAAGCGCTGCTCGAGGGCGGAAAGGAAGTAGGGGAAGGGATTGATTTTACCGGGCGTGTTGACGCCCATGACCACACGGGCCCGGTAAGGGATCACCACGGGCTTTACTCCGGAGGCAGACTGTCCGGCGATGACAGCCAATTCGCCCATGACGTACGCGCTCAGTTTATTGGTTTTCTCATCGAAGATGACGTCGGTGATGGCCGTGATGATCAGGCTTTGGGTGATCAGACTTTTTCGGATCTCCACGAGGTTGCGGTCGACGTCCCTCCTGGTTCGACCGTAGATGGCAGGATCCACGGCGCCCTGGAGCAGCGGCAGGTAGGGGGCTCCCTGGTGGTTCACCTGGTTGAGTGTCACCAGCATGTAGTTGATGAACATGTACAACTGGTCCTTGTCCATGGACTGGTCCGCATAGAAGGTTTTCGAAGCCTCCGTGAGGGAAGGTGCCCCCTGGAACGTGTAGACAGGACGGAAATAGGTGGCGGTCAGAGCCACGACCAGAAGGACCAGTACGACCGCGTTGGCCGCGACCGAAGCGACCAACCAGCGCCGGCACTGGTCCGCGTAGTTGAGGGCCTCGATCCGCCTGGCACCGCCCCGAGAAAGTGCAGAGGGAGCGGGCTGGACGGGTAGCGAACCAAGCGCTGCGTCTCGCCTGCGCAGGTTCGCCAGCCGTTCGAAGAAGGAGGCTGCAGCTGCGCGAGACTTGGAGGTGGCGACATGACCCGTCATGCCTACACCCTAACAGCCTTTTTGTGCTTTCTTTCAGTTTTATGAAGGGGGGGGGGTTGGCGGCCGGAGAACCCGCGGCGACGATTTTAAGAAAAGCTAAAAAAGGCTGTTAAGGTGGGGGGTGACTCTTTCTGTCATCTTTACTCGGAAATCCGCAGCCTTTGTCCTGGCATGCATTACACTTTGTGTTGGAGCCGTTTGCGGAGGATTAGCCCTATCAACCCAAATCCGGCTCAGGGGGAAGGCGCAGCCATCCGTACAGCCCAGCCGCGTTATCGCCGTTCATTCCCTCAACGAGGATCCCCGTCCCGGCATCCTTGATGGGATCCGGATCGCGAATCGGGAGATCCTCGTGTCCGCGCGAACGCTGGGCTGGGAAAATGTCCTGCTGGCGTTGAAGGCGCGGGCGGACGCAGGGGTGCGTGTGATCGTTCTGCTCGATGGGGGTTCCAATACGGATCCGCTTCGTGGTCCGTTGGGGTGGTTAATCCACTACAAAGTGGGGGAGGTCTATACCTCATCCCCGACGCTTCAGGAGCAAGTCATGATCATTGACGGGACTTTCGTGATCGTGTCCTCAGCACCCTGGGTGCCTGGCACCCCGAAGATTGGGGTGACCTTTTTCATGTCCGATCCCACCGCAGCGTCGGAATACCTCAAAGGTTATCAAAAAGCACTGACCAAGGCGAAACGGTTCTTATGAAGCTCATCGAAAACACTCCTACCACTTCCGTTTCTGTGAACGATGCCGAATACTTCATATTACTAAGGCCCTCCGGCCTCATCGCCAACACCTGCACCGAACATCCCATGGAAACCTCCGAGATATGCGCACTGGTAGACCGACCCGGTCTTGGCGCGATCATTCGGGTACCCGATGCAGCGGCGCGATTGATCGAAACGGCGATGCCGGGACACGTCTGCGATCAGGAATTCCGGAAGCTCATCACCCAGGCGTTACTTGAACGAGATCCCCTTTCCACCTCCGTTGCCCATGTCTTCGCAATCTGAACTCGAACTTCCCGGCGGCTTCGTCTGTACCCGAAAGGAATCGGCAGCCATCACCGTCTTCTGGAAGATCAATCCCGCGTTGGATAATCCCATGGCGGGTTTCAGGCACGTGAAGGTTGACGGACTTCCACTCAACCTTGTGCTGAGTAAGCACCTGGACGATTTCATCAAGAAGGCGACATCGCTGATCGGCTCCGGCGCGGATTTCGATCGCCTGGCCCAGGAGAAGCACCACTACGTCATCAAAGGCGTGAAGACGTACCGGGCTGCGACGGCGGTCGACTTCAGTGACCACTTTCTGTGTGCGGCACTCCAACTCATCAGCAACTTCATCCTGACCCTCGACACGCTGTTCAGTGGTGTGATGGATGCGAGCGAACCCGAAGCGAAGCCCGTCGTATTCGAACTGTGCCGTGAGCTGTCCGGATTGATCGAATCCCCGAAGGCGGCCTGCGTGTTCGGGGTCGAGACCAGCGAAACCTACTACAACCCGAAGCGTTACCTGGCGTCGAGTTCGGTGAGCCTTCCGGAGGTCGCCAACATCTTTCGCTCCAAAACCGGGACGCTCACTTCCTTTGCAGCCAAGGCGCAGGATCGCCTGCGCCACGTTCTCCTGAAGAATGGCCTGCGCGTTTCCGACATCGCGATGGTGTACTGACTGGCAAATTTTCCTTTGGTTGGTCTGGCATCGGGGCTCCGCGGGGGGCCTCGATTTTTTTGCGCATTTAAGGTGGTGGAATAGCAGGCGGCACCGGCTTTGCAGAATTTTCAAAAAAGCTCCGGAAAGCTGTTAGAGTGGGGGGTCGATGAACTATAGACTTCTTTCTCTCGCCGTGGTTTTGGCCTTCGTCGCTTCTCCGGAGCTCACCCGTGCGGTGCAGCCCACGCCGTCGGAGTCACCACCAAGCGCCGCGCCTGCTGTTCGCGAGGAACCCGCTATTCCTCAGGTGGTTGACGGATGGGAACTCCATGTTCTGGACATCACCAAGTCGGTCATCTTCCAGCTGCCCGACGGCCGGCGGCAGACCGTGGAAGTGCCCATCTTCGTGTACCTGCCCGGAAAGTCGGAGGGCACATCCGCCGCTGACAATCTCAAGGACGTCGCTTCGAACATCAAAGAGCTGATCGCCAAGGGCGAGCCGGTCACCGCTCAGGAACTAAGGATTCTTCTGAGTTCGGTTGAGACCGCTGCCCGCGAAGTCCGCCGAAGCGAACAGTCAAAGCCCCCGTTTCGGAGATAACTCACTGTGGAAATTCGCTACAACAGACAACTCAACGAAGGCGTCTATTACTTCAGGTTCTTCACGGCCTGGGACTTCGTCGTGATGATGTGCCTACTGGGTGGGACCCAAGTCGCGTTCGCCACCTTCCTTTCAACGGTTGTAGCCCTCTTCGCCTTCATCGTCTACACCGTCACGCTCCGTTTCAGTCGACCGGCGGGCTTCGATGTCCACCTGTTCAAGTCGTGGTTCATGCCCAAGCAGCTCAAGGCCGGCCGGGCCCAGCCGCGCAGCCTCCTGATCGGAAAGAAACCGTAAGACCCCCAAATAAAACACCATGATCGGCTGGAAGCAAAAGTTTGAACTGACCAATGAAATGTCGGGAACGGCATTGGAGGACTACCTGCCGATTGTTTCAACCGACGGGGGGATCATCTTGTTTCGGGATGGTTCCATGGCGACAGGGATCCAGTTCGAGGCGCCATATACGGTGACGATGGGCGAGGAGCAGGTCGCCGGGATCTTCTCCGGGCTTCGGTCCGTGCTGAATGCCCTGCCCGATAACTACGACGCTCAGTTTGTTTTCACGCAGCACCACCGGGTCGTGGAGCTGAAGGCGGCGATGAAGACGAACACGGCACACGAGATCCTGGATGTGTATCAGAAGGAATTCGACAGCCGCCTTCTCAATGATATTTCCAGAGGCGCGCTCCGGCTGCTGGTGGGATACATGTTCATTGTCCGGACCCATCAGTTCAGCTTCAGGGAACTGTCTGCCAGAGCCAGAATCCACATCGACGAAACCGAGAGTGCTGTCTCAGGCACCGGGTTCTTCTCCAAGATCATTTCGGCAATCCGGTCCCGCAAGGCCGACCTGATGGCGGTCAACCGCGAGACTTTCTATGCCCAGGACGAGATGCTCACCGCCCGCCGTGAGCTGTGGGTTCAATCCGAAGGCGTCCTCAATCAATTTCAGCAGCTCAAGCTCGCCCCCCGGCGACTCGACGAACGGGGCGTAATCGACGTGTTCTTCAGTCGCTGGAACCCCAAGGCTTTCGACAATGGGTCGTCCCCCCGCTACGCAGATCCAGACGAGGACATTCCTCCGACGGACTCGTTCCTGCAGGGCAGCTTTCTGTGGGACACCTCGGGCAAGCAAGTCCCACGGGGCGTCTTCCGCATGGACGGATACCTTCACCGGGTCCTCAGCGTGCGGATGCCGCCGGACCAAATCCACTTCCCCCAGTTCGAGACCATCACCCTTCACTCCGGAATCTCAAATCTTGAGATCGTGTGCAATGTCCGGCACGGCGACAGCGGCAAGCGCATCAAGCGACTCGAGCTCAAGCTGAGGCAGATGCAAAATAGCAAGGATTCGCCTGCTTTCAATGCGCTGCGGGATGAACTTGTGGCCGAACTCGAGGAGCTGGGTCGACGGGCAGAAAAGACCTGGGTGGCAAGCCACTTCATTCACCTTTGGGCTGCCGATGAGGACAGTCTCGACAAGTCAACCAAGGACCTGTTGTCCGCCGCGGAGAAAGCCGGCCGCATCCAGATCTCACCGGAGGACTTCGCGCTCTGGGGATACTGGCGAGCGAGCCAACCCGGCTGGACCCAGGACGGGGACCGTTTCAGGGAGAATTATTATAATACCCGTCAACTCACGGGCATGCTTCCGTTTTCGGGTCAGCCTGCGAACCTGAGCAACGGCAAGCCCATCGGCGCACTGTTTGAGACGAGCTGTCGCTCGATTTACAACCTGTTCCCCCACGATCCCGCCCTCTTCAATTCACCGCACGCGCTGATCATCGGTGGGTCAGGCTCGGGAAAATCGTTTCTCTTTAACACCTTCCTTGCTCAATACGCGAAGCACGATCCCCGGATCGTGATTGTGGATCTGGATTCCAGCTACAAGCCATTCTGCGAAAGCATGGGAGGACGGTTCGTTGAGATGGACATCCGCTCCACCAAAAACCGCATCAACCCCCTATTTATCACCCCGGGGCACAAACCCGACCCCGAAGAGCTGAGGACCATGATCCTCTTCATCGAAAAACTGGTGGTGGACTCCTCCAAGGGTGAACGGCTCAACAAGGTTGCGGTTACCTATGTGGAGGAGGCGCTCAATCTGTGCATCAACGCCACGTCCTCGCACGGCAAGGAATTCTTCATCCGAGATGTCCGGGAGGCTCTCAACGGGATGCAAAAGGAAGCTCAAGACCTGGGCCGAAGGCTTCAGCCCTGGTGCGAGGGTGGTCGCTACGGGACGCTCTTCGACGGCCCCTCCATGCTTTCACTGGATGCACCGATCACGGTCTTCGAACTGAAGCGGGTCCGGGACGACGCCGATGTTTGCCCCGTGATGGTGGCGACCATTGTGCAGGCCGTGATGGCGATGGCGCAGCGCTTCCAGGGGAAGTTCAAGATTCTCGGCTTCGATGAAGCGGCCTTCCTCCTGAAGGACAAGATCACCCGGGAATTCATGGAGCTGTCCTATCGCACCATGCGCAAAAACGGGGTCGCTGTCTTCGGACTGTCCCAGTCCCTCAACGACTGGATGGTGGGCGAGAACCCCGAGGCCTTCATCAACAACATCTCCAACCTGGTCCTCCTGAAGCAGCAGACCGACTCCGCAGCGGCCTTCATCCGCAAGACCTTCAATCTCTCGAATTCCGAGGAGGAGATTATCACGCAGCTCACCGCTGTTCCGGGGGTGTACGCCCAGTTCCTACTCATCCAATTCACGACGCAGGGCCGGCGCAGTCTGCTCTGCTACAATCGTCCGACTCCGCTGGGCTACGCCATGGGGACAACGTCCCCCATGGATCGCGCCAAGATTGAGTCGTTCCACTCCGCCGGCATGTCACTTCCGCAGGCGGTCATCAAGTTTTCCAAAGAATTCCCGACCGGCGTCAAAGCCAAGGCCTAATCCCCGCACTATCACCCGTGAAATCCATCGCTGCCATTCTCGTTGTCTCCCTGGGGTTTGTGTCTGGTTGTTCCTTCCCGACTTCGCCCGTGAGCCTCGCCCCGCGCACCGGGTCCTCTGCCAGCCAAATGGCCGTCATGGCGGGAGGCGCGGTCGCAGGTGCCGCCCTCGGCAATGAGATTGGGGGCGATAAGGGTGCCTTGATTGGGGCCGGAGCCGGCGCCATCGTCGGGGGAGTCGCCAACTCGATGACCAACTCGTGGTACCGGAAGACCGTCGCCGAAGCGAAGGAGGATGGGCGACGTGAAGCCGCGGTTGAAGCTCAGGAGCAGGCGTGGGCGGCCTCAACTCAGGCAGCCCAAATGCAGCCGGCCTCGAGTGATCGCGGGGCCAAAGGGCCCAAAATGCTCTCCATCGAGTACCCTTCAGGCACTTACGAAGGCGTAAATTACGGTCCCCGGACCGTCACCGTTCCCACTCCGCGCAATTGATTCCCGCACCCCAACGTCTTCCTATGAAACTAAAATCCGTCGCCGTCCTCGCGTTCGCAATCACCACTGTTCCGGCAAAGGCCTACGTTTTGCCGACCTTCGACATACCGGGCTTCGCGGTCACCATGCAGATCCTGACTCAGAATGTCAGCCAAGTCAGTGCCCTGGGCAACATCCTGCAGGTCAATACTCAACAGTTGCGCACAGTCCAGAATATGCGCGACTCGATCCGAGGCGCAAACGAGACCGCGGGGCAGGTCCGCGAGATTGGCAGCATCAGTCAAGGCTCCCTCCAGTCCGCCATCTCCAGAATTCCCGGGATCGGGACCTTCGACGTGAGCAAACTCATGCAGCCTGACGCCCTGGGCATGTTCTACGGCATGAGTGCCGGGGATTGGCAGAGCGTCGTGATGTCTCCCCGTCGGGCAGTTTTCGATACGCTCAGAAACCGGGCCGTTCGCCGAATCGGCAGGGAGGTCGGACTGACCGACGCGGAAGCCTCCTATTCGGCCTGGGTCGTGGGCCTGCCCAAGTCGACCCGGGAGCACATGCGAGATCGCATTGCGGAAGACATGGCGGGCTTCGCCTTCGAGCGGCTGCAGAAAGACATGCAGAAGCGGCAGCAGGAGGTCATTGTCGACCAGATGAAGGCCAACGAGATGGTCAAAGAGGCGGCGAAAGACGGGACCATCAACGAACGCATGGCCCTTGGCAATGTGATCTCGGCGCAGGGAAATGAGCAGGCCATCAAGGCGGCGAGTGCCCAGGCCAAGGCCGCAGAGACGACCAACACTCAGCTTCACACGCAGGTGGAACTGCTTCGCAAGCAAAACCAAATCCTCGAGGCCGAAGCGCGGTCGAAGGCGATCTCCGCCCGCCGCACCGAATACTGATCGCGGGTAGCCTGCCGTCTCATTTATGAATACTCGAGTTCGAATCGCCCTTGGGCTGTTTTCCTGGTTCGCCATGCCCACGGGGTGGTGCGCCGCCGCGGACTTGACCAACAATGACCTCGTGGTCGTCCAACGAACCGTTGCCGGCATCGCGGCGGCCCAGGGCATTGACCCGGCCGCCGCCGCCGCAGTCACGTTGACACCCGAAGAGCAGAGAATGGCCTTGGAGATCGATCAACTCGCCCAGCAATCGGCCGCTCAGGGCAACAGCGGCAGTTCACCTCAGCTCTCCCCAGCCCAGGCTCAGATGGTGGAACGTATCACCCAGCAGACCAGGAACAGCGGATCCATGCCTTCATGGCTGAAGGATCTGCTGAAAGGGGTGCAGCAACAAAACGGTAACTACGGCGTGCGGCCGATCAACGAAGTGGTGACCGATCCCCTGCAGGCCGCTCTCGTCAGCAATATCCGCAACCAGACCGATGCCAATCTCCGGATCGAGGAGCTGACCCGGGACGAAAAAGCCAAAATCGATGCGAGCATCGGAAACTCGGAGACGGCCAAGAGGATTTCCACTGACGGTCTTCCCATGCCCGATCCCGAGCGCAGGAACACTCGCTCGGCCTTGATCCAGCAATTGGAAGGCGGGGGTGGGCGGAGCACAGCCGGCGGCGGTGCCCTCTACGGATACCTGGTTTACCTCAACAACTGGGAAGTGAAGACGGTGAGGTACAACGAGGAATTAAAGCAATTGAATGAGCACATGGGGGGGCGACTCGACTGGACTCAACGAGCGGAATTGCAGAACCGACTCCAGCTCCTTCGGCAGCAAATCGACCTCCACCAGGCTCAAGCCGATGCGGCGGCGGCGACCACGGAGGCTGCACTCCATGACGAACTCAATCGCGAGCGAATGAAGAACATTCGACTTCGTGAGGAAACGCTTCGCAACAAGTCACTTGGGGCGGGCCGATCCCAGTACTGACCGCCCGCAATCAGGGGTCGGGATCTTTCGAGGAGAATGTCCCAAAATCCTGTTATGGTGTTCTATGGGCATCGCACGCACAGGCACCTACGAACGGCCACGGGCCAGTTTTGGCTCTGCGTTGCGCCTGCTCCTTCTGTGCGGGCTCACGTTTCTCGCAACCGTCGAACTTGCGGCAGCGAGTGCCGCGCCCCCACCGGTTGAGGCCGACGATGCCGGAGTGGGAGGGGGAAGCACCTTTGCCACTCTAAGCGATGCCCGTACCCGATCCCTGAAGATCCTCCAGGAACTTTTCCCCTCATCGCTCACTCCCGGGTCGTTCGAGTTCTTCATTCACCAGTACAAGGCATCGAGCGGAGGCCCTTACCTCAAGCGGATTGGCTTGGATGTCTTTGAGGTCCTGGACGGCGATTCCGCCAGAATGCTCATCTATATGGGCTACACGCTCTGCATGATGTTCGCTGTGTTTGGCGTCTTCCATAACGCACGCAACGGGAAGGCCGGCATCGAGCAACTTGCCACCATTGTCTGCAAGTGTTTAGCCGGCGGGGTCATCGTCAGCAAGTCGGCCATGGCCATCTTGTACGCGATCCTGATGACAATCCAAGGTACGGCTACATCGGTGATCAGCTACGAATCGGGGAAGCCCACGAAATCCGCATTCGAGCTGATGATCGACAAGCTCCGCAATCAAGTGAGCAACAACGGCATGAACTCGGTGACTATCCGCTCCGCTAAATTGGAAGGCATCAACGACGCTTACATGTCTTCGGTGGGAGCCCTGACCAACGCGGAATCGGTCGATGACCTTCAGAAGATTGGCGCACGCTTCAACGAATTTGCCGACTGGTTCAACGCCACCAAGAAGGCCGCCATCCCGATGGAAAAGATCGATGCCGACACGTTGAAGTCTCCGGAGACGATGTCGGAACCCCTTCGCACCGCCATCCGGGAGGCCCTCGATCGAATTCTCGCCGCGCCGCCCCACGTCACCACCGACGACAGTCCGTTTGCGATCGGCAACCGATTGAAGCTCATCGATGACGCGCACGTTCCAGGGATCAATCAGATCGCTTCCACGCCCGACAAGCAGTCCCAGCTCAACGCCCGTATTCTGGTCTATCGGGAGTCGATTCGAAACGACACCCAGCTGTGGGTCCGGGACGTGCTGGTCAAGCCAGCCATTGCCCCCAACTCCACTGTTGAGGACGCGACGGCGGCGATCGGAAAGCTCTGGGACAAGGTGTCTGCAGGCGTGACCGCGGCCTCGAACGCCGCGAGCGCACTGAACCCCTTTACGGCCTTCAAAACCTGGCTGATGACCTATATGCGCAAAGGTGTTGCCTGGGCCTTCGGCACCGTCCTAGAGCTGATCTTCGGGTTGATCGTCGAGATCAACCTGATGATTCTGGTGCTGATGTATCCACTATGGCTTTGGGATAAAACCGCCAAAGCCTTCACCGGCGCAGTGAACAACGTGTTCGTGGCGGTCTTCTACCTGCCGATTTTCCAGTTCGGTGTCCTCCTGCTCGATCTGGTGTTCGCGCAGCTTCAAACCATATTTTAACATGGGCATCTTCCTCGACGAGATCCTGACCCTCACCTACGTCATTGCCGTGTTCCTTTTGGCGAAGAACACGGTTTCGATCACCAACAAGCTGCTCACTGGAGCCAGTATCGCCGGGGAGATGATCGGCATGGGTGCCAAATCAGTGATGGGTGCGGCGCTTGCGGTCACCGGCCTGGCCGGTGCTGCCGTGGGCACGGCCGGCGGGGCCGCTGCCATGTCCGGGATGTTGGCCAAGTCCGGACTCGCCAATACCGCCATGGGCGCAGCGCTGAATGCAGGATCGACCACCGGAGAGATGGTGTCGGCCGCGCTGGCCAATGCCAAACCCGCTGCCGCAGAAAAACTCCCCTCCCTGCCCGCGGGATTCGGAGGCGTTTCAAGTGCAATCGGCCAGGCCAGACCCGACGAGGCGATGTCTGCATCATCGACCACCACCGAAACCGAGGGGACGGACGGAACGATCCCTTCGTCAGAAGGCGCCGTACAAAAGCACGGCACCCTCGGAGGCCATGCCGGTGCGTCCGGCGCGCAAGGCGGCTCCGCTCGATCGAAGCAAGCCCAGTCCAGTGTGTTCCGGTCCGAGAGCAATATGACCAAGGGCACGCAGCAGAACTCCTCCTCCCTGCGCGAAGCCAGCTCGCTGCGTGAAGGCAACTCCCTGAGTGAAACGGGAGCACCCTTCGCCCTTGCTGGTGTATCGGCATTGTCTGGTCTCGAGCCGCATCCATCCGCAATGGCGCAGGAGATCAAGCGCAACCGCAACGCCCTTCGAGACGCAAACGACACGACCATTTCAACGTGGGCTCAGGAGCGAGGCTTCAAGCCGAACCTGACCTCCCCCCGCCTCACTCCTGAGGGTATTGCGCAGCAGTCTCGCGACTTCCTCTACGGATTGCACACCAAACGCCCGCTTTCACCCGAGGCCATGGCCGGAAAGTCCGAGGCATTTCTCTCCGGTCACAATACTGTCTTTCCACCGCCAGTCACATCGCAGGATGGTGAGTCGATCCAGACCGCGAAGTCCTACGGTTGGAGGCCCCGAACCGAAGGGCAGGACGACCGGGAGATCGCCACCCAGGCCCGCCAGTTCTTGTCGGACAAGGTTGTTCGCGAGACCGCTTCCATGCAAAAATGGAATCGTCCGATTGGCTCTGACGACCAAGGCGCCACGGAACAGGCCCGAGAGTTTCTCAGAAACGGCCCCGTCCGCTATGACGCAGGAGAAATCATCGAAAATGCCAGTCCCCCAGAACTTACCAAATGGGCCTCGAACCGCGGCTGGACTCCGGACCCACGCGAGGCGGGAAAGCCGGTTGACGAGAAAGCGGAATCGGCACGGGACTACCTCCGCGGGCTTCACTCCAAACAGCCATTGGCACAAGCCCAACTGTCATCCACCTCGGACGCATTCCAAAGGGGACACAACCAGGTGTTTCCTGAGCCTGTCCACGGGGACGATGCACAAGTGATCAAGGCCGCGGAAGCGCGTGGCTGGTCCGCCGAGACTTACTCGTCGTCCGCAAGCTCGTTTTCCGCGGGTTCGTCGTCTGCAATCTCCTCGTCCGCAAGCAAAGCCGATCTGGCACAGAGCGCCCGCCATTACATCTCGAATCAGGCCGTGATCGCAAACGCCCAAAGTCAAAATTGGACGCCAGCCCCCAATGTCGCTTTCGAGGTGAACGCCGAGCGTGCTCGAGAGCACATTCGAACCGGAGGCGTGGATGCGGGGTCACGAATCGTTGTCATGGCCGCTGCGCAAAAGTCGCGGGAAGCGAGCCTGGCAAAGCAGTCCATCTCCGTCAGGATTGATCCAGCGAAGCCGGCCCGTTCATCGGATACAGACAGCGCCGGCGCGTTGCCGCTGATCCTCCCGGGTGACGGCAACGAGAGCGGGCCTCCTCCCCCACCCCGCACTGCCGTTGGCGGCAATTTGCGACAAGCAACCGGCGGCGGCGAGTCCAACGCCTCAGGCCCCCGAAAGGCACAAAAGCAAATCAGCAATGAGATCGCGGAGGCGCTAAGGAAGATGAACCAAGAGACTTTGGCCAAGGCGGCTGCCGAGGCCCAAAAGTCCCGTGGAGCCAAACCCCGTTCCAAGAACTCGCACTGATTTTCAAAAAAACGCCAAAAAGCTGTTAAGGTAAGTCGAACACCAGAGATCCCAATACGTCCAAACTCATTTTTCTCATTATGAAAACCAGCCTAGCCAAGTCATCCAAAGCGGCCTTCACCATGGTGGAGATCCTTGTCGTCCTCACTATTCTCGGGGTGCTCGCCGGCCTCGTCATCCCGAACCTGCTGCAGGGTCGCGCCGTCGCCATCGAGGGGGTGGCCGCCGAAACCCAGTCCCGACTCACGGACACCTATAATCAATGGACGCACGCGGGAGGCATCCATTCGTCCTCCGCGTCGCACGATTTAACGGTGCTCCTGGTTCAAACCCTCACCGGAGCGCCCAGCTCGGCCGGTGTAAAGGGTGGAACAGGAAGCGTCTCGGTCGACGAGACGCTCTACATGGTCGGTTCCATGTCTCCGGCGGGTGCCGTCCGACTCACCTTGCCGGCGCCGCTGCAGATCGATCCCTCGAACGGAGGGAAGATCCTCTACGACAAACGTTACGAACTCAGTTTTGCGCCAAGCGGCGTCAACCGGGGGATGTGGACGGTGATGAACCGAGATCCGTCTCGTAATTGATTGTAAGGCGATTACTTAAACAACTTTCGAGTCCATACCGGGGGGCCACGAGGCCCCCCTTTTTTGGGCCCTGACGAAATTCCAAGAAAGCACAAAAATCCTGTTAGGGTGTAGGCATGGCCTCGTTCTCAAACTCAGTCGGCAAGAAATGCCGCGGATTGGTCCTGATACTCGCGAATCGCTCCGGATTCGAATCACCCGGATGGGCGATGACTTTCGCACTCATCTGCGGAGTGATGACCTGGACCATGATTCCACAGGGACTTAACTCGTTGCTCGAGGTCCCCCTCATCTCGCACGTGATCCGGTCGGTTTGGTGTGGACCGGTTGGACTCACCTTCGTGAAGTGGACGCTGCTCTGCCTCGGCTCCTTCGCTAGCGCCATGTGTTTCGCGAAGTCCCTCAAAATTTGCTACCCGGAGTACTACGGAGACTGACCCATGCGCAAAACAGTCGAATGGTGGGCCTATGGATTCGACAGCCCTAACCGGCTGGGCTGGTGGTTGCGTACGATTTGGTACGCGGCCAACTTCTGGCCCACCTACGGCCTTTGGGCCTTGGGAATCGACATCGCCGAATTCAACGAATGGGTTCCCGGGAGCACGCATATTTGGGCGCCTGCGGTGATGGTCGCATTGCTCGGCCCGATGTGGCTGGCGCGAGGACTCCTGGTGCACAAAGTACCTCTGCCAGAGACTCTCTTTCCGAAACGCGACACCCCTCAAGACCGTGTGATCCGCTTCGGCAGGGTCGAACTCGACGAGATCGATCTGTTCACGAACATCCTGTGCGTCGGATCCATCGGTTCGGGAAAAACCTCCACGGTGATCCTTCCAGGAATGGAACAACTGTTCCGGATGTACTCGCGAGACATCGAGGACCCAACGTCCAGAGATCCCCGGAAAAAGCTCGGCGGGTTCATCCTGGAAGCCAAGGGACAGTTCTACGAGATCGCGATCCACTATCTGCGCGAGTCGGGGCGCAATCCAACGGAGGACATGGTCGTCATTCGGCCCAATTGCCGGATACCGGTGGCTCGCTTTCGCGACAAGAAGACAGGCTGCAAGTTCTACCTCAACGCTCTGCCTTGCAGCACTGGCTGCGAGGCCGGCTTTGTTGTGCGCGGCCTGAAATTCTCGACCGGCGAACCGATTCGCGAGGACATCTTCTCGCTTCCACCCAAGGCCTTTGGACTGTACCGGCCGAGGATCAAGGGAATGGAGTTCGACGTGAAAGGACGCGACGTGCGGTACGTCGGTTGGCGCGAGTCCGGAGCACAGCTGTACCGCGTCACGTATTCGCCCAAGATGGACGAAGCCGACCCGTTCCTGGTGGACGGAAACCGCGTCGTGGTCGCCAAGCCCGAGACCCTGGTGTTCGAAGATGTGGAATACTTCGATAATGGTATTCACTACAACCTCGTCGACAACAAGGTGGGCGCGACAGAAGCAGCCAACAAGTTGGTCCTGGTCGCCAAGATGAGGGACGGTGGTGGAGGCGGCGGTGACAACGCATTTTGGGTCAACAACGCGAAGAAGCACATCGGCAACTGCATCACTTTGATGCAGGTCACGCATCCTGACCGGGAAGTGACGGGCCCCGATATCCAGAGACTGACCAGCAGCGACGATGTGGCCAAGAAGGAGACAGACCTCCTTGAGCAGTACAAGATCGCGCTCGAGGCCGAGGTGAACGCCATCGCCGACCCCTCCACCCGAGAGATGCGGCGACGCGAGGTCGGGGTCATGGACGATGTCAGGCAGTATTTCACCGAGCGGTGGAAGACCCTCGATGCCAAAACCAAGGGCATCATCCGTGAGGAGGTCACGAACATGTTCAACGAATTCGTGGCGGACCCGTACCTCCAGGAAACCCTCTGTTCCCCTGCCACCTTCGCCTTCGAGGATGCGATTCAAAAAGGCAAGGTCTTCGCCTTTGTTCCGGGGGCCGAGTACGAGACACTGGCAAAGAGCATCGGGACGATCCTCAAGCAGGAATTCCAGCAGGTGTGTCTGTCGCGTGTGGCCAAGGCGCACTTCGACAAGACCCGATTTGTCCTGATCCTCAACGACGAGTGCCAAAAATTCATTGTGTCGGGAGGACAACAAGGTGGCGACGAATACTTCATGTCGCTCTCTCGTGAATCCCGGGTATGCAATTTCATGGCCACGCAGTCGGATGCGTGGGTTGTCTCGGCGATCGGGCGAGACAGCTCGGATGTCTATCTCCAGAGTTTCGGTGCGCGCATCTGGCTCCAGAATCTGGATCCGGCCACCAACAAACGAGCGTCTGAAATTTGCGGCACGAGCAAGACCCTCAAGCGTAAGAGCCACGAGAAAGGCATCGGGCTGAAGGGCTTTATGGGGAAGGAGGGGATGAGCGTGACGACCGACACCTCGTACGAGAAGGACGAGAAGTTCTCGACCGAGAAGTTCATCAATCTTAACAAGAACGAGGCGATCATCTTCAACAAGGGCGAGCAGAGTCGCCACGACAAGGCCTCCAAGGTCACCCTCAAATACTCCGATGCGACCGGTCCGAGCGGCGCCGTCAAAGTCGCCGAGTGCATGCGCCGCTATCTTCGTGACGCGCTGGAGCGGTCGTTGTGGGCGACGAATCGATGGAATGCCGTGAACCACGCGCCAAACCACGGAATCACCGCCAAGCCAGTCCCGCCCCCCTCGCCCACTCCATGGCCTGTGGATGAATCCGAAGAGGTGTCCTCCACTGCCGACGGGGGCGCGTCCCTTGCGACTCCTCCGATTTCAGCCAATGGCGGACCTCACGATCCCGGTCACACGGTCCTCCGCCAGGATCACCACACGCTCGACCCGAAAACGGGAGACGATGCGCCGGTCAATGACGCAGGTGAAGCCGATTCAGCTCCGTCCAGGGACGCACCTTCAGCCAACAAAAAAGAAAAGGGAAAACTACCTCCCCTCACAGGCGGAAACGTCATGAAACAAGCCGAAGATTACAAAAAATACTATGAGAAGGCGACCCATGCCTTTGGAGACAGTGGATACGTTGACGGGCTGAACCTCGTCGAGTTTGCGAAAGACCTTGTCGCCAACGCACCCAGGCAGAATCTCTCCCCTCAGGAAATCGGCAATGCGTTGCTGGTGGGGGAAATGGGTGTGCACACGGGCAACCCCGAAATTTCCAAGAAATCGGTGCCTGAGATCCCGGTAAAGGATTCGACCGACATTCTCACGGGCGAGCCGCGCGATTGCGAACAGCTCAAGCTGCTCACTGAGCTCAAGGACAAGGTCGGATCTGCCCCCGGGCCGGAAATCACCGCCGGCAACCTGTTCGATCCAACGTCGTGAATTTCGATGATCGTCCGCAACTTCCCCTCTTGCATCTTCTACGACCTGCTCCCGGAGAATGCCGTTTCGGACGACCGGCAGGAAGCAATCGAGGTCGCCAAGCGCATTCGTCATTGCGAGCAGCAAAAGTCGGCCGTGGATATGCTCGACGCCAACGCGATCACCTACTTTCCGCACGCGCTGCAGATGCTGGGCCCAGCCGCCCTTCGGGTCCCCGATCTCAAACCGTTGATCCTGGCCGACCCGATGGCATGCCTCGTCATCCTCGCCAGTTACTACGAGGCGACGGCTGAGGAATTGGAGCCAGCAATCATGGGGAACGGGGAAATCGTCTACAACCTGCTCCGCTGGGCGGATGCCACGGGAGCGAAACTGAGACTGCCGATCGAGGTCTACGAGAAGGCGTTGTCGAAGGATCCGTTTTGGGGAATCCTCTACGGTCGCCAGGTCAGGCGCGACGCGGTGATTGATGACTGTATTCGCTTCGCCCACGCGAACCATCGGGATAGCTCTGGAGCCGCATACCTGTACGTCGCTCTGCACGAGGAGATCGACCCCAAGACTTACGTGAACGTCTTGTCGCTCGATCCTCTGTACGCCTGTCTCGCGTCGAAACGATTCGCTGCCAGAGGCTTTCGACTGAAAGCGTCCCAGATCAAAGGGCTGACGCCGCGGTGGGCGTACCACTGTCTTGAGGACGGAATCGTCGACGACACCGAGTTGCTAGTCGACAGCCTCTTTATGGACCCGGGCTGGGGACTCGAATGGCTGAAACGCCGGGGGGACCTCAGCACGGTGGCTGGACTCAAGAAATACGTTCCAATCGTGATGGAGCGAGCAACCAAGCTGCACCATCCGTACCTCACCGCCTGCTGCAATTATGTGGCGCGGGTGATCGACCAGCAGAAATCTGGGTCCGGAAGTGCCGCGAGCTAGTTTCTGAGAAAAACCTCGAAAAGGCTGTTATCATGGGAATGCGCATTTTGTCCTTACTTCTCCTGCTCGCCGTGAGCTCCGGCCACTGCGCGCCCAGCTCCGGAAACCTCGAACATGTTCTGAACGCGTTTCTCGCGACGTTCGCAAAGACAAACCCGGCGTGGATGAAGGAAATCACGATTCTGCGGGGAGGAGCCCGGCCGAACCCGGGAATGCAAGTCGGGTTCTCACAAGTGGTGGGCGACTTTGCCTTCTACCCGAAAGACTGGAACGACCTCTCCGCCAGTGAGCGAGTCGAGGTCCATTCGGACCGCCGTCTCAAGTCCTACCTTGTGTCCATCCGTAATAGCGAAATCTACCCGAGCATCACCAACGCGAAGCCGCTGGAGGTCCTGGACCAGGCCTGTTCCCCCGGGGCCGTCAAACTGGATGGAGCTGAGATGCTTCGGACGCGTCCCCTTCTGATCTCGGTCCAATAATACCATGCGAACCCGCTTTGTACTCTTCGCTGCCGGCGCATGCATGCTCTCGGCCGGTAGAGCGCAACCGTCCATCGGAGCAGTTGCCGACGCGGCCTTCGCTCCGGTGGCAAAACCGACATCCCTGCCACCTGGGGTGGCGGTTCTGTTCGGAACCGAAGACCGAATTGCCGAACGCGTCGTGACCGCCATCAACTCGGCGACCAACGAGATCCTGGTCAATCAGAGCGTCTTCACGAACGGACAGATTGCGCGCGCCCTTGTCGACGCCTTCAGGCGAAGGAAGGTCACCGTGGTCGTTCTCCTCGACCCGTCTCCGAGACTTTCAGTGCCGTACCAGACTCCCGGGTATTTCGCCATCAATGGAGTTCCTGTCTTCGCGACCACGGCCGGTTCGACGAACAACAACAAATACGTGGTGATCGATCGGTCCACTGTTCTGACCGGTAGTTTCGATTTCACCGAGGCCGCGACCAGAAACGACGAGAACCTGCTGATCATTTCGGAGGCCGGCATCGCCGTGAGGTACTACAACCACTTTGTTGGTCGATTGCGCACAGCCAAGCGCTTCGACCTGTCTGCACTCAAATCAGTTAAACCCTAGTAGTTTTATGAATACCGATGTTCAGCAACGCGTAGAAGTCGTCAATCAGGCCGTCGACATGGCCTCCGTGCAGGTGTTCACCGCCTCGATGCTAGCGGTGGGCGTTATCCTGATCCTGGTCGCCACGATCCTGTTTGCCTGCAACAAGAAAAAGTTGGGTCTTGCGGCGGTGATGCTCTACGGAGCCACGACGTTTGTCATTCCATCCTTCCTCGCGACCGTCGCCGGCATCCTCATCGCCCTGACTGCACTGATCGCTCTGGGTGCCGATCTCGCCTTTGGTGGGCGAAAGGGTGGTGCCGCGTGAAAACGCTTCGATGGGCGGGATTTCTCCTGCTTCCAGCAATGATCATGGGTGCCGGCAACGAGCCTGCGCCGGTGGGGGATCAGCCTGAACCCGATGTGACGGGGATGGGCTTCGGTGTGAGAGCCACTCAACAAGCTCCATCTGCGGAGACGGGTGCCGCGCCGCCGCCTGCTTGGGGGACTGAGACCGGGCCCGCCCCGGCAGTAACGAACCAGGAACTATTGGCAACCATGCCGCCAGTCCCGGCTTCGATGCAGGCGATGCACCGTCCGTCCGGAACCAAGGTTACCCTCTTCTTCAAGGACAATACGCTTCAGGAAGTGTGCAGCGTCTTGTCCGCCTCGATCGGGCGTCCCGTCATTCATCGCTCGGTCTCGCCGGTGCGGGTAACGCGGACCTACATGGGAATGCGGGTGAGAGATGTCCTCGACGATCTCTGCGCACATTACCCGGTTGCGTTTTCCGATGACGACAAAGCGCTCGTCATGCAGGATCTGGTTCCGGTTTCGATGGACCTGCGACCCAAGGCAGCGGTTGCGCTCCTTCCGGCCACCAAACCGCGGGCCGAAGTTGCCACCGCGAGAATGCCCAGGCGAAAGGACCTCGGGGACCCGCTGATGGCAGCCGAGCTTGCCAAGGAACGCTGGCAGCTCCTGGCCGAACGCGCTGGTGGGACAACGCCTGATGCGGCAACCCTCGATCCCCGATCAGCTGCAGCCGCCGCCTTGGCCAAGGAACGCTGGGAGCTGCTCAACGATCGTGCGAGCGAGTCCGCGATCAAGCTGCCGGACGAAACAAAGAAAAAGCGGCCAGAACAGTTCTGAGCCGAATCCTCGGCCCCAGCCCTCGACCCGGTCTCACGAAGACCGGGTTTTTTTGCGTTCGGATCTAGCGGGTTCGTTCACGTCCGATTGGGAAAAGCGATCGCGGCCTCGCGTCTGCGTTCGGCTTGGACCGTGAGCGAAACGGTTTTACGGGATGGGTGACATCTCGAGTGCAAGAATCTCGCTGTGCTCCACCAGGCCGTCTGCCACCAGATCGAGTCCCTGCGCTACGAGCGGCTCACCTCCGCGCTCGATCCACTTCGCGCGAAGGGCCGATTCGGAGAACCCCGGAGTGATCAAGTCGCGTAAGGTTTCGTCCAGGTACATGATTTCTTGGACCGCCTCACGGCCTTTGATTCCAGTGCCGGCGCATTCGCGACACCCGCCTCGGTGGTAAGCCAGAGCGGGAACCTTGTCGGCTTTCCCGTGCATTTTGAAGTGGCGAACAAGCAACGGGTCCGGCTCAACGGGCTGCCGGCAGCAGGTGCACAGACGGGGGACCAGGCGTTGCGCGATCACCGCCATGAAGGTCGAGCGGATGATCATCGGGCTCACCTTGAGGTCGAGGAACCGCGTCACCGCGTTCACCGAGTCCAAGGTGTGGGCGGTCGACAGGATGAGGTGACCGGTCAGAGCGGCTTGGGTGGCGACCGCTGCCGTGTCCTCATCTCGAATCTCGCCCAGATAAATCACGTCCGGTGCCTGCCTGAGGAGCGACCGGAGGCCGCCGCTAAAGTCGGGGCGGCGATCGTTTTCGTCCGCGCCCACTTGCTTCATGGGAGCCGGGATCTGGACCAGGCGATCGCCTTTGAACTCTACGGGATCCTCCAGAGTGCGGACATTTCGGGACGAAAGATCCATGGCCGCCACGCACCGCATTAAGGTCGTGCTCTTGCCTGATCCAGTGGGTCCGGTGACCAAAAATATGCCTTGCCCTCTCGACAGACAGGACTGGATCGACTCGCGGTGTTTGGCTTTGAACGGCAGCACCGGGTTCTGAGTGTTAAGGAAACTGTTGTCCAAAACCCGGTAGGTAATTGCTGGACCGTAGATCGACTTAACCGATTCGACGCGGAAATTGACGGTCCGTTGGCCGACCTGAAGGTCCGCGTTGGCCGAGATAAAAGGGCGGGTATCCTGCGGCGAGATCCGCGCCATGACCTTCACAGCGTCGAGCAAACCGCGCGCGTGCCGAGGCTCGATCGGTGGCATCACCTCGCACCGGCCGTACGTTTTGTACCGGATGTCCAGCCAGTGTGGCATGGATTCGAAGAGCACGTCGCTCGCTCGACTGAGGACCGCGTGACGCAGAATCGACTGCGCGGAGGTCAGGTAGTCCATCGGATTGACGTCCCAGTGAGAGACCATCGGTGGGGGTGGGTCCTCGGCCGGAGGGGGTGGCAATGGGCGTGCGTGCAGGTGGGCGAAGGCACGGTCGAAGGCTCGCGTCGTCACACCGATGGGCCGAAGCTCCTGATGGAATCGACTCCGGAGTCTGCGTAGAACGCTCTCGTTAAAGGGTTCCTCGACCGCCACGCAGAACAGGATACCGTACCGAAACAGTGGCAGGAATCGCAGGCCCAGGCAGTCGAGACGGTAGGTATCGAAGAGTTTTTCGTCGACGTGCTCGGGCTGCAGGTCGACGAAAGGGATGCCCAACAGCCGCGCCAACGACCTGGCGACGGCCTCGTCAGACCACTCCGAAAGGGTCGCCCCAAAGCGAGCGCGAAGGGAGGGATCGGCCAAAAGGAGCGCCCGATTAGCGGCGGACAAGCGGTCATGCACGCGTGCTTTCATGGGTTTTTATCGGTCCATCGCGCGGTCCTGCTCCGCGCGATCGTGGTTAAACCGCTCCTCGATTGAGGCGAGGAGTGCGGCCGCGCGGGCTCGGGTTTCCGCCGACAAAGGCCGAAAACCAACGTGGGGAGTCGTCGTGGCAACCACTGCGGCCGTAACGTCCGGCGCCCGGCCGGTCGCCTCGCGTGTGCCATCCACCCGTCGAGCCTTGCGATGCGGACAGAGCGCGACCCCGACTTCCGTTGCCGGATCGAGGGGCCGAAACTGCTCACGGACGACTTGTGCGGCGGCCTCAAGACTCGATGCGCACCTGTCGGCGAGCTCAGTGGGAGTTGGCAGAATTCGCTTGGCAGAATTGCTGCCCAGAAAGTGAAAAGGGATCTTTTTGGCGATGATGCCAAGGACGTTCATCGCGTTCCGTGCCGCCGAACGGGCCGATTCGCGGAGATCGTATAGAGCGTCTCGTTGCTTGCGTAGTAGGTCCATGAACGAGCTAAACCCCGAGTGCTCCGCCTTGGCTGCGTGGTCTCGCTGAGAACTTTCGGACGCAAGCTCTCGCGCGGGGTCGCGCTCGATCCGCGCCCGATGGCAGCCGTTGTCGACGAGCAATTGCTCCGGCGAGACACCCTGCGCTGCAGTCCGACCGGCGAAAAAACTGAGCGACTGCGACTCGGAGTGGGCTGCAACGCCGGGCCCGTAGTGAGGCAGCAAAGGGCGAGCAGGAGACAAGTGCGAGGTTCGCACCAGATCCCGACCTGCCGCGCAAAGCTCAGTTCGGCGCGCCTGAGTCGACGCCAAGGCCGAGTCCAGAGTCCCTCGGACGTCTCGGAAGGTGGCTAGATTAGCTGGTCCGAGACGTAGGGTGGGGAATGCCGCGCGCCGAGTAACAAGGGTGGTCTGCCCTTTCGCGAGCCAGCCGGGCTGAGCCCAGTGGTCACGCACCTGTTGGGCGCTCGCACCGGGGCTGAGCTCCCGAGCGAGCAGCCACTGCCGGCTATATTCGAGGTCTTGCTGGGGGGCGTGAGCGGGGTACGCCCACCCCTGGAGCTGCACCGCGCGCCGATGAAAGGCCGTGTGGAGCACCCCTTGGTAATCCACCCGAGTGCGACGGCCGTCCACCACCGCCGGCGCGAGTGCGGACAAATTTATCCCCCGACCTGCGCGGGTACGCGGGTGGAGGACGAGGTGGACGTGGGGATGCCAGCGATCGAAGTGCACACCCGCGGCCCCTCCCAGCGCTCCGACGCCATAGAAGCGAGCGGCGTATTCGTCGAGCGATTGGAGGGCCGCCGAAAGCAGTAACGCGTCGGCCGGGATGCCGCGGGCCGCGAGGCGAAGAATGATTCGGGGGTCGATGGAGAACAACAGATGATACCCTTTTTTTTGTTTTTGGGCCACGGTGCGGGACCAGTATTCTATTGCCGCCTCCGTCTGTTCGGCGGGCGCCCCGGCGCCCGAGATCGCCTCACGAACATGGCCAAAATAGTGCACACCGGGGCAGGTCGCGATATAATCGATCCCCGGCCGGAGCGGTGCCTGTCCCGACCTGAGTAGCGTGAGATACTTATCGGAGCGCGGATCCAGGCCCGCCGGCGCCCGAGTCGGATCGGGCTTGGTCTCGGCGTCGAGGTAGCCCCTCAGCAGTTCATTGACGCTGTGCTGCCGGTTCGGGGTACCCAACTTTCGGTACACGCCCGGATACCTGACTGTAATGCCCAATGTACTAAGTATTGGGTGCATCGGTGGTCTCCGAGTTCAGCGCGCTCGCCGTTGGGGCGAGCAAAGAATGGATGGCGAGCGCGTCGACACTGAGCCGCTCAAGAAGGAGCGCGAGGCCGTCCAACCGCGCGAGTACATCGGAGGGAGGCGCGACTGCCCTTGCCAAAGAGGCATGAGGAGTAGGCCCATCCGCTAAGAGTCCAGCCTCGGCAAGCGCGGCAAATGCGTCGACGGCGGCAGCAGAAAACTGTTCGGGGGTTAATGCGTACCGCACCGCCAGTGTCGCCCGGGTAGCGCTCCGATCGGGTCCGGTGCTCATGACCGAGCCTCCGACCGGGTCGCCTCAACCAATAGTTTTTCTACTTCCGCGACCACGTTACCGAGAGACTGCAGATGCTTAGCCTCGATGGTCTGGAGGTCCAGCGTGAGTTCGGCTTGCACTGTCGCGAGAAGGACAACCGCTGCAGAAAGCCGGTCAAGTTGGCGCGTGACATCCGCCCACGTGTGGGGTGGAGCTGTCGCAACGCGGTCGGCGTCGGCGACGATTAAGCTCCGGAGATAGTTCTCCTGGGTGACGCCCAAGGCGTCAGCGCGATGGGCGAGCAGTGCTGCATGGTGTGAATCGAGCCGAGGCCGTGGGTGCTGAACATTGGGAGGAGGGACAGTTGTTTTCACCCCCCACTCTAACAGCGTTCCCGGGGTTTTCGGTGAAAAAAGCAGATGCCAGATGGGAGATGGAGGGTCAGAAATGTCGCGAAGCAACCTCAAGAGGTTGCGCAAAATGGGATATGGCGTGCCGAATCAATGGCAAGCGCTATGCCTGAGCTGAAAGCATGGGATATGGCGTGCCGAATCAATGGCAAGCGCTATGCCTGAGCTGGAAGCATGGGATATGGCGTGCCGAATCAATGGCAAGCGCTATGCCTGAGCTGAAAGCATGGGATATGGCGTGCCGAATCAATGGCAAGCGCTATGCCTGAGCTGGAAACACGGGATATGGCGT
>Ga0163144_10002698_pt1 | contig 40606 bp, 40 predicted proteins | sample OliLak19BULKMAT1_FD_123175 | JGI IMG/M metagenome (GOLD analysis project Ga0163144, IMG submission 123175) | Freshwater microbial mat bacterial communities from Lake Vanda, McMurdo Dry Valleys, Antarctica - Oligotrophic Lake LV.19.BULKMAT1 | ecosystem: Environmental > Aquatic > Freshwater >...
CGACCGCCTCAAGCAAGTCCTCCGCGACCAGGGCAAACGCCATGATCTGATCGATGCCGTCTTCGCGCTCGGCGAGGACGACCTCGTCCTCATCGTGAAGCGCGTCGAAGCGCTTGGCGCGTTCCTGCAGACCGAGGACGGCGCGACGTTGCTGGCGGGGTATCGGCGCGCGGCGAATATTCTGAAGGCGGAAGAGAGGAAGGGCGCGTTGCCGGAGAACCTTTCCGTGGATGCCGGGCTGATCGCCAAGGGGCCGGCGGTGGAGCAGGCGCTTTGGGCGGCGGTGACCGGGGCGGAGGTGGCGCTGGCGGCGCCGCTCGCCAAGGAAGATTTTGCCGGAGCGATGCGCGTCTTGTCGGGACTGCGGGCGCCGGTGGATGCTTTTTTCGAGGGCGTGATGGTGAACGATGCGGACGCCGCGGTGCGGGCGAACAGGTTGGCGCTGCTCGTAGCGGTGCGCGGGGCGCTGCACAAGGTGGCGGATTTCTCGAAGATCGAGGGTTAAAGGGGGTGTTCCGGTTCGGAACGACGGGGCCCCGGTACTTGCCCTGCAAGGCGAGTTAACAACGTTGTCATTCGCCCCGGAAGCGAAACGCGCTCTTCTCATGACAGGTGCGATGCAGCATAGGACTTGCAAACGGACCGGGCGGATAGAATTCACCGGAACATGAAGTTCAAACGGAAGGCGATTTGGCATGGCTGAAGCGGCACGCAAGGGCGCAGAGCAAACCTGGGTCTATGCCTTCGGAGGCGGCACCGCGGACGGCGATGCCTCGATGAAGAACCTTCTGGGCGGCAAGGGCGCCAACCTCGCCGAAATGGCGAAACTGGGCCTGCCGGTGCCTCCGGGTTTCACGATCTCCACCGCCGTGTGCGTGGCGTATTACCAGACCGGGCGGGCTTATCCGGCGGGCCTCGAAGCCGAAGTGAACGCGGCGCTGGAGAGCCTCGAGCGTCAGTCCGGCAAGGGCTTCGGCGATCCGGCCAACCCGCTGCTCGTCTCGGTGCGCTCCGGCGCGCGCGCCTCGATGCCCGGCATGATGGATACGGTGCTGAACCTCGGCCTCAACGAAGCCGTGGCCGAAGGCCTCGCGGGCCTGGCCGGCGACCGGTTTGCCTATGACAGCTACCGCCGGTTCATCCAGATGTATTCGAACGTCGTCCTCGGCCTCGGCCATGACGAGTTCGAGCATATCCTGGACGACTACAAGGAGCGCGAAGGCCTCGACCTTGATACGGACCTGACGGCCGACAACTGGAAGGCTGTGATCGTCCGCTACAAGGAAGCCGTGCAGAAGGAACTGGGCCGTCCGTTCCCGGAAGATCCGCGCGAGCAGCTCTGGGGCGCCATTTCCGCTGTGTTCAACAGCTGGATGAGCGACCGCGCGATCATCTACCGCAAGCTCAACGACATTCCGGAAGACTGGGGCACCGCCGTCAACGTGCAGGCCATGGTGTTCGGAAACCTGGGTGAGACCTCGGCCACCGGCGTTGCCTTCACGCGCGATCCGTCGAACGGGCAGGCGATCTTCTACGGCGAATACCTGATCAACGCGCAGGGCGAAGACGTTGTGGCCGGCATCCGCACCCCGGCGCCGATCTCGCGCGAACGCGCCGCGACGCTCGGCTCCGGCGACAAGCCGCTCGAAGACGCAATGCCGGAAGTCTACAAGCAGCTGCGCGATGTCGCGGCGAAACTCGAACATCATTACAAGGACATGCAGGACATCGAGTTCACGGTCGAAGCCGGCCGTCTCTACATGCTGCAGACCCGCAACGGCAAACGCACGGCAGCGGCGGCGGTGAAGATCGCGGTCGACATGGTGCGCGAGGAGCTGATCACCGAGAAGGAAGGCCTGCTGCGGCTTGATCCGGCGCAGCTCGACCAGCTGCTCCACCCGCGTATCCCGAGCGATGATGAGAACAAGAAAGCCGGCGGCAAGTCTTACGACGTGATCGTGAAGGGCCTGCCCGCCAGCCCCGGCGCGGCGGTCGGCAAGGTCGTGTTCGATTCCGATGAGGCCTTCCTGCTGGCGGCCAAGGGTGAAGACGTCATCCTGATGCGCGTCGAGACGAGCCCGGACGATATCAAGGGCATGCATGCGGCGCGCGCCATCGTGACGGCGCGCGGCGGGATGACGAGCCACGCGGCGGTTGTCGCGCGCGGCATGGGCCGGCCCTGCGTTTGCGGCGCCAGCGACCTCAAGATCGACACGGCACGCGGCGAGTTCAGCGTGCGCGGACGCGTCTTCAAGAAGGGCGACGTGGTCACCATCGACGGCGGCACGGGCCGCGTGATGGCGGGCGCGATTGCGCTGATCAAGCCGGACCTGTCCGGCGATTTCGGCGAGCTCATGGGCTGGGCCGACAAGGTGCGCCGCCTCAAGGTGCGCGCCAATGCGGAGACGCCGCTGGACACCCGCACGGCCGTCGAGTTTGGCGCCGAAGGCATCGGTCTCTGCCGCACGGAGCATATGTTCTTCGACGAGGAGCGCATCCCGGCAGTGCGCTCGATGATCCTGGCAAATGACGAGAAGGGCCGCCGCGAGGCGCTGGCGAAGCTGCTGCCGATGCAGCGCTCGGACTTCGAGGAAATCTTCCGCATCCTGGAAGGCCGCCCGGCGACCATCCGCCTGCTCGATCCGCCGCTGCACGAATTCCTGCCGCATACGGACGAAGACATCGCAAACGTGGCCAAGGCCTCCGGCATCAATGCCGAGGAACTGCGCCGCCGTGCGCATGACCTGCACGAGAGCAATCCGATGCTGGGCCATCGGGGCTGCCGCCTCGGCATAACTTACCCTGAAATCTACGAGATGCAGGCCCGCGCCATCTTCGAGGCGGCGGTCAATGTGGCCAAGGAAGGCAAGGTCAAGCCTGTGCCGGAAGTGATGATCCCGCTGGTGGCGACGCAGCGCGAACTGGCGATCCTCAAGGCGCTGGTCGACGAGACCGCGCAGACCGTGTTCAAGGAAACCGGCGTTACGGTCGACTACACCGTCGGCACGATGATCGAGCTGCCGCGCGCGGCGCTGCAGGCGGGCGAGATTGCCCAGTCTGCGGCCTTCTTCTCGTTCGGCACAAATGACCTGACGCAGACGACGCTGGGCATCAGCCGTGATGATGCAGGCCGGTTCCTGCAGGTCTATTCGGAGAAGGGCATCTACGAGAAGGATCCCTTCGTCACGCTGGACCAGGAAGGCGTCGGCGAACTTGTGAAAATGGCGGCCGAGCGCGGCCGGCGGACCCGTCCCGGTATCAAACTGGGAATTTGCGGGGAGCATGGCGGCGACCCGGCTTCGGTCGAATTCTGCCACCGCGCGGGGCTCGATTATGTCTCCTGCTCGCCCTACCGGGTGCCGATCGCCCGTCTTGCGGCGGCACAGGCCGCGCTCAAAGACGGCGCAAAGTAGCCATAACCCGTCAAAACCGCAGGCGCTTGAGTGTTGTATTACAGCAACACTAGGGCTCCCCATGAATCGTGTAGGTTGAGCACCGAAAGGGCCTAAAACCTTTACGTTTCAGGCGGTTATCTGAACTTTCCTTGAAAGTGCATCAACTTCGGCCTTCTACGGGCGGATGAGCGTTTCGATTTTGTAACTCAGGAGGTTGGCTGAATTATTGCTAGATACTCCCGGGTGGGCCAAGTCCCCTCATGCCCGACGGGCGTGGAGGGACGCGTTCGGTCCTCAGACAATGCGTACAACCCTGGAAGCCCGGGTCTCAAAGCGGAACGATAACCGCTGTCCGGGTAAAGAGGATCGGTGATGTTAAGGTTTCTTCAACCAAGCCAGATGACTCTGGCCTCCCTCAATGAGCTCAACAACAAGCTCAAACGGTGGTGGCTAGGTATGACGGATCAGGAACAACGTGAAGTGTTCATCCGTGGCGGGATGATTGCCGTCTGCGCTGTGACCGCGACCGTTTCACTTCCGGTGATCTCGAACCAGCAGGTGAGCCTGCGCGCCGAAGCCGAATACCGCGCCGAAGCCGAACGCTTTGCGATGTACCAGGATGCTGGCCTGGCCGTGCGCACCGATGCGCACACGCCGGCCCTGCTCGACACGCCCTGGCTGCGCACGGTCGAATACACGCTGAAGCGTGACCCCGATTCCTCGATGAGCCGCTATGCGATGCGCGACCGTGACGGTGCTGCGTTGCTCACGCTCGCCTCGTTCCGCGCCGAAGAAGTGCAGCGCGCAGAGACCATCGATTCCGAACTGATGTGCATGGCGCAGGCTGTGTACTACGAGTCTGCCCGCGAGCCGCTGGAAGGCCAACTGGCTGTTGCCGAAGTGATCGCCAACCGGATGCAGGACCACCGCTATCCGGACACGGCTTGCGGCGTGGTGTTCCAGGGCGCGACGCGGACGACCGGTTGCCAGTTCACCTTCACCTGCGACGGCGCCCTCCAGACCAAGCCGAAAGGCGAGAACTGGGACCGCGCCAAACGCATCGCCGCGCACGTGCTGATGGACCTCAACGAGGAACGCACCGGCGGCGCAACACATTATCATGCGACCTATGTGGACCCGATCTGGAACTCCGGCCTGATCCAGACCAACAAGGTCGGGCTGCACATCTTCTACCGCTTCCCGCGCGGCGCCGAATGGGCGAGCGTGGAGCGCAATTTCCAGGCCCGCAAGGACTCGGTCGCCCTGCAGCTCGCGGCGCTGGACGCCGGCACGGTCGGCGCGGACGCGGCCGACGAAAGCCTTCTGTTCACGGATGGATCTTCTGCCGGTGACGACGGCTATTACGCCATCACGCCGTCGACGGCGCCGGCGGCTGTCTCGACCTCTACGCGCACCATTTCCTCGGGCACGCCGCGTCTGATGAGCATCCAGATCGTCCCGGCAGGAGAGAGCGAAGCAGAAGCTGACCCGGTTGCGGAATACACCGCACGGCAAGTCAGCGCTGTCGCGTCGCCAGATAGCTCGCTGTAGCGCATTCCAGCCTCTCAATTGAAAAGGCCGCCCGTGTGCTCACCGGCGGCCTTTTTCGTTCCGGACAGGCTCGATCAGCTGCGCGGCGGGACGCGGGACCTGATCTGCTTGCGCACGAGGCCCGGCAGCCAGCGCGTCATGAAACGGGCGCGTTCGGCCTCGCCGCCGACCATGACCTGGATGTCGTCGCCGTGCGCGGCTTCCCAGGCTTTCTCGGCGGCCATCGAGACCGGGTAGATCGTCGCGCCATTGGCCTTCATCTGGTCGGACATTTTTTCGTTCGAGCCTTCTTTGGCGCCCATGTCGAGGATGGGCGTGTCGACGAACCAGGGCATGAGGCTGGTGACGCGGATGTCAAGATCGCGGAACTCTGCGTCGAGCGCTTCGGACAGTCCGCGAACGGCCCATTTGGACGCCGAGTAGACCGCCAGCTGAGGCGCGCCGACGATGCCGGCGGTGGAGGCGGTGTTGACGATGCGCGCGCCCGGCGTCGCCTTCAGCAGCGGTAGCGCGGCGTAGACGCCGTTGATCACGCCTTTGACGTTGATGTCGATAACGAGGTCTGCCTCTTCCGGCGGGACATCCTCGAACCAGCCATGCCGGCCGATGCCGGCATTGTTGAAGAGGACATCCATCTTGCCGCCAGTCGCGGCGCTGAAGCCTTCGATCGCGGCGGCCCAGTCGGCGCGCTTCGTGACATCCAGTTTTGCGGCGTGGGAATTTCCTGCGCCGAGTTCGGCGGCGACGGACTTCAGGCCAAGCTCATTGACGTCATAGAGGCCGCAGAACCAGTTCCGCTTCGAGAAGTAGCGTGCGGTCTCGGCCCCGATGCCGGAGGCAGCGCCGGTGATGAATATGCTCTTGCGTCCGTTGGCTGCGGTCATGGCTGACGTCTCCGAATCCCGTGCGCCGGGTTGGCGCGCGAGGTCGACTGTCAGACGACATCCAGCCCGAGGTCAAGGTTCGGGGCTGAATGGGTCAGCGCGCCGGAGGAAATGAAGTCCACCCCCGTCTCTGCGATTGCCGCAAGGGAAGTGAGCGTGACGCCGCCCGAGGCTTCCAGCGGCACGCGGCCCGCCGTCAGCTTGACCGCGTCGCGCAGCATCTCAAGGCTCATGTTGTCCAGCAGCACTGCGTGCGGGCCGTGTTTCAGCGCTTCCTCGAGCTGGGCCAGCGTGTCGACCTCGATCTCGATCATGCGGAGATGCCCCGCATAGGCCTTGGCGCGGGTGAGCGCGTCGGCGATGGAGCCGTTGCAGGCGGCGATGTGGTTGTCCTTGATGAGGATCGCGTCATCGAGGCCGTAGCGGTGCGAGGTGCCGCCGCCGCAGCGTACGGCGCGTTTCTCCAGCGCGCGGTGGCCCGGCGTTGTCTTCCGTGTGCAGACGATGCGGGCCTTGGTGTGTGCAACGGCGTCTACATACTGGCGCGTCAGGCTGGCGACGCCGGACAGCCGGCCGAGGAAGTTCAGCATCGTGCGTTCGGCGATCAGGATGGAGCGGGCTGCGCCGTTCAGCTCCGCAATCACATCGCCGGGCGACAGCGCGGCGCCGTCGGATTTCTTCACCGTGAGGCGCACGTCCGGATCGATCAGGCGCAGCGCGTGGGTGGCCGCGTCGAGGCCCGCGACCACACCCGGTTTACGCGCGGCGATCACGGCGCGCATCTGCGTGCCGGCGGGGATGGTCGCGTCGGTCGTGAGATCCCCGGCGCGCCCGAGATCTTCAGTGAGCGCGAGGCGCACGATCGGGTCCAGGATGACCGCAGGCAACGGCGGGATTTCGATTGTCATGAGGTCACGTGCTCAAGCGAAGGATGGGCAATGAACTGGCGCTGCGGCTTGCCGGTCTCCGGGAAATCGCTGCGGAAATGGCCGCCCCGGCTTTCGGCGCGGGCGAGCGCGCCTTCGGCAATCAGGCGCGCCGCCGTCAGGGCCGGGGCGCCCGGGGCTTCTGGTTCAAGCTGGGCACAAAGATCCAGCAACTGAGCGAGGCCCGCACCCTCGCGAACCACCCCGCAATGCGCGGACATGGCTTCGCGCAGCTGCAACAGTCGCTGATCCGTCAGCGCCGACGGGATCGACGCCTCGCTTGCAGCCGGCGCATCTAGCGTAGCCGACATCAGCCGCCGCGAAATCCGCTCGGCAAACACCACGGCTTCGAGCAAGGAATTGGAAGCGAGGCGGTTGGCGCCGTGTGCGCCGGTGGAGGAGCATTCTCCGCATACGGAGAGACCTGCTAGCGTGGAGCGGCCCCAGAGGTCCGAGACGATGCCGCCCATGTGATAATGCGCAGCCGGCGCCACCGGAATCCGGTCGGTGCGCGGGTCGATATTCGCACTCATGCAGGCGCCGAACACGGTCGGGAAATGGTCCGGGAAATGAGCGCCCACGGCCTTGCGGCAATCCAGGAAGGCGCCGCGCCCGGCCATCCGTTCGGCATGGATCGCGCGGGCGACCTCGTCGCGGGGGGCCAACTCCGCCAGCGGATGATAGTCGGCCATGAAGGCGCGCCCGTCGCCGTTGTGGAGGGTGGCGCCTTCACCGCGCAGGGCTTCGGTGGCGAGCGGCGCAGGGTCGCGTCCGATATCGATGCCGGTCGGGTGGAACTGTACGAATTCGAGATCGGCGAGCAGCGCGCCGGCCGTATAAGCCATGGCGATGGCGTCGCCCTGGGCTTCGCGCGGGTTCGTCGTGACTTTGAACAAGCCGCCTGAGCCGCCCGTGCAGAGCGCCGTCGCGCGCGCGGTGCGCGGCGTGAGGCGGCCGGAGGCATCCCGCAGCACGACGCCGGCGACCCGCCCGTTGGCGTCCTGCAGCAACGAGACGGCGCGGGCCCCCTCGATCAGTTCGATGCTGGGCGTCGCCTGAACGGCGGCCACCAGCGCGTCCATGATCGCCTTGCCGGCGAGGTCGCCGGACACACGGGCGACGCGCGGATGCGAGTGGGCGGCTTCCAGGGAGAGTGCGAGGGCGCCGTCTGGGGTGCGGTCGAACGGCACGCCGAGGGCGAGCAGGTCGCGCACGCGCGCGGGGCCGTCCTCGGCGATCAGGCGGGCGATGACCGGGTCAACGAGGCCCGCGCCGGCGGCGACCGTGTCCGCTGCGTGGCGCGCCGGGCTGTCGAGGGGATCGAGCGCGGCGGCGAGACCGCCCTGCGCCCAGGCAGACGAGGCGGCCTGGCCCAGCAGCGAGGGCGAGACGACGAGACAATGGCGCGGCGCCAGCTTCAGCGCGAGGAACAGCCCCGCGAGACCCGCGCCCACAATGAGCACGTCGACGCTCGCGCCGGACTCGGCGCGGACCCGGTGATCTGCTGCATCGAACATGGGCGTATCAGGATATCCCGTCATTCGCACGGCGGAATTCGACCGGCGCGGTGACGGCGGAGACCAGCGCGCCGAACATGCGCTCTTGGCTCTGGATCGTCAGGGTGAAATTGTCCGGCACATAGAGCATGTCCGGCGCCTTGGTCTCGATCATTTCCTCGATGGTGGAGCGCACGGAGACCTGATCGCCGAACCGGCGCGCCTCGCAGGACTGGCGAACGACGGAGCGGCCCCACATGGTGCACATCTCGACCGCCGTGATCTCGCAGGTATAGAGGCCTTCGTCCGGGTGCGGAGAAAGGTTCATCGTGCCGGTCATCACGCATTGGCCTTCGCGGTAGGGCTTGGTCTGGAAGCTCCAGTTGCCGAGCACGTCGGACTTGTCCGTCTCGCCCTTGCCCTTGACGGCGCCGGCCGGAAGTCCGGCGGCGAGTGCAATGAACATCAGGCCGAGAACCGGCCTCAGGTAGTTCGACATGGACGCCTCCTCGAATAGGGTCCGGTTGACTTCACTGCTTCGGCCTGCGCTTGGCAAGCCGTCTCAATCATACGTTCGTCAGATCACCATCTCGAGTTCGAGCGGCACCTGACCGGTCTTGAAGGCCAGCGGACGCGCCATTTTCGGCAGGGCCAGCATGGCGTCCAGCGCTGCTTTGGCCCGCACGCGCACATCTTCCGGGATCGTCACTTCATGCTGGCCGGTGACCAGGCAGTCGTAGATGTTTTCCAGTGTGATGCGCTTCATGTGCGGGCAGAGATTGCAAGGACGGATGAAGTTCACGTTCGGGTTCTCGGCCGCCACATTGTCGCTCATCGAGCATTCCGTCAGCAGCACGACCTTGTTCGGCTGGTTCTCGGACACATAGTTCGAAATCGCGGAGGTCGAGCCGGCAAAGTCAGCTTCCTGAAGTACGTCCGGCGGGCATTCCGGGTGGGCCAGGATGATGACGCCGGGATGCGCTTCGCGCAGCTGCTTCACGTCCTCGCCGGAAAACTGTTCGTGCACCTCGCAGGCGCCCGGCCATGTCAGCACGCGGATGCCGGTCTGGGCCGCGACATTCTTGGCCAGATACTGGTCCGGCACCAAGATCACCGTGTCAGTGTTCCATTCCCTGGCCACGTGCTCGACGACCTGCGCCGCGTTGGAGCTGGTGCAGGTGATATGGCACTCGGCCTTCACCTCGGCGGTACAGTTCACATAGGTGACGATTGGATAGTCCGGATATTTCTGCTTGATCAGGCGCACGTCGGCGCCGGTGATCGAGGCGGCGAGCGAGCAGCCGGCGCGGGTGTCCGGGATCAGGACCGTCTTGTCCGGCGCGAGAATCTTGGACGTCTCGGCCATGAAATGCACGCCGGCCTGCACGATGATGGCGGCGTCGGTGGCGGAGGCTTCGCGGGCGAGCTGCAGCGAGTCGCCGCGGAAATCGCCGACCAAGCTGAAAATGTCCGGCGTCATGTAATTGTGCGCGAGGATGACGGCGTTCTTCGCCTTTTTCAGCCGGTTGATACCGGCCACGAGCGGCGCGACCGCGGGCCATTCCATGGGCGTGACGAAATCGGCGACCAGCGGATACAACGCGTCGGTTTCCGCCTTTACGGCGTCATCATACACGAGGCCGCGCGCTTCAGCGGCGGACCGGCCGCGCAGCGGCGTGGGGGTGGGGCAGCCGGGTCCGGCATCAATCAGGCGGGCCATGTAAACCTCCTACACGAGCCATTATGCTCGATTTGAGTATAACTTAGGCCTGAAGATGCGGAATTCAAGGTTCTGCCTCAAACATCACGAGGATCAGGGCTCGTTCGTGACAGCGGCACTACTTTTGCGCACTTTGAGCAAAAGCATATCTAGCGCAGAAGCCGCCCGCAGGCAAGGCGCCGCCACTTTTTGGCCATGATTGGACGGAGGCAACGCCTCTTTCAAATCAGCGCGAGAGCCGCCGCCAGCACCGGGTCGGCACCGGCGGCGAGGCTTGCGGGCGTATGAGCGGCGAAGACATCGGGTTCGATACCTGCGTCGGGTTTCGGCGTTAGCGGGAAAGTGCCGATCAGGGGCAGGTCGACTTCCAGTCCGCTCTCTGGCAGGCGCAAAAAGAAGAAGGCGCCGCCATTGATGCCGCGCTGGCTGCCGCCCGTCGTCTCACCCACCAAGGTGCCAAGACCATTTTCCTTCACGAGATTGGCAAACTGGAATGTCGCCGAACTGTTCGACGCATCGGTCAGCACAATCAGCTGGCCAGCGAAGCGCGGACCTTTCGGAATGATCGGTACGCGGCTCTCCCCGCCTTGTTCGATAAGCCGGTAGAAACCATCACCGAACGCCTCTGTGTCTGCGGAGTAGTCGCGGAAGGAATTGTCCCAGGTGTCGAGATAGGGGTCCAGATCGGCGGGCGTCTTCTGGTAGCGGACGCGGCGCTCGTAAGCGGTGCGCGGGAGGTCGGCGGAGATGAGGCGGGCGAGGATCTCGTCGCCGCAGTCGAGCCCGCCTTCATTTCCGCGCAGGTCCACGATCAAGGCAGGCGCCTTGCGGTCGGCGATGTCCCGGAAGGTTTCGTCGATATAGCTCTTCCAGTCCCAGTCCGTGTCGTACAGCGCCCAGCCCGGCATGCGTAGTACACAACCGCCGTTGGGCTCGAAGCGGCGTGTGAATGCTTCGCCAGTCTCTGGATTGGACGATACCCGCGCCTGCCGCTCGGCCAGCGTAATGGGCGCCGCCTCGATCTCTCGCTGGGTGCTGTCCGCAGTTACGACGGACAGCAAAAACGTCTCTGCGCGGGGAAACACAAGCCCGTTGAACACGTCAAAGTTCTCGAATGTGTCGAAGCCGGAGACGGAGAGGAGGGATATGCACTTGGCCTTGTTGTTGCCGTCCGCCCGCGCGTAGGCCAGCAGGGCATTCAGCACATCGCTTGAACGGCGTCCGTTGATCTTTGTGATCATGTCGCCGCGCGCCAGACCGTCCGTACCCTGAGGGTCCGTTACGACCATCTGGCCGGCCAGCCAGGTGAACAGGAAAGGCAGCTTTCCCGGTCCTGCGAACAGCGCCTCGGTCACAGCGTCAGACTGGTTGTAAAAGTTTGCATAGGAATGTCCGCAGCGCACCTTTGCGAGCATTGCCGAAAGCGAGAGATAGGCCTCGGGTAGTGCCGGACCCTTTGACCAGTCTGCTTCCAGCCGGTCGAACAGGCGCCCCATCTCCGGTTCGGAGTTGTAGCGGTAGAGGCCCGGATGCAAGCTCTCATAGGCCCGGCGCAGGAGGCGTATGTCTGAGGCGAGCGCTGAACCGCGCGGTGTGCCCCCTGTCGCTGCGCACCCGCCAGCCAGCGATGCAAACCCTGAAGCTCCGGCTGCCGCCAGCAAATGCCGCCGTGTAAACATCCTGCGCGCTCCCTTGGTCTCGCAAGCAGAACTAGGGCGCGTTGCGCAAGTCTCAATCCTCAAACAGTTCCACCACCGCGCTGGTCATCGCATCCACGCCGGTGGCGATGGCCGGGTCGTAGTCCGGGGCGAAGAGGGCGGAGTGGAGGGACGGGAGCGGCATGCCGTCGGTTTGCGAGGCGGCGTAGCGATCCGGCGGCACCACGCCGAGCCAGAAGATGACGCCGGGGATTTTTTCCTCGGTGCGGGCAAACTGGCTGAAATCCTCGCCGCCCATGACCGGCGGTACGGCGCGCACATTGGCGGCGCCGAGTTCTTTCGCGACGGCTGCCATCGCGCGGGCGGTGAGGTCTGGGTCGTTGTAGGTCGCCGGCGTGTAGTCGCTCTCCACCGTGATCTCGGGCGCCGGTGCACCAAACGCGGCGGCCTGACCTTCGGCGATGCGCTTGATGCCATCGAGCAGCATCTGGCGCGTCTTGTCCTCATAAGAACGCACGGTGATCAGTAGTTCGGCTTCATCCGGGATGATGTTGTGCTTGGCGCCGGCCTTGATCGAGCCGACGGTGACGACCGCAGAATCCAGCGGATTGGTATTGCGCGACACGAGGCTTTGCAGCGCAACGACGATATGGCTGGCGACGAGGATCGGGTCCACCGTCGTCTGCGGATAGGCGCCGTGGCCGCCCCGGCCCTTGACCGTGATATCTACACTATCGACGTTCGCCAGAGCAAAGCCGGAAGAATAGGACACAGTTCCGGCCGGCGCACCGGCGGAGACGTGCAGCGCGATGTTATAGTCCGGCTTCGGGAATTTCGAGTAGAGCCCATCGGCCAGCATCGCTTGCGCGCCGAGGCCGATTTCCTCTGCAGGCTGAGCAATCATGACGAGCGTGCCCTTCCATTTGTCCTTCTCGGCGATCAGGCGGCGGGCGGTGCCGACCCAGACGGTCATGTGCACATCATGCCCGCAGGCGTGCATGACGGGGCTTTCGACGCCGGTCCATGTTTCCGATATAACCTTGGAAGAAAATGGAAAATTTGTGTTCTCAGGGACCGGGAGCGCGTCCATGTCGGCGCGGACCAAGACAACCGGGCCGTCGCCGTTCTCGAACACGCCGACAACGCCGTAGCCGCCGACACCGGCCAGCACTTCGCCGTGGTCGCGCATCGCCTTTTCCTTCACCCAGGCGTCGCCGACGCCTTCGGTGACCGTGAAGCCCAGCGATTTCAGCTCGGCCGCGAGGAGGGCGGAAGTGGCCGATTCCTTGAACGAGAGTTCCGGCGTTTCGTGCAGCTGCTTGTACAGGGCCACGAGATTGGCATCGGCCACCCGGAGGGGGCCTTCGGGCATGCCGGCGACGGAGGCGATTGCTGCGTCACCGGAGGCAGCGGCGCCGCCATCCGCGCCGCCGGCGCCTGCGCCGGTCTCGCTGCCGCACGCCGCAAGAAGGGCGATGCCGCCCGCCAGAAGCGCTGTCTTGAAAGCTGATGTCATCGCCGTTCCCCAGTCCAGAAAGTGTCTGTCAAAGACTCCATAAGTCGACCCGGCTAATGGAGCATTCCGTATTCAGCGTAGCGGTATGGGGGAGTGGGGGGAAGGGGCGGAATTGGTCTGAAGCTCAAGCCGTTTCCGGCGCGATCACGCGCACGCCCTTGTCGGTGCGGTTGAGGATGGTGGTGACCATCAGGTCGGCGGTGACGTTGCCGACGGTGCGGAAGATATCGGGGATGACTTCGACGGCGAGCAGGAGCGGCAGCAATTCGAGCGGGGCGCCGACAGCGAGGCAGATCGGTGCGACCGAAACGAAGAAGCTGAGCTGGCCCGGCAGGCCGACCGACGAGATCGAGACGGCAAAGGCGACGAGGCCGGCGGCCGCCAGCTGCGCGGGTGTCGGCTCGATGCCAGAGACGTGGCAGATGAAGAGGACCACTGCGAGATTGGCGACGGGGCTGGTCAGGCGGAACACGGCGACGGCGAGCGGCAGGACGAGGCCGGCGACGTGTTCGGGCACATCCAGGTTCTTGCGGGCGCATTCGACCATCACCGGCAGCGTGCCGATGGAGGACTGCGTCGAGAAGGCCACGACCTGCGCCGGGGCGATGGCACGCGCGAAGCGCAGCGGGCCGGCACGCCCGAAAATCGCAGCCAGCGGATAGCAGGCCAAAATCGTGAGAATGCAGGCTAAAGAGACAAGCAGGACATAGTGGAAGAGCGCGCCGGTGGAGCCGAGGCCGCTGCGAAGACCGAGCGTGAGCGCCAGGGCGAAGACGCCGAGCGGAGCGGCCAGCAGGACCCATTTGACGATGACGATCATCGTGTCGGCCACGGCGTCGAACATCTGTACAAGGAGTGTGCGCTGATGATCCGGCAGGCGGGTGACGGCGAAGGCGAAGAACAGCGCAAAGATCACGAGCGGCAGGATGGCATTGCCGGCGGCGGCGGCGACAGGGTTCGACGGCGCGAGGGACTTCAGCCAGGCGCCGAACTCGATAGCCTGGGGCGGCGGGGCATCGGCGCCGGTGGCGCCCGCGACGAGCAAGCGCGCGCTGGTCTCATCTACAGGCATGGCCGTCAGCGCGGCGCCGACGCCCAGAAACGTAAGCACGATGGCGGCGGCCAGCAGGGCCGCGAACCAGGCCAGGGCCTTCGCCGTCAGCCGCCCGGCGGACATCGCATCGGACACCGCTGCGACGCCGACCACCAGAAGGGCGAAGACCAGCGGGATCACGGTCATCTGCAGGAAGCCGAGCCAGAGCGAGCCGACGGCCTCGGTGGTCGAGGCCAGCCAGCCGGGCACATTGCCGCTACTGCTCAGGAAGGCGCCAATGCCGAGACCGAGCGCCAGGGCGATCAGCACGCGGGCTGACAGTGATTTCAGAATGGACACAAGGCGCGCTCCCTCAGCTCACCCTGTTCTGAGCATCGGGCGCGGCCTGGCGCAAGGCCGGTTATTGTCGTGTGCGAGCCAATGACTGCGCGCCCGGCACGGACTTAGGCGCCTGGAATCGTGCCCGGCCTGAGGTAGGCGAAGGCATGTTGCAGATAATCCGCCTTGCCGAGCTGGACGCCTTGATGGCGCAGGATCGCGTAGGCCGACATGAGGTGGAAGTAAAACTGCGGGAGCGCCCAGTCGCGGGCGTATTCGGCGCCCGTCATGTCAAACACCATGCCGGTCGGCAGATCGTGGGCGATGGCGCGGCTGCCCGTGTCATCCAGGGCGCCGGACGGAAGCCCCGCAAGGAAAGACAAGGTCGTGTCGATGCGGGACTTCGTCTCGGCGAGCGTGCCGGGATGCGCGGCGCCGCTGCGGCCTTCTTCGAGCAGTTCCTGCCAGACCGGCGGGAACGCTTCGCCGCGCAACCGGGAGACGCCTTCATAGGCCTGAACGCAGGCGAAGCGCACCTGCGTCGAGAGTGGAAACATGTCGGGCGCGAGGCGGGCGGACAGGACGGTGTCCGGATCTGCGAGCTGTTCGCCCGCCTTGCCGAGCCAGGCCGACAAGGCCGTCAGCAGGTTGGAGTAGGTGGGAACAAGAACGTCAGACATGGCTGGGAGGGGCCTGTATCAGGAGCGGCGGGGTTCGCCTTGACTGGCACACCGGTGCTTGCCGCCGCAAGGCCCTGTTATGGCCAAGCCCTATTTCCGGCCGCGCTTCAGGTCTTCGCCGAGGCGGATGTCTTCGGGCTCGCTGGAGAGGCGGTGGCGGTAGACCTGGATGTTCTCGAGGACGCGCTGGATGTAGTTGCGGGTCTCGGAGAAGGGCACGAACTCCACCCAGTCGATCGGGTCGATCTGGCCGGTGCGGGGGTCGCCGTAATCGCGTGCCCATTGGCTGGGGCGTGACGGACCGGCGTTATAGGCGGCTGCGGTCATGATATAGCTGCCGCCGAACTGCTTCAGCAGCGTGTCGAGGTGCAGGCCGCCGAGCGTCATGTTGTAGGCGGGATCATCCGTCAGCCAGGATTGCTGGTAGGGCATGCCGCGCAGGCGCGCTTCGTTGCGCGCGGTGGCGGGCATGAACTGCATCAGGCCGCGCGCGCCGACCGGGCTCTGGGCCTTGGGATTGAACTCGCTCTCCTGGCGCGTGATGGCGAGCACAAAGGCGCGCTCGACGTCCGGTTTGCGGCTGATCGCGGGGTTGAGCACGGGATAGGCGGCGCCGGGAGCGACGACGCCTCTCTGGAGTCCGGCCTTGCCGACGCGCACGCCGACATCCGGCGAGGTGAACTGGTTGGTCAGGTCAGAGAGCAGTTCATAGTCGACCGGATTTGTCAGCTGGTCATCGAGGAAGAAGGCGAAGTGGCGGTAGCTTTCGATCTCGCCGGCCTCGCCGAGGAGGCGCATGCCCTGCACGACTGGCATGTCGTTGAACCGGGTGATTTCCTCCGCCGTCGGCACTGGCGGCACGCCGAGATCGACTTTCTTGTCGCCCATCCGTTCGGAGGCGAGCTGGCCATAATAGGTGTACTTGTGGGTCGAGGCGGCGCCGTAGGCGGCGAGGGCGGGTTCGGCCTGGCCGAGCGCGTCGCGGGCGCGGCCGGTCCAGTAGTATCCGCGTGCCAGGCTGACGGGGCTGGAGACCCCGGCGGTCATCGTTTCGAAGTGGCCGAGGCTGCGCGTCGCGTCGCCGTTGAGGCGCAGGGCGATCCAGCCGGCGAGCCATTCGGCGTCGGCAAAGTCGGCGCCCGTGTTCATGCCGTGCGGCGCGGCGAGCTGGTAGGCGCGGGTATAGTTGCGCAGCTTCAGTTCTTCGCGCGTGGCGATGGCGCGTTCGTCCCACAGCTTGCCGCGGCCGGCGGCGGGCACATCCTTGCCGTCAATCTGGCGCAGAAGATCGGAGACGCCGTCGACCTTCTTCTGGCGGCGCCATTTGGCACGCTCGTACAAAAGTCCCGGATGGGTCTGCAGATGGTCCGGCACGGCCTGGATGGCGGCGTCGACGGTCTTGGTACGCTTGGAGAGCGCGACGCGCGCATCGACGAGCTTGCGGTAATCTGCGGCGAGCTGCGGCTTCAGGCCTTCGGCGGCGCTGGTCTGGCCGGTCCACAGCAGGAAATCGGCGCGGGCGCGGTGATCGTCCTGACTGAGTGTCTGGCCGTAGCGGGCGAGGACGACGCGTTGCAGGTCGCTGTCCAGCGAATGGTTGCGCCAGACATCCTTGATCACCGTATCGGAGCGCGTGCGGTCGCCCGTTTCGCGCAAGGCGTTGGCAAGCGCGACCTTGCCGGCGCCGGTCTGGGGGCCGGACTTGTCCAGCCATTCCACCCGCGAGGCAGCGTCCAGCGCGGACAGTTCGATGATTTCCTCGGCGCGCTGGCGCATCTTGGAAGTTTGCGGCCAGCCCTCGAGCATCGTGAGGGCGAGATTCAGCTCATCAAACGTCATGCCGGGCACGCCTTCGCTGGCGCGCTTCCACATGATGAGATTCTTGAGGACCGGATCAGGAGCGGCGTATTGCAAGGCGGACAGTTCGGACCACTGGCTTCGCTCGGCAGCGCTGAGGGCGCGGGTGAGATAGAGCACGCTGCCGGACTTCGGGGCGAGAACGGGTGCCGGCGTGGCGGGTGCTACGGTCAGAACCGGTGTCGCCATCGGGGCGGAGGTGTTAACGGACAGAACGGTTTCAGCCGCCTGAACGGGGAGCGTTTTCCCCGGCTTGAGGCTCGGCGTCTCAGGGGCTGCGGCGACAGCCGCGCCTGCCAGAAGCGCCGCCATCGACGCAAATGCTGCGAAATTCCGGGTCAGGGTCATAACGGCCTATGTTTATTTCTGTACCAAAGCGTGACAATCCAAGCTCAGCAGCCTAGCACGCATTTCCCACGATTTCCTGAAACGAATCCCTGAAAAACTGGCAATAATAAGATGTTCTCCGGTTCCATTCCTGCGCTCGTCACACCTTTCCGGAATGGTAATGTGGACAAGGCCGCGTTTGCCGCGCTCGTGGAGCGCCAGATTGCCGGTGGTTCCGCCGCTCTGGTACCAGTCGGCACGACGGGGGAGACGTCCACGCTGTCGACCGAGGAGCACAAGGCGGTCGTATCACTTTGTGTTGAGGTGGCCGCAGGCCGGGTGCCGGTGATCGCAGGCGCGGGCTCGAACGCGACCGAAGAGGCGATTGACCTCGTGCGCCACGCCAAGGCGGTGGGCGCGGACGCGGCGCTGGTCGTCTGCCCCTATTACAACAAGCCGAACCAGGCGGGCTTGTTTGCGCATTTCAAGGCGATCAATGACGCCGTAGCCCTGCCGGTGTTTCTCTATAATGTGCCAGGGCGGACGATCGTCGATCTGATGCCGCAGACCGTGGCGGCGCTCGCGGCGCTGCCCAATGTCATCGGCATCAAGGATGCGAGCGACGAGATGGAGCGGGTGGCGCTGCATGCGCATCTGATCGGACCGGATGAGCAGTTCATCCAGCTGTCAGGCGAGGATTCGAGCGCGCTGGGGCACCGGGCGATGGGTGGGGCGGGCTGTATCTCGGTGACCGCGAACGTGCTGCCGGAGGCCTGCGCGGCGATGCATGCCGCGTTTGATGACGGCGACCTTGAGACCGCACGGGCGATCAACCAGCGGCTCGTGCTGCTGCACCGCGCGATGTTCTGCTCGCCCTCGCCGGGACCGGCGAAATATGCGCTGTCGAGAATGGGTCTGTGTACGGACGAGGTGCGCCTGCCGATCACGCTGCCGGACGCCGAGGCCCGCGCGCAGATCGATGCGGCGCTGCGCCATGCAGGGGTGAATATCTAGCACCATGGCCACCAAGCCGATGACCCCAGCCGTCAAGGGCCGCACCGACGGGATGGTCGCCGAGAACCGGCGCTCCCGGCGCGAGTATTCCGTGGAGGATACGCTTGAGGCCGGCGTGATGCTCGTCGGATCGGAAGTGAAATCGCTGCGCGATGGCAAGGCGAATATCGCGGAGGCCTATGCTTCCGTGGAGCAGGGCGAGCTGTGGCTGATCAATGCCGAGATCCAGACCTATGCGGGCGCCAACCGGTTCAACCATGAGCCGAGGCGCAAGCGCAAACTGCTGGTCTCGAAGCGCCAGCTTTCGAAGCTGTCGCAGGAAGTGGAGCGGGCGGGTCGCACGATTGTGCCGCTGAAGCTGTACTTCAACGACAAGGGCCGCGCGAAACTGCTGATCGGCGTCGCGACCGGCCGCAAGGCACACGACAAGCGCGAGAACGAAGCCAAGCGCGACTGGGCGCGGGATAAAGCGCGGATCCTGAAGGGCGGCTGATCAGCTGATCCAGCGGTTGGCGCGTTCGAGCAGGCCGATGGTACTGGCGTGGAGCTGGTCGCCGGTGGCTTTCGGGGCCTTGCCGGCGCAGGCGCGTGCATAGGTGCCTTCCAGGATGATGCCGAGCTTGTAGCAGGCGAGCACCCCGTACCAATGGATCAGGGAGAGGTCTCGCGTGGTCTGCGTCGCATAGTGCGCCACGAGTTCGTCCGCAGACGGAAAGCCTTCCCAGGGCGTGACGGAAACGGCGCTGCCTTCGCCCTCCGGCCAGGTGGCGAGCAACCAGCCGAGATCCAGCAGCGGGTCGCCGATAGTGGTCAGTTCCCAGTCCACGATGGCCGCGAGGCACGGCGCATCGAACCGGTACATGACATTGGCGAGGTGGTAGTCGCCGTGGAGAATGCCGGGCTGGAAGGTCCGTGGACGGTGCTCCTCAAGCCAGCGGCTGACACCGGCGATGTCCGGCAGGTCCTTCAAGCCGTCCCATTCGGGGAACTCGGCATAGGATTCCAGCTGCGCCTTCCAGCGGCTGACCTGGCGCTCGAGATAATTGTCCGGCTTGCCGAGACCGGTGAGGCCGAGGGCGATGTAGTCGAGTGCGCCGAGGGCGGCGATGCCGTCTACCAGCGAGAGGCCCATCTGATGGCGCAGGTCCGGCGAGGAGGCGAAGGGTTCGGGCAGGCCGGTGGAGGGGTTGAAGCCGTCGATGGGCTGCATCAGGTAGAAGGCGGCGCCGAGGACGGCCTCGTCCGGGCAGGCGGCGATCAGCTCGGGATGCGGAACATTCGTGCCCTTGAGGGCGGCGAGCATGCGCGCTTCGCGGCGCATCGTCTCGTTGGAATTGGCGCGCAGCACGGGCGGCGGGCGGCGCAGCACATAGGTCCGCCCGGCGCGGGAGAATTTCAGGAGGATGTTCTGCGTGCCGCCGGCGAGGCGCTGGACATCGTCCAGTGGCCCGGAACCGAGGCCCTGGGCATCCATCCAGTTCGCGAGCGCGGCAAGATCAACGAGCGTTTCCATGGCGCCAGAGTGACCAATGCCGGGCCTCTAGCCAAGGGCTTCCTTCGCGGCAGCGAAGACGTTTTCGAACATCGCGGCGGTGAGGCGTCCGGTGTTCGTGTTGTAGCGTGAGCAATGATAGGAGGAGAGAAGCGTGACAGGCCGTCCGTTCACGGACACATCGTAGCGCGTGCCATGGCCGAACGGATGGGGGCCGAGTTTCACGCCGAGGGCGCGCAGCGTGGAGTCATGGCTGATCTTGCCGAGGCAGACGATGACCTTCAGTTTCGGCAGCGCGGCGAGGCGCGCCTGCAGGAAGGGCCGGCAGGTATTGATCTCCTCTCCGACGGGCTTGTTCTCGGGCGGCACGCAGCGCACGGCATTGGTGATCATCGCGCGGTTCAGTTTCAGGCCGTCGCCGGGGTCGGCGGCGTAGGTGCCTTTGGAGAAGCCGAACTTGCTCAGCGTCGCGTAGAGCAGGTCCCCCGCCCAGTCGCCGGTGAAAGGGCGGCCCGTGCGGTTGGCTCCGGTGACGCCGGGCGCGAGGCCGATGATGACGAGTTCAGCATTCTCCGCGCCGAAGCTCGGCACAGCGCCGTTGAACCAGGTGGGCTCCTTGGCGCGCACGGCTTCGCGGTAGGCCACGAGGCGCGGGCAGAGGGGGCAGTCGCGGGGGGCCTCCGCCGGAAGGTCAGTACCCATCCGCACTGCCATCTTTGCGCATCTCCGTCGCGGCGATCCATGTGCCGTTGTCGAAGTCGCGCATGATGGCCTGGTAGCCGCCATAGTTGGCTTCGCAGCATTCGACTGTGTAGCCGCGTGCCTCGAGTTCGGCGGCGGCGCCTGCGAGGCCGCGTTCGAGCATCACCTTGCCGGTGCCGACATTGCACTCGTCTGCGAGCGCGTTGGTCGGTTCGCAGCCGCCGTCGTGCTCCCAGCGTGCGGCATCGCCGGCTTCCTGCAGACCCATCCCGAAGTCGACGAGGTTGGTGATGATCTGCACATGGCCTTGGGGTTGCAGCGCGCCGCCCATGAGGCCGAAGCTGAGCCAGGGCTCATACGGGCAGGCGAGTTCCGGCGCCGTGGCGCGCACCTGGCAGCCGGGCAGGTCCTTCCGGAAGGCGAAGGCCGGAATGATCGTGTGGAACGGGCGCTTGCCGGGAGCGTAGACGTTCGGATGGTTCGGGTCGAGGCTGAAAAGTTCGCCCCGGTCCTGGAACATGAAGCCAAGCCCGTCCGGCACGAGGCCCGAGCCCATGCCCCGGTAGTTCGACTGGATCAGGGAGACCATCATGCCGTTCTTGTCGGTGACGGAGAGGTAGGTCGTGTCGCCGTCACGCAAGGCGGCGTCTGTCACTTCCGTGCCCGGAGCAATCGAAGGTGCCGCTTGCTTCACGTCAATAGCTTCGGCGCGCCTGGCGTTATAGCCAGGTGCCACGAAAACCTGCGGGTCAACGCCGGAGAAGGCCGGGTCCGAATAGCCCAGCGCGCGATCGGCAAAGGCGAGACGCTTGGCTTCCACCATCGCGGTCACAGCATCCGGCGAACCGAAGCCCATGGATTTCAGATCAAATCTCTCGAGCATCTCGAGCATCTGCAACGCAGCCACGCCTTGGGTGCTCGGACCGAGTTCGCAGACTTTCACTTCGCTGCGGTATTCGACGCAGATCGGCTCCACCCATTCGCCCTTATGAGCGTTGAAGTCGTCATAGTCGAGCTTGCTGCCAGCCCGGCCAAGATAAGCGGCCATGTTCTTCGCCATGACGCCGTTGTAGAATTCGTTGCGGCCCTTCTTGCCAAGGGTTTCCAGCGTATTGGCGAGGTCGGGGTTGCGGAACAGGGAGCCGGCGACCGGCGCGGGGCTGAAATAGAGTTTCTTCGCATTGTCGAACTCTTCCAGTTCGCCGCGCGCGAAGGCCGGCTCGAAGCGCAGCGGGCCGCGCGACCAGTACCAGGCGATCATTTCCGGGATCGGCGCGCCTTCGCGGGCATACCGGATGGCGGGCGCCAGATTGTCCGCCATCGGACGTTTGCCGAACTTGTCATGCAGCGCGAACCAGCCGTCCACTGTGCCGGGTACGGTGACGGTGATCGTGCCGAAGGAGGGCAGTTTCTTGCCATCTGCAAACTTGTCTGCCTTTTCCTGCGCATCCGCGAGGGTGGCGTCCATCGGCGCGCGGCCCGAGCCATTATAGCCGTAGAGCTTTTGTGTTTTCGGGTCCCAGACAATGGCGAAGAGGTCGCCGCCGATGCCATTGCCCGTCGGCTCAACGAGTCCGAGCATCGCGTTGGCAGCGATGGCGGCGTCGACCGCCGAGCCGCCAGCTTTCAGCACATCGAGCGCGGTTTGTGTGGCGAGTGGATGCGCCGTCGCAGCCGCGCCGTTGGGGGCCACGACTGGCGAGCGCGAGGCGATGGGGCGTCCGCTTTCCGGCCTCTGGCCCATCTTCGGAAAAGCGTCATTTTCGATCACGGTCCCGGTCACCGGGCCAGGCATTGGTGCGGCGTCGAGGTCCAGCGGGATGCCGACAGCGGGCATCTCTGGGGGCGGCGCCTCGAACAGAGCGCAGGCCGAAAGCATCAAGGCGCCGAGGCCGCCAGAGAGTAAGGTCCGAATCATTCAAATCCCCTGCCGCTGCGTTCCCGTTTCGGGAAATAAAAGGTTGCCATGCGTGTGGCGATTTCCTGTCCGCGCTCAGCGTAGCGCGCTTCGGCGGCGACGGCCACGGGGTCGCAGATTTCGAAATCGTCGCTGGTGTCGGAAAAAGCTTCGTTGAACTCGCGTACCAGCGAGGAGCGCAAATTGCCGGCGTCCGGCGCTTCATAGGCCAGAAGGTCTGCCATGTACCGGCGCCAATACTGGTCATCCCGGCCGTTGCAGCGCACCCGGATGGCGTGGGCCGAGCCGAGGATGCCCGCCAGATCGGCGGCGTCACGGAAATAATCCGGCCCGCGCGCGGGCAGACCGGATTGCGCGGCGCTTGTGCCCGTGCCCAGGGCAAGGCTAAGCACGAGGGCATGAAAACATGTCTTCTTCATGCGCGGACATTCGCGCGCCTTCGCCCGCGGCTCAAGGGGCTGGAAGCCGCAGTCCGCTTCGTGACCATCGATGACGCCGGAAAGGCTCATGATGGCTGGACCAGCGAGGCGCTGGACGACCTGCCGCCGCTGGATATCGCGTTCGGCAACGCGGACGCCTTCTTTTCGTCGGTGGTGCGCGTATACATGACCGCCATTCTGAAAAGCCCGGCGCTGGACTGGTTCCAGTCGGCCGCTGCAGGCATCGAGAATCCGGCCCTGATGATGATCGGCCAGAAGGCCCGCCTTTATACCACGAACCACACCCAGGCCGAATCGATGGCCGAATGGGCTCTCTGGCAGGCGCTGGATTTCCTGCGCGACGGCCCTGGCCACCGGGCATTGCAGGGCGAAGGCAAATGGCAGCGGCTGAAGGCGCGCGAGATCCGCGGCTCGCGCTGGCTGGTGGTCGGCTATGGCTCGATCGGCCAGGCCGTGGGCCGGCGGGTCACGGCGCTGGGCGGCGAGGTGACGGGGATGCGGCGGTCTCCGGGCCCGGCTGACGGCGCGGCGCGCATTGCGCATCCGGACATCTTGAGCACCGAGCTGCCCCGGGCCGATATCGTACTGCTGTGTCCGCCGCATACGCCGGAGACCGAGAACATGGCGAATGCGGCCTTCTTCGCGGCGATGGCGCCAGAGGCCCTGTTCATGAATCTCGGCCGCGGCGCGCTGGTGGACGAAGACGCGTTGATGTCGGCGCTGGTTGCCGGCCGGCCGGCCTTTGCCGCGCTGGACGTCACCCGCACCGAGCCATTGCCGCCGGAGAGCCCGCTCTGGCGCCACCCGAGGATTGCCATCACGCCGCATGACAGTTCGGACACGCCGGGCACGGTCGCGGGTGCGGACGAGACTTTCCTTGCCAATCTGGCGCTCTATCTGGCCGGTAAACCGATGCAACATCTTGTGGAACCTGCGGCCTTTGCCGCGCGTTGATCCGCCAACGGAGAAAAACCATGACCCATCTGAAATCAACTGCCCTTGCTGCAGCGGCCTCTGCATTTGTCCTTGCGGCTTGCGCAAGCCCGGCTCCCGGTTCGGCAGAACCGGAGGCTGAAGCCGAAGCCGGGTTCAGGATCACGGGAACGGATGGCACGCAGCTGCGCGCCGAAGAGCTTGAAACTTTTGACGGCCCCTGGGCGATGGCCTTTCTGCCGGACGGGCGCGCCTTGGTAACGCTGCAGGCTGGAACCATCTGGCTGCTGAAGGCGGATGGGTCAAAGGCAGGTCAGGTGACCGGCGGTCCAGACGTGGAGGCCAAAGGTCAGGGCGGCCTTGGTGATATCATCCTGCATCCCGATTTTGCGACGACCGGGCAAGTCTATGTCTCCTATGTCGAGCGCGACGCCGACAATGAGGAGCTGTCTGGTGCGGCGGTCGAGCTTGCAACACTTGATCTGACGGCGACAGGCGGAGTCCTCCGTGATCGGAGCATTATCTGGCGCCAGTTCGATTCGGTGCCCGGCAACGGCCATTATGGCCACCGCCTGGCAGTCTCGCCGGACCGCCACCTGTTCATCACATCCGGAGAGCGGCAGAAATTCACCCCGGCTCAGGACATGGGCTCGACACTCGGCAAGGTCGTGCGGCTCAATCTTGATGGCAGCGTGCCGTCCGACAATCCGTTCGCCAGCCAGGGCGGGCCGGCGGCGGAAGTCTGGACGCTCGGACATCGCAATCCGCTCGGCATCGCCTTCGCCGCTGATGGCAAGCTATGGGTCCACGAGATGGGCCCGAAGCATGGCGATGAACTGAACCTGATCCTCCGTGGGCAGAACTATGGCTATCCCGAAGTGTCGAACGGGGACCATTATGACGGCCGCGAGATTCCGGATCATGAGACGCGTCCGGAGTTTGCCGCGCCCGCTACCTACTGGGTGCCCGCCATCAGCCCGGCCGGTCTCGACATCTACGAAGGCAGCCTCTTCTCCGGATGGCAGGGCAATGCGCTGATCGGGGGACTGTCCTCCAAGGCGCTGGTGCGTGTTGCGATCGGGGCGGATGGCCGCGCCGCCGAGGCAGAACGCTTTGAATGGGGCAAGCGGGTGCGCGAGGTGGAAGAAGGCCCTGATGGATCGATCTACGTGCTCGAGGACGAAGACGGCGCGCGGCTACTGCGCCTGACGCCCGCCGGATAACGCCTGCCGCACTTGGCGCCGTTGCAAGCCGGCGCGACTTGCCGCAAACCGGGCAAGCTCATAACCGGCTGACGAGGCGTCGATGATCCGCACCTATTCCAACGTAACCGGCCACTTCGTGCTGGACGGTGAACATCTGGGCGCGCTCGACACGGCGGTCTGGATCGACGTGCTGCGTCCGACCCAGGATGAAGAAGTCGCCCTGGAACGCGCCTTCGGAATCGACGTGCCGACATTGGAAGAGATGAGCGAAATCGAGCTTTCGAGCCGTCTGTATTCCGAAGATGGTGCTCACTTCCTGACCGCCAACATGCTGTCGCGCACCGATGACGACATGGTGAAGGTGTCGCCGATCACCTTCATCCTGACGGGCGATAAGGTCATCACCGTGCGCTATGAGGAGCCAAGGGCAATCGACGCCTTTGTGGCCCGTTGCCTCAAAGCGGGAACCTATTCGGCCGACCAGATTCTGATCGGCCTGTTGGAAGGCGTGATCGAACGGATCGGCGATCTGCTCGAGCGGGCAGGTCACGATCTCGACATGTTGTCCGAGAAAGTCTTCTTCACGCAGGCGCCCGCGAGTGTGCGCAATGCAGCCGCAGCGAAAGGCGCCAAGGCGCCTTCAAGCACGCCCAACACAAGGCAATGCGATTTCCAGGCGGTGCTGGTTGAAGTGGGTCACAAGGGAGACCTGATCTCGAAAATCCAGGACAGCCTGATTTCGCTTCAGCGCCTGCTCGCGTTCGACTCGTCCCTGGCCCCGGAGCGCAAGCCCGGCAAGGCCATTGAACACCGGCTCAAGACGCTCGCCATCGATGTTCAGGCATTGCGCGACCATTCCGGTTTCCTGACGCAGAAGATGCTTTTCTTGCTCGATGCCACGCTCGGCATGATCAACATCCAGCAGACGGCGATCATCAAGATCTTCTCTGTCGCCGCCGTGGTGTTCCTGCCGCCGACCCTGATCGCGTCGATCTATGGCATGAACTACAAGCATATGCCGGAGCTGGACTGGGCCTATGGCTACCCGATGGCTCTGGCGCTCATGGTGATGTCGGCCGTGCTGCCCTACGTGTTCTTCAAATGGCGCGGCTGGCTCTGAGGGTTACTCCGCCAGAAATTCCCGTAGCGGGGCCAGCGACTGCGCCGGGTCTTCTTCCATGGGCACATGGCCAAGGTCCTTGAACGCAGCGAGGCGGCTGTCCGGGAGCAGTTTCGTGTAGTCGGCAGAATTGCTGAACGGGATCAGACGGTCCTTGCGCCCCCAGATCAGCAGCACGGGCGCCTTGATCTGCGGCAGACGCGTTGCGGGATCGGTGAGCACAGTTTGTTCCATCCGCGCCAGCAGCGCCGCCCGGCCGCCCGGTGCCAACATCAGGTCGTGATAGCGTTTGACGGTGGCCTCGTTCAGCCGCTTCGGGTCGCCGTAGCTGGCCGCGAGGTTGGGCCGTATCGCCGATTTCGGCAGTGTGAACCGCATCGCTTTCATCACCGCCGGCACATCCGCCGCTTCGCCGTACGCAAAGCCCGGGCTCGCGAAGCCGTCCGGCGAGATCAGCACGAGTTTCGAAACGCGTTCCGGATGGTCCACCGCCATGTTCCAGGCGATCCGCCCCCCGATCGAATTGCCGATGAGGGTGGTCTTGGCGATCCCGAGTTGATCCATCAGTACAAGGATCAAGGCGATGGAGCGCGTGTCGGTATAGTCGCCGGTCGGGTCCGGCGGAGACAGACCGGAGCCGGGCAGATCCAGCCGCACGACGCGGTAGTCCTGTTTCAGCGCCTCGGCCCAGGGCTCGAACGTGTGCAGGCTGGAGCCGAACCCGTGCAGCAGGATGATCGCCGGCGCCTCCTTCGGCCCGTCATCGCGCACATGCAGCCGGGTGCCGGCCACCGTCAGCATATCACTCGCCTGCCGGAGATAGGCTTTTTCAAGCACGGCACGCGGCTTGTCTGGCGTATACAGCCAGCACCCACCGAGCAGCACCGCCGCGAGCGTCACGCCGAGAAGGATCGTTCCGAGTTTCAACGCTGCCTCGCTATACGGCCAGCCGGAAACCTAGGCCGATGCGATGGCAGTGCCAAGCCGTCTCGACTTAGGCGGTTGTCTGCACCCGTAGCGCCGCCATCCGTGCAATCGACGCTTCCGCATCGCGCATGATGTCGCCGACGATTTCCGCCACCGGCTTCACTTCGCGCACTCCGCCGGCCGACTGGCCCATGGCGAAGCAGGAGGAGTCCGGGTTCAGCTTTGCCTCGTCGGTTATGCCGCCAATGCCGCCGATGACGCCGGTCTGGGTCGAATGGATCGCCTGGAAGGGGAAAGGCTTGATGTCCTGCGGACGGGTTTCCCAGTCGTTGATGTACTCATTTGTGCGGCAGCGCATCGGCTTGCCCGAATAGCAGCGCGTGCGGGTCGTGTCGGTGTCGCCGGCCTCGACCACCGCGTTCTTGTACATGTTGGCGGCGTGGGCTTCGGCGGAGGCAATGAAGCGCGTGCCCATCCAGACGCCTTCGGCGCCGAGGGCAAGGGCGGCGGCGAGGCCGCGCCCGTCATAGATGCCGCCGGCCGCGATCACCGGGATCTTCACAGCTTCGACCGCCTGCGCCACCAGAGGCATGGTGCCGACGAGGCCGGTATGCCCGCCGCCTTCGCCGCCCTGGAGAATCACGGCGTCGCAGCCGGCCTCTTCGGCCTTGATGGCGTGCTTCACGGCGCCGCCGACCACCATGACTTTCACGCCGGCCGCTTTCAGCCGCGCCATGATCGGCAGCGGCACGCCGAGGCCTGCCACGAACGAATCAGCGCCGCCCTTGATGATCACATCCACCGATTCCTCGAGGCTCTCGGGGCTGGCCGCCAAAAGATCGACGCCAAACGGCTTGTCCGTCATCTCGCGGACCTTTTTCATTTGTCCGGCAATGAAAGCCGGCGACGTGCCCGCCATTCCGAGCACGCCATAGCCGCCCGCGTTGCACATGGCAGCGCAGACTTCCGCGTAGGAAACGCCGCCCATGCCTGCCAGCATGATCGGGTGTTGTACTTTGAGCAGGTTAGTCAGACGGGTTTTCAGCGCCATGGGGTCTCTCCGTTGGGTCGGTTTCAATGCCCAATCCTTAGGCTGGCGTCGCAAGGTCAACGCAAGAGTCTTTGGCGAAATGCCTTCGATGTCGCAATTTCATCAGAATTGCCGTTTCTTTGCCGCAATCTGGCCGTGATCAACGGGCAAGAGCGCGAACGTCCGCGGTCCAGTCCGCAGGGCAGGGTGTTCAGGGTGAGACAAAAACTCCAATGACCAAACTGTTTGCTGGCGCTGCCGCTATATTTTTCTTCGCTGGTTTCGCTTTTGCGGGCGAGCCAGTTGTCGAAGCCGAAATCGTGGATGCTGAAACGGCTATCGCAGCCGTTGACGCTGAAGCCGATGGTGAAGCCGAAGCCGTTCAGGCCGCTGTGGAAGCCGAGGGCGAAGTCGGCCCGGCAGAAGCCGCCGCCGAAGAAGGCGTTACCAAAGAAGCCGCTGCCGAGTAATCGGCGCCGGCTGGAAATTGCCCTTTCCCCTAGGCGGGCGAGGGTGTCCTTCAACCGAACCGCGACGGTTCAACAACGCTGTAAAATTAACTTTCGGCAATGTTGAAGTGGTGTTAAAGCCCAACCGTTCGCAAGAACAACTCAACAGGGGTACTACCATCATGAAAAAACTGATCCTCGCTGCTGCCGCTGCTTCGGCTCTCGTCCTCGCCGCTTGCGGCGCTACGGAAGAAGCTGCTCCGGCTGCTGAAGAAGCAACCGTCGAAGAAGTGGTTGTTGAAGCCGAGCCGGCTGCTGAAGTCGTGACCGAAACCGTCGAAGAAACGACCGAAGTCGTGACCGAGACCGTTGACGGCGCCGTTGCAGACGTCACCACGACCGAAACGACGACCGAAACGACCACCGAAACCGCTCCTGAGTAATCTCAGAGCGATCGGTTTTCCGGTCCAAAAGATAAGGCCGCTTCCTTCGGGAAGCGGCCTTTTTCTTTGCCTCGGCGTCTCGCGGAGCGGGCGAATCAGAACTTCGCGTAGCCGCCGTCGATGACCAGCGTGTCGCCGGAATGGTACTTCGACGCGTCGGAGGCGAGGTAGACTGCGATGCCGCCGAAATCGGCCGGCTCGCCCCAGCGCCGGATCGGCACGCGTGTGATGACCTTCGTCGCAAACGCATCATTGCCCTGCGCCCCTTCGGTCATGTCGGTGGCGATCCAACCGGGCAGCACGGAGTTCGCGCGAATCCCGTACCGGCCATATTCGACCGCGCAGGCGTTCATCATGGCGATCAGTCCGCCCTTGGTATGCGCGTAGGCCTGGTTGCGGCCCGCGCCTTCGATACCTGCCAGTGAGGCCGTGCCGACCAGGCTGCCGCCCGGATCGCCGGCCTTGGCGCGCGCCACCATCGACTTGGCCGCTTCGCGCAAGGTGAAGAAGGCGCCTTCGGAGTTGATCCTTTGGTTGTAGCGCCAGGTGTCCAGCGTCATCGTCTCGAAGCTCATCGAGCCGCGCCCGACGCCGGCGTTCGCGATGCAGGCGTCGATGCGCCCCATCTCTTCCTCGGCCTCTTTCATCGCTTTAACGACCTGATCTTCCTCGCCGACATCCACGACCCAGGCCTTCACCTTGCCGGTGCCGAGCTTCGACGCGGACTTCACCGCCGACGCATTGTCATCCGGCTTGCGGCCCCAGATCACGACATCGGCGTTGGACGCCGCCAGCGCCTCTACCATGCCCAGTCCGATGCCCTTGTTGCCGCCGGTGACGACGCAGACCTTACCGCTGAGATCGAAGGGTTTGTAGGTCATGACGAAAGTTCCTCCCTGGAAAGTTTCTGGTTCTGTGATTGTCTACACAGAGCTTCCGTTGCGGAGGGTCAAGGGGAGGATTTCGAAACCATCTCCCGCGCCGCTTCGATCACCCGCCGCGTCTCGTCCCAGAGCGGCAGCTCTGCCAGCCGCGCCGGTGAGATCCATTCGGCACGGTCCGCGTCATCGCCCGCAACGGGCTCGCCGGAGACCCACACGGCCGCATAGTCGAACAGCAGATAATGTCGCGCCACGGCGCCGGTCGTGCGCGACATGAAGATGGCATCGACGACATCGACGAAGCCCGCCAGCCGCGCCGTCACGCCCGTCTCTTCCGCCAGCTCGCGCAGCGCAGCGGCTTCGGCGCGTTCCCCAAACTCGATCCGCCCGCCCGGGATCGACCAGTCGCCCGCCAGCGGCTTCGTGCCCCTGCGGATCAGCAGCACGTCTTCACCCTTGAAGCACACCGTGCCGGCGGCGGGCTGCGGCTTGCCGGTCATGGCGTCCGCTCCAGCAGCGCCACGGCTTCGACATGCGCAGACCAGAGGAACTGGTCAATGGGGTGTATACGGACGATCCGGTAGCCGCCGTCCACCAGCGTGCGCAGGTCGCGCGCCAGCGTGGCTGGATCGCACGAAACATAGGCAATGCGAGGCACCCGGGACTTCGCCAGTTCCGTCACCTGCGCCGCCGCGCCCGCGCGCGGCGGGTCGAGCACAACGCCGCCCAGCCGTGACAGCTCCGCTGCGCCATAGGGATTGCGGAAGAGGTCGCGCACTTCGGCGACCACGGGTTTCAATCCATGCGCGGCGCGCACCGAAACTTTCAGCGCTTCGATGGCCGCTGCATTACCCTCCGCCGCCAGCACGCTGGCCTCGGCCGCAAGGCGCAGCGCAAATGTTCCGCACCCGGAGAACAGATCCGCGACACTGACAGCGAACTTGAGATGCTCGCGCACGATCCGCTCCATCTCGGTTTCGGCTTCGGCGCTGGCTTGCAGGAAGCCGCCGGGTGCGGGCAGAAGGTTTGCGGCGCCCGCCGGCAGGCTGGGCCGGCGTTCGGTCAGCACGTCGGCGCCCTCGATCGACACGCGCGCGAATCCCGCGCGCAGCGCCGCGCTCGACGCCTCCGCGCGGGCGAGCGCCTTCACGGCCGTGTCGAGACCGGTGATATGCAGGTCAAGGCCCGAAGCCGTTTCTGTCACCAGCAGGCCGATACCGTCCTGGCCTCCCAGCAGGTATCCCCCGACCTCCTTCAGCCGCGCCAGCGCCGCCACGATCGCGGGGCGCGCCACCGGGCATTCGCTGATCGCCACCAGGTCATGGCTCTTGCGCGCATGAAATCCTATAGCTACCTGCTTGCCCACGCGCTTCGCCGTGAACGCCGCCCGCCGGCGGGATCCGGGCGGCGTGGTCCAGGTCTCCGCGACCTCGGCCTCCAGGCCGCGTGCGCTCAGTGCACGGAGGATCTGCTCGCGCTTGAATTTCGCGTAAGGCGCCGGTGCCATGTGCTGCAGCGTGCATCCACCGCACGTCCCGAAATGCCTGCACGCAGGCGCCGCGCGGTCGGGCGAAGGCGTCAGCACCTCCAGCAGTTTCAGCCGCTCGCCCTCGCCCGACACGCGCACGGTCTCCCCCGCCAGGGTAAACGGCACATTCACCCATGCGCCATTCTCCTGCGCCCGCCCGTCGCCCTGCGCGCCGACCGAAAGGATGGTTAAGCTGCGCGCCCCGGAGGCAGGCGGGTCTTGCAGAACAGGCATCAAGGTCTCGTGACTGGTGATTGGCGGCTTCCTCCGATAGCAGGGGCGAGCCACACGCGCAAAGGAGCCCCCGCATGGCCAAGGCCAAGGCAAAACGCCGCCCGATCAGTCTTGCGCTGCAAGGCGGGGGCGCCCACGGCGCCTATACGTGGGGCGTGCTCGACCGGTTGAGCGAGGATGAAACCCTCGACATCAGCGCGATCTCCGCCACCTCCGCCGGCGCGATGAATGCGGTTGCCTATGCCGCCGGACTGGCAAAAGGCGGCCCGGCAGGCGCCCGCAAGGAACTCGAATCGCTCTGGCGCCGGATCTCCGAGGTGAGCGGGGCCCTCGGCACCTTTGGCCCGGCCGGGTTGGCCTTCGCAACCGCGCTGCAATCAATCGCCAGCCCCTATGATCTGAACCCCTTCAACTACAATCCGCTGCGCCGCCTGGTCGAGGACGAGATAGACTTCGCCGCCGTGCATGCCTCCGGGTTGAAGCTCTTTGTCTGCGCGACGAATGTCGAGACGGGCAGGGCGCGCGTCTTCTCGCGCGACGAGATCAATGCCGACGCCGTGCTGGCCTCGGCCTGCCTGCCGCAGAGCTTCCAAGCGGTGGAGATAGACGGCGCCCCCTATTGGGACGGCGGCTATATGGGCAACCCCAGTCTCTTCCCGCTCGTTTATTCCGGCGCCCCGGCAGATGTGCTGCTGGTCATCCTCAATCCGCTGGAGCGCCCCGGCACACCGAAACGCGCCGGCGAAATTCAGGAACGCCTCAACGAGATCAGCTTCAACGCTTCCCTCATCGGCGAGCTGCGCGCCATCGCCTTCGTGCAGCGGCTGATCGATGAAGGCATGCTGAAGGAGCCGATGATGAAGAAATACCGCAGGCTGAACATCCACGCCATTCAGGGCGGGAAGGACCTGATCGGCTACGGCCTCGCCACCAAATCCGACGCCCGCTGGCGCCTCCTCACCGAACTGCGCGACCTTGGCCGCACCGAAGCCGATCGTTGGCTCAGGGAGTGCGCGGTGCATGTCGGCACCAACACATCGAGTTTTGATATCCGGAAGGAATTTCTGGAGGGCTGAAGGGCGCAGCGGCGCTCACGCCCGCCGCAAGAAACTCACCCGCGCCGCGCCATAGTCGCGCGCGTCGATCAGCGTCCAGCCTGGGAACATCAGCATCTCGTCCGCCCCTGTCTCCGCCACCACCAGTGCGTCCTCGGTCAGCCACCCGCCGCCCGCGAGGCTATCCAGCGCCGGCTGCACCAGCCCCTTGTGATAAGGCGGGTCTAGGAAGGCGAGCGTGAACGCACCACCGACTCCCGCCGGCTTCGGCCCCAGGTCGGTGGCGGAGCGCCGGTGCAGGCGCGAGGCGCCGAATAGCCCAAGCGCTTCGATATTGTCGCGGATCGCCCCGCGCGCGGCGGTGTCGGTCTCCACGAACAGGCAGAACGCCGCGCCCCGGCTCATCGCCTCCAGCCCCAGCCCGCCGGAGCCCGCAAACAGGTCGACCACCCGCGCCCCCTCCAGCGGCGGCGCCCAGTCGGCATGCGCAATCACATTGAACAGGCTCTCCCGCGTCCGGTCACTGGTCGGCCGCGTGCCCATCCCTTTGGGGGCAATCAGGGCCCGGCCCTTGTGCTGTCCGGCGATGATGCGCATTTTAAGGTAGATCCGGGAATGACTGAATGTTCGACCAGTACTTGAACAGCTTACCTAAGTTAAGACCCACTCTCGTCGCGGCGGGAATACCTGAAGATGTCGCCGAAATCGTAGAAGCTGATCTCACGAAGTCTGGCTATTTCGGACAAAGATCACTCGCCCCATTTGTGATCTTGCCGGCATTCTGGCTTCTGATGTTTTTGCTGTCTGCGGCAATGAACCTGCTCGCAGAGGCTTTTGGCCTATGGTGGGCAATCGGAGCGATCGGTGGTCTGGGCGCTATATGTTTCAGCCATCTCGCTATTCGGTACCCAAGATGGTTTCGTGCCCGAATGTTTGCCGGCATCGCGCTCAATCGGTCGCACGCATTTTTCGGTCGGATGAACGACAAGGCGCTTCGCGCGGTGGATGGGAAGGGCGGCGACGCGTACATTCGCGCTGCAATCAGCTACGCTGAATATAATGCACTCGCGTTCCTCTTCGGGGCGGTTATGACTGTGGGATTCTCATTGGTGTTGGGCTAGCTGTGCGGCTAACGAGGCAGAGAGATGGAGAGCTGGATGGCCGAAGTATCTACTGAAACACGTGGGCCTGTGTGCCTTGTCCGCTACGCCAACCCGCCGCGCCATTACATGACCGCTGAGGGCGCGGGCCTGATGCTGGCGGCGGTGCAGGCCGCCGTTGCCGATCCCGCGATCCGCGTCCTCGTCCTGACGGGTACGGAGGATGTGTTCGTGCGCCACTATGACGTCGCCGAGATCGCTGCCATCGGCGAAGCCGTGCAGGCGGGACAGCTGAAGCCGGAAGACTTCGAGCGCGGCGGCTTTGCCGACATGATCCGTGCGGTCTTTGAATCGCCCAAGCCCGTCATTGCCGCCATCAACGGCGTCTGCATGGGCGGCGGCTTCGAACTCGCGCTCGCCTGTGACCTGCGCATCGCCGGCAATCAGGTGCCCCTGATCGGCCTGCCGGAAACCCGTATCGGCATCTTCCCCGGCGGCGGCGGCACGCAGCGCCTGCCGCGCATGATCGGCGAGGCGCGGGCGCTCGAATTTATCCTCCGTGGGCAGACGGTGGACGCCGAGGGCGCGCTCACGCTCGGCCTCGTCAATGCGGTAGCGGCCGACCCGGTCAGCGACGCGCTGAAGATAGCAGCCGAACTCTCCGCCCGCGGCGCCGAAGGCCTCGCCCACGCCAAACGCCTCGTCCGCGGCGCCCTCACCTGGGGCCTCGAAGACGGCACCCGAGAAGAACAGCACGGCTTCCACGCCGTCCTGAAATCCGAAAGCGCCATGGCCGCGATGAAAGACTTCCTCGCGACAGGGGAAGATATCACGCGCTAGATCCGTTCGACATCGGCATCATTTGATGCTATATTTGATGCCTGCCGGAGAATTGCACATGCGCACCACTGTGAACCTCGATGACGAACTCATGGCGACCGCCGCCGAAATGACGGGGATCGAAGAAAAGCCGGCGCTTCTGCGCGAGGCGCTCAAAGCCTTGATTGCGCGTGAAGCCGCCCGCCGCCTGGCGCGGCTCGGCGGATCAATGCCGGATCTCAAGGCGCCGCCTCGCCGGCGTTTTCCGCCGGACGAAAAAGCAGGATGATTCTCTTCGACACGTCCGTCTGGGTGGCTCACTTCGCGGCCAAGTCCTTCGATCTCGGTCCATTCCTTTCGGCCCAGCGCGTCCTCATGCATGATTTCGTAGTCGGCGAGCTTTCGATGGGATCACTGTCGAACCGCGCCACTACGATCCGCGACTTGCAGCGCCTGCCGCCGGTCACATCCGTCCAGAATGAGGAAGTCCTTGTGCTGATCGAAAGCAGGCGGCTTTACGCGCGCGGGATCGGCCTGATCGATGCTCACTTGCTGGCGTCGGTTCTGGTCACGCCTGGCGCCGAACTACGCACGCTTGACCGGCGTCTTGCAGGGCTGGCGCAGGACTTGGGCGTCGGCGGTCTTGCGTCGGACGTGCCGTCATGAGCCTCCCGATGCGCCGCGCTCTCGAACTCGCCCGTCTCGCAGCCGAGGCAGGCGAGGTCCCCGTCGGCGCCGTGATCGTGGACCCCGCCACCGGCGAAATCATCAGCGAGGGCGCCAACGCGCCGGTCATGGCGCATGATCCCACGGCCCATGCCGAAATCATCGCGCTGCGCTCGGCCGCCGCCAGGCTCGGCAACTACCGCCTCACCGGCCTGCACCTCTACGTCACGCTGGAGCCCTGCGCGATGTGCGCCGGCGCGATCAGCTTCGCCCGCATCGGCAAGGTCATCTTCGCCGCGAGCGACCCCAAGGGCGGCGCCATCCTCCACGGCCCACGCTTCTTCGAACAGAAAACCTGCCACTGGCGGCCTGAGGTCGAAGAAGATGACGCCAACGCCGTCGAGGCAGGAGACCTGCTGCGCGCTTTCTTCCGGGAGCGGAGGGAAGATGCAGGCCGCGGAATACTTGCGAAGGACTGATAGCCAACCGGCTCCAGATGATAAAAAATGAGAAGGAATGAGAGGAAATCGGTAGCAAAGATGCACTGTGTGCATCGGCATAACGCCCGGCGGCAGCCCTCGGAAACGGAACTTGCGCCTACGAAAACCGCCCCTCCCGAAAAATAAAATCCATCCTCCTCAAAACATTACAAGATACTTCGCGTTTCCTTGCGCTACACCTCCGCCCACGGAGTTATACTCCGCGCATGGTTCCAGAAAATTTTTCAGCCTCAAAACCCTCACCGTCCATTCCTTCGCAATGGACCCCGCCGCGCGGGAGGTTGGGGCCTTGCTTTCCCCAATGTCACGCGGTCCAGATCGCCCATAGCTGCAGGAGCCCGCCATGACCGCCACCCTCAAGATCGACAACGACATCGCCCTCATCACCATGGATGACGGCAAGGCCAACGCCATCAGCCTTACCATGCTGGACGCCGTCAACGCCGCCCTCGACGAAGCGGAGAAGTCCGCCAGCGTCATCATCCTCACGGGCCGCCCCGAGCGTTTCTCCGCCGGCTTCGATCTCAAATTCCTTGCCTCCGCTGCGCCGGAAGATGTGCGCCGTCTCGTCAATGGCGGCGGCAAGCTCGCCTTCCGCCTGTTCACCTCGAAACAGCCGATCATCATTGCCGCCACCGGCCACGCCATCGCGATGGGCGCCTTCCTGTTGCTCGGCGCCGACACCCGTATCGGCGCGCGCGGCGCCTACAAGATCGGCGCCAACGAAACCGTCAACGGCATGACGCTGCCCGGCTTCGGTGTCGAACTCCCGCGCGCCCGCCTCAACCCGATGTACCTCACCGAAGCCCTTGTTCAGGCCCGCCTCTACACACCGGACGAAGCCGTGCCCGTCGGCTGGCTCGACAAGGTGGTGGAGCCCGGCGAGGTCCACGCCGCCGCGATGGCCGAGGCCGAACGCCTGAAGCCCATCGCCAACGGCGCCTACTGGCGCAACAAGATCCTCGCCCGCCAACCCGCCATCGATGCGATCAAGCCCACCCTGGCGGACTAAACTTTCAAGAAAAAGAAAGAAATTATTGTCAGACAATAATTTTTGAGCTATCCCGACGCCAGAAAAGGGAGACTCCTCGCATGACCCGCTCCGAAACCACCGCGACTCCGGCCTCCGCGCTTCGCGACACCAGCTGGCTGTCCATCGCTGCGATTGTCCTCATTGTCATGATGCTCGGCTCAGTGACCGCCGACATCGCCGGCAATGTCGGCGACATGGTCGTCACGCAGGATAACTGGAAGGAGGTGCTCAACGCCTTCCTCCTCGCTCTACTGGTCAACACGCCCGCGCTGATCTTCATCGGCGTCCTTGGCGATTTCGCGGGCCTGTTCAGCCGCACGGGCGAAGGCGAAGTCTTCACCCCGCGCAACCTCAAGACGCTCCGCAGCGCGGGAGGCGGCCTCATCTGGGCCGCCGCCGCCAGTGCCCTCATCGTGCCGACGGTTCTCAGCTGGACGACGGGGGACGGGCGCAGCTTCATCTGGCAGGTGAACGACCTCGCCCTCGGCACCGGCGCCATGGGGCTCGCCATCCTCGGCCTCAGCCACGTCTTCGCAGAAGGCATCCGCCTCAAGACCGACAGCGACCAGATCATCTGATGGCCCGGGACATTATCGTCACGCTGGATGTCATGCTCGCCCGCCGCAAGATGAAGGCGAAGGATTTGGCCGCCGCCATTGATATCACCGAGGCCAATCTCTCGCTGCTGAAATCCGGCAAGGTGAAAGGTGTCCGCTTCGACACGCTCGCCCGCCTGTGCGATGCGCTGGACTGCAAACCGGGGGACCTGCTGGATTTCGGCGAGGCCGCCACCGGAGCAGCCTCTGCCCAACCGGCGGAACGTGACGGCCTCGCCTGATCTGAAATCGGGCGCCGCTGTCATTCGTCGGCCGTCATTCTACCTATTGTGACAAGATGGGGTGTCAGGCGAGTCCGCGCTCGCTAAGGTCAGGCATCAGGGATCCGCAGAAAGGGGGCGCCGCATGGAACAGGTCATCGATCACGCTGCCTCCGGCCATGGCCCCAGCCCCACGCTGATCAAGGATCTGCTGGTCTTTCTCATTGCCACCGGCATCCTCGTGCCCGCCATGCGCTTCATCAAGATCCCGACGGTCATCGCCTTCATGGTCGCCGGTCTCGCGCTCGGCCCCTTCGCCCTCGGCCGCCTTGCGCAGGATACGCCGGTCCTCGAATTCTTCTCGATCTCCTCACCGGAAGCCGCGTTACCCTTCGCCGAACTCGGCGTTCTATTCCTGCTGTTCCTGCTCGGCGTCGAGTTCTCGTTCGCCAAGCTCTGGGCGTTGCGCAAGGTCGTGGTCGGCGCGGGCGGCGGGCAGGCGATCCTCAGCGCGGTCGCCATCGCCGGGGTCGGACTCGCCTTCGGGCTGGACCTGCCGGTCGCCATGATCCTCGGACTCGCCCTCGCCCTGTCGTCCACCGCCATCGTCATGCAGGTGCTGATCGAGAGCAAACGTGCCGCCCAGCCGGTCGGACGCGCGACGCTCGGGGTGCTGCTCTTCCAGGATATCATGGTCGCTCCCATCCTCATCTTTGTCGGCTTCGCGGCGATGAAGTCGGATGCGAACATGGCCGGCGTTCTGGTCGATGCGCTGATCCGTGGGCTGATCGCCATCGCCGTCATCTGGGCCATCGGCCACTATCTGCTTGGCCGCGTCTTCCGCCTCGCCGCAGCCAGCGGGGGGCGCGACTTCCTGATGGCGCTGACCCTGCTCACCGTCGTGGGCGCCGCCGCAATCACCTATAGCGCAGGTCTCTCGCTCGCCCTCGGCGCCTTCCTCGCCGGTCTCCTCGTCGGCGAGACCGAGTTCAAGCACCAGACCGAGGTGGACCTTGAGCCCTTCAAGGGCTTGCTGCTCGGCCTCTTCTTCATGACCGTCGGTATGAGCCTGGACCTGCCATTCATCGCCGATCAGATCGTCTGGATCCTCGCCGCGCTCGCTGCGCTCGTCACGGTCAAGGTGCTGATCGCGTATGTCGCCTGCCGACTGTTCGCGGGCAATCATCCGCTCTCGCTCGAAGCGGCCTTGCTGCTGGCGCCGGCCGGCGAGTTTGCCTTTGTGGTGCTCACCGCCGCACGTGCCGCAGATGCCGTGCCGGCCGATGCGGCGACCTTTGCATCCGCCGTCGCCGGTCTCTCGATGTTGCTGACGCCGCTGCTCGGCCAGCTCGGCCGCCGCCTTGCCGCCCGCAAGCCGGCCGAGGACGGCCTGCCGCCGATGATGGACCTCGGCCATCTGACCGATCATGTCATTCTCGCCGGCTATGGCCGGGTCGGCCAGTCGATCGCGCGCCTGCTCGTCGATGAAGAGGCTGCCATCGTCGCCATCGACCGCGAACCCGACAAGATACGCCTGGCGCGCAAGGCAGGCGTCCATGCCTATGTCGGTGACGCCGCCAGGGCTGAATTCCTCAACGCGACCGGCATCGCGCGCGCCGCCATGCTGATCATCACGGTGGATGATCCGGACCGTGCGGAATCAATGGTCCGCTGCGCGCTGGAACTGCGCCCCGACATCACCATTCTCGCCCGCGCGCATGACGGCGACCACATGGTCCGGCTGACCGCCGCCGGGGCGAACCATGTTGTGCCCGAAGCCATCGAGTCCGGCTTGCAACTCGTCCGCATCGCTCTGGAAATCTTTGGCTACGATCAGGAAACCGTCCGCACCCGGATCGGCCAGGCCAGGGACGAGGAATACCGGCGGGCTTGAGGCAAGGTCCTTACAGACCCGCCCCGATCTCCCCGAACACGCCGCGCAGCCAGACCAGCGCCGGGTCCCCGGAATTTTCCCGCCGCCAGTAGAGCACGCTCGCCAGCATCGGCGAAGGGATCGGCAGGTCGCGCACGGCGAGGCCAGAGGCTTCCGCCATCGGGCGCGGCGCCACCAGCGCCAGCTGCGTCCGGCGCACGGCTTCGATGGCCGGCTGGTGGTTCGGCAGGCGCAGCGCCGGCGTGATCCGCCCGCCCGCCGCGCGCGCCATTTCCTCCACGAGGCTGCGCCCCTCCCGGCGGCTGGAAACCGCGATGTGGCGCAGCGCGAAAAAGCGCTCGGCCGTCAGCTTCTTGTCCGCCATCGGATGATCTGGTGCCAGCATGCAGGCATACGGCGTCGAGAACAGGACTTCGCGTTCAAGGTTCGGGCCGCGCAGTTCCGGCACGTCGATGGCCAGGTCAAGGCGGCCGGAGGCCAGTTCTGTGGAGATCGCCGCACGGTCGATCTGGCTCCACGCGATGCGCAGGCCCGGTGCCACGGCCTCCAGCTTGCGCGCCAGCGGCGGCACCAGCATGTAGGCAGATGCATCGCGCGCCGAAATGTTGAACACCCGGGTCGAGCGGGCGGGGTCGAATTCGGACCGCGGCTCCAGTCCCGCGCGCAGCCGGTCCAGCGCCTCGCGCACCGCCGGCATCAAGGCCTCCGCCATCGCCGTCGGCTTCACGCCGCGCCCGTCGCGCACGAAGAGCGGGTCCTCGAAATGCAGCCGCAGCCGGGCCAGCGCGTTGCTGACGGCGGGCTGCGTGATGTGCAGGCTCTCGCTCGCCCGCGTCAGGCTGCGCTCGGTATGGATGGCTTCCAGAACGGGAAGGAGGTTCAGGTCGAGACTGCGCAGGTTCATCTATGGTAAATTCCATACATCACCGATGGTGATGAGCAAACTTCATAAGATAAAGTTGCCGAATAGTCGAGACTGGGGCAATAAAGGGTGGGGGAAGTGGAGATACCAGCATGGCCGCCG
>Ga0163144_10002699_pt1 | contig 40595 bp, 33 predicted proteins | sample OliLak19BULKMAT1_FD_123175 | JGI IMG/M metagenome (GOLD analysis project Ga0163144, IMG submission 123175) | Freshwater microbial mat bacterial communities from Lake Vanda, McMurdo Dry Valleys, Antarctica - Oligotrophic Lake LV.19.BULKMAT1 | ecosystem: Environmental > Aquatic > Freshwater >...
CCTCAAGCTAGTGCGTCTGCCAATTCCGCCACCTCCGCAGTGGGGAAACACGATTTACTTCTTTTGCTGTTGCGGCGTGGTCGGCGCGTTCGGCTTAGTGAGGTCGAGCTTCTGGTCGCCAACCTTCTCGCCCTTCTCATTAAAGAGTTCCACTTTCGGCTCGGCTCCCGGAACAGTTACCGACGTCGTAGTGCCGGGCTTCGTTTGTGCCGCAGCCGGATCCTTCGTCGTTTCCAGTACCGATTTCGAACCGCCACCGCTGCCCTTTCTCGTCGAAATAATCGAGAGAGAGAGCGAGGTCACCAGGAAGCAACCCGCGGCGATCGTGGTCGCCTTGCTCAACACAGTAGCTGCGCCACGCGGCCCAAAGACCGTCTGAGAGCCCATGCCCCCAAATGCTCCGGCCAGATCGGCCGCCTTGCCGCTCTGCAGCAAAACCACGATCATCAGGAACAAGCAAACAATGACGTGAATCACTGTCAAGACGTAAAAGAGTATCGGCATGGAACGAACTACCTCACAACAGTATAGGCCACCTACCGGTAGGCCGCAACACCCGTCACACGTTCTCCAATCACGAGCGTGTGAATGTGGTCGGTCCCCTCGTAGGTTTTTACCGTTTCCAAATTGCACAAGTGGCGCATGATCGGGTAGTCATCCATGATTCCGTTCCCGCCCAACAGGTCCCGGGCGCTCCGCGCACAGTCGAGCGCAATGGCCACGTTGTTCCGCTTCAGCATCGAAACATGGGCCGCTTCGAGCTTGCCTTGATCCTTTAACCGGCCCGCGTGGAGAGCCAGCAACTGCGCCTTCGTAATTTCGCTGATCATGTTGGCCAACTTCTCTTGCACCAGTTGATGCGATGCCAGCGGCCGGTCGTCAAACTGCTTCCGCAAAATCACGTACTGACGCGCTACCTCGTAACACTCCATCGCCGCCCCCAACACCCCCCAGCCGATACCGAAGCGAGCTTGCGTCAGGCAGGCGAGCGCCCCTTTCAGTCCTTTGGCACCCGGCAACATCGCTGACCCCGGAACCCGACATTCGGCCATAGACAGCGACGAAGTCACCGAAGCCCGCATCGAAAGCTTGCCATGCAAGTCGGAAGCGGAGAACCCGGGCGTCCCCTTCTCGACGAGAAAGCCCCGGATGCCCTCCTCCGTCCGCGCCCACACGAGTGCTATGTTTGCCAGCGAACCGTTCGTGATCCATGTCTTCTCACCATCAAGAATCCAATCGTCTCCGTCGCGCCGCGCCTTCGTCCTCATCCCGCTCGGGTTCGATCCGAAATCGGGCTCCGTTAACCCGAAGCACCCAATTGCCTGACCCGTTGCCAACTGCGGCAGCCAACGATCTTTTTGCTCCTCGCTGCCGAACGCATGGATCGGGTACATCACCAGCGCTCCCTGTACGCTGACGAAAGACCGGAGCCCCGAATCGGCCCGTTCCAACTCCTGCATCATCAAGCCGTACTCGACATTGCTGACTCCGGCGCAGCCATAGCCGTGCAAGTTGGCTCCGAAGAAACCCATTCGCCCTAGCTCCGGAATCAACCCCATCGGAAATTGAGCGTTGTTATAGGCGTCCTTGATCAACGGAACGACCCGCGCTTCGACGAACTCCCGCGTCGAACGACGCACAAGCAACTCGTCTTCGGAAAACGAAGAATCAATCAGGAAGTAATCCACACCAGCGAAGGCCATCTCTCTATATTGCCTGAGAGAATTCCGAGCTTCTCGACACTACCGTCGGGAAGCCATGCAAACAAGAGTAATCGCTATGTGGCTAGCGGCAGTGGCCGGCGCGGGTACCGCTGATCCCGCATACGCTGTCCTGGAAAAGGCTTACGCCGCTCTCCGCGCCCACCAGTTCGATCAGGCCGTCAGCCTCTTCGACCAGGCCACCAAGCTCGCTCCAGAACGAGGCGCCATTCGTAAGGATCTCGCTTACACCTTGCTCAAAATCGGGGAGACCGCCGCGGCACGCGACGAGTTCCGCCAAGCGATGGAACTCGACCCGGGCGACTATCACGTCGCCCTCGAATACGCGTTCCTGGCCCACGAAACCCGCCTGGGCATCGAAGCCCGCCGGGTCTTTGACCGTGTGCGGAAGTCCGGTGACCCCGCCAGCCGCCAGACCGCTGAACAAGCGTTTCAGAACATCGACCAACCGCTCCGCGATGGCATCGCCCGCTGGCAACAGGCCGTTGCCGCCCTGCCCGAAAACTACTCCGGGCACGAAGAACTCGCCAAGCTCGCCGAACAGCGCGACGAACTCGCGCTCGCCGCCGCACACTTCGAGAAAGCGTGGCAACTCAAACCCACGCTGCGCATCTTCCTGCTCGACCTCGGTCGCGTCTGGAAGACCCTGGGCCGGGCCGAAGACGCAACCTCGGCGCTCTTGGCCGCCAGTCGCGGCACCGAACCCCGCGTGGCGGAAGCCGCCCGCGAACTGCTGCCCCAGCGCTATCCCTACGTGTACGAGTTCCGCAAGGCGCTCTCTCTCGATCAAGCAAACGTCGAATTACGCAGGGAACTTGCCTATCTCCTGCTCGAAATGGGCAACAAGCCCGAGGCCGAAGACGAGTTCCGCCGCATCGTCAGCGCCGCGCCGGACGACCTGCTCTCTGTCGCCCAACTCGGCTTTCTTCGCCTCAATCGCAGCGACATCGCCGGTGCCATGCCGTTGCTGGATCAAGTGCTGAAAAACGACGACACCGAGTTGGCTGACCGGGTTCGTTTTGCGCTCAAACTGCCCCGGACCTTGCGCAAGCGCCCGGAGGCTCCGCAGGCCGAACGGCGGATCGAAGCCAAGGTGCTCGCCGAAAAATCCCTGGAAAAGGGGTACATGAAGGACGCCTTGAAGTACCTCGCGATCGCCCACGAAACGGATCCGCTCGACTTCGACGTCATGCTGAAACTCGGTTGGGCTCACAACATCAGCAAGCAGGACGCAGTCGCCGCCCGCTGGTTCGATCTCGCCCGTCGCAGCCCCGATCCGAAGGTGGCTCAGGAAGCCAACAAGGCCTATCAAAATCTCCATGCCGCCACCGCCCGTTTGCAGACCACCTTCTGGCTGTTCCCGATGTATAGCTCCCGCTGGCAAGACGTCTTCGCGTATGCGCAACTGAAAACAGTCGTCAAAATAAAGGGTCCTCTCCGCCCCTATTTCTCGGCCCGCTTCGTCGGCGATGCCCGCAGCGGAACCATGGACCGGAGCCAACTGGCGGCTTCGAGCCCGCTCTATCTGTCGGAAAGCGCCGTCATCCTCGGCCTCGGCGTCGCCACCCCCGTCCACCGAGGCCTCTTTGCCTGGGCCGAAGCAGGCACCGCGCTCAGCTACCTCCGGCGCGACGATGTGCCCCGCGCCATGTCCGACTACCGGGCCGGCCTCAGCCTAACCCGTTTCTATGGCCCCACCATTCTCAACACCAAGCCCGGTTGGTTCGCCGAGACGGCCAACGACGCCGTCTATGTGAGCCGCTTTGATCACAACACCATCCTCCAAACCCAAAACAAATTCGGGCGCAACTTCGGCGGAAGTGAGGGTGAAAACACCCTCCGCGCTCAGTTGTTCTGGGCCATGAATCTGAACGCCGACGTCAAGAGGCAATACTGGGCCAATACCGCCGAGACCGGCCCCGGCGTGCGTTTCCGCTGGTCCGCGATGCCGCCGTCCATGGTTTTCACCGTACAGGCGCTGCGTGGTGCTCATCTCGTCAACACCGGCAATCCACGCCGGCCCAACTACTTCGATATTCGGGCGGGATTCTGGTATGCGCTTACTCGTTAGTCTTCTGCTCTCAGGCCTCGCTTTGGGAGCCGGGCGCCCCGCGTTTCAATACGCCTTTCACGTCGTCGGGGACGAACCCACCTCCTGGCCCGCCATTCTCGGCTCTATCGGAATGACTCCGGCGGCCGATGGGTCCTCCAGCCTCATCGTGCTCCCCGGCGGAACCGCCGCCGCCCCGGCCTCCTGGCTTCCGCGCATCGAAGCCGGCGCCCTGGTCATCATCGAAGGCGAAAGCCCTCTCGCCGAGGCCCTGGGCATCCGGCCAACAACCAAACGCGTGCCCACGCGAAGTATCATCGACCACGTCAACCCCACGTTGCCCATCGTCTGGGAAAAATCAATCGACCTGCCACAATTTGAAGTGCCGCCCGAAGCCAAGGTCTATGCCCGCGAACGCTGGTCAAAGGCTCCCCTCATGGCCGGCGTTCGCCGCGGCGCCGGGGCGGTGCTCTGGCTCGCCGTCACGCCCGGTAAAGAGGGGCATGAACGCTTCCCCTACGCCCTGCAAGCCCTCTCCGACCTAGGTCTGCAGCCACCGTATCGCAGCGGCCGGCTCTGGGCGTTTTTCGATTCCTCCTACCGGCTGCGCGTCGACCCCGATTATTTCGCCGAGCGCTGGCGTCGCGCTGGCATTGGAGCCCTCCACGTCGCCGCCTGGCACTATCACGACCGCGACGCGAGTCGCGATGAGTACCTCCGCAAACTCATCGAGGCCTGCCACAAACGCGCCATCCTGGTCTACGCCTGGGTCGAACTTCCGCACGTCAGCGAACAGTTCTGGCACCAGCATCCCGAATGGCGAGAAAAAACGGCACTTTTGCAGGATGCCCAACTGGATTGGCGCAAACTGATGAACCTCCAGAACCCTGATTGCGTCAAGGCCATCGCCGGCGGTCTATCGGACCTCGTCCGCCGCTTTGACTGGGACGGCGTGAATCTCGCTGAACTCTATTTCGAATCGCTCGAAGGCATCGACAACCCCGCCCGCTTCACACCCTTCAACGACAACGTCCGCGCCGCTTTCAAAATCCGCCACGGGGTCGACCCGCTGGCCATCGTTAAAGAAAAGAACCACGAACTCCGCGGCGCCTGGCTCGACTACCGCGCCCATCTCGCCCAACAGATGCAGGAAGAATGGCTCGGCCGCATCGAAGCCGAACGCAAGCAAAAGCCTCATCTCGATATCGTGCTCACGCACGTCGATGACCGGTTCGATACCCGCATGCGCGAACTCATCGGCGCCGATGCCGGTCGCCTCTTGCCCCTCCTCGAAGAACACGATTTCACGTTCCTCATTGAGGATCCCGCCACCATTTGGCATCTCGGACCCCATCGCTACCCTCAGATCGCCGACAAGTATCGCCTGCTTACCACCCATCGCGAAAAACTAGCTATCGACATCAACATTGTCGAGCGTTACCAGGACGTCTATCCGACCAAACAACAGACCGGCACCGAGCTCTTTCAACTGGTTCACCTCTCCTCGAAAGCCTTCAGCCGGGTGGCGCTCTACTTCGAAAATTCGATTCTCGCGCAGGATCTGCCTCTGCTCGCCTCCTCCTCGGCCGATGTGCAGCGCGTCGAACGGGTCGCCAATCGCCTCGTCCTCGAAACCCCGCGCGGCGTTGGGATCCCCTGGCATGGCCCGGCCATGGTGAACGGCCGCGTCTGGCCCATCGCCGATGAGACTACTCTGTGGCTGCCTCCTGGACCTGTCGCGGTCGAAGCCTCGTCCACGGAACCACCGCTCCGCGTGCTCGATTTCAATGGCGATCTGAAGTCCGCGGCCGTTCAAGGCGGTTCTGTCGATTTGGCGTATCAGAGCGCCGGCCGGGCCATTGCGATTCTCGATCGTCGCCCGGTCAGCGTCGAAATTGACGGCGCACCCGCCAAACCGGCGCTTCTCGAAGCCGCTCCGGGCCGCTTCGCCATGTTACTCCCCCGCGGCCAACATCTGGTCACTTTTTGCGCCCGCTAGCGGGCCACCGGTTCCAGTTGCAGCAGGGACGCCGCAGGCGCTGGAGAAGCACCCAGCTCCTCCGCCCGGTCAACCCCTTTCACCGTGATCGTGAAGCGCCCGCTATCATTGCGCACGATAAAGCCCTGCTCCTTGAGATACCAAATGGTGAACTCGAGGTGCTCGCGCGGGATCCCCAACATCTCCTCCATCTCCTGAATCGGCACGCCGGGCTGGTCCGCCTCCCGCATTCGCTTCAGGTACAGCATCGATAAGATGCCCTGCCGCTTCTCCTTCTCCGCCCCCACCCCTCCCGAAGCCGTCTGCGAGTTGAAAATCCGCCACTGCTTTTTCTCCAATCGCGTCCGCTCCACATCGTACGCCGCCCGTTGTACCGGATCCGCCAGCACCCGATACGCCCGAACCAACGCCTTAAAAAGCTCCTCACCGCCGGTTTCCTGGTTGTCCGGGTGGTAACGAGCCGCCAGAATCCGATACACCCGATGGACCGTCTCCGGCTCCGCCTTCGGATGAATCTGCATGAATTCGTAGAGGTCTAACTCCTGCTCCGGCGCATTCGCCCCCGCACTAGCATGGAACGAGATACCGGCCTTGAAAAACTTCCCCGCTGGACTTGCCCACATCACCACGCCCTGCGGTCGGCCCGGTCCGGACGCCACAGACGCTGGTGCCCCTTCCACCAGCACCGTCTGCCCCACTCGTAACTCTACTGGCGCCAGAATCCCCAACCCGTTCTGAGAGAAGTTCTCCACCCGCGCCGGAACCCTCTGCCACTTGCCAGTGGTTAGCTCCAGCCATAACTGAATCTCCATACTCGCAGGGGCCGGCAGCCGGGAGCGACGACGGCGTTCTTCGACCGATTCTTCGTCCATTTCCCTTCTCTTCGGCAAGCCTTCGCCATACTTGAGGGAATAAGGACAACCTCCGAGAGACCTACGGTTGAATGATCCGTTGCACCCGCACCTTATCCCCCGGGCATGACGATACCCGGTGCGCCACCGGTCGCTGGGCCGTGTCAAAAAACGTCTGCGTGATCCGCAGTACGGCGCCCCCCTGCACGACCACCGCCTCGATTGTCTCTTTCGCGAACAACCCTTCCACGCCCAACCATCCCAGCAGCGGTGTCGATCCGATCTTCCGCAACTCCCGTTCGTTCGCCACGGGAAGCCAAATCTGCTCCTCGATCACCCGAATCGTCCCGGAACTCCAAACCCGCGCCACCAGGCCGCAAGTCTGGCCCGCCATCGGCTCCGGAATCACCGCCCCCGCCGCAAACATCTGCGTCGCCACCAACCGCCCCGTGAGTTTGCCCTTGAATAGCTCATGCGGGTCCTGCAGCCTTTGCCCACCGCTCGTGCTCGGCGCGACGAACGTCCCGGAACCCACCCGGCGGATCACGTAGCCCTCCTGCTGCAACATCGACACCGCATGACGCGCCGTCATCAGGCTGACCTCAAACTTGGTTGCCAAGTCGCGCTCGGACGCTAATTTGTCCCCAGGTTGGAGCTTGCCGGAGCGAATCTGCTCCAGAATTGTTTGGTGTATTCGAACATAAGCGGCCGCCATGAGGAAAGTGCTATAGAGTATAGCTAATTACGCCTCATGTCCACCCTGCCTCTTCTATTGCACTCCGTCAGCTACTCCGGTTCCTGGGGACAAGCGGCGTTTTCCACCGAACAGTTCGTCGCCAAAGCCGCCTCCCTCGGCTTCCAGGGCACCATGCTGATGGCTAAACGGCCCCACCTCAGCCTGCTCGATTACGACGCCGCCCGCCGTCGCGAACTGCGTCAGCAACTCGCCACCGCTGGCCTTACCCACAACGTGCTCGCCGGCTACACCAACTTCACCGCCGACCTCGAACATTCCGAAATCCCCCAGCGCGAAATGCAGATTCACTACGTCGAATCGCTCGCGCAACTCGGTGCCGAAATCGGTGCGCCGCTCGTAAGAATCTTTACCGGCTACGAACACCCCGCCCTGCCCTTCACCGCCCAGTGGCGTCTGATTGTCGAAGCCCTTCGCGAATGCGCCCGTCGAGCCGCCCCCCTCGGCGTCACGCTCGTCCTTCAGAATCATCACGACGTCGCCGTCGGCTTTGAAAGCTTCCGCGATCTTCTTCTCGAAGTGAACGAGCCCAATCTCCGCGCCGGCTTTGACGCCTGGGCCCCGGCCCTGCACGGGGACGACCTCGCCCCCGCGGCGGCCAGCCTGGCCCCCCTTATGGCGCACACCACCGTCGCCGATTACCTCCGCAAGCCGCGCTATCGCTACGAACCCCAACTCGTTAACTACGTCGCCACCACCCCGTATGTCCAGGCGGTCCCGTTCGGCGAAGGGTTTATCGACTATCGGGCCTTCTTCGCCGCCGCCATCGGCGGTGGCTTTAACGGCACCGTAGCCTACGAAATGTGTTCCCCGCTCGCCGGTGGCGGCAGCGAAGAAAATCTCGATCGCTATGCCCGCTCGTTCGTCGAGTGGATGCGCCAGATATGAGTGCGCAAGGCGGTTCTGAACTGCCGATGGCCATGCTGCTCGTCTTCGGCACCGCCAAGATCATGGGCGAAATCTTCGAACGCCTCCGCATGCCGAACATCGTCGGTGAAATCATCGCCGGAGTCGTCCTCGGGGCCAGTGTTCTGAACTGGGTCGACCCCCCGCAAACGGCCGCACTGGCCGACCTGGGCGTCATCTTTCTCCTCTTCCGGGTCGGGCTCGAAGTCAAAGCCTCCGATCTCGTCAAGGTCGGCCGCGTCGCCTCTTTGGTCGCACTTTTGGGCGTTGTCCTGCCGTTAGCCATGGGCTACGGCATCTACATCTATAGCGGCTCCAACCAGATCGAAGCGCTTTTCGTCGGCACCGCCATGGTGGCGACATCGGTTGGCATCACCGCTCAAGTGCTCGCCTCGAAGGGCCTGCTTAACGTCCGCGCCAGTCGTATCATTCTCGCCGCCGCCGTCATCGACGACATCCTCGGCCTCATCGTCCTAGCCATCGTCTCCAGCCTCGCCAAGGGCGAAATCAACATCCTCCAATTGGCGACCACCGCCGGCATCTCCATCGGCTTTACCATCTTCGTCCTCAGCGTCGGCACGAAGACGATGGAACGCCTCTTGCCCCGCGTCCAGAAGCGGCTCCGCGGTGGCGAATCGCAGTTCTCCCTAGCGATGATTCTGCTCTTCGCTCTCGCCGTCTTCGCCACCTACGCCGGCGTCGCCGCCATCATCGGCGCTTTCCTGGCCGGCGTCGCGCTCTCGGATTCCGTCTCCCGCCGCGTGCACGATCTCGCCCAGGGAGTCACGGAACTCCTGGTGCCCTTTTTCCTCGCTGGCATCGGGATGGCGCTGGATGTCCGCGTGCTCCAGCATCCGCAAACGCTCTTGCTCGCCGCCGTCATCACCGCCGCCGCCGTCGTTTCGAAACTCCTCGGCTGCGGTCTCGGAGCTCTCTCCCTGGGCTGGCCAGACGCCCGTCGCATCGGTGCCGGCATGGTCCCGCGAGGCGAGGTCGGCATGGTCGTGGCGCAAATCGGCGCTGGCATCGGCACCGTCTCCCAAACCACCTACAGCGTTGTCGTCATCATGGCCGTCATGACGACTATCATTGCGCCCCTGCTGATCAACGTCACCTTCCGATCACTTGGACAGATGCCTGTGGACCCCGACGACATCCCGATTAGAATTGAATAACGCATGCTGATTGAACTGGCGACGCTGACACTTCTAGGGATTACGGACTTGGCCGGACCCACCCACCACGTTCAGGGCATCGACGTCGAAGGCGAGATCGTCTGGGTCTCCGCCGTTGAAAAAGCCACCCACAAAGGCTTCCTCTCTCGCTTTAACGCTAAGACCGGACAGCGGCTAGCCATGGTCGAAGTCCAGGACGGCGACCGCTACCATCCCGGCGGCCTCCAACTCGACGGGGAATCTGTTTGGCTGCCCGTCGCCGAATACCGTCGCGAGTCCAGCGCCTGGATCCAGAAGCGGAACAAGCAGACCCTGGCGCTGGAAGCGCAGTTTCCTGTGGCCGACCACATCGGCTGCGTCGCCGTCCAAAACGGCGTCATCTGGGGCGGCAACTGGGACTCCCGCCACTTCTATCGCTGGCGTGCCGACGGCACTCTCATCGACAAACGCCCCAATCCTACTGGAACCGGCTTTCAGGATTTGAAGTTTCACGACGGGTCGCTGGTCGGCAATGGCGTGAAGAACCCGACCGCCGGCACCATCGAATGGCTCCACCCCGAATCGTTCGTCGTCCAGCGCTCCATCTCGACCGGAAGAACCGATCGCCACGTTCGCTACTCGAACGAGGGCATGGCCGTCGACAAGAGTGTTTTGTACCTCCTCCCCGAGGACGACCCCAGCCGTCTGTTCCGCTTCCGCCTCCCCTGATATGCTGACCAAACCATGTTGAATCGCCGTCAGTTCCTCGCCGCCGCCATGGCCGCGCCCAGCGCCCTCCGTGGGGCGACCGCCTCCCGCCCCAACGTCATCCTCATCATGAGCGACGATCAAGGCTACGGAGACCTCTCGATCCATGGCAATCCGAACCTAACCACGCCCAGTCTCGATGCCATCGCCAAGGCTGGTGCCCAGTTTACTCAGTTTCAGGTCTGCCCCGTCTGTTCGCCCACCCGCTCCAGCCTCCTCACCGGTCGCTACAACTACCGCACCGGGGTCGTCGATACCTTCCTCGGCCGCTCCCTGATGGACCCCAAGGAAATCACGATCGCCGAAGTCCTGCGCGGGGCCGGCTACCGCACCGGTATCTTCGGCAAATGGCATCTCGGTGACAACTATCCGATGCGCGCCATCGATCAAGGCTTCGATGATTCGCTCGTCGCGAACGGCGGCGGCCTCGCCCAGCCAGGCGACCCGCCTCCTGGCAATAGCTACACCGACCCCGTATTGCGTCGCAACGGGAAGTACGAAAAGACGAAGGGCTACTGCACCGATATCTTCTTTCGCGAGGCCGCTCGCTTCGTCGAAGCCAACCAAACGAAGCCATTTTTCCTCTACATCCCCACCAACGCGCCCCACTCCCCACTCCAAATTGACGAAAGCTATGTGAAGTCGTTTCGCGCGCAGGGCCTCGACGACACCACCGCCAAGGTCTACGGCATGGTCAAGAACCTGGACGAAAACGTCGCCCAGCTCCAAAGCCTGCTCACCCGTCTCAACCTCCGCGAAAACACGCTCTTCATCTTTCTGACCGACAACGGCCCCCAACAGAAGCGCTACAACGCCGGCATGCGTGGCCTCAAAGGAACCGTCTACCAGGGCGGCATCCGCGTCCCCTGCTTTGTCCAATGGCCCGCAAAAGTGAAGCCGGGCCTCATGATCGACCGCATCGCCGCCCACATCGACCTCTTCCCCACCATCCTCGCCGCGTGTGGAGTCAAAGCTCCCAAGGTCGCCCTCGACGGCCGCAGTCTTCTGCCGCTCCTCAGCGGAGCCTCCCCGGCGTGGCCCGACCGGACACTGCATACCCAGTGGCACCGCGGAGACGAACCCCAACTCTTCCGTGACCACGCCGCCCGCACCCAACGCTGGAAATTGGTCAAGGGCAAGGAACTCTTCGACCTCGACGTCGACGCCGCCGAAGCCAACGATGTCGCCGCCCAACAGCCCGAAGTCGTCGCCCGCCTCCGTCGCGAAACTGAAGAATGGTTCCGCAGCGTCTCCGCCTCCCGCGGCGGCTATGCCCCGCCTCGCATCGCCATCGGTGCCCCGCAAGAAAACCCCGTCCTCCTCACCCGGCAGGATTGGCGCGGCCCCCGCGCCAGTTGGGATGCCGAAGGCCTCGGCTACTGGGAAGTCGATGTCCGGCGCTCGGGCACCTACGACATTGAGCTGAAATTCGCCGCGACAACCGCCGCCGGTCAAGCCGTCTGCAAGCTCGGCGCCACCGAAAAAACGGTCTCCTTCCCCGCCGGTGCCACCAGCGCCATGCTGGCTGGCGTCAAGCTTCGCCCCGGCCCGGGCCGCCTGGAACCTGTCCTGCGCATCGACGGGAAGGATCGGGGAGTTCAGTACGTCGAGATAAAGAAGTTAACCTAGAAGTTCTAACCAAATGCTCTCTCTGAACCTCGAAGGCAAAGTAGTCATCGTAACCGGGGCCAGCGGCGCACTCGGCGTGGCGGTCACCAAAGCGTTTCTCGAAGCCGGCGCCCGCGTCGTCGGAGTCGACCGGCTCCCTCGCTCGAAAAGCCCGGACCATCCCGGCCTAACCCACGTCGCCGTGGCGCTCGAAGATTTCGCCGCCGTCGATCAGTTGGTGAAAGACGTCATGCTCACTCGCGGTCGCATCGACGCGGTCGTCCATCTGGTCGGAGGCTTCGCCGGCGGGTTGCGCCTCGAAGATACCGGCGACGACGTCTGGGACAAAATGTTCGCCGTCAACCTCCGCCCCGCCATCCATTTGGCCCGCGCCGTCATCCCCGTCATGCGTACCGCCAAGCGAGGTGCCTTCCTCGCTATCGGCAGCCCTGCCGCCCTCGACCCCACCCCTAACGTCGGGGCCTACGCCGCCGCTAAGGCCGGCCTCATCTCCCTCGTCAAAACCATCGCAGTCGAAAATCGAGACCGCCAAATCCGCGCCAATATCATCGCCCCCGGCACCCTCGACAGCCACGCCAACCGCACCGCCGACCCTGAACACGATTTCACTCGCTGGGTCCAACTTCCCAACCTCGCCAGCCTCCTCGTCTGGCTGGTCAGCGACGCCGGCTCGGAAGTCACTGGGGCCGTGCTTCCCCTACCCGGAAGAGAATAAACTCGTGTTCTATGCGCTTCCTGTTGTTGCTGGCTGCCCTGCCGCTGCTCTCCGCCGAGTTACGCGTCATGACGTTCAACGTCCGCTACCCGAACCCCTCGGACGGACCCGATATCTGGGACAATCGGCGCGAACTCCTCGTCGAAACCATCCGCGAATCCGCCCTCGATGTCCTGGGCACCCAGGAGCTCTTCTACCTGCAGGGCCAGTACATCGCCGAAAAACTCCCTGAGTATGCCTGGTTCGGACTCAGCCGCCGCGGCAACAAAGAGGACGAACACATGGGCGTCTTCTACAAAAAATCGCGTCTCCGCGTTGAAGACTCGGGCAACTTCTGGCTCTCGGAAACGCCTCAGGTCCCCGGTTCCATCTCCTGGAATATGTCGCTGCCGCGCATGGTCACCTGGGCCGTCTTCGCCGACCTGCAAACCCAGCGCCGATTCACGTACTACAACACCCACTTCGCCCACCGCGGCCAGCAGGATGAACCCGCCCGCATCGAATCCGCCAAGCTCATCGCCGCCCGCATCGGCCTTGCCTCGCCCTTCATCCTCACCGGCGATTTCAACGCCCCACCCACGAGCGAAGCCTATCGAATTCTCACCGCTACCCTCACCGACGCAAAGTCCGCTGCCGCCGCCACCAGCGGCCCCGAAGGCACTTTCCACGGCTTCAAAGGCACCGTCGGCCCTGCCCGCATCGACTGGATCCTGTTCCGCGCCCCCCAATGGAAAGTGAAGCGAGTAGACGCCCTCACGAAGAACCGCGCCGGCCGCTATCCCAGCGATCACCTCCCCGTCCTCGCCGTCTTCGATACCGGCACCGAACCGGAGTTCGACCTGCTCGTCAAAGGCGGAACCGTCATTGATCCCAAAAACCGGATCAACGCCATCCGCGACGTCGCCATCACCGGCAAAACGATCGCCGCAGTTGCCGAGAACATCCCCCGCGAAAAAGCTAAACGCGTCGTTGACGCCAGCGACCTCTACGTCGTGCCGGGCTTGATTGACATGCACACCCATGTCTATACCGGCTCCAACGGCCTCGTGCTCGCCGGCGGCGATAGCTCCGTGCCCGCCGATATGCACAACTTCCGCGCGGGCGTCACCACCGTCCTCGACGCCGGCAGCTCCGGTTGGAAAAACTTTCCCGACTTTCGCGATCGCCTCATCCGCTCGGCCGGCACCCGCATCCTGGCGTTCCTGAATATCGCCGGCGGCGGCATGGGCCCGGCCAACGAATAGAACGAGCAAGACTACGACCCCGTCGCCACCGCCCAAATGGTCGCCGCCAATCGAGATCTCATCGTCGGCATCAAAACCGCTCGCCCTACTATTCCAGATTTTTCCGCCCCGGATTGGACCGCCGTCGACTGCGGCGTCAAAGCCGCGGAGCTCGCCAAAGTCCCCCTGATGGTCGATTTCGGCATCATCCACATCGAGCGCCCCCATCGCGATCTCTTCCTCGACAAGCTTCGCCCAGGCGATATTTACACCCAGATGTACCGCCCCTTCGACCCCATGCTCGATGCCGATGGAAAGCTGCGCCCCTACTACCGTAATGCGCGGGACCGCGGCATTCTCCTTGACGTCGGCCATGGCTCCGGTTCTCTACTCTTCAAATGGGCCGTGCCAGCCATGCGCCAGGGCTTTGCTCCAGACACAATTTCCACCGACCTCCATATCAGCAGCGCCAACGGCGGCATGAAAACTATGCTGGGTACGATGTCGAAATTCCTGAACCTCAACATGCCGCTCGCGGACGTCATCCGCGCCTCTACCTGGGCCCCCACCCAAGCCATCCACCGTCCCGCCCTCGGCCACCTGACCGTTGGCAGCGAGGCCGACGTCGCCGTCCTCCGCCTCGAAAAGGGCCAGTTTGGCTTCCTCGACGTCGGCGGCTCCGAAATCGTCGGCACCCAGCAACTAGCTTGCGAACTCACCCTCCGCACTGGAAAAGTCGCTTGGGATCAAAACGGCATCGCCGCCGATCCCTGGGAAAAGCAAGTCGCCGAGACGTTCGAATACAAGCCGGGGCTCTGGCTCACCATGATGGGCCGCAGCGCCGTCCCCCGTCCCGCGGTGCTCTGGATCCATGGCGGCGGATGGACCGGCGGCTGGCCGGAGATGTTCCTCCCGGCGGTGGAATACACCGCGTCCCAAGGCTCCGTCGGCTTTACTCTTCAATATCGCCTCGGCTCCGACGGGCCCGCCGTCGAAGACGTCGAAGCCGCTCTCGTCTGGATTCGCCGTAATGCCAAAGAACTTGGCGTCGACCCGCAACGCATCATCGCCGCCGGCGATAGTGCCGGTGGCCACCTGGCCCTCGCCCTCGGCACGGTCACCCGGGAACGAGCCAACGCCATCCTACCAGGAGGCCGAGCGATTCCGCGCCGCCCACCCCAAAACGAAGCTGACCCTCTATCCCGATTCCCAGCACGCGTTCGTTGTACCTGGCTACACCGCGACCCCGCAAGAAGTCGATCGCGCTTTGAGCGATGCCTTCAACTGGTTGCGCGAAACCGGCCTGCTACCACTGCAACGATAGATTGAAGCGGAACGCCCGCCCGTCGTTCAATGTGTTCGTAATGAATCCAAATTCCGGCGTTCCGAGAATGCTCCCGGGCTCGGCAAACTGCGGTGTGTTCAAAAGGTTGATTGACTCCGCCCGCAACAGAAGCTGCAACTCGCGCGGCAGCTTCCAAGTCTTCGCCAGCGCCGCGTTCACATTCCGAATCGCCCCTTTGCGGAAAACGTTCGCGCCCAGGTTGCCCGCCTCCGCTCCCGGCACAATCGTCGTAAAAGCGGACCGCGGCAGTCGAGCCACCGAGGTATCGGGGTTGCCGTAGCTCCGGCCCAAAATCGAGGGGTCAAGCAAATTCGGACGGTCGCCACCGTTGCCGTCCACGTTGCCAAAGCCCGGACCATCAAGCGTCGTCAGGTTGAACGGCGTGCCTTGCTTGAGTAGTGCCACCGTGCTGATCGTCCAGCCCTTCGGCAGGTCGTAGCTCACGCGCGCCAGAAACGCGTGAGGCTGGTCAAACTGGCTGCGGGACTTCCGATCGCGATGCGTCTCAAACTCGCTCTGGCTCCGCGACAGCCGCGAGTCGGCGTCGTAGGCCGTGTTCGTGTAGTCAGCCCCCAGGTCCATCGCTTTGCTGAACCAGTACGCGGTATCAACCGTGAACCGCTTCACTCTCGGTGCCACCAGCGTCACCCGGCCCGCGTCAAAATAGCCCCTCGATCCGTTCAACACCCAACGCACATCGGCCAGCGCGGCATTCGCCCGGCGCTCATTGATCGTGGCCGTCGTCAGCGCAATTCCCGGCGTCGGATGGGCCCGGTTGAGGTACCACATGATCGGCAATTTATGCGACCTGCTGCCAACGTAGCCGGCCTGCATCCGCCAACCCGCGCCCAGCGCTCGCTCCCAACTGAAGTTGTATTGGTAGTGGTAAGGAGTCGCCAACTCCGGATCAAGCAGATACAGGTTCCCCTTCGGCGTCCCATTGATCCCGCTCCCCAGCGGGTTCAACAAGTCCGGTGCCAGAATCACCAGCTTCACGCTGCGGGGTGGCGAAAAACGAACCTGCGAATACGATACCGGCAATATCTCGCCGAAGTGCACCGCCGCCGCCCCCCGCAAAACGCCTGCCTTCCCGGGTAACTGGTAAGCAAATCCCACCCGCGGCGCGAAGTTATTTAGATCAGCGCCATACGGGATCTCGTTCAAGCCATGCACCTCGTTCGGTCGACCCACGAGCTCCCACCGAAGGCCCAACTGAACCACCAGCTTGGTCGATACCTTCCACGAATCCTGCGCGTAAACCACGCCCAGAGTCTGCCGAAACCCCCGGTGGACATTGCCCACCGATGCCAAGTACTGCGAGGGAGTACCGAGCCGCAAATTCTCAATCCCCGTCCGCCCAAAATCGTTCGAAAACGTAACTACCCCTCGATGGGCGTCACTTTCAATGCCGTTAAACTGCCGACGGGTCAGCCCCGCTCCAACGCTGATCGTGTGCCGGCCAAAGCTCGCCGCATATTGCGCCTCTTGCCGGAAAATGTTCTGCGCCCGGTCGATCGGGATCGCCGCCAGGGGCCCCAGCGTCCCCAGTCCCGCCGTTGAAACCATCGCCCCTACCGCGTTGGGCTCCGGCACCAGCAGCGAGCCTACCCGGTCAAAGCCGGTGGAGAGTTGTATCTTGCCGCCATGGCTCCACGTCAGGCGAGCCCGATGCGAACGCGTGGTCGTATCCGGATTCTGCCCCGCGATCAGTTGAAACGCGTCTACCGTTTGGCCCGTGAACTGAAACGTTGCGAAGATCCGATTCTTCGCCCCCAGATCTTGCTCTAAACGAACGCCCCCGTCGTTGCTATCCACCCGCTGCGGCGCGTTCGTATTCAGTTGGCGCGTCCCGTTGTTACGGTTCGGCAACTCCGGCCCAAATGCGTTGAGGTAGCGCTGCACCAACAACCGCCGCGCGGGGTCAATCACTAGCGCCGTCCGCTCGTCAGCATAGGGCACCAACACGTTACCGTTCACTTGTCCCCGCAGCTTCTCCTGTGTCCCCTGCAACGAAACGAAGCCGTTCCGCCAAGGGCGCCAGCCCGTTTGAAATCCGTAGCGATTCTCCCGCGCCGGCTTCACGTCGCCGACTTGAAAAAACGCCCGCGCCGAAACGACGCTGTTCTGGTGATTGGCAAAAGCATTGCCGTGCCATCCCGCCCGCCCCTGCCCGGCCAACGTCAACGGCCCCGCCGAACCCAGGCCGAACTCCGATCCAAAGTAACCCCGCTCCGCTCGAAACTCCTGCACCAGCGTCGCCGTCGCTCCCAGGCGAACGTTCATCTCCTTCAGCGCGTTGTTGTCAACCAGATTGAACTGGATGTTTTCGTTGCGTCGGCTCTCGCCTTTGGACGCGTCCTCTTTGCCCAGCAGGTTTAACTCCACCCGCTTCTGCGCCTCATTGGCGTCGGGCTTCTGGGCCCACATCGTCGCGGTCGCCGCGAGCAACAAAATGAAGAGATTTTGGCTCAAAAGTCAATCGCTTCCAAAACTTCGGACGGCTTCTTATCAAAGGCTTTCGAAATCGAAAGCAAGCTCTCCATACTTGGCAGATGCGTGCCCCGCTCAATCGCACTGATCTGCGACACGCTCAATTTCGTCGTCGCCGCCAAGTCCTTTAACGACCAATCCCGTTCCACCCTCAACATCTTGATCCGGTGGCCCAGCCGCTCGCGCAGTCGGTCCTGCGGCGTCTTCCCCAACCCAAATGTGTCGATCGCATTCTTCAGCGTCTGCCGTAATTGGGCGAGCGAGAACGGCTTCGACAAATAGTCAAAGACGTTCATCTTAAACGTTAATCGCATGTCCTCCAGCGACGGATAGCCCGTTACCACAATCACACAAAGCCCCGGCCAGCGACTCTGCAGATGTTCCAGCACCCGATCGCCTTTGAAATCGCCCATCTTCATATCGAGAAGCACGATGTCCGGTAAATGCTGTTCATTGGAGGCGAACAGATCGTCCGGGTGCGCAAACAAACGCACCAGATAACTCCCCTCATCCGTCAGGAAGTCCTCCATGTAATTCCGGAAATCCAAGTCATCGTCCAGGATTGCAATCTCAATCTTGAGGTCAGTATTCGGTGCCTCAGCGGGCATAGATGTTGCCTTCCTCCCTTGGATTGGCGGGAATAATCACAGGTGCCTCCGGCAATCGAATCTCCAGCCGGGCACCCCCTCCGGCCTTGTTGCAAGCGGTAATCGTCCCGCCATGCTGCTGCACAATTCCCTCCGACACGGTCAACCCCAACCCGGTGCCTTTCGAATCGAGCTTCGTCGAGATAAACGCTTCAAAAATATCCGGGAGCACATCCGCCGCAATCCCCGGTCCATTGTCTTCAAAAGCCAGCACCCACCAACGTTCCGCATTCTTCATCTCTAGTGTCGCCAAAACCACGATTTCTCCCGCGCCGTCCGGCACCGCCTGCAAGGCGTTGCGCACCAGGTTTACAAACACCTGCGTCAGTCGGTCCGCGTTGCCATAAATCCGGCACTCTGGCGGAACCCGATCTCGGAAGGCCGTACGACTCGCCTTTTCATCCAGCGAAACCAATTGCCACGCCTCCTCCACCAGTTCCCTCACCGAAACCTCTTGCTTCTCCTCCCGACGCACCCGCGAAAAATCAAGCAGACCTTCGCTAATCGTCTTCAATCGCGCCGCCACCCGCTGCATCCTCCGCAGCCGATCCTGCGCCGCGACCCCATCCACCGTCTCCAGCAGCTTCTCAATCGAACCCTGGAGCACCGCCAACGGCGTATTCAATTCGTGCGCCACCCCGGCGCTCAGCATCCCCAGACTCACCAGACGATCCTGATCCGCCATCTTACGCTTGGCCGCTTCCAACCGTTCCAAAGCGCGTTCCAACTCCTCCTCCTGGCGTCGTAACTCGGCGACCGTCGCATTCCGCGAACGCATAATCTGCCCAATCTCGTCGCCCGGTATCGCATCCGACGGAATCATCTCCTGCGCCCGGTTCCCCGTTTGCGAGGCGTAGTCCGCATTCAGCATCGCGTGCAACGGACGATACACGTATAGAGGCATAATCAACGTCTCCAGCAGGACTACCGCCAATACGTAGATGATCCCCAGAACCGCAAACAAAGCAATCCGGACCAAGTCTAGAGACCGCTCATAGTAGGCATCCGGCATCCGGATTTTCCTGTATATCCCTTTCTCGGGAAGCCGCCGATAAGAAACTGTGCCGGAAGTCGAGGGCTTCGTTTCGGTATCGGAGTAGATCTCTCCTGGATTTTCGTCCAACCACCTCTTGATATCTGCTGAGATTCCAAGCGCCTCTGCCCCACCTTCATCAAAGGAATACCGAGCTAGAACAGGAGACTTCGCAGTGCCCACCCACGGATTCTCCGCCTCAAACAATGCCATGACCAACGCCACTTCTCTTGCCCGATCGTTCTGCACCCGTTGCCCTAGTAACGGAAAGACAGTAAAATATACAGCACTCGATAGAACCAGGAAGAACAGGTTGTGGAGGATAATGAGCTTAACCCGGAGCTGCGAATTGCCGAAGCGGCGGCCGATATACCCGGGGGGCCGCGCCACCGGTAGTCGAACTGTCCGGCCGGAACTCATTTCTAATACCTTAAAGCATTCTCGACCTGCCAACCCGAGCCAAGTCCGCCCCCAATCAAAAAATTCCTGTAAAACTAGAATTTTTGGCGATATTGCAGAATCTGTACTGCTATGGTAGACCTAGAAGGTGAGAGTAGTGACGGTCTTCAAGCGAGTCTGCTGCCTTGGCTGCCATTTATGAGTAGGAAATTGCTTTTAACCCTTTTTGAAGACCATTCTGGCCGTCAGGAGTTGCTGTAACGACCATGGAACTTAAATTTTCCAAGAAATCGGATCGAATTTTAAAAACAGTGGGTTTGGTCATCGCTTTGTCGGTGATCGGCGGAGCGAGTACGCTGTATTACGCTACGCTTCCAACCACCCTCGAGCCGGGCTACCAGCCCAAACAGCCGGTTCCCTACAGCCACAAGCTGCACGCGGGCAACATGGGCATGGACTGTACCTACTGCCACACCTCTGTCTTGAAGGCCGCTTACGCTTCCATCCCCCCCACCCAGACGTGCATGAACTGTCATACCAAGGTGAAGGAAAAGAGCGTCGTGCTGGAGCCAGTTAGGGCCAGTTGGGCCTCTGGAGAGTCTGTGCCGTGGATTAAGGTCCACCGCCTCCCGGACTATGTATACTTCAACCACAGTTCACACACCACCGTTGGCGTCAGCTGCGTCACTTGCCACGGCCGGATCGACCAAATGGTCGAAGTCAAACAAGTCCAGACTTTGGCGATGAGCTGGTGTCTCGAGTGCCATCGAAATCCCGCCCCGAATCTGCGCCCGGTTCAGTTCGTCACGAAATTGGATTGGAAGCCAGACGGGGACCCGGCGGTCCTGGGACGGGAAATTATTGCGAAGAAGGGCATTAACCCGCCCGTAAACTGTTCAGGGTGTCACCGATGATCCAGATCGAAGGAATTGGCAATCAAACTGGTAAGAAGTTCTGGCGGAGCCTGAACGAACTGTCTTCCACTCCGAAATTCCGGCAGTGGCTCGGTCAGGAGTTTTCCGAAGGGGTCACTGAATTGCTCGACTCCGGCTCCCGGCGTCGCTTTATGCAACTCATGGCCGCCTCCATGGGTCTCGCTGGCCTCACGGCCTGCCGCCGCCCGGTAGAGAAGATCCTGCCCTTTTCGAAGGCCGTCGAAGGTCTCGTACACGGCGCGCCGCAACATTACGCCACCGTCATGTCCATCGGCGGGCAGGCCCACGCAGTTGTCGTGGAAGCCATCGACGGTCGTCCCATCAAAATCGAAGGCAATAAGAATCACCGTCTGTCTAATGGTGCCGCCAACGTCTGGGCCCAAGCCTCCGTATTGAATCTTTATGACCCGGATCGGTCGCAGAAAGTCATCGAAAAGGGCAAAGAGACTACGTGGGAGGCCTTCCAGGCCGCCTTTAAGGGGATGGATCTTGCCGACGGGGCAGGACTACAGGTCCTCTCCGGGGCCGTTGTTTCGCCGACTTTGGCGGGGCTTCGTGCTGGGCTGGTTGCCAAGTACCCGAAAGCTAAATGGGTCGAATACGAGCCGCTCAACGAGGACGAGTCATTAGCCGGGACCGAACTGGCGTTTGGAGATCGGCTTCGTCCGCAATACGACTTGAGCAAAGCGGATGTCGTTCTTTCGCTCGACTCCGACTTTCTTCAGCTGGACAATCCCGGACTCAACGTAATCCGCGAGTTCGCGCGCCGCCGAAAGGCGGTCGACTCGATGGTCCCCGCCGGCCATGCGGGCGCTGCCCACAAGCCGTCTGCTCATGGCCAAGAGCACAAAGCCGAACCCAAAGAACCCGTCGCGCCAGCCGCTGCCGCCGTCGGCGAGCCCCATGCCGTTACCCCGGCTAGCCCTGGCATCAACCGTCTCTACGTCGTCGAAAGCAACTTTACCCTCACGGGCGCGCAGGCCGATCACCGGCTTCGGCTCCGTTCGGCCGATGTCAGCAGCTTTGCCGCTGATCTGGCCCGCGAAATCTCCGCTCTCCCGCAGGGCCTGAAAATTCTTGGCCAGTCCGATAAGTTCCTCACGGCCGTCGCCAAAGATCTGCTGGCCCACAAGGGCCGCGCCCTCGTTCTTGCTGGTCCCCGCCAGCCTGCCCAAGTTCACGCCCTCGCGGCCTTGATGAATCAAGTGCTCGGCAATATCGGCGAAACGGTCTCCTACACCCGTCCCACCACCGCCGCCTCGGGATCTGGCATCGTTGGACTCGCCAAAGAAATAGCAGCCAACCAAGTGAAAACCCTGGTCGTGCTCGGAAGCAATCCGGTCTACACCGCGCCTGCCGATCTGGACTTCGCCGCCAAATACAAATCCGTCGCCACCACCATTCAACTCAGCAGCGAAGTCGACGAGACCGCTCTCGCCTCCACCTGGCACCTTCCGGAATCTCACTATCTCGAGAGCTGGGGCGACGCGATATCCTCTGACGGTACCGCCTCTCTGCAGCAGCCGCTCATCGAACCGATCTTTAAAACAAAATCGGCGATCGAAGTGGCGGCCCTTCTCGCCACCGGGACCACCGGAAACGGCTACGACTTGGTCAAGGCCCAGTCGAAGCTCGCCGATTCCGCTTGGCGGCAAGGCCTCCACGACGGCATCGTGGCCGGGACCCAAGCTCCCGTCGTAAAGCCAGTGGCAAATTCTAAAGCCGTCGAGGCCGCCGTTGCTGCTGCGCCCAAGCCAGCCCCCGGGCTCGAAATCACCTTCTTCCCCTCGGCCGCTAGCTACGATGGCAGATTCGTGAACAACGCTTGGTTGCAGGAAGCGCCCGAGCCAATGACCAAAGTCGTTTGGGACAATGCCGCCCTCGTGAGTCCGAAAACCGCCCGAGAGCTCAAAGTCGAAGACGGCGCGGTGCTCAGCCTCGAACGGGGTGGCCGGAAAGTCGAAGCGCCAGTCATGATCCAGCCCGGACATGCCGACAACTCCGTCACCCTTACCCTAGGCTACGGCCGCGCCAAAGTTGGTCGAGTCGGAACCGGCATCGGTTATAACGCCTACGCCCTCCGCACCAGTGACGCCATGGGGATCGCCACCGGGGTCACGGTTGTTAAAGCCGCTCGGACCTATACCTTGGTCACGACCCAAGAGCATCACGATCAGGCTGGTCGCCCCATTGTCCGCGAGGCTTCGGTTGCCGCGTTTAAAGAAGCCCCCGCCTTCGCCTCTCATGAAGACGAGCATGTCGAACTCATCCAACTCTTCGACTCCTTTGATTACTCAAAAGGAAACCAGTGGGGCATGGTTGTTGACCTCCAGTCCTGCATCGGCTGCAACGCGTGTCTGGTCGCCTGCCAATCGGAAAACAACATTCCTGTGGTCGGTCGCGATCAGGTCAGCAAGGGCCGCGAAATGCACTGGATCCGCCTCGATCGGTACTTCACCGGCGGGGAAGACGACGCGCAAGTCGTTTATCAGCCGATGGCCTGTCAACAATGCGAAAACGCTCCCTGTGAATCGGTCTGCCCCGTCGCCGCTACCGTTCATAGCCCGGAGGGCCTCAATGACATGGCCTACAATCGCTGCGTCGGAACCCGTTACTGCGCCAACAACTGCCCGTATAAGGTCCGCCGCTTTAACTACTTCAACTGGCATAAAGACATTGAAGAAGTCAGCAAGATGGTTTTTAATCCCGACGTCACGGTCCGCATGCGCGGCGTGATGGAAAAGTGCAACTATTGCGTCCAGCGGGTTCAGGAAGTCAAGATCGCCCATAAAGTCGCGGGTCGTACCCCGATCCAGGATGGCGACGTACTGACCGCTTGCCAACAGACCTGCCCCGCCGAAGCCATCACCTTCGGGAATATCAACGACCCCAATAGCGCCGTCGCAAAGCTGAAGAGCAACAACCGCAACTACACGCTTCTTCACGAACTCAATATCAAGCCGCGCACAACCTACTTGGCGAAAGTGCGCAATCCCAATCCGGAGCTTGCCTAATGGCCAATCTTACATTCGATCCCAAGGATGTCGCGCAATTAAGCCCTTCTCTGGTGGACGGTCGTCCGTCGCTCCACGATGTCACCGAAGCGGTAAGCATCCATACCGAAATCGAAACTCATCGCAACTGGTACATTGCGCTCGCCATCAGCGGAAGCGTCACTCTCTTGCTCGGCTCAATGCTGGCCTACCTCATCGCCACAGGCATCGGGGTGTGGGGCAATAATAATCCAGTCGGATGGGGTTGGGATATTACCAACTTCGTTTTTTGGATCGGTATCGGCCACGCCGGCACCCTCATCTCCGCCATCTTGTTTTTATTCCGTCAGAAATGGAGAACTTCCATCAATCGCTTCGCCGAAGCGATGACCTTGTTCGCCGTCGCCTGCGCTGGCATCTATCCCCTCGTTCACGTCGGCCGCCCCTGGCGTGCATACTGGCTGTTCCCCATTCCTAATGCGGACCTCAATATGTGGCAGAACTTCCGCAGCCCCTTGCTCTGGGACGTCTTTGCGGTCTCAACTTACGCAACGGTCTCTGCTCTCTTCTGGTACGTCGGGCTCATTCCTGACTTGGCGACCATTCGGGATCGGGCGACGACGAAACTGCGGCATACGATTTATGGCATCGCCTCCCTGGGCTGGCGCGGTTCTGCAACTCACTGGAAGAACTACGAAAAGGCCTACATGATCCTGGCGGGTCTCTCGACTCCTCTGGTTCTCTCGGTCCACACCATCGTTTCTTTCGACTTCGCGGTCTCGATCATCCCCGGTTGGCACACCACCATCTTCCCGCCCTACTTCGTCGCGGGCGCTATCTTCTCTGGCTTTGCGATGGTAATCACCCTGATGGTCATCGCACGCTGGGTCTTCAAGGTCGAGCACCTCGTTACCATCACTCACCTGGAAAATATGAACAAGGTGATTCTGGCCACCGGAACAATCGTCGGCTACGCCTATGCCACCGAATTCTTCATCGCTTGGTACTCGGGCAATGAATACGAAAAATACACCTTCATCAATCGAGCCATGGGGCCGTACGCCTGGGCTTACTGGACGATGGTCTCCTGCAACGTCATCTCGCCCCAATTTTTCTGGTTCAAAAAACTTCGCACGAGCATTCCGTTCATGTTCGTCCTGTCCATCTTCGTCAACATCGGAATGTGGTTCGAGCGGTTTGTCATTATTGCTACCAGCTTGCATCGGGACTTCCTGCCCTCCTCCTGGGGATACTTTCGTCCCACGATTGTCGACATCCTGACCTTCTTCGGAACGTTTGGACTCTTCATTACCCTGTTCGTGTTCTTTACCCGATTCCTCCCCATCATCGCCGTTAGCGAAGTGAAGGGAATGATGATCCAGGCCGAACACGAAAAACACTATCTGCCCGCTACGACTGTCTCCACCGAGCCAGTAAAGGTTCACTAGAGGACGCCATGGCTGCTCCATCTCCCATTCACGGCGTCGTCGCCGACTTCGATTCTCCCGATACCCTCCTCGATGCGGTGAAGGCCGCGCGCGCAAAGGGCTACACGAAAATGGAAGCCTATACCCCGTTTCCAATCCATGGGATCGACGAGGCCATGGGTGCCAAGCAATCCATACTCGGATACATCGTCCTGTGTGGCAGTGTCACAGGTTTTACAACCGCTATCCTCCTGCAGTGGTGGACCGGTTCGATCGTCTATCCTCTCGTCATCAGTGGTAAGCCTTTCTTCGCGTTTGAGTTCGGCTTTCCGATCATCTTCGAACTGACCGTGCTCCTTTCGGCCTTCGGCGCAGTTTTTGGCATGTTTGGTCTCAATGGTTTACCCCGACTTAATCACCCCATCTTCAACTACTCGGGCGTGGCTGGTTCGTCGGATGATCGATTTTTACTTGTTATCGAAGCTTCCGATCGAAACTTCGAAGTCACCGCTACGCGTGACTTCCTTGCTTCGCTTGGAGCGGAAAAACTGGAGGTCATCGAAGCGTGACCAAGACTAACCTATCCATTCTTTTCGTTTTTGCGTCTATCGTCGGCCTTACCGGCTGCCTGAGCCCGAGTCGCGATACGACTCCTCTGCAGATCTGGGACGACATGAAAGCCCAACCGAAGTACAAGCCGCAACAACAGAGCGCGCTGTTTTCCGATAAACGGTCAAGTCGACGCCCCCCCGAGGGCTCCGTCGCCGTTGGCCAACTGAACGCTGACGACGCCTCCCATTGGGGCGTCGTGACCTCCCAATACGTGGGACGCAATCCCGTTCCCATCACCAAGGAGGTCTTAGCGCACGGTCAAAACAAATTCAACGTTTACTGTGCTCCGTGCCACTCGCAGATCGGAGACGGAAAGGGCATCGTCGGGGTTCGGGCCGGAGCTGTTTTCCAGCCGGCTAGCCTAATTGAACCCCGTGTCAAGCAAATGAACGATGGCGAACTTTATTCGGTGGCCAGTGAAGGTCGTCGTACCATGATGGGCTATCGGAATCAAACCTCCGACCAGGATCGCTGGGCCATCGTCGCCTATCTTCGCGCCCTCCAGCGCGCCACGAGCGGGAGCATTGACGACGTTCCAGATAGTCTTCGGGCGCAGTTGAAATAGATCGGACGGAGATTTGCAATATGAGTAAACACCATCACCACGACGTCCCCAAAGACATCTACCAGATCCCCGTCGCCACTTGGGAAAAGGGCCGGAACATTATTCTTGCTCTGTTCGTCATCAGTTGGGTCGCTGCGCTCGCAGGCTTCAGCGTGGATCACAAACAGTTCTTCCCTTCCTACTTGGTCGCCTTCTTCTTTGGGGCCGGCATCACAATCGGTTCAGCGCTCTTCATTATGATCCAGCACCTCACCGGCTCCGCTTGGAGTGTGCCGCTCCGTCGTCTGATGGAAAACATCATGATGGGCATGCCGATCCTCGCGTTCCTCTTCCTGCCGATCGCGTTCGGAATCCACGAGCTGTACGAATGGTCTCATGCGGATGTGGTCGCTAACGATCCGCTCCTACTGAAGAAGGTTGCCTTTCTAAACCCCACCGCTTTCTACATCCGAGCGGTTATCTATTTCGCCATCTGGTCCTACTGGGCATGGCGCCTATCGAGTTGGTCCCGATCTCAAGACTCGAGCAAAGATCTCAATCTGACTTTCAAAAGTGAACGTATCTCCGCTCCTGGCATGCTCCTCTTCTTCTTGTCGGCCTCCTTGGCCAGCGTCGATTGGGTCATGTCCCTTCAACCCCACTGGTATTCCACCATCTTCGGTATCTATTGTATGGCGGGCGGCATGTGGGCTTTTTTTGCCATCCTTACTTTCACATTGCTCCGCTTACGCGCCAACGGAATCCTCGCCAACTCGGTCACCATCGAGCACTACCATGACATGGGCAAATGGATGTTCGCCCTTACTGTTTTTTGGGCATACATCGCCTTCTCGCAGTACATGCTCATTTGGTACGCGAATCTTCCCGAAGAAACGATCTTCTTCAAAGTTCGCCGGACCGGCACGTGGGAGATGGTCAGCGCCGTGCTCCTCTTCGGTCACTTTGCTGCTACGTTCTTGACGCTTCTGGCTCGCGGCAGCAAGCGTAGCCTCAACGTGTTGCGGTTCATTACGGTCTGGATCCTTTGTATGCATTATGTTGACGTCTATTGGCTCGTGATGCCGAACTTTTCCAAAGCCGGTATCGCGCCCCACTGGATGGATCTGGCTTGTTTTGTGGCCGTGATGAGCACGTTGTCTCTGGGCTTCTGGTGGCGGCTCCGTTCGGCTCCCATCGTTCCAGTCGGTGATCCACGGTTCCAGAAGGGTTTGGAGTTCCAAAATGTCTAATCACGCACCCAAAAATCTGACACCTGAAGAATTGGCGGAGATGGGATTTGATCGCACTGAGGTGCAAACCATTCCCGTCGTCGTCGTTACCGTCGTAATTGTTGGATTCATTGTAGCCGTTTGTATTGGCTGCGCCATCTACTACAATAGCTTCCGCGATGCGCAGGTCGAGCGGCTTCAGTTGGAACCTGTTTCCCAAGATTATGTTGAGCTCCAAGCACGTGAACAGAAGCATCTAAATACGTATGGCACCATCGACAAGGCCAGCGGTACGATTCGCATCCCGATCGAGAAGGCCATGGAATTGGTGGTTGCCGAGTCGGCCCCCGGGGCAAAGTGGAAGTTTCCCACGAACGTGTACGCGGTGAAGAAGCCCGAAGACGTCGCGGCCGCTGCTGCCGCTGCCGCTCCAGTTCCCCCTCCTCCCGCAAAGTAAGTTTTGATTTAACGCAATGCGCATTTCCTCCTTCATCTTCGCGGCCTTGGCAGTTGTCGCACTTCGCGCTGCTGCCTCGATTCCGCAGGAGTTGGAAGGTGTGGGTGTTGAAGAGAAGCTCGGAACGGCTCTCGACCAGAATCTCGAATTTATCGGCGAGAATGGACGCCCGGTCAGGCTTGGCCAGCTACTCAATCAAGGCCGCCCGGTCATCCTTAACTTCGCCTACTATTCTTGCCCCATGCTCTGCAGCATGGTTCTCAATGGCTTAACCTCCAGCCTGCGAGAACTGACCTGGACCCCGGGCAAGGAATACGATATTGTCACCCTTTCGATCGATCCCAGAGAGATGTACCAGTTGGCCGCCAGCAAGAAGCAGGCTCAGTTGGTTAGTTTCGATCGCCCGGCTCCCGGGTGGCGCTTCCTGGCCGATTACAACGACAATGCAAAAAAGCTTGCCGAACAGGCCGGATTTCACTACCGCTGGGACAAACAGCGTGAGCAGTATGCCCATACTGCGGCTTTGGTGCTTCTTACGCCGGACGGAAAAGTAGCCCGATATCTCTACGGCATCAAATTCAAATCATTCGATCTTCGGCTGGGCTTGACAGAGGCCACCGAAGGCAAAATGCGCTCGACCGCGGATCACCTACTGTTGTACTGCTTTCAGTACGATCCTCTCGCAAGAAGTTATGTCATGGTCGCGCGTAACATCATGCGCGGCGGTGGAGCTCTCACTATCTTCGTCATGGGCGCGGCCCTAATGCGCTTGTGGCGGAAAGAGAGAGACAGTTTTCAGCAGTTGCCCCCTCCGGGGCCGGTTTCATAATTTAAGGAAGGCAATATGGATTCCATCAGGCACTGGATGCTTGGCCCACAGGGAAGCGCATACGCGAACGATGTAGATGTCCTCTACATGTTCCTGGTTTGGCTGAGTGTTTTCTTTTTCGCACTCATTGTCTTTCTGACGGTGTATTTCGCTTGGAAATACCGCCGGACCAAAGAGGGCGTTCTCACCCCCAATATCTCCCACAACCTGGCCCTCGAGCTTCTATGGAGCGTGGTTCCCCTGATCATCGTAATGGGCATTTTCTTCTGGGGCTTTAACGATTACGTCAGAGCCAGTGTCGCGCCCAATGACGCGATTGAAATCCACGTAACCGCCAAAAAATGGCTATGGACTTTCGAGTATGCGGACGGAACCCGCACCATCGGCAATCTGCACGTTCCCGTGAATCGTCCCGTCCGGCTCATCTTGACGAGTGAGGACGTCCTCCATGACTTCTACATTCCATCAATGCGCCAAAAGAACGATGTCATCCCCGGTCGCTTCGTTGAACTCACCTTCACCCCGACGGTCCCCGGTCGTCACCAAGTTTTCTGCGCGGAGTACTGTGGCAAGTCCCACTCGGACATGATGGCCAACTTGTTCGTTGATTCCCCCGAGGTCTACCAAAAGTGGCTCGAAGAGGGAGATCCGGAGCTCCAAACCATGCCCCCCGTCGAAGTGGGCAAGATGGTGTACGAGAATAAAGGATGCAACTCCTGCCATAGTATTGATGGCAGCAAAAACACTGGGCCGTCCTTTAAAGGTCTATATGGCCGCGTCGAAAAATTCACCGACGGCAGTTCGATCACCGTCGACGAAAACTACATTATGGAATCGATCAACAACCCGCAGGCGAAAATCGTAGCCGGATACGAACCGGTTATGCCGACCTTCCAAGGTCTACTCCGTACTCCGGAGTTGCGGGGCATCATCGCCTACATAAAGGAATTGAAGTAAGGAAAGGGGGTTTCATATGGCTGACACAATAACTGCACCACACATCAGCGGCCACGCCGATCACCATGATGTTGATTATCTACACGACGGCAAAGGTCTGAAATCCTGGCTCACCACGATTGACCATAAACGGATCGGGGTCATGTACCTCTGGTCTATCCTGTTTATGTTCTTCCTGGGCGGCGTTTTCGCCATGTTGATCCGGTTGGAACTCTTGACGCCGAAACAGACGATCATGAGCGCGGAGACCTACAACAAGGTCTTCACCCTCCACGGTGCCATCATGGTTTTCCTGTTCATCATCCCCTCGGTTCCCGCTGCTTTAGCCAACTTTGTTCTCCCGCTCATGCTCGGGGCTAAAGACGTCGCTTTCCCCAAACTCAATCTGTTCAGTTGGTACATTTACATGGTCGGAGCCTTCCTCGCCGTTGGGGCCATGGTGACGGGCGGCGTGGATACCGGTTGGACCTTCTACACCCCCTATTCGACTACCACCGATGGTAGCGTTGCTCTGATGACCTTCGCCGTTTTCGTACTTGGTTTCAGTTCCATCCTCACCGGAGTGAACTTCGTCGCCACCATTCACAATCTTCGCGCTCCCGGCATGGGCTGGTTTGACATGCCGCTCTTCTGCTGGGGCATCTATTCCACCGCTCTGATCCAAGTTCTGGCCACTCCAGTTCTCGCCATAACTCTGCTACTCCTGCTCATGGAGCGCACCTTCGGCATCGGCATCTTCGATCCGAAACTTGGCGGAGACCCGGTCCTGTTCCAGCACTTCTTCTGGTTCTACTCCCACCCTGCCGTCTACATCATGATTCTTCCGGGCATGGCGATCATCTCCGAGATTATTCCGACATTCTCGCAAAAGACGATCTTCGGATACCGCGCCATCGCGTTCTCTTCGGTCGCCATCGCGCTGGTCTCCTTCATTGTTTGGGGCCATCACATGTTCACGTCGGGTCAGTCCCAGTTGGCCTCGGCGATCTTCTCCTTCATCACCTTCTTTGTCGCCATACCCTCGGCCATTAAGACGTTTAACTGGATCGTGACCATGTATAAGGGCTCGGTAGCCTTCAACGCTCCGATGCTTTACGCTCTCAGTTTCTTGCTTCTCTTCGGGATTGGCGGACTGACGGGTATCTTCCTCGGGGCCGTATCGGTAGACATCCATCTCCACGATACCTACTTCGTGGTCGCTCACTTCCACTACGTGATGATGGGTTCCACTGTGATTGCCTTCCTTGGTGGCCTCCACTACTGGTGGCCGAAGATGTTTGGCCGGATGTACAACGAACCGGCTGCCAAGGTTGCCTGCGCCCTGATCTTCATTGGCTTCAACACCACGTTCCTGCCACAATTCGTCCTAGGTAGCCGCGGCATGCCGCGCCGCTACTACAACTATCTTCCCGAATTCCAATTCCTTCACCAGTTGTCGACCGTCGGCTCCTGGATTCTCGGACTCGGCTTCCTGATCATGGCCGGCTACCTGTTCGCCTCTCTCCGGAAGAAGATGGATGCCCCGGCCAATCCTTGGCACAGCCGGACCCTGGAATGGCAGACATCCTCGCCGCCTATTACCCACAATTTCCATGAAATTCCCACTATCGGTGGCGGCCCCTACGACTACTATCGGCCCGTTGGCAAGGGAAGGAATGCATGAGTTCTCATTCCCCCGAGGTAGCGGAACACCGCTTCCGTCAGCACCATTTTGTAACCGCTGATCAACAGTTAGATACGTCTAAGACCGGGATGTGGCTCTTCCTGGCCACCGAAATCCTGATGTTCGGTGGCCTCTTCGTGGGCTACGGTCTGATGCAGGGCGTCTACCCCGAAGCGTGGGTTGCCGGCCATCACCACCTCGACAGAGTCCTGGGGGCTGTCAATACCGTTTTTCTGCTTTGCTCGTCCTTCTCGATGGTGATGGCTGTCCATTATGCATCGACCGACCAGAAGTCCAAAACGGTCATGAACTTGGGGATCACCCTCGCCTTCGCGTTTGCATTCTTGGTCATCAAGTATATCGAGTACTCCCATAAGTTCCACGAAGGTCTGTTGCCTGGGCGGTATTTCCGCCTTGCCGAGGTCGGCGGGCCGCCCCAGCAAGCCATGTTCTTCGGCTTCTACTTCATGATGACCGGCATTCACGGCTTCCATGTTCTTATCGGCATCATCTTGATAGCTTGGCTGATGGTTCGGGCCAGTCGCGGTGACTTCTCGAGCGCCTACTACACCCCAGTTGACCTCATCGGTCTCTACTGGCATTTGGTCGACCTCATCTGGATCTACCTCTTCCCTTTACTCTATTTGATTAGCTAGGAACTCCATGAGCGAACAAGCCCATTCCAAATCCCATTCTCCGCTACCGTACCTGTTTACTCTCGTTGCGTTGTTGATCTTGACGGGCGTGACCGTGGGGGCCTCCTACGTCAATTTTGGCTCCTCCACCGTAAACGTGATCGTGGCCATGCTGATCGCCACGCTTAAAGCATCCCTCGTCGCCCTCGTCTTCATGCACCTCCGCAATGACAAGCCCTTGAACTCCATCATCTTTGTGAGTTCTTTGATTTTCCTGGGAATCCTGCTCGGCTTCTGCATGATTGATGTCGACTCGCGAGAACGGGTCTACCCCACCGGCCTCCGCCAAGTGGATCCGCCCGCCGGAGCGGCCAAGGCAGCACCAGCACCTGCCGTACCGGCACCAGCCAAGCACTAACCCAACCCAGAAAGGCAAAACCCCTCTCGTGCAGTTCGGTACCCTGTAACTGTGCATAGGTTCTGCCTTTCTGCTTTCTTGGCCCTGCTCTCGCCCCGCCTGTTTGCTCAAGCGACTACCAGCACAGGGGCCGTAGAGGGTGTCGTCCACGATGCCAGCGGTGGGATAGTGCCTAATGTCCGGATCTCCCTGCGTCTAGAAGACTCCGGGTTGGACCGCGCTGCTACCACCGATCGCACCGGCCGCTTCGCAATTCGCGCCCTTACCGTCGGTACCTACACCCTGCGCCTCTCCGCTGCCGGCTTTAGCGACATCCGCGTCAAACCATTCCCGGTCTCGGTCGGCCAAATCGTCACCATGCGGTTCGATCTACTTCCTGCCGGCGTCTCCAGCCAGCTAGAGGTCAGAGAAGAACCCGACGCCATCGACGTCACCGCCTCTTCATCCAGCGCCACTCTCGGCTACGAGCGGATTGAAGAAGCGCCCGCCCGCAGCCGCAACTACCTGAATTTTGTTCTCGCCGCCCCCGGTGCCGCCCCCACCGCCGGCGCCAGTTCGCAACGAACCATGACCGGCACCCGATCCCCCCTCGGAGACAGCGGCTTCACCTTCGGCGGCATCCGCCCCCGCAACAACGGCATTCAAATCGACGGCCTGGACAACCGGGACGAGACGACCGGAGGCAACCGGGTCGCCATTGGTCTCGAAATGGTCCAGGAGTTTCGCCTCTCCGGCGTAGCCGTCGGAGCGGAATTCGGCGGAGCCGCCGGCGGCCTCCTCAACCTCGTCACCCGTTCGGGAACCAACCTATGGCATGGAGACGTCACCTTCTTCGCCCAGCACGAAATCACCAACGCCCAACGCACCGAGGTCGCTTCTACCGCCAGGCCCCGCTTCCGCCGCCAGCAACCCGGAGTCTCCGCCAACGGCCCCCTCCGCCGCGACCGCACCTTCATCGCCGGTGCCGTCGAGTACGAAAACGAATCCGCCGAAGAGTGGTCCAACGTCAGTCAATCAGCCCTCGCCGCAGTCCCCAGTGCCTACCGCGGACTCTATCCCACCGGCACTCGCGGGACCGAAGGTTCCGCCAAGTTCAACCATCAAGCCAGCGAAAAGGACGCCTTTTCAACCCGCTACGCTTACTCCCGCGGTCGCGTCCGCGCGGAGGTCCAAGGCCCCGAAAACTTCACTGATCGCTCCGCCCAAGGCAACAGCCTCACGGTCGACCATTCCCTCGTCGGCAACTGGCTCCGGGTCGCCACCCCCACGGTCGTCAACGATCTCCGCTTTCAAGTTGCCGCCCGCCAAATGGAACTGCGTCCCAACACCCCCGGTGCTATGTGGGAGATTCCGGGTGCCGTTACCCTCGGTGGGTTTTACCGCTTAAACTCTAACCGCACCGAACGCCACTTCCAACTCGCCGACAATCTCAACTTCGTCCTCGGCCACCACCGCCTCAGCGCTGGAGTTGACGCTCATCTTGTCCAACTCGATGCCACTCTCCGGAACCGTTACGCCGGAATCTTTGTCTTCCCGTCCCTCCAAGACTTCCGCCTCGGCCGCCCCGATCTCTTCATCCAGGCCTTCGGCGATCCCCGCACCGCCTTCAACACCATCCCCGTTGGCGCTTGGTTGCAGGACCGCTGGGAACTCCGCCCTCGCCTCCTCCTGGAACTTGGGGCCCGCTTCGACCGCCAGGCCATGCCCAACGGAGTCTCCCGTTCTTCCAATAACATCGCCCCGCGTCTCGGCCTCGCTTGGCGACCCTCCACCGACCGTCCTCTGGTCCTCCGCCTCGGCACCGGTCTCTTTTACGATCGCTATCCCCTTGCCTTTCTCAACGACGCTCTCCAGAAGGACGGAATCCGCGGCTTCGAACAATACGCCGTCGGCCCCGACGCCCTCCGTGCCTGGACCCTCGGCCGCGGTGCCACCCTTTCGAGCCCGCTCCCCGGGCTGGCACCCTCCACCTACCGAACTGCCGCCGATTTCCGGTCCCCCTACAGCCGAAAGCTCTCCGCCGGGGCCGAGTACGGCCTGGGTAAGGATACCTCCGTCTCCGTCGAAGCCAGCCATGTCCGGGGCTTCCGCCTCCCCCGCACCCGCAATACAACCGGCACCCTACCTCCCCGCTACGAGCTCGAAACCACCGCCCGCAGCGACTTCGCCGGTGCCACCGTCTCCCTCAACCGCCGCATGCGCCAGGACCTCACGTATCTGATCGGCTACACCGTCGGCCGCACCCGCGACGACGGATCCGACTTCGACGAGCAACCCAATGACCCGCTCAACATCCGTCGCGACTGGGCCCGCTCCCGCCAGCATCAAGCCCATCGCCTCGCCGCCAGCGCTGTCTTCGAACTCCCCGGCGATTGGTTCGAAGGCATCTCCTGGGCCCCCATCGTCACCCTCGGCACCGGCCGTCCCATCAACGCCCTCCTGACGAACGACGCCCAAAGAACCGGTGCCTATCCCTTCACCGCCCGCCCCGTCGGCGTAGCCCGAAACCCGTTCTTCTCTCCCCCCACCCGCAGCCTGGACCTCCGCATCATGAAAACCTGGAAGGTGCGGGACGGCCGAGCCATACTTCAAATCGGCGTCGAAAGCTTCAACCTGACCAATCATAGTAACGTAGAACGTGTCAGCCAATTCTACGCCGGCCCCCAGGGCCGCCTCGATTCCTACGGCAGCCCGCTCGAAAGCCTGCCCGGCCGGCAAGTCCAATTCTTAATGCAATTTGAGTTCTAACGGGAGCGAACATGAAGCGCAGAACCTTTCTGGCAACCGGAGTAGCAGCTTGGGCCGCCGATCCGCCCCCCAAACGAATCGCGGCCATCATCACCGAATACCGGCCCGGCTCTCACGCCGACGTCATCATCGGCAAGTATCTCGAAGGCTTCAATCAGGACGAACGTCCGCCCTATCCCCGCTCGAAAATCGTCTCCCTCTTCTTAGAACAATTCCCAGACAAGGATATCAGTCGAGAACGAGCCCGCAAGTTCAACGTACCCATCTATCGCACTGTCGCCGACGCCCTCACCCTTGGCGCTGACCGCCTCGCCGTCGACGGAGTAATCCTCATCGGCGAACACGGCGATTACCCCTTCAACGACAAGGAGCAGCGGCTCTATCCCCGCTTTGAGATGTTCCTTAAAATAACTGACGAGTTCCGCCGCAGTGGCCGATCCGTCCCGATGTTTAATGACAAACATCTCTCCTGGAGCTTCCGCCAAGCCAACCGCATGGTCGAAATTTCCCGCGAACTCAAATTCCCCATGCTGGCAGGCTCCTCCGTCCCGGTCGCCTATCGCAAGCCTGCCCTTGATGCTCCCTGGGGCGAAAAACAACGCCACGCCGTCGCCATCTCCTACAGCGGACTCGACATCTACGGGTTCCACGTCCTCGAAGCCCTGCAAAGCATGACCGAACGCCGAGCCGGCGGCGAAACCGGCGTCAAAAGCGTCCAATGCCTCGAAGGCGAAACCTGCTGGCAGTTCCTCGAATCCACCGCCTGGGCCCAGCGCCTCTTCCATCAAGCCCTTAGCCATAGCGAAACCCGCAAGCCCGGCGACCTGAAAACGCTCGTCAAATCCCCCGCCGTCTTCGTCGTCGAATACAACGACGGCCTCCTCGGCGCCGCTTTCCTCCTCACCGGCGCCGTCGAAGATTTCACCGTCGCCCTCGACGTCGACGGCCGGCCCAACCCAGTCGCCACTCTCATGAACCTCCAGGATGGCCGCCCCCACCATCACTTCGGCTGCCTCGTCCAACGCATTGAGGAAATGTTCTCGACCGGAAAATCTCCCTACCCCGTCGAGCGAACGCTCCTCACGAGTGGCATCCTCGACTTCGCCCTCGAATCCCGTATCCAAGGCCACAAGAAGTTAGAAACTCCTGCCCTCGCGCGGATCCGCTACCAATCCCCCCGCATATCAAACTTCTGCGAAAGCGGCTGGGGGCCCGATGGGAAACGCCTCTAACGTCGCGGCAGCGCTGTTTACCGTCGCCATTGCCGCCGCCCAACCCGTTAGCTACCAGCGCGAAGTCGCGCCCCTTCTCGCCTCCCGCTGCAGCGCCTGCCATCAACCCGGAAACGCCGCCGCCGGCTTCGTCGCCACCACCCCCCTCAGCGTCGCTAGGGTAGCTAACTCCGGCCTCCTCCTCGCCACCGTCACCGGCGAAAAACCTCGCATGCCTAAAGCCGGCCAGCCCCTCACCCCCGCCGAAGTCGCCGTGCTCACCGGCTGGGTCGCCCAAGGCGCCCAGGACGACTCCGGCGGTAAACAAGAACTCTGGTGGTCCCTCCGCCCCCTCCCCAAACTGGAACCAGCCACCCTCGACAGCTTCATCCAAAAGAAACTCCGGGCCGCCAACCTAACCGCCTCACCCGCCGCCGATCCCCGCACCCTCGTCCGCCGCGTCTACATCGACCTCCACGGCCTCCCGCCCACCCCCGAACAAACCGCCGCCTTCCTCGCCGACCCCCGTCCCGACGCCTACGAACATCTCGTCGATCAACTGCTCGCCTCGCCGCGTTACGGCGAACGCTGGGCCCGCCATTGGCTCGACATCGTCCACTACGGCGACTCCCACGGCTACGATAAAGATAAGCCCCGCCCCAACGCCTGGCCCTACCGCGACGCCGTCATCCGCGCCCTCAACGACGACATGCCCTACGCCCGCTTCGTCCGCGCCCAAGTCGCCGGCGACGTTCTCTACCCGGACGACCCCCACGCCTTCGCCCTCACCGGCTTCCTGGCCGCCGGCCCCTGGGACTTCGTCGGCCACCAGGAACTCCGTGAAGGCACCACCGACAAAAACCTCACCCGCCTCCTCGACCGGGACGACATGGTCGCTACCACCATGTCCACCTTCGTCAGCATGACCGCTCACTGCGCCCGCTGCCACAATCACAAGTTCGACCCCATCCCCCAAACCGATTACTACAACCTCCAAGCCGTCTTCGCCGGCATCGACCGCGCTGACCGCCCCTACGATGAAGACCCCGCCATCAGCCGCCAGCGCCGCCAACTCCTCGCCGAAAAACTCGCTGTCCAACGCCGCCTCCAGCCCCTCCTCGATCGCGTCGAATTCGCCCGCAACCCCGCCCTCGTCACCCTCGACGACCGCATCCAGGATGCCGGCTCCCTCCTCGCCCATCTCGGTACCCCGAAAACTCCCGCCGACGTTGAAGAAAAGAAGCGCCTCGAAGCCCGCCGCTCGGCCGACCGCGCCCAGCGCCAAACCATCGTCGATTCCATCGTCGGCCCAGAAACCTACCCCGCCATCGAAAAAGGCAAGCAGGAACTCGCCGCCATCGACGCCCAACTCGCCGCCCTGCCCACCCCCAAACTCGTCTACTCCGGTGCCGCTTACTTCCCCCGCGCCGGCAACTTCCGCCCCTCCCTCACCCCCCGCCCCGTCAACGTTCTCGATCGCGGCAGCCTCGCCTCCCCCGGCCCCCTCGCCCGCCCCGGAGCCCTCCACTGTCTCCCCGCCCTCTCCGCCGAATTCCCCGCCACCGAAGAAGAAGGCGACCGTCGTGCCGCCCTCGCCAACTGGCTCGCCGACCCTAACAACGTCCTCACTTGGCGCTCCATCGCCAACCGCGTCTGGCAATATCACTTCGGTGCCGGCCTCGTAGATTCCCCCAGCGACTTCGGCAAAATGGGCAACCAGCCGTCCCACCCGGAACTCCTCGATTGGCTTACCGTCTGGTTCCGCGATGAAGCCAAAGGCTCTCTCAAACAGCTCCACCGCCTCCTCGTGACCAGTGCCACCTACCGCCAAAGCTCCGCCCACCGCCCCGCCGCCGCCCTGCAAGACGGCGATAATCGTCTCCTCTGGCGCATGAACCGCACCCGTCTCGATGCCGAAAGCGTCCGCGACTCGACGCTCCTCGCCGCCGGAAAACTCGACCTCACCGTCGGCGGCCCGTCCGTCCGCCAGTTCGGCTTCAAAGACGATCACTCCCCCATTTACGACTACGCCGCCTTCGACCCCGATGCCCCCGGCGGCCAACGCCGCAGCATCTATCGCTTCTTAGTCCGCAGCGCCCCAGACCCCTTCATGGAGCGCCTCGACTGCCCCGATCCGAGTGTCCTCACGCCCAAACGCACCACCACCCTCACCGCCATCCAGGCCCTCGCCATGTGGAACAACCGCTTCATGGTTCGCATGGCCGAGCATCTCGCCGACCGCGCCAAAGGTGATCCCCACCAACTCTCCCAATGGGTCCTCGGCCGCCCCCTCCGCCCTGATGAGCGCGCCTACGCCGTCCAACACGGCCTCGCAAACCTCGCCCGCGTCCTACTCAATACGAACGAATTCCTGTTCGTCGATTAGAGAATAACCATGCAGCGAAGAAACTTCCTAAGCTCCTTTGGCGGACTGGCTCTGGCCCAAATGCTGGGTCAGGAACGCGAGGGCCTCCATCACAAGCCCCGCGCCAAACGCATCATCCAGATCTTCCTCTCCGGCGCCGCCAGCCAATGCGACACCTTCGACTACAAGCCTCGTCTCATCGAAAAAGCCGGCCAACCCTGGGATCCCGGCGAAAAAGTCGAACTCTTCCAAAGCAACCCCGGCGTCGTCATGCCCAGCCCCTGGGCCTGGAAGCAGTACGGCCAATCCGGCAAATGGGTCAGTGACCTCTTCCCCGCCATGGCCCAGTGTGTCGACGACATGGCTTTCGTCCACTCCCTCCAGTCCAAGTCGAACATCCACGGCCCGGCCACCTTCATGCAGAACACCGGGTTCATCCTCCCCGGCTTCCCCAGTGCCGGCTCCTGGGTCTCGTACGCCCTCGGCACCCTCAACGAAAACCTCCCTAAGTTTGTCGTCCTGCCAGACCGTCGCGGCGTCCCCCCCAATGGGCCCGGCAACTGGTCAGCCGGCTTCCTCCCCGCCGCCCATCAAGCCACCACCGTCCGCGTCGGCACCCCCCATCCCATCTACGATCTCGACGCCCCTACCGACGCAAAATACATCACTAAATCCAGCGAGCGCGATGGCTTGGCCCTCCTCGACCAAGTCAACCGCTCCCACCTCCAGACCCACGCCGGCGACTCCCGCCTCGAAGCCCGCATCGCGTCTTATCAAATGGCCGCCAAGCTCCAACTCAGCGCCCCCGATGTCCTCGGCATCGCCGGCGAATCCCCCGCCACCCGGAAACTATACGGCCTCGACGATCCCATCACCGCCGAAATGGCCGAGCGTTGCCTGGTCGCCCGTCGCCTCGTCGAACGCGGCGTCCGCTTCGTCCAAATCTGGTCCGGAGCCGACAACGGCTTCCCCCGTCGCAACTGGGACAGCCACGAAAATCTCGCCAAGGATCATGGCGAAATGGGCACCGCCATGGATAAGCCGGTCGCCGGTCTCCTCCGCGATCTCAAATCCCGCGGCCTCCTCGAAGACACGATCGTCCAGTGGACCACCGAGTTCGGACGCATGCCCTGCAGTCAAGGCAGCCTCGGCCGGGACCACAATCCCGCCGGGTTTACCACCTGGCTGGCCGGAGGCGGCTTCCAGGGCGGCGTCAGCTACGGAGCCACCGACGAATGGTCCTACAAAGCCATCGAAAAGCCCGTCTACTGCTATGACATCCACGCGACGATGCTCCATCTCCTCGGCATCGATCACCAACGCCTCACCTACCGCAACAACGGCATCGACCGCCGCCTCACCGACGTCCACGGCACCCTCATCTCCGAACTAATTGCGTAGCGGACGCAGAAAATCAGTCATCAACTGGACCAGGCAATCACTGCCAAAGGCCGCCGCTCCAGACCGTGGCCGAGCGGTGGGTTCAGAATCGTGCCAATCCGGTTCCCGCCCAACCGTTAAGGCCTGCTTCGACGCCTGATCGGACAACTTACGGTTCGACGCCCGGTCTCTGAGTCCAAGCAAACACCACTCCGCTGCGTCCCGCCGCGTCAGGTTCTTGTCCCGGACTCGCTTCAGGCAGTCCCGTTCCTCTTGGGTCATCGCGATTTGTTACATCCTTCAACCTTTCGCCTCTCAACAAGTGCTCCTACTTGGTTCACTTAGGAATTGTTCACTTGGTCGCGAAAACGATGACGCCAAAGGCAACCAGATCTGCCGTGGTAACATTCAGGAGAAATGTTTCGAAAGTCACCGTGGCTGCATCTTCAATTTACGAATACCTTTACTCTCTCATAGCCGCCGAAATTGAGAGTATTGTTCGCTGGTA
>Ga0163144_10002700_pt1 | contig 40595 bp, 49 predicted proteins | sample OliLak19BULKMAT1_FD_123175 | JGI IMG/M metagenome (GOLD analysis project Ga0163144, IMG submission 123175) | Freshwater microbial mat bacterial communities from Lake Vanda, McMurdo Dry Valleys, Antarctica - Oligotrophic Lake LV.19.BULKMAT1 | ecosystem: Environmental > Aquatic > Freshwater >...
CAACCACATGCGCCGGGAGATCTCGTTGCCGAGCACTCTGCTTGCCGGTTGCCTTCAACGCCGCGTGGATCTTTTCCGCGGGGAAAGCCGCGGTCACGACACCCAGGCTGATGTAGTCGGTGATGCGGCTCCCGGAAGGCAACATCGCCGGAGTGCGCGCCATCACGCTCCTCCGGCGCGCTGTCCGGATGGCGAGGAGGCGACTGCTGCGTACTCAAACCGTCCGCGAATTGCTGCGTTGAAAAATCGTCCCTTGGATGGCGCGTCGAGCAAGCCTTCGTAAACCGCTTGAGGTACATGAAGGTATTGGTAGATGGCCCCCGAGCGAAACTCCAACTCCAGGAGTTCGCGCGCCTCGTCGTAGCCCAACGCCTGAAGAGTGGTCGAGTCCACTGTCGTTTTGTTCAAGAAGAACCTCCCTGAGAGGCTGGCCTCTAAAACAGACTAACACGGAAATGTTCTTAAGTGACGTGTATTGGATCTAGGCGCAGACGGGCACTAGGCTCTTCACATGGCGAAAGGGCGAGATGCCGAAGCACCTCGCCCTTTTCGCGGATTTCGGTAGATACCGAGCTTAGCTGCCCTGAGACGCCGAGGCGGTCATGACACTCGCGACCTTCGAGAAGATCTGCGAGATGCTGGTGGCGACGCCAGGCATAATGGCGCCAGCGGCGACGGCGACGAAGCCAGCCATCAACGCGTATTCAATAAGATCCTGACCACGGGTGTCTTTCCAGATCCGCAGCTTCCAAACGAGATTCGTGAAACGATTCATTGCTTTGTTCTCCTCTCCCGCACAACTGGTTGTATCGGGTTCTATTGAAAATTTATCATTGGCGCGGGTTGGAACCAATCAGGCGAAACCCTAAAACCTTACTTGGAAATACCTCGTATCGATTGGGGGCGATAGACCGATGGTCCTAGATGAGCGACACAACTAGTTTCTTTTGAATACTTTAGCTCAAACTGGGCTCCGTCAACGCAAAATGGGCGCGACCTCTTACGAGATCACGCCCACTTGCAGTTGTGACGGGAGGAGCTTAGCTGCCCTGCGATGCCGAAGCGGTCATGACGCTCGCGACCTTCGAGAAGATCTGCGAGATGCTGGTCGCAACGCCGGGCATGATGGCGCCCGCGGCAACGGCAACGAAGCCGGCCATCAAGGCATATTCGATAAGGTCCTGACCGCGGGTATCTTTCCAGATGCGCAGCTTCCAGACGAGGTTGGTAAAACGATTCATGTTCATTCTCCTAAATTGTATTGGTTGGTTTGTAATCGTTCGCTGCGGATGAATGAGGCTCAGAGACCCTCATTCATTCGGAGCGCGATCAAGTTGAGCGACGAGATTGCTAACTACCCTGGGACGCGGACGCCGTCATCACACTGGCCACCCTCGAGAAGATCCGCGAGATGCTGGTGGCGACACCTGGCATGATCGCTCCGGCAGCCACGGCGACAAAGCCAGCCATCAAAGCATATTCGATGAGATCCTGGCCACGCGTATCTGTCCAGATACGGAGTTTCCAAACGATATTGGTAAGACGATTCATACTATTGTGGAATTCCTTTTTTCGTAGACTGTGCCGCCTGGCCAGCTTCGATGTTTGAGCCGCACCCTCAAAGCGCGCGGCCCAATAGACAATTCGGTGAGTTTAGCTGCCCTGCGCCGCGGACGCGGTCATGACGCTGGCGACCTTCGAAAAGATCTGCGAGATGCTCGTGGCGACGCCCGGCATGATGGCGCCTGCGGCAACAGCCACGAAACCGGCCATCAAGGCGTATTCGATGAGGTCCTGACCGCGGGTGTCTTTCCAGATCCGCAACTGCCATACGAGGTTGGTAAAACGATTCATTTTGCTCTTTCTCCTATCCCGCAACAATCATGTGTCTTGGGTCTATTGAAAAGTTATCATCCATCGGTTTTTGATGAAATCAGCGGAAACCCTAGAACGCACTTGGAATTCCTTGACAACAGCCCCCGCCAGGGGCTACGAACCCGTCAGACCCAATCACACCCTTAGGAAACGATGGGAATACCCCAGCCGGACACGATGCTAGCTCATTCTTTTCTTTCAACACTTTGCAACCCAGGAGCACCAGCGCCACAGTACTCTCATCGTACTCAGTTTCACTAAATTTGAGGACAAACTTTTCTCAGACGTTTCTGAGAGGACGGTCTCTACAGAATTCCAATGAGTTTCAGGCCAAGTCTTGCCAAATTAGCTTTGAGCAGGCCTGCCGTGCAATCGACGTTTACGGTACCAGCGCGGTGGCGACGAAAACCTTGTGGCTCGGACGCACCCGGCCAGCACATTCTGACCACGGGCAGTGCCAGCGTCGCGCAGGAACCTCATCCGCGTTCTTTGTAGATTCAGTATAAAGAATCAATGACTAACGGTAGAATGACCTTGCTTCGAAAACTAATTTGGACAGCACTGGTCCGTCAGGAGGTGGGTACGGAGAATGAGAGACGGGAATTTACGCCACGACGGGCAGCGTGCGGAACCTGGGACGCAGAGAAGGATCCGCCGTTTGAAGACGGGTGGTGCAGTAGATCTTGGTTCCGTGGCCGGGTTCGCTTTCGAGCCAAATCCTTCCGCCTGTAAGCTTGGCGATCTTCGCGGCAATGGGCAGACCCAAGCCGGATCCGGCAGCGTCTGACCCCACTGTGCCCCGGGAAAAGGCATGGAAAATCGACTCGTGGTATTCGTGAGCGATACCGCAACCGGTATCGGTGATAACAAACAGGATGCAGGCGTCGCGTCCCTGCCAGGAATCGAGCCGAATATCCACCGCGACCTCACCCTCTGAAGTGAACTTAATCGCGTTACTGACAACATTCGTCAGCAACTGCTGCAATCGCCAAGCGTCACCTTCCACCTTGCGCGGTACTTCTTCGTCGATGTGCGCACGAAAAACAAGGCCTTTCGCATCCGCCGCTGGTTTGAGCGACTTAAGGGCCATCCCGACCACTTCCTGAATATGAAAGACGTCGACTTCCAGTTCGATTTCACCGGATTCGAGCCTGGCGTAGTCGTGCAGATCGCTCACACGGTGCAAGAGCGAATCGGCCGAAAACTTCACATTGCGCAGTTGATGGACGGGTTCCGCGGGGAGTTCCGAATCGAGAAGGCCTGCGGAAAGCCCGATAATGTCATACAACGGCTGCCGGATTTCTTCGGTGACCTTGGCCAGAAGTTCGCTTTTGGCGCGATTGGCGTACTCGGCTTCTGCCTTGGCACCTTCCAGCTCAGAGGCACGCGTTTTGAGAAGTTCGCTGTCTACCGCATTCTTCCAATAGCTGATATGCGCCGTATTGCCTTGCTCAAGCATATAAAGCAGGAAGACAGCCAACATTACGGCGACCGCTGGCTGGGCATCCTGGATCAGAAACAGCTCTCCAAGAATTCCAGGCAACATCGCCGCGATGAGATAAAACCGCATGCTCACTAGATGAGGCGCCAGAATCGACACGGCAGCCGGGCAGGATCCTGCCAGCCACAAAACGCTAAGCAAGCCCTCAATCCCCTTGTGTCCATAGAGATAGAAGGTAACCGGAACGAAAGATCCCCAAGCTAGGCCAGTTAGACTGAAAACGATTGTCACCAGATACCGCCAGCTTCCGGTCTCGAAACGACTGCGATGCAGGGCCAACACAAGACGGGCTGCCGTCAACAGTACGATTGTGACCGTAAAGATTGTCAGGACAACCGAATGTTCGCTGGCGTAATTCGTGGCAAAGGCCAGAATTGGCAAGAAGCCCAAACTGGTCCAAATGCCTGGCGTGGCCCTTTGGGCGAGGTCCTGATCAGCTTGCAAGAGCAAACTGGGTTTGGCCACGGCTTTGGAGCCTACGAGAAATTGGAATGACGCGGCGGACATACTGCCTTTTCAGGTTATCGGCCAGAGTTGGCATCTGCCTTAGACCTGTCATAGACATACGACGAATAATGTTTTAGGCCATGCATCCAACTCAGACAAGCCTGCCGCCAAATACCGAGCATCGGGCTCTCGATCTCAGCAGCAGCGAACGCATGGCGATGGAGGCGCTACGGCAATGGACTTATTCACCGGCTACAGTCTCCAAACCGCGCAAGCTGGTGAATTTGGAGATCGGCAAAGTGTTCCATCCAATACCACCGCCTCACACCCCAAGCCAAGCGCCACTTCCATCGAAGCGGCAGACCATCAGGACGCCATCCATCAGGACGCCATCCGGCAGGACGCCATCCGGCAGGACGCCATCCGGCAGGACGCCATCCGGAAACATTTTTGCCGCGAGGGTGGATGCGCGCGGCGCATTGGCTAAGACTCGATCACGCCGTTTTCGTCTTCCTCCGCGGCCCCATCATGCCTGTGTTCGTGGAACACCGGCTTCATTCCCTTCAACTCCAGCCGCCGGTCGAGTGCGGTCTTGACGATGTCGGTTTCCTCGCTCGTCAAACCCTTGGCGACTTTATCGACCTTCTTCAAGATCGCTTTAACGCCCATGCGATCTTTGGGTCCGGGAACGATGAGCGCGTAGTTGAACAGCGCCGGAACCCGCAACGGATCGAATTGCATATACTTCTCAAGCCGTTGCACATCGGACACGATGCCCAGGTATCCAACGCCGAAGATCGCCTGTTCGCAGACCTCGACATCCGGATCGTCCAAGTGGAACTGCATGAAGCTGGCGTAAGACTGATCCATCGAACGCCACATCGCCTTGAGCACATGCTTCCGCTCAGAAACGATTTCATACAATTCCTTGGCGCGATCTTTCATCTCTTCGCTGCCCTCGGTTGCAGTGGACAGTGCGACCAACGCTCCGGAACGCTCCATGGGCGAACGCGACGCATCGTTGAGCACAGCCTTCAAATCATTGAGCAGCGTCTCATCTTCCGGAATGAGCGAAGACACCGCTTCCCAGGCACGCCCGCGGACGTTCGGATCGGGATCCGACTGCGCCAACGCGCGAACCTTCGGCGAGACGGTAGGATCGTCGACATCGTCCGGCGAAAGCGATTCGAGAGCTTCAGCCCGATAGTCCGGGTCAGCACTCGCCAGCAACTGCGCAACGTCATCCAGCGGAAGAATATCGAAATCGGGACCCAGCTTCGGATCGAAGAACTCGTCGATATCCGGAGGATCGGCGACCTGCACGGTCTTGCCCGCACGGATCTCGATTTCCTCCAAGGCGTCTTCCAAACCTGAGATCACTTCTTCCTCAAGCCCAGGTTCTGCGAGCCGTTTGCCCAAAGCATCTTTCGCAGCGGGATCGCCGTAGATGCCGAGGTGAAAAGCACCTTCAACGGTGTCGTACTCGAACTCTTCGAGCAACAGCGCGAGGATGCGAGGGTCGTGCACCTGCAAACCCGCCAGGAGAAACGCAACGGGACCGCCATTCTCTTCCCCGAGTTCCTCATAAAGGGCCAACAGCGGATCGACCATGGGCGATCCCATTTCGACAACGGCCTCGATCAATTCATCGGGATAGTCATCGCCATACTCGCGAATGATCGAGAGATAAAACGGAATCGCCTCGGTCGTTTTGACGCGGCGAAACAGCTCGATCAGGTCCACGCGCAGATCGAGCGGCTCTTCAGAGGCGATCTCCGAAAAGCGCAAGAGATCAGCGCGAACGGCATCGGCACCGCGTTTTAGGATGTTGTGGATCAGCCGCTGATCGAGTCCGATACGGCCGCAAGCGGCGGAACGAAGCAAATCGAATGCGGAAAATTCCGAGAAGGTTGCAGGTGTGGGAAACAAGTTAGTAGGTAGCGCGTCCGCCGCTTGCGTCATAGCATTGTCCAGTCACGAAAGAACAGTCAGGGCTTGCGAGAAAGTGAACGACAGCCGCGATCTCCTCGGGCTTGCCGGTGCGTCCCATAGGGATCTTGGCGGTCATGTATCCAACCTGCTCGGGAGTGAGCTGGTCGAGAATCTTGGTCTGCACAACCGCGGGCGCCACGGCGTTCACGCAGATACCGTTGGTGGCGACTTCTTTGCCGAGCGACTTGGTCAAACCGATCACAGCGGCCTTGGTCGCCGAATACGGGATCATGTTCGGATTGCCTTCTTTGCCAGCAATCGAGGCGATACTCACGATGCGTCCGTAACCGCGTTCTTTCATGTGCGGCAGAACGGACTTGCAGAAGTTGAACACGCCGTCCATATTGACGGCCATGCACTTGTGAAAGTCATCGAGCGTCTGCTCAGTGAGCGGAGCGGCCTTGCCAGCAATGCCCGCGTTGTTAACGAGGATATCGATGCGTCCGGAGCGTTTCAGCACTTCGGCTGTGGCGGCATCGGTGGAAGCAGGGTTGGTAATGTCGACAGCGAGAGCGTACGCGCCGGGGATGGACTTGGCGGTTTCGGCTCCGGCTTCGAGGTTGATGTCGGCGATCACGACGGTGGCGCCGGCTTTGGCCAGGCGTCGGGCGATGGCTTCGCCGATACCGGCGGCGCCGCCCGTGACGATGGCGGTTTGGTTTTCGAGTGAGAAGAACTGCTGCATGATGAGAGGTCTCTCTCAAGTATAGAATCAGAGCATGACTGGTAAGTTGGATTTTCAATACCATCGCAACGGTTGAACAAGTTGCGGAAGAACGCAGGAGTTTCTTGCGAAGGCTGGCGTGACGGCGTCCGAGGTGGTGGATGCGAAGAAGACAATTCTTGGCGCGGCGGATGCGCTGGCGATGCTGAAGGGCATTGATCGGTTGTATGTGGCGAAGGGCAAGAAGGTCGTCCACATCGATTTGAAGAAGTCGAAGGCGGAAGAGGCTGTGCCGTTGATGTTGGGTCCGACGGGGAATGTGCGGGCTCCGCTGTTGCGGAAGGGTCGGACGCTGCTGGTGGGGTTCGAAGAGGGGATGTACCGGGAGGTTTTGGGTTAAAGCGGGGTCCCGCCAGATAACGTGAGAATTGTATTGAGGAAGGCCTTCAATTCAGGGCAGGCGTTTGCGGCTATCGTGAGGTCCTTGCCTTCGAGGATCCGGCCCGCGTCGCGAACTTTCGAGTAGCTGCGAAGGCCTGTCTCGAAAAGCTCCCTGATGTGGTAGGAAGGTGGCCGTCCGTGATTTACGTTTTCCGGGAATCCGGTTGGTGCCTTTCTCTTCTTTCCAGCGACCCGTTGAACGCAGTCCCAATAGGGCAACAGCCAAGCCTCGAAATCGTGCTGCGCGGCATGAGGGTGGAAATTGTCATTCTTCCCAACCCACTCGCGCATCTTGCGCTTGGCCTCATCTGCATTGGCGAAATCGTTCGTTCCGGTGTACACGTCGGTAAGAGCCATCACGGCATCGGCGGGATTATTGCCATTCCGCAGAAGGTCCTCAATGGTTCTCTTCAGCTTTTGCTCTTTGTAGGGCTTTTTCAGTCTTGCCTTCGACGATGATTTCAATTCTCACGAACGGCCTCCCCTCCGGCCGTTCCTCCAGAGTTCATCCAGAGAGTAGTCTTTAAGCCAGTCGTCCAGGTCAAGCTCATCGGCCCTGGTCAACTGCGTCATACCGTCGTCGTCCACATCGGCGACGACAACTTCCGATGGTTCGAGAAAGCGGATCAACGTATCCGAATGAGTTGCAACAACGATCTGCGTGCGGCGCGACGCTTCTCGAAGCTGATCTGCCAATAAACTCAGCAGTTCCGGGTGCAGGCTGACTTCGGGTTCATCGAGTAATGTAACTACAGTTGGAGTCGGACTCTGGAGAAGAGTTGTTAGCCACAGATACCGCAGGGTCCCGTCAGAAAGCTCGTTGGCGTAAATGGCTTTTGACAATCCTCGCTCTCGCCACACCAATGCAAGCGTGCCAGCCGCTACCGGCGGAAACTCAAGCCTTTCGAACTTCGGGAATGCCGCGCGAAGAGAGTCCTCAATTGCCTCAAAACGATCCCGGTGCGATTCGCGCAAGTTCAGAAGACAGGATACGAGTTCCTCGCCACTTCGGCCAGGTAGTGTAACGGGCGAGAGACGCTGGGGCAGTCGGACTTTGGATTGTCGATCGACCGCAATAGGTGAGTAGCTGCCGATTGAAGCCAAGTGGGAACGAAACACCTCAGCTACTTGATAAGTCTTGGGTACTTGAGCGAGTCCAGTCTCGGATCGAACAAAATCCCAAGTCGGCCTTAGATACAAATTTTGTTCGGAATCGAAGTAGCTAACCTCGGCGGAACGAGCGCCGATAAATTGCACGTCTGGTATCGACAAATCAGGATTGCCTTCGGAGAATAGCCACTCTTGATCGATCACATACGAGACGGCACGCTGTTGCAGGACCAGTCGATATTCAAGTTTTCTTCCATGAAAGCTCCGAACCGAAATTCGAAGCATCTCGGCCGTGCCATCCGTCAACAGCGAACTCAGGCCCGATAGGTCGGATATGGCGCTCGACAACTGGGACTGCGCCGACATCGACAACAGATTCAAAACATCCAAGAACGAAGTCTTGCCGCAGCCATTCGCCCCAATGAGTACATTGAGCGGACCCAGTGCAAGCTTAACGTCTCGAAGGCGACGAAACCCCTCGATTGCAATGTGGTCGAAATACGCAGGTCGCGGTTCCATTATGAAGTGGGAAGCTGTGTGCTCCACCCGAAACTCTACCACGCGTTAACGCGCAGCCGCCCACAAAAGACTAGCAATCGCGATCGACACCCCATGCGGTAGCGTACGCGCCTTATCGTTCGCCACATCGAGCTCGGGATTCGCCACATGCGGCGGACGCAAATGCACCACCTCCCAAACAACCGTCGCGATATTGCGTGCCACACGCACCAGTTCACCCTTGGTCAAAACAGCCACCAGCGCAATCACGCCACCGATCAACGACGCCAGCACAAACACCACAAACCACTCCCTAGGACCCGTAAACGCACCCACCGCCGCCATCAGCTTCACGTCGCCCCCGCCCATGGCCCGCAGCGCGAACAGTAGGCAGTAAACCCCGAATCCCAACAGCGATCCCAGCAGCGCATCCTGCGCGCCGGGCCAGCCGCGCTGGTAGGTTTGTAAGCCAATCCCCGAAAGCCACCCGCAAAGAGTCAGCCAGTTCGGGATCCGTCGAAACCGCAAATCGTAAACCGCAGCCACCGATACCAACAAAGCCAGAATCACGAGCGCACCGGTGTATCGCAAATCAACGTCACAGGACCATCGTTCACCAGATGCACCTTCATATCCGCCTGAAAAATCCCGGTCCCAACGGTCAGACCAGTCGCGCGAGCCTTCGAAACGAAATCCTCATACAAAGCGCGCGCTTTCTCCGCCGGAGCCGCCCGGTCGAAGCTCGGCCTGCGACCCTTGCGTGTATCTCCATACAAAGTGAATTGCGAAACGATCAACAAGCCGCCGCCGATCTCTTCGACGCTCAGGTTCATCTTGCCTGCCTCGTCCTCAAAGATGCGCATCCCTTTCACCTTGTCCAGTAACCACGCACAATCAGCCTCCGTATCGTCGCGAGAAACACCCAGCAACACCAGCAGTCCACGACCGATCTCGCCGGTCACACACCCATCCACTTCCACTCTCGCGCTCGCAACGCGCTGGATCACTGCCCGCATCGTTTCAACGTACACTAACAGGAATGCCCGCGTCGAAAACACTGGACGGCAAATGAACACAAGTTACCGCTGGTGGATCCTCACCCTACTCACGCTTGGCACGATCATCAACTACCTGGACCGTATCGCGCTCGGCATCCTAAACCCCGTCATTCGCAAGGAACTCGACCTCACCGATACGATGTACGGTTACGTCACCGGCGCGTTTCAACTGGCCTATACCATAGGTTTCCTGCTCATGGGCAAGTTTGTCGATCGCTATGGGACGCGGCTCGGTTACGCATCGGCCGCAGTGTGGTGGTCGATCGCCGCGATGCTCCATTCGTTCGCAAAGACACCCTTCGACCTCGGCCTGTGGCGCGCGTTTCTCGGCCTTGGCGAAGCGGGCAACTTTCCTTCCGCCATCAAGGCCGTCGCCGAATGGTTCCCGCTCAAAGACCGCGCCTTCGCCACCGGTATCTTCAATGCCGGAACCAACATTGCCACCATGATCGGTCCCGCGCTCTTCGTGGCAATGAATGCCGCCTATGGCTGGCGCGCCTGTTTTCTCATCACCGGCTCACTGGGACTCTTCTGGGTAGTCGCTTGGTGGCTTTCCTACTACGTGCCACAGCAATCCGGCGGATCGACCACCACACAAGTCTCCACCGAAAAACCGATGCCTTGGGGCGAAGCAATCCGGCATCCGCAGACTTGGGGATTCGCACTCGGCAAGTTCTTCAGCGATCCCGTGTGGTGGTTCCTGCTGTTCTGGCTGCCGCTCTATTTGTACAACGTACGCAAGCTCGACATGAAAGAAGTCAGTTGGATTCTGCCTTTCATCTACCTCATGGCGGATATCGGCAGTGTAGCCGGGGGCTGGATTTCAGGCTACTTCTTGCGCCTCGGCTGGTCCGTCGCACGTGCTCGCAAGACCGCGCTGTTGATCTTCGCCTGCATTCCGCCATTTGCATCGGCTGCAGTGCTGGTTGACAACCTTTATGTCGCGGTCGCGCTGTTCAGCCTCGCGACTGCGGCGCATCAGGGCTGGTCCGCGAACCTCTACACCACGACTTCCGACGTCTTTCCGAAACGCGCGGTCGCCTCGGTCACCGGCATCGGCGGCGCGATGGGCGGACTCGCAGGATTCATCTTCTCCGCGATCATCCCAGGGTATGTGGTGCCGGTGCTCGGCTACGTCCCCTTGTTTTTGGGAATGAGCGTGTTCTATCTCATCGGCTTCGCGTTTCTGAGCCGCCTTATGGGTGACTTTACCCCCATCGAAAAGGATCCCGTCTACGTATGATGAAGCGACGCGATTTCGTAGTGACCTTTCTCGGCGCATCCGCCCTCGCGCAGGATGCTGCCACGCCGCCGGAAGTAGACTGGCATGACGCGAAAGCCTCGCTCACCATCGAAGGGCTCGGCTTCCGCGATCTCAGATCGCCCTTCGATCGCTTGCCTGGACGGGCGCAAGGCGTGGTTCGTGACGCCGTCTGGAACCTCAGTCGCGACTCAGCAGGCGCCGCGGTTCGCTTTACCACCGACAGCAAGGAAATCCGCGCACGTTGGACGCTCACTAGTCAGAGACTTTCGGGTCCCAACATGACGCCAATCGGTGCCAGCGGCTTGGATCTCTACGTCAAAACCGGCAGCGCGCAGTGGCGTTGGCTCGGCGTGGGGCGTCCGACTCGGGTTCCAACGAACACCGAAACGCTCATCACAAAACTGCCCGCCGGCTCGCGCGAATACCTGCTCTACCTGCCGCTCTACAACGGAGTCACCTCCGTAGAAGTGGGCGTTGACAAGGGCGCTACGATCGCCAAAGTCCCGGCACGGACATCCAAGCCAATCGTCTTTTACGGAACCTCGATCACGCATGGCGCCTCCGCTTCCCGACCCGGAATGACTCACGTCGCCATGCTCGGGCGCTGGTTCGACCGCGAAGTCATGAACCTGGGCTTTTCAGGCAACGGCAAAATGGAGGCGGAAGTCACGCGGTTCCTCGTGGAAATCGACGCCGGAGTCTTCGTGCTCGATTGCCTTCCCAACATGACGGACAGAGACATTCACGCGAACGCCGAAAAATGCGTGCGGATGATTCGTGAGAAGCATCCCAAAACGCCGATCCTGCTGGTGGAAGATCGCAACTATTCGGATAATTTTCTGAACGCCTCGCGCCGCGAACGCAACGAGACCAATCACAAGGCGATGCGCGAAGTGTTTGCAAAGATGAAGCGAGAGAAAGTGACCGGGCTCCACTATCTGAAGGCGGACAACCTCTTGGCCGCCGATGGCGAGGATACGATTGACGGGTCGCATCCGACTGATCTCGGCTTTCTGAGGCAGGCCCGCGAGTTTCAGAAAGCCCTGCGCTCGGCAGGATTAAAGTAGCAGCCCGCAGGCGTATACTAAAGTTTGGGAGCAACCATGAAAAACTACGTCAAGTTCGGACTGCTTTCCGCAATCATAGTCGGCACTCTCGGATGGCTCGCCTTTACCGGAGCCTCAGAGAACCAGTCCTATTTCAAGTCCATTCCGGAACTCTACGCGATGGGCGACAAGGCCAAAGACAAACGCATCCGCGTCGGAGGCGACGTCGTCCCCGGCTCCATCAAACGCGAAGGAAAAGATGTCCACTTCGCCATGAGTTGGGAAGGCCGGAACCTCAACGTGATCTATAACGGCACAGGACCCCTGCCCGACACTTTCAAAGATGGCTCGCAGGCGCTCGCCGATGGCCGCCTCGGACACGACGGCGTCTTCCTTGCCAATAGCGTCCAAGCCAAGTGCGCGTCGAAGTACGAAGCCAAGGCTCCGAAAATGAAGCAGTCTCACGACGCCGCAACGCCATCCAAGATTTAGAGGATCCACGTCCATGGAAAATGTCGGCGCGCTCGCGCTATTACTGGCTTTCTGCATCGCGATCTATTCCGTAGCAGGCTCGCTGCTTGGCAAGTATCGCAACAACCTTTATCTCATTGCCAGCGCAGAGCGCGCCGTATACGCCGTCACTGCGCTAACCACTGCGGGAGCTGCCGTCCTGATCTACGCGATCATGATTGGCGACTACCGGATGGTTTACGTCTACAGCACGAGCAACCAATCCATGCCGTGGTACTACAAGTTCGCCGCATGGTGGGGTGGCCAGGAAGGCTCATTGCTGTTCTGGGCCTGGCTACTCGGCTGCTATTCGTCGGTGGTGATGTTCACCAACCGCAAGAAGTTTCGCGATAGCATGCCCTACGTCACCGCGATCCTCATGATCACGATGGCGTTCTTTCTGCTGTTGATTACGTTCGTGCTCAGCCCCTTCGATCTTTGGCAAGCCGGCAAAGGCATTCAAAGCCCGGGCGATGGCAAAGGACTCAACCCGCTTCTCCAGTACTGGACGATGGTCATCCATCCTCCGGCTCTCTATCTCGGCTATGTTGGATTCATCGTTCCCTTCGCCTTCGCGATCGCCGCACTGATCAACAAGCAACCGGGCGATGCTTGGATCCACACGACACGCCGATGGACTCTCGTCACCTGGATCTTCCAGACCACTGGCATCCTGCTTGGCGCAGGCTGGGCTTACGCCGTTCTCGGTTGGGGCGGATATTGGGCTTGGGATCCGGTCGAGAACGCTTCTCTACTGCCTTGGATCACCGCAACCGCATTTCTGCACTCCGTCATGATGCAGGAAAAGCGCGGCATGATGAAGGTTTGGAACATCGTGCTCGTCTCAGCGACGTTCTTTCTCTGCATCTTTGGAACCTTCCTCACCCGCAGCGGAATCGTATCGTCGGTTCATGCCTTCGCTCAGTCACCCATCGGGAACTATTTTGTCGTGTATCTGGCGCTTGGTATCGCGGCAACAACGTATTTGATTCTCTCGCGCCTCGAATTTCTCAAGCCAGAAACGCAAATGGAAAGCGTCCTCTCGCGTGAGTCGAGCTTCATGTTCAACAACCTGATCCTGCTCGCCAGTTGCTTCGCAGTGCTTTGGGGCACACTGTTCCCGGTCATCTCGGAAGCGATCACCGGCGAGAAGATCAGTGTCGACAAACCGTTCTTCGACCGCGTCAACATCCCCATCGGCCTCGCGCTGCTGCTGCTCACCGGCGTCGGACCCCTGATCGCCTGGCGCCGCAGTTCACTCGATTCGCTGAAGAAAGCCTTTATGTGGCCGGCACTCGCGGGACTCGCAACAGTCGGCGTCCTGATGGCATTCGGAATCTTCCACTTCTATGCACTCGTTTCGCTGGGCTTGTGCGCCTTCGTCACCTGGACCGTGTTCTCTGAGTTCTTCAAAGGCGCTGCGGCGTTGCGCGCCAAGAATACCATGAACTGGCTTTCGGCCATGATGGAACTCACGCACCGCAATACGCGCCGCTACGGGGGATACATTGTTCATATGGGTGTTGTTGTGATGTTCATCGGCTTCACTGGAGCGGCCTTCAATCTGGACACGACCCAGGAAGTGACAACCGGTAGCAGGATCAACATCGGTGCCTATGAACTGCGCATTGGAGCGATGGAATCCGGAAACACCGCCAACTACGGTTGGGGTGTGCTGCCCGTCGACGTCTATTCGGGCGGCCAACAGATCGGCACGCTACGTCCGGAACGCCGTTTCTATCCGGCTAGCCAACAGCCGACTTCTGAAGTGTCCATCCGCCGCCGTCTTGGTGAAGATCTGTATCTGAACTTCGCCGGCACCGCCACCGATCAGAAGAAGTTTGTGATCCAGGCCTACGTGTTCCCGCTGGTGTCGTGGATCTGGCTCGGCTATTGGGTCACGCTCTTCGGTACTCTCATTTGCCTCGTCCCATCGAAGGTGCAGCGCCAGTTCCTGCGCACACAAATCGTCGGAGTCACCCCAGCACATGCGCCAGTGGAAAAGTAAGCTCTTAATGGCCGCGTTCGTAGGTATCTGCTTTACGCAGGCGGCCGATGTGATACCACCTGAAGTGAGGCGAGTTGGCGCACGCCTCGCCTGCCTCTGCAAGACCTGCCGCAACACGGTAGGCGATTGCACGATGCTTGAGTGCCACTATTCCAAACCGGCTCGGACGAAGATCGCTTCGATGCTCGGTTCAGGATCGAACGACGACAAGATCGTCGATTCTTTCGTGAAAGAGAATGGCGTGCAGGCGCTGTCGGTTCCACCGGCGGAAGGCTTTAACACCATGCTCGGACTCATGCCCTGGATCATGGGTGGCATCGGGCTGCTCGCCATCGCCTGGTTCATCAATCGCAGCAAGGCCCCGGCACCCCCGGCAGAGATGCCGAGGATCGATCGTGAGTTGGTGGATCGCTATCGGGAACGAATCGAGAAGGATACAGCGGACCTCGACTAAATGCTGCTGCTCTTTTCTGTGGTACTGATTGCGGGCGCGATTGCCCTGACATTTTGGGTACGCCCGCAAGACCTTCCTCAAGCAGAACCGCCTCCACCGTGGCAACACCTTGACGAGCGCAAGGCCCGTATCTACGAGAACCTCCGCGACCTGCAATTCGAATATCGCGTCGGCAAACTTTCCGACGAAGACTACCAGAGCACAAAAAAGAACCTGCAGTTCGAACTCGCGGGAACCCTCGCGGAAATGGACGCAATGAAAGCCGCGCTGCCGGTGTCGGGCAAGAAAACCCAACCGCAAAAGAACACACATAACAAAAAGCTCGTATGTCCGCACTGCAAAGCCGAGTTCGATAAGTTCATGAAGTTCTGCGGCGAATGCGGAAAGGCGATGCAAGCATGATGAGAATCGCATTTCTGGCATTGATCTCCCTGCCCCAAATGGCAGCCGTCGACGGCATCGTCACAAACGCCACCACCGGCCAGCCGCAAGCGGGCGTTGCGATCACTCTCGTGCAGGCGGGGCAAGGCGGCATGCAGCCTCTCGGCAAAACCGTCTCCGCTGCCGACGGCGCGTTTTCTTTCGACAAGGAAGCCACCGCAGGATCGGCACTGCTGCTGCAGTCTACTCATGCCGGGGTCACTTACACTAAGATGGTGCAGCCGGGGCTGCCATCCAAGGACATCAAAGTCGAAGTTTTCGAATCGTCCACCAAACCCATGGGGGTCTCGGTCAACCGCCACGGTATCCTGCTCGAACCAGCCGAAGGCAAGCTCGCCGTGCGCGAGTTTGTTTTCGTAGACAACACATCGAAGACGACATTCTTCGATCCGCAAGCCGGAACCTATCGTTTCTGGGCCCCTGACGACGCCAAGATCGAAGTCTCGTTGACCACCCAAGGCGGAATGCCTGTCACGCGCCCCGCTAAAAAGGTGGCCTCAAACACTTGGACAGTCGACTATCCGATGCGCCCCGGGCAAACTCAAATAGAGATCAGCTATCCCTACCCGAAGTCCGATGCATTCTCGGGGAACATCCTGCACAAAGAGGGCGAAACCCGCCTCATCGTCCCCAAGGGCCTCTCCCTCAAAGGCACGGGACTCGAAGAGTTCGCTCCAGAGCCGCGCACGCAGGCGGCAATCTACGGCGTTCAGAACGGTCCATTCACCGTGACCCTTTCGGGTGCGGCAGAAGCCCGTAAACCCGAACAAGCAGTAGGAGAAGGTGCGGCTGGAGACGAATCCGGTGCACCGGAAGTGGTGCCCGGGCGTCCGCGTATCTACGGCCAGCTTTATCCGATCCTTGGCATCGTAGCGGCGATTCTACTACTCGGTCTCTATTCGCTCGCAGGACGCAAGTTGCCTTAATGAGTTCCGCCAGCGTTGAGATCGAGGACGTTTGGAAATACTACGGCGACTACCCGGCCTTGCGTGAAATTACGCTGTCGGTGCATCCCGGCCAATGCCTTGCTTTACTCGGACGCAATGGCGCAGGCAAGACGACTCTGCTGCGCGTCGCCGCCGGGCTTTCGCGATCCTCAAAAGGCGAGATCAGGATCAACGGGGGCATCGGCTGGCTCGGCCATGGCATCGGCGTCTACGACGAGCTCTCGGCTCTCGAGAATCTCAAAATTTTCGCCAAGTTGCATGACGTCAAAGATCCTCAAAAGAGCGCGCTGGAATGGCTGGAACGAACCAACCTCGCCAGAGTCAAGGATGCCCGTGTCCGCGAGTTCTCACGTGGCATGAGACAGCGGCTCGCCGTCGCGCGCGCCTTCATCCACAACCCTTCCGTCGTCTTGTTCGACGAGCCTTTCACGTCGTTGGACGATCGCGCGATCGCCCTCTTGCAAAGCCTCTTTGCAGAAGCCTTGCAGCAAGGCCGCACCGTTGTGATGTCGACCCATCAACTTCGCGAAGCGATGGAACTCGCCACACACGTGGCATTGCTGCAGCGCGGCAAACTGATCTTTCACGGCGAACGCCCTGCTGAAATGGTCAGCGATCCCACTTGGTTGTATCGAACGTACGGAGAGAACTAATTGGCCTTTCTTCGTCATGCCTGGACGATCGCATCGAAAGATCTGCGCAGCGAGTTCCGCACCAAAGAGACGCTGAACGCGTCAGTGTCGTTTTCTGTCGCCATCCTTTTGCTATTCAGTTTCGCTTTTGATCCAACGGCGGAATCCACCCGCGAGTTCGCGGGCGGATTGCTCTGGATCGTATTCCTCTTCGCCTCAACGCTGGTGTTGAACCGCAGTTTCGCACGCGAGTTGCCCAACGACTGTCTGGATGTCCTGTTGTCCTCACCGGCTTCTTCGGCTGCGATCTTTCTGGGCAAGGCGCTCGCCAGCTTTCTGATCATCCTCATCGTCGAGCTCTTCTGCATCCCTGTATTCAGCCTGTTCTACAACATCGACATGTTCCAAAACCCGTGGACGCTGTTCGCGGTCAACGCCCTGGCAACTTGGGCGATCACAGTCATCGGGGCCACCTTCAGCGCACTCACCGTGAACCTTCGTCTGCGTGAACTCATGCTGCCTGTGTTGATCTACCCGATGCTGATCCCACCAATGATGGCGGCGTTTCAGTTGACCGCGGCTCTCATTTCCGGCGAGCCATTCACGGCGGACAACTTCCTCTGGTTCCGGCTGCTCATTGGCTTCGACATCATCTTCACCTGCCTTTCGATGGCGCTGGTCGATGTCGTGCTCGTGAACTGAACTGAAAGCAGCACGCTGACACCAACTGCGGTCACGAGACAGACCGAAATCAAAACAGCGATCAGGGAAGTTGAGAAACTCCTTTTCCCTGACGTGTTGCGTATTCGCTACGAGATCGGAGAGGATTGGAGCGGTCAATGGGCCCTATTTTTTCGAATCGTGTTTTCCGAAGACGCGGCTAGGCGCAGGCTCCGAGCCGTAGCGAGCACAGTCGACTGGGAACTTGCCCAGCGACTGGATTTTGTTGGAATGGGCGTATCTGTGTATCACAATTTCAGAAGCGAGTCGGAGCAGGCGGCTCTGCAGGAACCAGCGTGGGCCTCTGATGATCTGCTCACCGACGCAAGGGATTCGGCCACAAGAGGCAACGCCGAAAACCGGTCATCCTGTATGCGCCGTTCGATCTCCACGGCTTACTATGCGGTGTTTCACATGCTTGGGGATGACTTCGTCTCGCAGTGGCCCTTTGTCGACCAGCGACCGCGGCTCGGTCCAATGTTCGACCACCAGAAGATGCGTGAAGCTCCCATCGTCCTGGCAGACCAGAAGAACTGGAGGTGAAAATGGCCTTTCAACAGCTCCAGACGGATCGCCACCGGGCAGACTACGATCTCTCCGGGAACATCGTACCCACCGATGTCGAGAACGCGCTCACCTTGGCAGAAGACGTTTTCGCAAAGTGGCAGTCCGTACGAGAAGAAGAACTCGCTAGGCACTATTTGCGATCGATGTTCGGAGCCAAGCGTTAAGTCAAAAATCCATATCATCTGATAGAGTCTTGGGGTGGATCCTTCATTCGCAGTCGTGCTGCTACTCGCGCAACAAGCGGACTTCTCCAAACACATACAGCCCACGCTCGAGGCGAACTGCTCGCAGTGCCATGATCCGAAGAATCCCAAGACTCGAGCGAACTTCCTGAAAGCCGAATCCGTCACCGACATCGAAACCCGCCGCGGACTCTGGCGCAACGTCGCCACGCAACTCCGCAATCGCACCATGCCTCCGGGTGGAGTCTCGAAACTCCCTGAAGACGACCGTCTGCGCATCGCCGCTTACATCGACAATCGATTGCGCACCACAGGCTGCAGCACACCTGAGTACGCTGGCTACGTCGCGCCGCGCCGCCTGAACCGCCGCGAGTACAAGAACACGATCCGCGACCTCTTTGGGCTCGACATAGCCGCCGCCGATCTCTTTCCCGCCGACGAGGCTGGGGGCGCGGGCTTCGACACCAACGGCGAGACGCTTTACATTCCGACCATGATGCTCGAACGGTATCTCGAAGCAGCGCAGACTGTGCTCGATCGCATCGTCGTCACCGCCCCTTACAATCGCGTGATTCTGTCGCATGAGATCGATCCACGCCGCGATCCCCCCACAACGGGAATCAAGCCCAGCCGCTTTCTGAAGCCAGCCGAAGAACTGAGCATAAAGGTCGCCGTCTTCGCCGAGAGCCCGTATAGCGTGCGGGTTTCCGTCGAGCGGCCGAAGCTCACACCCTTCGATGTCGCCGTCAAAGTGGACGGGGTCGCAGCCGGCAAGATGTCTTTCGCACGCGACTCAGGTGGCGGGGCCACCGCGCGAGCAGTCAACGTGACAATGACCCGCGGCGAACACACCATCACTGTCACGAACGGCGCAGAAAACATCGAATTCTATAGCGTCACGGTGGATCAACGGGCCACTCCCGCAGGTCCTGACAAACGCGCGATGCACTACCGCTTGTTCGGATTCGAAGCAGGCGAATCGCCCGTGAATCCGCGCGATGCTGCACGCCGTCTCCTCACCCGCTTTCTGCCGCGCGCTTATCGCAGCGGCCCCGTCGAACCTTCGGACATCGACCGTGCAATGGCCCTCTACGATCGCGGTGCGCGGCGCGGCGAGCCCTTCGAAGAGAACCTCAAACTGGCGTTGAAGGCTGTGCTGGTCTCGCCCCGCTTCCTGTTCCGCGTGGAAACACCGCAGCCTGCGGGTATCCAACCTCTCGGCGACTACGAACTCGCGTCACGCCTATCTTATTTCCTCTGGTCCACGATGCCGGATGATGAACTGCTACGGCTCGCTGCGGAAAAGAAACTGCGGGATCCCACCGTGCTCACATCACAGGTGGAACGCATGCTCGACGATCCTCGGTCGCGCGCCTTCGCCAACGCCTTCGCCGGCCAATGGCTCGGAACCCAGGAGATAGGCGGGCGGGCGGTTCCGCTTCTCACCGAACTGCAGCACTTTTACACACCGGAGGTCGCAGCCGATCTCCGCGAGCAACCGGAACTCTTCGTCCATCACATTCTTAGCGGCAACCGCAGCGTGCTTGAACTCATCGATGGCAAGTACACATTCCTCACCGAGCGCCTCGTCAAATACTACGAACTCGAAGGCAAAGTGAAACTGCCTTCCGGATCCGGGTTTCAACTCATCGAGTGGCCTGCGGAAAGCAAGCGCGCCGGCGTGCTTGGCCTGGCTTCTGTTTTGGCAATGACATCCCACTACAAGCAGGGGAGTCCCGTGTTAAGAGGCGCTTGGGTACTCGACACATTGCTTGGAACTCCCGTGCCGCCGCCTCCGCCGGATGTTCCCGCATTGCCTGCGATGAAGAAGCTCGAAACCGCGCCAACGATGCGAGCGGTGCTGGCACAGCATCGCGCAGACAAAGCCTGCGCGGCCTGCCATAACATTATGGATCCCATCGGACTCGCGCTCGAAAACTTCGACTGGATGGGACGCTGGCGCGACCGCGAACCCAACGGACAACCCGTGAATGCGAGGGCGGAGATGGCGAGCGGTGAAAAGTTCGAAGGTGCCGATGGATTGAGAAAGGTCCTTCTAGAACGCAAAGAAGAGTTCTTGCGGCAACTCGCGAGCAAGGCACTGGGCTATGCCATTGGACGCGGCATGCAGGATGGCGACCAATGTACGATTCAACGGATGGTGGATCACCTGGGGCAAGATGGCTTCCGCGCACGAACCCTGATCCGCGATGTGGTACTGAGCAAACCGTTCCGCTTCACGCAAAGTGACGCCGCCAGCGAGGCTCCGGCGTCTACTTCGAAACGCGCGCCGAAGCGCTTGCTGGGAGAGAAGTGATAAATTGACAAGCAAGATGAATTCGCCGTCGAAACTATCCCGCCGCACGATTTTGCGTGGAGCAGGCATCGCGATGTCCTTGCCATGGCTTGAATCGATCGCGCGTGGCGCGGCCGTTTCTGGCGTCGAGCGTCTCACGGAACCGCCGCTCCGCATGGCGTGTATCTTCATGCCCAACGGAACCCGCCCAGACTTTTGGACACCCGAGGGCGACGGCGAACAGTATGAGATCACGCCTCATCTGAAGCCGCTCGAAGCGCACAAGAGTGAGATCCTGCTGATCGAAAATCTCTGGAACAAAAACACCGTGGGACGCAACGGCCACTGGCCCAAAGTGCCCGCGTGGCTTTCCGGCGGATTCGTGGAACGCACTGTCGGCGGCGATCTCGATTCCGGCGGCACGACGATCGATCAGTTCGTCGCCCAGAGAATGGGTGGCGGCACTCCCTTACCTTCTTTGGAACTGGGCATCGATTCGCCGCGCACTGGCATCGACACAGCGGGCGGCGGCTTTCCACGCGCGCTCGGATCTTTTCTCTCGTGGGCGGATCCCAAGACACCGGTCCCCAAAGAAATCGTCCCGCAACTGGCCTTCGACCGCTTGTTCCGAACTCGCAAAACTCCTGTGGTCTCGGGCGCGGATCCGAAGAGCCCGTCCGTGATCGCCTCGCTGCAGTACGATGACACCAGCTTGCTCGACACCGTGCTGGAACAAGCGAAGTCTTTGAGGGGCAAGACCAGCCGCGCCGATCAAGCCCGCCTCGACGAGTACTTCGAATCCGTTCGCGCCGTCGAGCGGCGTCTCGAAGATGCAATGAAGCCGCAGAAACGCTGGATCAACGAAGGCAAGCTTCCGATGGATCGCCCCGTCGCCGGTGCGCCCGCCACGCATTTTGAACACGTTCGATTGATGTTCGACATTCTGCTGCTCTCGTTCTGGACCGACAGCACCAGAGTCGCAACCTTCATGATGGGCGACGCCCAAAGCTCGCAGGATTATTCGTTCCTGCCAGGTGTGAAGGGCAACTTTCACGGCATCTCACACCATCGCGACATCCCTGCGCAGCGCGAACAGTACGAGAAAATCATCAACTGGCACAGCGAACAGCTCGCCTATTTTCTCGGACGCATGCGTTCCCTCAAAGAAGGCTCCTCGACGCTGCTCGATAACTCGATGATCCTCTTTGGAGGCTCGCTGAAAGACGGCAATCGCCACACAGAAGAGAACTTGCCGATCCTGCTCGCGGGCCGCGGCAAAGGTACGATTAAGCCCGGACGCCGGGTTCGCGCGGGGAAGAAGACTCCCTTCTGCAATCTGCATCTGGCGATGGCGCAACGCATGGGAGTGAATGCCGATTCATTCGGAGACAGCAACGGCTCGCTCGACGGCTTGCTGTCCTGATCGCGGCGGAGTGCTTCAAGCCGGTGCCTGTGTTCGTGTCTGTGACACCGCTGCGGAAGCCTCTCTGGGGCTACCCCCTGGGGATTTATGTAACTGGCTCCGTCAGTTGAGCCCATACACGAACTGGAAGAGATCGCTCGGTTGTTTCTGGCGGCGCGAAGCGTATCCGAAATGGTTGCCGCGGTTGGCCAAGCGCTACCTCGAAAAATTCGCCACCCACCCGCGGCACCGCGACGTCGGAGGCTTCCTCTTGCACGACGAGCCTTTCCGCAAGGCGTTGCCCAAGATCGAGCTTACGATCGTCGTTCGAACTGAGCAGGATCCAACTGGGCGCATGGATAGCCTCTGCCTTGACGACACCGCCGCAACTCGCCGATCTCGGAGCTTCCAGACCTCCGCGACGTTGTCCCACTACCGCTATGTTGCGGTTCCCAAGCGCGTCGGCGTCCGCATTGTCGACTCCGCGGACTCGCCGAATCCTGCCGTGGCGTCTACAACCGCTATGCCGACGACCTCGCCTTTTCCGGAGGCCCTGACTTCGCCCGAATCATTCAGCACTTCGCTTCGATGTGTGGTCGCCATCATCCAGGAAGAGAGCTTTGCGGCGAACATTCGCAAGACACGCGTGATGCGGCAGGGCACGCATCAGCATCTTGCAGGGCTGGCACAAATGCAGGAGTGAACGTCCCGCGCCAGCACTTCGACCTTCTCAAGGCGACACTCACGAACTGCATTCGCAAAGGTCCTGAGAGCCAGAATCGAGACGGGCTTGTGAATTTCAAAGATCACCTCGCCGGGCGAGTGGCGTTCATTGCGTCCGTGAATCCAGCGAATGGTGAAAAGCTTCGGGACTTGTTCCTGAGGATCCAGTGAGGAAACTGACAGAACAATGCTGTAAGCTAATCCGAGACGATGCCGACGCTTTCCCGCAGACAAGCCGCCGCAGCTGCCCTAGGCGCAACCCTCGTAACCGCACAACAAAAGAAACAACCGAATTTCCTCTTCATCCTGGCAGACGATCACGCGGGATACGCGCTCGGCGCGGACGGCGACGCCAACGCGCTCACCCCCAACCTCGACAAACTCGCCCGCGAAGGGACGCGCTTTGCCGCGCACTACTGTAATTCCCCGGTATGCACGCCCTCGCGCCAGAGCTTCTTCACCGGACAACTCCCGCATATGGCCGGAGTCACTCGCCTGCCCACTCCGCTGTCCCAAGACAAACCAACTCTCGCCAAGCAGTTCAAAAAAGCCGGATACTCCACCGGAGTCATCGGCAAGATGCACTTCAATACACCCGGGGTCAAAGGCTTGCATGGCTTCGACTACGCCATGACTGAGCGTGAGGTGAACCAGTTCTGGGCACGCGATGTGAAGCCTCACGTCCTGCCCGACGCCACGCGAACCAAGCCCCAATGGAAGCCATTTAAGGATCCTGCCCGCATTTGGCTGAACGCCGAAAAGCTGCCGTATCCGCGGCTCGAAGAAGATATGAAGTCCGCCTATCAGTTGCGGCTGGCGGACGAATTCCTGACAAGTCAAAAAGACAAGCCTTTCGCCCTATGGATGAGCTTTCAGGAACCGCATTCCCCCTACGACTTTCCGGTCGAAGATCGCGAACGCATCGATCCCGCCAAATTCAAAGCCCCCCGTGTCGGACCCGAAGACGCTTGGCAGATTCCAAAGATCTTCCGCGATCTCTCGGAAGCAGAAAAGCGCGGTATCACTGCCGCGTACTATACGTCGGTTCACTATCTCGATCGCAGCGTCGGTCGCCTGCTCGACATGTTGAAGCGGCTCAATCTCGAAGAAGACACTCTCGTCGTCTACATGGCCGATCACGGCTACTGTCTCGGCCAACACGGACGCTTCGAGAAGCATTGTGGCTACGATCCAGCGTTGCGGGTGCCGCTGATCATGCGTTGGCCCGGCCACATCCGCGCCGGTAACGTCATCCACGACTTCACCGAATTGATCGATCTTCCGGCCACCATACCGGAACTCCTAGGACTCGATCCGCTGCCCCTCCTGCACGGCCACTCGCTTCGGCCCTACCTCGAAGGTGGCAAACCGAAGGGCCGCGATCATATCTTCAGTGAGTACCTGGAAAACGAAGAGGCCTTCATTCGGACGTCGCGATGGAAGTACATCTACTGCACCGGCAAGCGGGCCCGTGGCGATGGCTACGAGATCGACACCCCAACACCCGGGCCTTATCAGAGGCTCTACGATCTTCGCGCAGATCCAGGGGAGTTTGTCGATGTTGCGGCGAAGAATCAACGAGTGGTCACGGAGATGAAAAAATTGATGCTGAATCGATTCCGACACACTCACCCTGAGGTGGATCGTGAGCCACCGGCGAATCCACTGGATTTCTACCTGCGCCCTCGAGATGACTAGGCGTTGGCCGATGCCCAGTCCGCGTTCAACACCTGGAAATCGCCGTTCGCCGCTTTCCGCAGTACGTTCGTGGATCAAAACGGCTATATTGAAGGAACGATATGGAAGCGCAAGAAGAAGAACCGCGCATTGAGGCTGATTTGACCGCTGAGGCCGACGCTCCAGTGGCCAACGAAGAGATCGAAGTCGTCAACCGCGCGCGTGCAGGGGACATGCAAGCCTTCACCGAACTCGTAAATCGCTACGAACGCAGAATCCTTCGCTTGGCGAAGCGCATCACACAAAATGACGAAGACGCTGAGGACGTTTTACAGGACGCTTTTCTTAAGGCTTACGAACACCTCGATCGTTTTCAGGGGAACTCAAAATTCTACACATGGCTCGTGCGGATCACCGTGAACGAAGCGCTCATGAAGTTGCGGAAGCGGAAATCGGATCGCACAGTGCCCCTCGATGAACCAATGGAAACTGGCGAAGAGACAGTGCAACGAGAGATCGCGGTGTGGGAAGGCAACCCGGAGCAGAAATACACGCAAGAAGAACTGCATGGCATCCTGGAAAACGCCATTCAGAGTCTGGCACCGCCTTACCGCACCGTCTTCGTACTGAGAGATGTCGAGGAACTGAGCACCGAAGAGACGGCTGCAGCCCTCGAGCTTTCGATCCCGGCCGTGAAGAGCCGTTTGCTTCGTGCCCGTCTGCAACTACGCGAAAAGCTCACCCGCTTGTTCAAGAAACAACCGGAGGACATGCTTGCTTACCTGTAAAGATTTCTTACGCGAGTTGAACGACTATTTGGATGAGTGCTGCGACCCAGGTCTCCGTGCTGAGATCCAGAAGCATCTGAACGACTGCCCGAACTGCTTCGTTGTCGCCGATACCACCAAACAAACTCTGGATGTCTACAAAGGAATGACGCCCCAGTCGGTGCCGGATGCCATCCGCAACCGGCTGATGATCGCCCTAGAGGCGCGAATCCGGTCGAAGCGCGGTGAGTGTTAGCGATGCTTGCCAGATCCGCTCCCCTCACAACACCAGATGGCCCGCGCGCGGCTATCGGTATTTATTCTCCGGTAACGCCGCGCAAACGTTTGCGGCGCAATGTTACTGGTTGTGGTGCGCGCATCCACGCCTTTGCGTAAAACGGGAACGACTGGCGTTTACTTGGACCAGTGGCGAACTGCCTGCGGGTTCCTTGCGCTCAGTAGGCGCTAGCTAGCCCAGTAGATTCAGCAGGTGCTGCTGTATTTGATCGAACGCCTGGAATGCCGCGATGTTAGCATCCGCAACATTGCGTGCTTGCAAGAGAGCCACACTCTCGGCGCTTAAGTCGACAATATCCACAGGTTCTCCGCCAACCCCACCCGTGCTCGCCAGCAGTGAGGTTAACGCAGCCGGAAGGCGTGAGAGGCGCTTTGCGGAATCTGCGATCTGGGCTTCTGCTCTTTGTAGTCCCTCTAGGGGAGAGGTCATACCATTCATATTCGCCTCTACCTGTCTTATCGAGCAGAAACCCAGGAGCTTGAGACATTTCTCGCGCTAAAATACGGGATTGCGAATCGCACTCATCGGATACGGAAACGTCGGCCACGCTTTTGCCCGCCTGCTCCAATCGAAACGCTCGGTCTTCCCGTTTCTCATTTCGGGGGTCCAGAAGCGTACTGCCCATGCAATCGATCTCCGAGGACTCCCCCTCGAACCCGTCTTCCAGTCTCCTGGATGCCCCGTCGGACAGTTTCTGGACCTCTGCCAGCCCGAGGTCATGCTTGAAATCACGACGCTCGAACCCGCATCCGGGGAACCCGCCATCAGCCACATTCGCGAGGCTTTTGCACGCGGCATCCACGTCGTCACCGCCAACAAGGGACCGATCTCTCACGCTTACGCCGCGCTTCGCGATGAGGCCAACACCCAGCAGTTGCAGTTCCGCTTCGAATCCACCTGTATGGATGGTGCGCCCGTCTTCAACATGGCGCGTAACTGTCTGCCCGGCGTCAAGATCAACGGCTTTACGGGTGTACTGAACTCGACCACGAAGATTGTGTTGGCCGCGATGCTCGACGGTAAGTCCATGAATGAGGGTATTGAGGAGGCTCAGCGCTTGGGCGTCGCCGAAGCGGATGCCTCGTATGACATCGACGGTTGGGATTCCGCAGCCAAAGCGGCAGCGCTCGCCAATGTCCTGCTGGACGCCCACGTCACTCCGCTCGATGTAGATCGCAAGGGCATCGGCAATCTCACCCCGGAGAAACTGGCGGATCTCAAGAGCAAGGGCAAGGCCGTGGCGCTCGTCAGCCGAGGCCGGCGCAATGAGGACGGTGAGTTGAAGCTGCGAGTTCGCGCCGAGGTACTCGACGCCACCGATCCCTTGGCGACGATGAGAGGGACTTCAAACCTACTACTGCTGCATACCGATCTGATGGGAACGATCGGTACGGTATCCTTATCGCCGGGAGTGGAACAAACCGCCTACGGCCTCTTTAGCGACCTCGTCGACATCGCCAGGAGCTTATAGAAATTCATGAAACTACTTCGATTCAAGCATCACGGCCAACGCCATACCGGTATTCTGACGACAGCCGGGGTATTGCCGATAGAAGAGATCAACGCCAAGTTGGGCATAAGAGTGCCCAACGATCTGCTGACGATCATCCAGACGGCGGCACAGCAGCAGATCCAAGGCAGCTTGGAGGGTATCGCCGCGCTACCCTATGAGGACTTGACGCCGATTCTGCCCTATGACGTCCCGCCCAAGATCTGGTGCATCGGCCTAAACTACAAATCGCACGCGGAAGACATCGACGCGGTGCAGCCAGAGGAACCGGGCAGCTTCATGAAGCCCGCTTCATGCATGTTCCAGCCCGGAGGCGACATCATCCTGCCTCCGCCCTTTGTATCGGACGACGTCGATGCGGAAGGTGAACTGGGAGTGGTGATCGGCAAAACCTGCCGGTTCCTGAAGCCCGAAGAGGTCGCCGACGCGATTTTCGGCTATACAACGACACTTGACCTGACGGCGCTCGATGTTTTGCGAAAAAACACCCGTTATCTGACCAGATCCAAGAGTATCGACACGTTCTTTAGTTTCGGACCGGTGGTCGTCACGAAAGACGAGATCGACGACGTGGATTCCCTCGAAGTGATCACCGAGCACAGTAGCGCAAAGGACGGCATCTGTTCCCGGGACTTCGTTCGGAACATGCGTCACCGGCCCTTCGAGTTGGTCCGGTTCCATAGTGACTTTATGACCCTTTACCCTGGCGATCTCATCTCCACTGGATGCCCCAAAGGCGCACGAATCAAGCCCGGAGACAGCGTAGCCGCAAGGATTGACGGCGTAGGGCGCATCACCGCTACCGTCCGAGCGCATGGCGCCTGAACACCCCTTCAAACAGCAAGAGGGCGCTAGCGCATCGGACTGAGCGGCAATGCTGACCTAGAGGAGGAAAAAAACAGTGAGGCTTAGTGGCCCTTTTTCTTCTCTTCTTTGTGCTTCTTGTCGTCCTTGTGGTCCTTACCGTGGGTATCGGAGGAGTAGGCGGCCGTCGCTGCGCCGAACAGGAGGGTGACGCCCAACAGGGCCGAGGCGAACTTCTTCATGGTGATCTGGTTTCCTTAGGAGTATTTTCGTTGCATACAGCACGAGCATGCCGTACAAAAAGCATATCGGGCTGCGGGAGCGGCTCTTGAGTCATTTTTTGGATGAGTACTTTTCCATTGAGGAAGCGGAGGAAGCGCGTCGTCAGTGACAAACGTCCGCCGACAATACCGGCCCCACCGGACCCTGATAAAATCCTAAGTTCATGCCCAAACCCGTTGTCACCTTCGGCGAGATCATGCTCCGTCTCGCGCCTCCCGGATTCGAACGCTTTCTACAATCCCCGCAATTCCTCGCTACCTTCGGCGGCGGCGAAGCCAATGTGGCAGTCGCACTGGCCGGCTTTGGATACCCGGCCCGCTACGTCACGGTGCTACCGCCCGCCAACCCCATCGTCGACGCTTTCATTGGCGACCTCCGCCGCTTCGGCGTTGACCCCAGTGGCATCGTCCGCCAGAAGGGACGTTTCGGCATCTACTTCGTGGAACCCGGAGCAAATCAGCGTCCTTCAAAGGTCGTCTATGACCGCGAGTATTCCGCGATCGCCCTCGCCAAGCCCGGCGACATCGATTGGGATAAGGCTTTCGAGGGCGCAGGCTGGTTCCACATCACTGGCATCACACCCGCTCTGTCGCAATCGGCCGCCGATCTTGCGCTCGAGAGCGTGCAGAGCGCCAACGCCGCAGGCCTTAAGGTTTCCTGCGATCTCAACTACCGCAAGAACCTTTGGAAGTATGGCAAGCAGTCCAGCGAAGTCATGTCCAAACTCTTCGAGTATGTCCACGTTGGCATCGCCAACGAAGAAGATTGCCAGATGGCCCTCGGCATCCAGACAGAAGCCGATGTGCACTCGGGCAAGCTCGACACCGAACAATACCGCAAGCTCACCGACACGGTGCTCACACAGTATCCGAACCTCGAAACCATCGCCATCACCCTGCGCGAAAGCCATAGCGCCTCGCACAACGGCTGGTCCGCCTGCCTCAACAACCGCAAGGAATTCCTGCTCTCGAAGCACTACGACATCACCCACATCGTCGACCGCGTGGGCGGCGGAGACTGCTTCGGTGGCGGACTCATCTGGGGCCTGCTCAACCGCGCCACGCCGCAGGAAGCCTTGGAATTCGCCGTGGCGGCATCGTGTCTCAAACACTCGATCCCCGGCGACTTCAACCGCTTCACGGTCGAAGAGGTTGACGGACTTATCAAAGGCGGCGGTTCGGGGCGCGTGCAACGCTAGGGGCCTGCAAGAGAAAAGCGGTTCCCCGTGCATTGCAGGGAACCGCTGGCTTCGCAACCGAAGTCGCGACTTACTTACTTCTTCTTGGTGCGCTGGCAAGCCGTCAGAGCGGCTTCGGGATTGATTGCGGCAGAACCTTCTTCGATGTGCGCGATCTTGCCTTCCATATCTACCAGGAACGTGGCGCGATTCGCGACGCCGAGAGATTCGATTAGAATGCCATAACTCTTGGCAGTGCCACGAGTCGCGAAGTCGGAAAGCAGCGGATAGCTGGCGCTGACCTTCGCGGCGAACTCTTTCAGTGACGGGGTGTTGTCGGTACTGATGCCGTAAACTTGCGTGTCGGCGTCGGTGAACTTTGCGATACCAGCCTGGTACGCGGTCATTTCCTTCGTTCAACCGCCGGTGAAGGCAGCGGGAAAGAATGCGAGAATCACATTCTTCTTGCCGCGCCAGTCGGACAACTTCACCTTGCCACCTGCGGTGGACAAAAGTTCGAAGTCCGGGGCCGTATCGCCCATCTTCAGATGTGTCTTAGGCGGCTGCATGCCTTGACCGAGGACGCCTACCGCGCCCGCGAGTCCAACGGCCGCAGCCGACAGGATTGCTCTTCTTCGATTCATGAAACCTCTTGTCAATTGTAGACGGTCTGTCATTCAGACGCGCCAAACGCCGCTAACGTAACATCCCACCACCCGGAACGGCAGGCGGACGGTTCCTTCGCGGCGGACCCGATGCACTCCGCAGTTCCAAGATCAGCCGCATCACCAGAGCTTCCAGTTGATCGCGAACCTTCTCATAGAGCACTTGCTTCTTCCCGATCGGATCCTCAACCGCCCACGTGATGATCTCTTTGCTGCGATACATCTTGGGCAAACCGAAGCCGCTAATGTTCACGATCAGGTCAATGTTGTCGGGATTGAATTCGGCGATGCCCTTGGGAATCGGATCGATCATCGTGATGTTCTTGTCGAGCATGACGAGCTTGGTCATCTCCGCGACCACGCCCGCAGGCTGCAGACCCGCACTTTCGGGCTTCATTACATCCATCCCATAGGTGCGTGCGAACCATTCGGCCATCTGGCTGCGGCAGGAGTTGCCAATACAAACAAACAGAACACGTTTCATGCGCTTAAACGAGCTTACTCAAAAACATCCGGTGAATGCGAGGGTCTTCGGTGAGTTCCGGGTGGAAGGTCGCCACCATGTGACGCCCCTCTTCCGCAAGCACAGCGGTGTCCCGATAGCGAGCCAGCACCCTGACCCCTGCGCCCGTCGAGCGGATGATCGGTGCGCGGATAAACACCGCTTCGATGTCTGCAAACCCGTCTCCGCTGATATGCACGATGCGGCTGTCGATCTGCCGCCCGTAGGCGTTGCGTTCCACTTCGATATCCATCAACCCGAACGAACGTTGCACGGGATTCGTCACATGGCGGGCGAGAAGAATCGCACCCGCGCATGTTCCGAAAATCGACTTTTGTTCGCCAAAACGCCGCAGAGGTTCAAATAGGTTTTCGAGATCCAGCAGTTTCAGCATGGTTGTGCTTTCACCACCCGGAATCACCAGCCCGTCGAGACCTTCCAACTCGCGCTCTGTGCGAACCTCGACCGCTTCCGCGCCCAAGCGCCGCAGGGCTTTGCAATGCGCTTCGAAATCACCCTGCAGCGCCAGGACGCCAACCCTTTTGCCCATGCCTACCAGCCTCGGGTCTGCATCAGTTCCGACTCAGGCAGCTTCGAGATGTCGAGCCCCGGCATGGCGTCGCCGAGATCTTCACTCGCTTCGAGAACCTTCGCCGCATCGCGATAATGGGTCGCAGCCTTGACGATCGCCTTCGCGCGGCGTTCCGGGTCGGAACTCTTGAAGATACCCGAGCCCACAAACACGGCTTCAGCACCGAGGTGCATGACGAGCGCCACGTCAGCGGGTGTCGCGATGCCACCGGCCGAGAAGTTCGGAACCGGCAACTTGCCATGCTTTGCGCAGGATTCCACCAGTTCCAGCGGAGCCATATGCTTCTTGGCCTCGTGCACCAGTTCTTCCTTACCGAGCACCGTAAGCTGACGGATTTCCTTGATGATCGTGCGCATATGGCGCACAGCTTCCACGATGTTGCCCGATCCCGCTTCGCCCTTCGTGCGGATCATCGCCGCGCCTTCTGCGATGCGCCGCAGCGCCTCGCCCAGATTGCGCGCGCCGCAAACGAACGGAATCTTGAAGTCGCGCTTGTCGATGTGGTGCTCTTCGTCCGCCGGGGTCAACACTTCGCTCTCGTCGATGAAGTCGATACCGAGCGCTTCGAGCACGCGGGCCTCGCTGAAGTGTCCGATACGAGCCTTGGCCATTACGGGAATCGAGAGTTTGCGATCCATAATCTCGCGGATCATCCGGATATTCGACATGCGCGCCACGCCGCCGTCTTTGCGAATATCCGAGGGGATGCGTTCGAGCGCCATCACGGCGCAGGCGCCGGCTTGTTCGGCAATTTGAGCCTGTTCCACGTTGGTGACGTCCATAATGACGCCGCCCTTCATCATTTCAGCCAGTCCGACTTTCAGCCGAAATTGTTCATCGAGTAACATGATCTCTCCTGTATTTAAACGAGCGCAGGCTGTGAATCGAGCCGTCTACCGGCTTCCACTCGTTGCCACTCGCTCCGATAGATTGAACCTAGAATTTCGAGGCCTTGCCGAATCTTGTCCGGTGCAAGCCCCGCAAAACTGATGCGCAGGCAATTCGAAAAATCCCGCGCCACGCCGAAGTACTTGCCGGGAAGATACGAAACGCCCTCGCGCTGGGCACGCTGCAACATCTCGCCCGCGTCGATGCCATCCGGCAACTGCACCCACAAATTCATGCCGCCTTCAGGCCGTGTGTAGCTCGTTCCCGGCGGCAGATACCGCTCGCACCCCTGTAGCGCCGCATCCAGCCGTTCCCTGCCCGCTTCGATCACACGCTTGCAATGGTCGGCAAGCCGTCCCGATTCGAGAAACCGCAGCAACACCGCCTGCGAAAGCTGATCGGTATGCAGATCGCAGGATTGCTTGGCTTCTGCCAGGCGCTTGCAAAAAATCTTGGGTCCGATGGCCCAACCCACGCGCAAACCTGGAAACGCAAGTTTTGAAAAGCTGCGCAGCAAAATCGTATCTCCACCGGGATCGAGTTGCTTGATCGTCGGCATCGCCTCACCGCGATAGCGCAGTTCGCCGTAAACATCGTTCTCGATCAGCACGACGCCGGCTTCGCGGGTCAGCTTCAAGATGGCTTGACGCGCGGCAAGTGGCAGCGTCGCCCCTGTCGGATTCTGGAAGTTCGGCGTCACCACGAACGCCCGCGGACTCTCTCGCCGAATCGCTTTGGCGAGTGCGTCGAGGTCCACCCCCTGCGCGCCAACCGGCACGCCCACAACGCGAGTTCCTGCGGATTGAAACACATTCTTGAGCCCCGAGTACACAGGCTCTTCGATGAGTACCGTCGAACCGATGCAGAGGATCCGTTGAATGAGATCGAGCGCCTGCTGACAGCCGTTGGTGATCACGATGTCATCGCTTTCGCGAGCCACGCCCTCGGTCACGGCAGCGTGCAAAAGCCTGGCACGCAGGGGCGCGTAACCCGCGGGCGAACCCAACTGCAGAATGGCCGATGCGCCGGGTTCACGGATCGCCTCTTCGCAAGTAGCTCGGAAATGTTCCAGCGGAAACAACAACTCCGAGGGTCGCGAGTTCGCGAAGCTCATCGGAACCTGTGCGATCTGCGGCGCTTCCATCCGATTGGCTGTGAAAAGCAAACCAGTCCAATCGAGTGGGCCATTGCCGACTTGACCAGACAGCGGCTCGAAGGTCACAAAGCTGCCTCTGCCAACTTCTCCGCGCACCAGCGCGTCCGTTTCTAACAATTCGTACGCCGTGGAAATGGTCTGGCGATTTAAGCCAAGCTGGCCAGCCAATTCGCGAGTGGCCGGGAGGCGTTCGCCATTCGCCAGACTCCCGGCGAGGATCGCAGCGCGCAATTGCACGTAGATCTGGCGATAAATCGGAAGATCGAGCGCTTCGTCGAACTGGAGCTTAGGGAGCATGCCAATCTAATCTTGAGCATACCACATTGGATTGGTACACAAACAAGTCACTTGGACTACCCGGCGTTTGGTAGAATTGGCATTCGCCATCATGAGGAGCCAAGTCTTGTTGCGAGTGATCTCTCTCTTGCTGATTCTCAGCCTCAGCACGCTCGCGCAGATCGGTTCCGGACTCGACGAAGAGCGTCGCAAGAAAAAGAAGAAGCCCAGCAAGAAAGACCTCGAACCGGTCACTCAGGTTCTGCCTCTTCCCAAAGACCTGCCCAGTGCCATCGCGGTAGAACCGCAGCGCCTCGTCTTCCACGTCTCGCCTCTCTCGAACAAAGGACTGCTCACGCAGCAGACCCGCGAAGCAATCAAAGCCATCTGGACATCCACCAAAGGCGCAACTATCGTCAAGCTGCGGGCCTTTGTCGCCGGGAGTGGCGATTCACGCCGTATCCAGACTTTGGTAAGCGAGATGTTCGCAGAAAGACGCTTACCGCTTCCCGTTGTCAGTACGATCCTCGTCGGATCGCTGGGCATGGAAGGCTCTCAGATACTGCTCGAATCGGTTTCGGTGGAAAAGAAAATCGTGAATCCGAACGGGCTGCTCTTTATTTCCGGCAAGGGTGGCAAGAGCTATGCGGACGCAATGGATCAGCTTCGCCTGACCGTGAAATCGATGGGCGGAGTGGATGCCGATCTGTTGCGCGTCACCTGCTACGTCAACGCCTTCGAGATCGCAAATCCCGACCGGCGGATGGCTGGACCAGCGTACACCGTGGTCCAAATGCGCCGCGAAGCGTCGCCCGTTGTCGCCGAGTGCGAAGCCATCGCGCGCGCTGCGAAAGCGCAGGCGGAACCGGTAAAGCTCATCAATCCAGCAGGGCTCCCCACGTCGCCCAACTTCTCACAGTTGGCGTCGGTGAGTGCGCCAAGGATTGTCTTCAGCAATCTACAGTTGGCGTTTCAAGCGCAGGAAGCGGACGTCAGGCTGGCCTTCGATCGCCTCGGCAAGACTCTCGAATCGCAAGGCGTGACTTACAAGAACGTGTTCATGACATCGATCTACGCGCTCACCCAAGAGTCCATTGATCGGGTCCGCTCCGTGCGCTTCAACTATTTGGATAAGTCCAACCCACCCGCTGCCACGCTGTTGCCGTTTGAAGGTCTTCCGTCGCTCGACGCCAGCTTCGGCATCGAAGTGGTCGCGGTCGGCGGACAATAGTTACCTGGCGATAGTTCAGCTATCTTGGAATCAACATGGAACTCCATCTGTCACATGACGAGCAAGTACAACTCGATCGAATCGCCCTGCGAGACGGGAAGGCAAACGTGAGTGAACTGCTCCGGGACGTGGCTTTGCGCATCATTGAAGAAGATCGCCGATTCCGAGCCGCTGTACTGGAAGGCAAGGCCTCCGCTGAACGCGGTGAATTCATAGAAGAAGAGATGGATGCCAGATTCGCTAAAATGCTGGATTCCTAGCAGTGCGAATTCGCTGGACGCCCGAAGCGGCTGCAGACTTGGAGGCAATTGACCAAGTGCATCCCCTTGCCCTACATCATTTACCTACAGTGTGCAAAAAGAAGCGATAGAAATTTGGCGAATATTCCATGCCGCTCGAAATTGGCAATAGCCGCTACCGGACATGCAACACGCTGATCGACGGCTTACCCTTCACCATCACCACGCGCTTCCAGCAACTCTTGTCGTTCATCGAAACCCACCGTCGCTCTTCCTTCCGATAGATCCAGTCTTTGTCGTTCTGGTAGATGATCTGGATCCCCGAGCCTTCCAGGATATTCAGCATGCCGTTGTCGTGCTGGCGATGCTCGTCGAAGTCGGTAATCGCGCGCTGGCCCATCTCTGAATAGACTTCGTTCAGTTCCAGCAACAGCGCGTTGGTCTCCTGATCCAACTGCTTCACATTCAACCCGATCCGCTTTGCTTCGCGTTGCGTGATCGGATACGAGTGCGATGGATACGACGAGTTCAACGTCTGGCTGATACGCTGTGACTTCTTCGCATCCTTCATGTGATACGAAAGAATTTCGTGACAGAGCTTGGTGGAAAGCGCGCTGGCGCGATCCACCGCGCCGACAACCAAGGGATGCACGTGCTGAAACAACGCCTGATAAGGATTCGACAAGTTCGAGCCCTTGGCCTCCTGTCTCCAGAGCCGGATCACGCGATACAGTTCGTCCTGACTCACACTCACGCGATCATTGTCGCGATCAATCGGCGAGAGATCGTGCGTCAACGATGTATCCACCGCCGACAAATGCGCCAGCGGACCCATGTGAATCTCATCCGCGCCCAACGCCAACATCGTTGCCGCAGACTGGCACTCGAGCGGCACCAACGCCAACAAGCGTTGTGAAAACTGCCGCAGCAGATTCACAATGCGCAGCGATGCTTGCCCATTGCCGCCGTCGGACTTGATGAACAGGGCAATCTCCGGCGTTGGCGGTAGCTCACGCAGAACACCATACAGCCCGACCACGTCATTGGAACAAATCGAGCCACTGGGTGCGTTCCAATAAGTGATCACCGGCATCCCAACCTGTTCCGCGACGCGCAACAGCAGAGGCTGCGTGCGTTCGAAGAGCACCGGTGGAGTCTTGATCGTGATCTTGGGTTGCGCGGAGGAGGCCATAAACCTGAAAAAGCCCCGCATTTCCATGCGGGGCCAAATCAGAGAACGGTAAAGTCTACGCTTTGGGAGCCTTGTCGACGATCTTGAACTTCCTCTCGTCGAAGTATAGAACCTTGCCTTCGCGATAGCTGTGCACGGCCATTGTGATCATCACCTGCGCGCGAGCAGCGGTTTCGACGTCGAGCGTCGGCTTCTGACGTGAGCGGATGCAATCGAGGAAGTTGTTCACGTGGGTGTCCATCGTGTCCTTGTTCTCAACATCGATCTTGATGTCTTCCTTGCCGAACTTCGCGATGTAATCCTTCGAAGCGGTGCGTTCCGGCTTCACTGTGAGATACGGAGAGAAGCCCTCAAAGCGACCGTGCTCGACCATGATCAACGAGGCGTCCTTGCCGCGGATCAGTCCAGGATTGTGCTGCGAATTCGCCATCGACGAACTCAGCACAAACGAGTAACCCTGCGCGTAATCAGCGATGAGATGAAACGTATCCGGCACTTCGCGCTTTTCAGGGAAGGCATAGATACCGCCACCGGCCATCACCTTGGTCGGATACTGCGGATTGCCCCAGCAGATGTTCATCGGCGCGGCCACGTGGAAGAACAGATCGGTGGCGATGCCGCCCGAATAATCCCAATACTTGCGGAAGCGGAAGAAGCGGTCGGCATCGTACGAACGCTTCGTGGCATTGCCCAGCCACATCTTCCAATCGATGTAGTCGTCGCCCTTGCCTTCAGGCCCTGCCGCTTCGTCGATCTTGTAGTTCCACTCGCCCTCAACAGAGTTGCGATGATAAGAACCCTGGCTCATGATGTGCTTGCCGATCATACCGTCGGCAATGGCCTTCTTGGCCTTATGCCACTGGTCGCCCGACGTGGTCTGAGAACCGACCTGCACCACGCGCTTGGTTTCCTTGACGGTCTCGATCAACTGCCGGGTCTCTTCGACCGTATGGCACATCGGCTTTTCGAGGTAAACGTCCTTGCCTTTGTCCATGGCCTGCAATGCGATCGAGGCATGCCAATGGTCGGGTGTCGCAACGATCACGGCGTCGACGTCCGAGCGGTTCAATACTTCGCGGTAGTCGAGGTATCCTTCGACCGCGCTGTATTCCTTAGCGAAATACTCTTTCGCGCGGCTGACCCGCTTCTGGTAAACGTCGCAAACACCGACAACCTGGCATTTGCCGTTGCCCTTGCCAACCTTGGCAAAGGTCTGGGATACGTAACCGCCTCGGCCGCCGGTTCCAATGACGGCGACATTGATGCGGTCGTTAGCACCTAGGATGCGTCCGGAACTCTTCGCGGATTTCGAGGCCGCGAGTGCGGACGTCGCCATGCTCACGGACACGGCTGTGGATCTGAGGAATGATCTTCTATTCATAGAGTCTCTCGTTTGTTGCTGCGGGGCGGCGGTGCACAAGTCACCAATAAAAGTTTACTACCCTTCAAAGTTCAGTTCTTCTTCGACCCTGAGTCGCCGCTGGAAGAACTACTGGAAGAAGATGAGCCACTGTCCGAAGAGGTGGAAGGCGAGGACGTTGAAGTCGATCCGCCACTATCGCTCTTCGATGACGATGGCGCAGAGTCGGACTTGCTTTCACCGGTCTCCGACGCTGGCGGCTTTCCGCCAGAACTCGCTGGCTTAGTGGACCCAGTCTTGGCATAGTCGGTAATGTAAAATCCTGAGCCCTTAAACATGAGCGCAGAGGTGGAAATGAGGCGCTCGACGGCGCCTCCACAGTTGTCATGGGTCGACAATGGTTCGTCCACGAACTTCTGAATGACTTCGAAAACGGAACCGCACTTATCGCACTTATACTCGTAGAGAGGCATTTGTTGTTGGCTACTTGATGCTGGTAAGGACTTCGATTGCTTTTTTGAGAGGCAAATCTTCCTGCGGCTTGCCATCCTTCGAGGGAGGAGCGGCGGGCGCGGTGGCCGGATCGTCGTCATCGTCCGGGACATCCGAAAAATCGCTAGTGTCGATCACTCCATGGGTTGGCACGACACCGGTCTCGGAAATCGCCTTGGCACCGGCGGAATAATACTTCGCAGTCGTCAGGATCAACGCACTGCCGTCATCGAGAGTGATCGTCTTCTGCACACCGGCATAGCCGTAAGAACGCTCACCGACCAATTCCGCGCGCTTATTCTCGAGCAGCGCCGAGGCTGCAATTTCCGCTGCGCCGGCCGTACCGCGATTCGTGATCACAGCCATCGGCAGCTTCGAAACCCGCAGTTTGGCGTCCGCTTGAAAATCCTGACGGGACGACTTCTGGCCTTGCAGATAACCGATGAGACCTTTTTCGAGAAACAGGTTCGCCAGTCGGACACCATCGGTAGGAGCACCGTGGGCACAGTTGCGCAGATCGAGAATCAGCTTTTTCGCGCCCTGCTTTTCCAGATCTTTCACCTTCGCGGCAATCTGATCGATATGCGCCGAATCCACCGAGAAGGTTTGCAACAGTGCGACTCCGTTATCGAGCGCCTTCGCCGCGACATCGGGATACTTGGCAGCCGTGCGGGTGAGCGTCACCTTTGAAGGTTCCGGATTCCGCAACCGCAGTACCGTTACCTCAATCGTGGAACCCGGTTCGCCGCGTAGCAACATCTCAGCGTACGCAAGAGGCATATCGCGAGTTGCGACGCCGTTGATCGCCTCGATTACGTCGCCGGTGCTCAGATTGTTCTTCGCAGCCGAGCTACCCGGCATCACCGAAACCATCGAGACGTATCCGGCACGGCGCGATAGAATCAGGCCCACTCCACCTTTGTTGGCATCGTTGTTCTTTTGATATTGCTTGAATTGGTCGGCGCTGAGGTAGCTGCCAAAAGGATCCACTGCCTCTAGCAGGCCGTTCAATGCGCCGGCTGTGACGCCTTTGAGATCCGGTTCTTCCACGTAGTCACTCTTGATCTTGGATAAGACCTCAGAGAAGACGGCCAGATGGCGGTAAGGCTGGTCGTTCGAAGCGCTTCGTCCTCGAACTGCCCCGAACAGGAGCAAAGCGACGAGGCAGCTCGATGTGCTGACCACCGCATATTGAAATCGCCGGTTCATTTTGGGAGGATCCCCCTTTACATAAAGTCTAGCATCGGCGGAAACGAAGCTCGCATCCAGCCATGCCTCTTGGACGAGTGCGGTTAACGAGTTGTTTCAATTCTCGACGAATCTCGCGGCAAGATGGAACTTTTCACCACAGATCACGCTTATACAGGTGGGGGGTTCATATGCGCGCCAGGTTTTTGCGGCAAGAAGAGCGAGTCTTTGCGCAACGAGTGTTCGGCCAGACCATCCCATTCGACGATGTGCTTGTGACTGATCTCCTGGGGGCTGGCAACGAGTCTTTTACAGCTGTCAGCGGACCTGCGAACAACTCGCTGCCATTCGTCGTTCCGATGCCCCGCTATATTTTTGCCATCAATTTAGGTGCGCAGGGGTTTGTCAGTTGTATCGATTCCGCGGTGAAAGCCGCGTTTGTGAGAGAACTTGCGCGAGTCTGGCAGGGTCCTGAGAGTATCGGACGCCAGCGTCAGAATGGCCACGCTGACTATCAGATCGGACAACCATGGATGACTTACAGTGACGATCAAAAGGCGAGTTTGGTCTCCGACTGGGTTCAGGGTGGGATGAGAACCGACGATCCCCGGATGACCTATATCCATACCAACATTCGTCGAGGCAAGCAGGCATAGAGAACTGGCACTGGCGCCGTCTGTGAATTTTAGCTTTCGCCGGTGGCGCTTTCTCTACCGGCGCTTGATCCGATCTTGCGCCCTTCGACCCCCCATGCCGCCCAGTGACGCCGCTCCGAATCGATGGCCGTGTCTTCCTCGACCGCCGCGAAATCGACTCCCTCGTCGAAAAAGCCCGCGCAGAAGACTATTGACAAACACTAGATAATAAAGCCGCCATCGGCCATGCCGAGAGTTCGGCCGCATCCTCCCTGAAGATGCCGAAGGGGTTCTACCTAAAAAAGGGAATCTGGTACAAGAGAATCCTCAAGCCCGACCCCGAAACCGGCGTCTGGCAACTTCGCGCTGAATCCACAACATGCAAGGCCGACCAAGGCCAGCAGGCCATCGACTACATCAACCACCGCGTCGAAGAACTCGAAAAGACCAAACGTCTCCTCCTTGCCGTCGATCCCGGCAAGGTGACTATGAACCAGTTTTTCGACGACTTCCTCGCCGCCGTCCCGCACGGTAATTGTGGAGCATTTCGACCAAACGCAGGAGTCCGGCAGTCAGTCCCTCCAGGCTGCGGTCTGTCGGTCGGCCACAGCGTTGCCAATGGGCCACCTTGCGCAGCTGAGCGCATGATCAGGGGAAGCACCGCAGTCCGTACTCATACTAGAATGAATTTGCTCCGAAGTCCCCAGAAGTGCCCTCTGGGACCCCGATTTGCCCCCATTCCCGCTACTTAGCGCTACCAAATGCGCTACCCCAAACAGTTCGAGCGACCTTTGCGGGTCGCTCTTTGCTTCTACCTTATTGATTTTATTGGTGCGGATGAAAGGACTTGAACCTTCACTCCCTTGCGAGAACTAGAACCTGAATC
>Ga0163144_10002702_pt1 | contig 40589 bp, 32 predicted proteins | sample OliLak19BULKMAT1_FD_123175 | JGI IMG/M metagenome (GOLD analysis project Ga0163144, IMG submission 123175) | Freshwater microbial mat bacterial communities from Lake Vanda, McMurdo Dry Valleys, Antarctica - Oligotrophic Lake LV.19.BULKMAT1 | ecosystem: Environmental > Aquatic > Freshwater >...
CCGAATGGGACGAACCATGGAACGACGGCGACTGACCCACCCCCACCCCCACCGCCCACCGGCCGGGAGGTCATCCAATAGGTGACATCCCGGCACAGACCTGCAATCGGCCACACTCCAGCCGGATGTCATCTATTGGATGACATCCACTTCCCCCACCCTGAATCTCAACTTTGTAGTCTTTACGTGAATTCAAAATCGAACCTCACCACGCGGCTTTTCAGCAGCGATCTCGATGGCACACTGATTGGCAATCCCGAGTCGACCCGGCGGTTTCGCCTCGCGTGGGAGCACCTACCAGCAGAACGGCGGCCGTTGCTGATCTACAACAGCGGCCGGCTGGTTCCGGACATCCTCCAGGTGAGCACCGCCGAGCACCTTCCAGCCGCGGACTTTCTCATCGGCGGGGTGGGCACCCAGATCTACGACGTCAAGGCCGGGGTCATGCTCCACCCGTTCGAGGAGGAGCTCCGGCCGGGGTGGGACTTCGAGCGAGTCCGGGCAGTCATCTCCCGATTTCCAGGAGTGACCGAGCAACCGGAACGGTTTCAACACGCTTACAAGTCGAGCTGGTTCCTCGAGCGCGGCACGCGCCCGATGCTCGATCGACTGGCGGCACTGCTGACCGAGGCCGGCCTTGAGGTCAGCGTGGTCTATTCGAGTCTCCGCGACCTCGACATCCTGCCGCGGCGGGCGACCAAAGGCAACGCGCTCCGCTGGCTCTGCGACCGGCTGGAGTTGCCCTTGGAGTCGGTGCTGGTCGCGGGCGACACCGGCAATGACAGCAGCATGTTCCTCCTGCCGGGGGTGAGGGGCATCGTGGTTGAAAACGCCCAGCCGGAACTGTTCGAGGCGGTCGTGGAAATCCCCGTGTACTGCAGCCGCCAGATCCTCGCCGATGGCGTCGTCGACGGACTGCGCCATTTTGAGATCATCCGCCACTCCCCCTCCGCCAGCGAGAGCGCCCATCCGGCACGGCTGAGAAAGGATGGCTTCAAGATGCTCTTCACTGGAACCCGCCTCGGCTCGCTCGGGGCCGACGACCGGGATCTGCTCGTCACGGGTTACGCCAAGGCGGTCGAGGCCCTCAAACGCAACATCACTCCGCTGGGTTTCTCCGCCTGCTCCCTCGCCGACAACATCGTCACCGGCACCGACGCCAACTATCGAAGCGTGTGGGCCCGCGACGGCTCGATCACGATCATCAACACGCTCGATCTCGACGACGACGACGTGCGCCTGGCCCAGCGGCGCACCCTCGAGACCCTGCTCAACGCGATCGCTCCCAACGGACAAATCCCCGCGAATGTCAGGATCGACGACGGCAAGCCCGACTACGCCGGCGTCGGCAACATCTGCTCCATCGACAGCGGTCTCTGGCTGATCATCGCGTTCTACAACTTCGTCGCGAAGACCGGGGAACTCGATCTGCTGCGCGAATATGCCGGTCGACTACAGCGGTCGATGGACTGGCTCAGCGCCCACGACAGCAACAATGACGGTTTGCTGGAGATTCCGGAGGCGGGCGACTGGACGGACTTGTTTGGGCGCAGCTATAATGTGCTCTACGATGAAGTGTTGTGGTATCGGGCGAACGTCTGCTTCGGACGCCTGCTCGAGTTCCAAGGCGATTTCGAAAAAGCCGCCGCCTACCTCCGCTGGTCCCAACACATTCGCAGCCGGGTGTTGGATACCTTTTGGCCGCGGACCAAGCTCGATGAGCACGGTCTGGCGGTCAATCGATTCGCCGATCGTCAATTCAGCCTCGGAGACACGCAGTACCTGATCGCCGAGATCACACCGTTCTCGTTCAACTGGCGGTGCGATGTCTTCGGCAATCTCCTGGCATTTCTCATGAACCTGCTCGATGTCGAGCGCGCGCGCACCGCCTTCCGATTCATGTGGAGCGTGGGGGTCAACGAGCCTTGGCCCGTGGCCAATCTTTACCCGGTGGTTCAGTCCGGGGATCCGGACTGGAAGGCCTACTATACCGTGAACCTGCTCAACCTGCCCCACCACTACCACAATGGCGGCATCTGGCCGTTCATTGGCGGCATGTGGGTGCGAAGCATCCACCGGCTGGGTCTGCATGAGGTCGCCATTCGGGAACTCGTTCGGCTGGCGAAGATCAACCAAAGAGGCCGTGAGCAGGAGTGGGAATTCAACGAGTGGGCGCATGGCAAGACCGGTCTGCCCATGGGCAAGTCCTTCCAAGCCTGGTCCGCCGCGTCCTTCATCCGCGCCTGCCAGGAAATCGAGGCTGATCCGGATCATCTTAATCAGGAATAGGATCCGAAGAAGGACGGCTTCGGGGCACGATTGACAGCCAGCGCCCCGCCGGAGAGGCTGCTGGTTTTCCCGCATCGGCCTCGCCCTCCTATGAAAAAGATTCCTGTTTCGCTGCAACTCTGGTCGCTGCGCGACCTGACCAAGATCGACTTCGCTGGCACCATGGCCCAAGTCGCCAAAATCGGCTACGCCGGCGTGGAGCTCGCCGGGTACGGCAATCTCGATGCCGCCGGGGCCGCCGCCGCCATCTCCGGGGTGGGCCTCAAGGTGTCCGGCATGCATGTCGGGATCGCGGCCCTGCGCGCCGACCTCAGCAAGGTCGCTGCCGAGGCGCTGCTCCTCGGCACGGGCCATGTCACCTGTCCCTACTTCCAGCGTGAGCTTTTCCGTTCCGGACCGGCGTGTTCGGCGATTGGCGAGGAATTGGATGCCATTGGCGCACGGCTCCGCGGTTACGGCCTGAAATTCAGCTACCACAACCACGCCTTCGAACTCGCCACGGTCGACGGACGACGCGGGTTCGACTGGCTGCTTGACGCCGCCCAACCGCGCAATCTCGGCTGCCAGGCGGACGTGTACTGGGTTCACACCGGCGGCAAGGATCCCGCCGAGTTCATCCGCGAACAGGGTCGCCGCATCGAGTTGTTGCACCTCAAGGATGAAGCCGAGCTCGGAGGCGGTCCGGTCGATTTCCCGGCGGTGTTCGCCGCGGCGGAAGCCATCGGCTCCGTCGAATGGTACATCGTCGAAGTCGAGAAATACAACTACCCGCCCATCGAGTCGGTCGCCCGTTCGTTTGAACAGCTCAAGGCCTGGGGCCGCGCCTGAGCCGGGTCGCGCTTCGGTCCGGTCGGGACAAACCCGTACGCCTGACCGAAAAGCGGCCACGCTCCCGTTCCTTCCCTTCCCCTCCGATTCCCCGTTTCGTTTTCCTCCACCCTCCCTGTCCTCCCTCCATGCCCAAAGATACCTTCAATGTTGCCGTGATCGGTGCCGGAGCCATCGGCATTGACCACATCCAATCGTTCAAACAGCACCCCGCGGCGAATGTCGTCGCCCTTGCCGAGGTCTCTCCGGAACGCGGCAAGGAAGCCGCCGAGCGTTTCGGCATCCCCACTCTGGTGAGCGACTACCGCCAGTTGCTCAAGCGGCCGGACATCGACATCGTCTCCATCGCCCTGCCGAACTACCTGCACGCAACCGTCGCCCTCGCGGCCCTCAAGGCGCGCAAGAACGTGATGCTCGACAAGCCGATTGCGACTTCGGCCGCGGACGCCGCCAAGCTCGTGACCGAGGCCAAGAAGCAGGGCGTGCTTTTCATGGTCGGTCAAAATCAGCGCTTCACACCCGAGGTCCAGACGGCGAAACAGCTCATCGCCCAAGGGCTGCTCGGCGATGTCTATCACGCCAAGACCGCCTGGACCCGCCGCAGCGGCATCCCTCGGATCGGCTCCTGGTTCACCCAGAAGAAATTCGCCGGGGGCGGCGTAACCTACGACATCGGGGTGCATGCGCTCGATCGCTGCCTTTACCTCATGGGCGAATTCGATGCGGTCGCGGTCAGTGGAAAAACCTACTCGCAATTCGGACCTCGCGGCCTCGGCGACGGCACCTGGGGCAAGGGCGAGATCGACCCCAAGAAACCGTTCGATGTCGATGATCTCGCGGTTGCGCTGATCAAACTCAAAAGCGGTCGCACCGTCTTGCTCGAGGCCTCTTGGGCGGCTCATCAGCCGCAGCCCGACCTCAACGGCACCCAGCTTTTCGGGACGGAAGCCGGTTTGCTCTTCCCTCCGCTCCAGCTGTTCCGGAACACCGAGCATGGTTATGCCAATGAGCTGGTCACCCACCTGCCCCCCTTGGTGAACACCAATCGGATGGTCCATTTCGTCGATGTCATGCTCGGCAAGGCCGACGCGTTTGTGAAGCCGACGGAATCGCTCGCGGTCCAGAAGATCCTCGACGCCATCTATCTCTCGTCAAAGTCCGGCAAGGAAGTTCGTATCCGCTAACCTCGGCGGCACCACCGCCGTCGCGTTCCCAAGACTGGCGCGCGCCACTCACCCGCCGCGCACTCCGTGGGCGGTGCACGCCTCCGCGTTTCCACGCGAATCCTCCTCCCGGTGGGGCGATCGTCACCGGGCGCCCGCTTTCTTCCGTGACGCGGTCTGGACGGAACGTCGAAGACACGCATTGTCACCGCAAACCCCGTCTCATGTTTACCCGAATTCTTCTGCCGGTACTCACCCTGATCGCCAGCGTTGCGTCCCTGTCCGCCCAAGCGGCCGGTCGCCCGCCGGCCCCTTTCGAGCTCCGATCGGGCGACCGGGTGATCCTGCTCGGCGACACGCTCATCGAACAGGACCAGTATCACGGCTGGGTGGAAGTGATGCTCACCAGCCGCTTCCCGCAAGAGAACGTCACCTTTCGGAATCTCGGCTGGAGCGCGGACACGCCGAGCGGCACGTCCCGTTTTGGACTCAGCCTCAAGCAGGCGGGGCGCGAGCCAGAGGACGAAGGCTGGCAGCAACTGCTGATTCAGCTGCGTCAATCGAAGGCAACCGTGGCCCTGATCGGCTACGGCATGGCCAGCTCCTTTGACGGGGCCGCCGGACTCGCGACCTTCGCGCGGGACTACCGCCACCTGCTCGAAACCCTGGCCAAGGAACTGCCCGGCATTCGGTGTCTCCTGCTCACCCCGCTGCCCCACGAACGCCTCGGGCCACCCTGGCCGGACCCCACGACCCACAACCAGGACCTTGCCCGCTACGCCTCCGTGATCGCGGAGATCGCCCGGGAGCGCAATCTGCCCTGCGTGCCGCTGTTCGAGCGTTTGACCGAAAACCTGCGCAAACCCAGCGGCCGGTCGATCACGCACAATGGTATCCACCTTTCGCCCGAGGGTTACCGCCTGCTGGCGGAGGTGCTGGAGGATCACCTTTTCGGTCAACCCGGAGCTTGGCGCACGCAGCCGGAGGCCGAAACACTCCGGCAAGCCATCCTGAGGAAGAACGAGTGGTTCTTTCACCGTTCCCGCCCGGCCAACATGGCCTACATCTTTGGGTTCCGCAAAAGTGAACAGGGGCGGAACGCGACGGAAATCCTGCAATTCGATGCCTTCGTTGCCGCGGAAGAGGAACGCATTGCCCGGTTGCGCTCGCTCCAGACGGTGGACGTCCCTCCGGTGCCACGCCGCGTGGGTAACCTCGGGGCCGTGCTCAAACCCCAACCCCACCCCTCATTCGAAGTCGCCGAGGGTTTGGAAGTGACGCTCTGGGCGGAGAATCCGCTGATGGACAAACCGATTCAGATGAATTTCGACCCCCGGGGACGTCTCTGGATCGCGGCATCCGAGGTCTATCCCCAAATCGAGCCCGGCCAGGCGTTGACGGACAAGATCATCGTTCTCGAGGACACGACCGGAGCCGGCCGCGCCGACAAGGCCACCGTCTTCGCCGACGGGTTGCTCATCCCGACCGGCATCGAACCGGGCGATGGCGGCTGTTACGTTGCCCAAAGCACGGAGTTGCTGCACTTCAAGGACACCGATGGCGACGGCAAGGCGGATGTCCGCCGGACCGTGCTGAGCGGTTTTGGAACTGAAGATACGCACCATAACCTGCATACGTTGCGCTGGGGTCCCGACGGACGGCTCACCATGAACCAGTCGGTTTACACGCGAACAGACACCGAGACGCCGACGGGCGTTGTGCGGCTGAAGGCCGGGGGCGTCTTCCGCTTCGACCCGCGCGACCAGCGGATGTCCGTGCTCTATCGCGGCTGGATCAACGCCTGGGGTCACCAATTCGACGAATACGGTCAATCCTTTGTCACCGATGGAGCCGGTGGCCAGGGCATCAACTGGGCGGTACCCGGCGCCACCTATGTGACCATGGCCCCCTCCCGGCGGATCCTGCAGAGCGTGAGCCCCGGACGGTATCCAAAATTCTGTGGGATTGAGATCATCCGCAGCCCCCTGTTTCCGGCCGACTGGCAGGGAAACGTGATCACCGCCGATTTCCGCGCGCATCGCCTGGTTCGATTCAGCATCGGCGACCAGGACTCGGGATATGTCACCCAAGAGCTTCCCGATTTGCTGCGCACCACGGATTCCACCTTTCGGCCGATCGATCTCAAACTCGGCCCGGACGGCGCGCTCTATGTCGCAGACTGGAGCAATCCGATCATCCAGCACGGTGAGGTCGACTTTCGCGATCCGCGCCGGGACAAGGAACACGGACGGATCTGGCGGATCGCGCCGAAGGGTTCGACCCCGCTGGCCCGGGAGAACCTCGAGGTCCTCGGCAACACGGCGCTGCTCGACCGGCTCAACTCCCGGCTTGGCTACACCCAGGCAGCCGCCCGCCGCGTGCTCGTTGAGCGGGGCGCCGCCGTCGTCGCCTCCGACCTCACGGCCTGGACGAACCGCCAGACGGACGATCAGGTCCGGCTCGGGGCGCTCTGGATGCATCAGGCGCTGAACCTCCCGCCCGGGGCGCTGCTGGCCAAGCTTCTGTCCTCCGCCGTGCCGGAAATCCGCGCGGCCGCGGTGCGCGCGTTGCCGGCCGACCAGGCGATGCCGTCGCTCCGCACGCTCGTTTCCGACGCCCATCCGCGCGTCCGGCTCGAAGCGGTGAGAGCCCTGGGCACCCAGGACTCACCCGAAGCCGCGACCCTCGCACTCGGCGTTCTCGGGCAACCGATGGATCCGTTCATCGACTACGCGCTTTGGCTGACGATCAATGAACTCGCCTCGCCCTGGCTGGCGGCACTCGAGTCCGGAGCCTGGACCGCCGATGGCCGCGAATCGCAGTTGCAGTTCGCCTTATCGGCAGTGGAGCCCTCGCTGGCCGGTCCCGCGCTGGCACGGCTGCTTGAGAAGCGTGGTCTGTCCGTCGACGGCTCAGGGCCGTGGATCGAGCTGATCGGTTCGGCGGGTGATGATCGGGATGCCGGGCGGCTCCTGGAACTTGCCGCCGATCCCAGAACCTCAGGGGCGGTGCGCGTACGCGCCCTGTCCAGCCTGACCCAGGCCGCCCGGCTGCGCAACGTGGTCCCGGCGGGCGATCGCAACCAGATCCTCCCGCTTCTCTCCGCCACGGACGAAGCGGTGAGGATTGCCACCCTGAGCCTCGTGGGGGCGTGGAAACTGCCCGACGCGGTCGCGTTCCTTCTGCAGCGTGCCTCCCAACCCCCGCAGGCAACTGACGAACGCGCCGCCGTCTGGACCGCGCTTCGGGACATCGGCGGCCAGGCGGTCGGCGACGGATTGCTCGGGTTGGTCAGGTCCACCACCTCGCCCGCGCAACGTCGCGAGGCCGTGGTCGCACTCGCCGGACTGGAGTTGGAGACGGCGCTCCCGGAGATTCCCGTGGTCCTGCAAGCGACGACCGACCCGGCGGAGTACGAGGCCGTCTGGCGCGGACTCCTCAGCATCAAGAACGCAGGATCCCGGCTGTCCTCCTCCCTCAGCGCCGCCACGCTCTCCCCCGCCAATGCCCGCCTCGCCCTGCGGCTCGCCCGCGAGGGCGGACAGAATCCGGCTCTTGTCCAAACCCTCATGCACATCGCCGGGATCGCCGCCTCCAGCGAGATTCTGACGCCGCCCGAGCTCGCCGCGCTCGCGCGGGAGTCGCTTCAGCAGGGCGATCCGGTGCGGGGCGAACGGATTTATCGGCGAGCGGAACTGGCCTGTGTCGTCTGTCACGCGATCGGTGGAGCGGGCGGCAAGGTTGGACCCGACCTGACCAGCATCGGCGCGAGCGCGCCCCCTGACTACTTGGTCGAATCCCTGTTGTACCCCAATGCCAAGACCAAGGAAGGGTACCACGCGGTTTCCCTTTCCACGCGGGATCTGAAGGAACTCAGCGGGGTCATCGCGAAGGAGAACGATCGGGAGATTTCTCTTCGCACCGCCGACAACCAAGTCGTGTCCGTGCCCAAACAATCCATCACCCAACGCACCGACTTCGGTTCGCTCATGCCGGCCGGTTTGGTGGACGGCCTCAAACCTGAGGAACTGCGCGACCTCGTCCGATTCCTCTCCGCATTGGGCAAACCGGGCGACTTCGATGCCGCGCGCGGTGGCATCGCCCGCACGTGGAAAATCCTCGTGATGACGGCCGAGAATCCGTCCTTGAAACTCAATCGCGTGACCGCGGGCGATCCGACGCTGCCCGACTGGGCCACCCTGAACTCGCTCACCAGCGGTTCGCTCGATCGCGGGCTGATCGCGGACGCCATCGGCCAACGGGCAGTCACCCGGGGAGTATTTCTCGCGGCACGATTCACCTCAAACCGCGCGGGCACGGCCGCGTTCGAGCTCTCCGGTGCGGCGCGCGGAGCCTGGATCAATGGCCATCCGGTCAAACCGGGCGCCAGCCTGTCCCTCAACGTGACGTCAGGAACGAATGTCCTGGTGCTTGAGGTCGATCACCCGAGCCTGCCGAATCAGCTTTCCCTGCGCTCGCGCGATGTCGACTTCACCATGGATTGATCCGGGGCTAACGCGCCCGCCCGCCCGGACGCTTCCGGCCCAAGCCCCCCGATGCGAGATGCCAGCGGCCGCACAACTCGCAGGGATAGGCGGTCCGACTGCCTTGGAGTCCCAAGAGGGCCGCAGCCTCGAGCGCATCACCTTCCGAGCGGTAGCGACGTTTTCGCCCGCAGCGTTCATGATGTTCGTCTCGCGTCGGTTTTTTCATGCCAACCGAGCCGAAACTACCGACTGCCAGGTCGCAGGCAAGCCACGCCTGCCTGGTCGATGCTCGCTCCCGTTTCCCAGCCAGTCGGTGCCTCAAGCCATCGCCTCAACCATGCCCCCGCAAACCGAAGCCCTTCGTTTCGACGTCGTCACCGTCACCCTCAACCCCGCGATCGACCGAACGGTCACGATCCACGATTTCAGGCCCGGGACCGTCAACCGAGTCGAGGCGGTGCGCACCTGGGCTGGCGGCAAAGGCATCAATGTTGCCGCCGGTCTGGCCGATGCGGGTCATCGGGTGGCGGCAAGCGGGTTCATCGGTGATGAGAACCGGGGAATCTTCGAAGAACTGTTCGGTCACAAAGGCATCCATGACGCCTGCGTCCGACTCCAAGGCTCGACCCGCGTCAGTATCAAGATCGTCGATCCAGACAAGGCGGAGACCACCGACATCAATTTTCCCGGACTGCCCGCGAACCCCGCGGCCCTCAATTCCCTGGAGCAGCGCCTGAGTCAGATCGCTGCACCCTGGTACGTCGTTGCCGGCAGCCTTCCACCGGGGGTTCCCCCAACGGTCTACGCCCGCTTGATTCGATTTCTCAAAGATCGCGGCGGCGAAGTCGTGCTCGATACCAGTGGCGAAGCGCTGCGCGCGGCGATCGCCGTCGGACCCTCGGTCATCAAGCCGAATGTGCATGAACTGGAGGAGCTGGTGGGCGCACCGCTGACCACCACGGCGGCGTTGATCGAGGCCGCTCGAACACTGCTGATGGGTGGCGTCACCCTCGTCGCGATCTCCCGCGGCGAGCAGGGAGCGGCCTTCATCACGAACACCGAGGTGGTCCATGCGCGCCCACCATCGATTGCGGTGGAGAGCACCGTCGGCGCGGGCGACGCGATGGTTGCGGGCATCGTGGCGGCGAAGCTTCGCGGATTGACGTTGAGGGAGACGGCGCGTCTGGCCACGGCGTTTTCCCTCCACGCGCTGACCAGGAACGACCGGTCGCCACCCCAAGCCGGCGAACTCGAGGCGCTCGCGTCTCGCGTCGCACTCAGCTGACCGCTCCGCTCCGGTAAGGCCGGGCTCGATGACGTCCGGCGACGACGGACTTCGTCGCGCTCACTTCGTTTTCGCTGGCGGAGCCTTGCTGGCCGCCGCCACCTCCGCCCGAGCTTTGGCCAACACCTCGGACAGCTCGACCTCGGTGCCACCGCGACGTTTGCTTTCGTCGGCGGCCTCCATGAAGGCGTACAGGTCCAAGGTCTCCTGCTCGCTGACCGGCACACGACCGCTGCGGAACATGTCGACGATCGCGAACAAGAGCGCATCATAACCCTCGTAGGCACCCACGGGAGCCTCGCCTTTCTCACCGACAGCGAAGCCACCATACCCCTTGCGATCTTTGCCGTTCTCCTGACGGAAAGTCCCCTTGCGGCCGTCCGCCCACGTGCCCACGACCTCGATCTCACCGGAGGATGTCGTGGAGCGCCGGACGCTCCTGCAACCGGGGCCCATGACCGTGAGGAGGCTTTCGCAGCCGTGGACCCCGTACCAGAAGAGATCGGGATGGCTCGGCTCAATCGTGGCCGGGCTGTGGGTCTCCGCACGCAGGACCTTGCCCAGCGAACCGCGCGCGACCGCCTGGGTTCCCGCGGTGAAACGGAGCGAGGACGAACAGAACAAAGGCACCTTGGCCAAACGAGCCTCCTCGAGAATCCGCACGGTGTCGGCCAAGGAACCGGCAATCGGCTTGTCGACAAACACGGGTTTGCCCGCCTTCAGGACCGGCTGCAATTGCTCCCAATGGACCCTCCCGTCGTTCGACTCGAGCAGCACGGCGTCCACCCGGCTGACGAGGGCCTCCACGGAATCGACGATCTCCACGCCCAAGGCCGCAACCTTCTCGGTGTACTCGGGGACGCGCTTGGTGCTGCTCTCAATGTCCCTGCTCCCCCTCGGGTAGGCAGCCACCACGCGGACGCCGGCAACCTTGGGCGCATCCTCCGGGTTTTTCGGCCCCTCGTTCAGCGTTCGGGTGAAGGCGAGCGCATGCGAAGTATCTAATCCAATAATACCCACGCGGATCACGGTCGGGGTCGCAGTTCCGGTTCCGGTTCCGGCAGCAGACAGGGTGCCGTTGAAAAGGCTCAGCATAAAGGTGAAGGCGAGAATCGAAAAGGGCGATTTCATGGGGGAGCGAAAGACCGTCAAATGCGTCCCTGATAGACGCCGGCGGACCTCTGCGTTGCAAGAACCGTCCGCGCCCATCCTGGCCCAATCTCCCGGACCGGCGCTTTCCCGTCTGGCGTCGGGGGCTCCTTCCCTCCACGTTCCACGCATGACCTCGACCGACGCTCCTCGATCCCTTCCTTCCGCCGATGCGCCATGTCCTTGCGGACGCGGACCGACCTTTGGAGTCTGTTGCGCCCCCGTGCTTGCACAGGAACGTCCGGCCGCGACCGCCGAGGAGCTGATGCGCTCCCGTTTTACCGCCCATGTGGTCGGCGATTTCCTCCACCTGCACCGGACGTACCTTGGCACCGCCCGACGCCCGTACGTCGAGGAGCCGGATCCGGAAAATCTTCCATGGACCCGGCTGGTCGTCCACCACCACGAAAACGGTCCCAAACCGGACACCGCCACGGTCGACTTTTCGGCCTATTTTGATGACGATGGATCCGAGGGCGTACTCCACGAGAAATCGGAATTCCAGCTGATTGATGGCATCTGGTACTACGTTCGGCCTCTTCGCACCGGTCCTGCGCCGGTCAAGGCCACCCATCCGAAAGTCGGTCGCAATGACCCCTGCCCCTGCGGGAGCGGAAAGAAATTCAAGCAGTGCTGCCTCAAGGTCGCCTGAGGGCGGTCCTTCCCGCAACCCGGCTTGACGCCAGCGGCTCGGCTCGACTAAACCGACCCGGGCCCGCTGACATCACGCTGAATTCATGACCTTCCTGAAGAGCCACCGGCACATCGGATTTTATCTCCTGGTGGCCGCGCTGGCTCTGCTGAGCAACTACTTCTTCACCGGGGAATGGCTCACGCGGTTCCGGGAAACGGACCCGACCATCTGGACGGGGCTGCAGACCGCCGCGAGCGTGTGTCTGCTGCTCGCGCTGGCGACCGGGATCTGGGTTTTCGGGAGCCAGGACAACTTCAGATCGCGACTCGAAACGCCGGGAGCCGTCCGGGTCGATGCTCGCGGAGGTTTCGACGCAAAGGTATTCCTGCCCTGCCTGGGCTTCTATGCCGCCTCGATCCTGATTTATCTGGTCCGCGGGGAAAACTCGACCGTCCGCTGGCTGTGGGCCCTGAGCGTCCTCGCTCTGCTGATTCCCCTCCGCCGCCGGTTCGATGCCCGGGACCTCTGGCCGATTCCGTTTTGGGAATACGCGCTGATCTGCTCGGTGATGGCGGGCGCGTTCACCCTGCGCTATGTCAACCTGACGGACATCCCCTACCAAGTGGACAACGACGTCTCGATCATGGGGCTGTTCTCGAGAAAACTGATCGAGACCGGCAGCTGGCGGATGGTGGGAATGGCCCGAACGGATCATCACTACTCGGAGCATCAGTACATCGCCCTGAGCATGCGGCTGTTCGGGTCCAATCACTACGGCCTGAGCATGCTCAGCGTGATCGCGGGCACGGCCACGTGTGCCCTGGTCCACCTGCTCGGACGGATGCTCTTCAATCGCTGGGTCGGGTTGATCGCGGCCGCACTGCTGGCCCTCAACTACGTCCACCTCCACTTTTCCCGGATTGTTTTCGGTCCAATCTCCACCTTCTTTGTCGTGCTCGCGGGACTCGCCCTGCTCCACGGAATGCGGCGAACCAACATCCTCAGCTTCGCCGTCGGCGGAATCAGCCTGGGTCTGGGCTTGATGGGCTACTATTCGGCCCGAATCGGTCCAGTGATTGCGCTCGGACTCTTTGCTCTGTGGTGGTTGCAGCGGAAGCGTTACCCGAACATCCCCGTGGTTTATTGGCTGGTCGCACTGGGCGGCCTGATCTGCTCCTTCGGTCCCAATCTGCCCTATGCGATCGAGGAGTTCACCAAATTCAGCGGACGCGGCAGCAAGGTGATTCTCTGGACGGACAACGCCTGGGGCCACCTCTCGGAAAAGTATCAGAGTCACGGGAGCGCCTTCGTGGTGATCAAGGAGCAGATTGTCCGCACCTTCCTCGGTCCATTCTACTATCCCGACGAAAGCACGATCTGCTATCTGCGCAAACCCATGCTGGGCGGTGTGGCGGCCTTCGGTTTCATCCTTGGGCTGGCGTTCTGCCTTCGGCGTTGCCGGGAGATGGCGAGCTTCTACCTGCTGACCTCGTTCGTCCTCGTCTTCGTGTTCGGCGGGGTGCTGACGATTGATCCGCCATTCTGGCCTCATCTTAACATCGCGCTGCCCGCGATGGCGCTGATTGCGGCCATTGGCCTCGAGCGCTTCACCCGCCGATTGATCCTCACCTGGCGAAGGCCCGCCGTGCTGGTGGTGCCGGTCATGCTCGGTGGCGGCATCCTCCTCGCCGGAGTCCATGAGTGGGAAATCTACTACAAATTTGCCCGGGATCACGCCGGTGGACGCATTCTCGCGATGCGGCAGATTTCCCGTCTTTCACCGGAGACCCGCGTTTTTCTCATCAGCAATTGGGTTCGCTGGGAACAGGAGACGTTCCAGTTTTTTACCCCGAAGATGCAAGGCCGCAATCTGAGCGAGGCGGAGCTCTACCTAAAGCCACCGTCGATCGAGCGACCGACCACCTTCCTTGTCTTCGACGACGCCGATCAGGCCTGCATCGATTTTCTCCTGAAAACCTACCCAGGCTCTCGACGGCAGGGTTTCCGGGATGGATGGCAGTGGCCCGTCTTCGTGGCCATCCATGTTTTCCCAGCCGGATCCGAGGAGCACCCGCAACGACAGATGGCTCCTCCGGAGGCGAAGTGGCAGAGCAACGGCTGGCGGGTGATCGGCCTGATCCTCCTCAGCGGAATCGCCGGCGGCTGGATCTTGCTGCGACGGGAGAAACGTCTGCTTCGGCAGGACCGCGGAAGGGTGCAGTTGTAGGCGGGGTCGCCGAACCCGCGGGGATTGACCTCGCGATGAAAACCCTGAGGACGGAGGCGGGACCAGGCGGTCCCGTCGCGGCCTCAACGAGGCCGCCTACAATGGGAGCGGAATTTGAAGCGGTGTTTGGCCACACCACGTGGCCATCGCAGAGGCCTCCAAGCAGCCCGGCAAGATCGCCCTTGCCCTTTCACCGTGCCTCACAGGCAACGGAAAAATTCGCGCCATTGACGGAACGCAAATCGATCACGTTGGTCAGTGCCCCCCCCTGCCCGCTCGATCACGCTCGCGGCTTGCGAAGCGCCCGCGGAGCCCCAAGCTCAAGAATTCTTGATGAACTACGGTTACGGATCCTCCGAAGAGCATCAGCCCCTGATGTGGGTGCGTGGCATTCCACTGTTTGCCGCGCACATGATCGTGCTGATTCTCGTGGTCTCGATGCTCGCGACCTCCCTGCTGATGGCCTTCGGCGGATCGGCGGTGCTCGAGGCACTCTCCTTCAGCAGCAATCGGGTCCTCATGGGCGAAGTCTGGCGCGTGCTGACCTACGGTCTGATCAATCCCCCAAGCCTCTGGTTCGCGATCGACATGGCCATGATCATCTGGTTCGGCCGCGAACTGGAGAAGATGTTTGGGCGACGCAATTTCCTCTGGCTCTATGCCGGGCTCTACCTCACGCCCGTTTTGCTGATGACCCTGCTCGGGGGCTTCGGTTGGCCGACGACCTTGGCGGGGCAGACCGGAGGGTTCGGCATCTTCATCGCCTTCGCCACCCTCTACCCGAATGTCGCAATGCTCTTTGGCCTGCTGGCCAAGTGGGTCGCCTTGGTCCTCGTCGGCGTCTACAGCCTGATCGCGCTGTCCAACCGCAATTGGATCGCCCTCCTCTCCCTCTGGTCCACCGTCGGATTCGCCTCCTCGTTCGTCCTCTACGTTCAAGGTCGACTGACCTTTCCAACGCTGAGCAAACCGGAACCCCCCACGCGGCCCCGCTTCCGCGAGTCCAAGCCACTCACCGCCAAAACGATTGTCGGTGCCACCGTGAAAGATACCTCGATGGCCGAGGTGGACGCCCTGCTCGACAAGATCGCCCAGTCCGGGATCTCCAGCCTGACCGCCAAAGAACGCGCTCGCCTCGATGCCGCGCACAAAAACCTGAAGAATCGCCCGCCGCGAAAATAGCGCCGCTGCCGGCAGTCTCCGAGAGCGCCCCCCCAAGACAACTCAGGGCGTACCCGGGTTGACCACGATCAGAGAGGTAACGTCCACCCCCTCCTGCTCCAAGCGCGCTTGATTGGCCTGCGCAGAAAGCAGGGTTCCATGCGAAGTGGTTCCGGCGACGAATTTCAGCTGGGAAATTCCTCCGACGCGCACTGCCCGGCCGTTGGGTTGGGCCAGATCTCCCCCGGCGACTCGAATGTCGGAGCCCGAACCCAGGATGAACACTCCGGTCGCATCGTCATAGGCCGCCAGATCACCGACAAATGCCGGCCCGGTAAACTCGACTCCCGGTGCATAAAGCCCCGTCAATCCCTGCGTGGCAAAGTAGGTCGCATTTGACGTGCGGACGCCGCCAAAACGCCCGTCCGCGCTGGCCAAGGCCAGAAACGCGATATCCGCCAGACCGTCGTAAGCCACGTCGTTGCGGAACAGGGCCTGATTCACCGCATTGGCGCGTCCCACACTGAAAATCGAGACGTTGGTGCCCACCTCCGCACCCGCCACCACCACCCGCGCATGCCCCTTCAAATAGGTCACGGCCTGCACGTAATTCAAGGGAACCGCCGGCCCCGAGGCCGCATCGAGCACAACCGTCAGGCTGCCTGGACCTGCAAACTCCACCTGCACAATATCATCGTTGAGATCGATGAAGGAGAGTCGGGTGACCTGACCCGGATCCGCCGTGATCACCGCCGCCGTCCCCGTGAGCAGGATCTGGTCGTAAATGTTCCCGTTCGGGTGACGGAGATCCGCGGCCACCTCGGTGCCCCCTCCGGCGACCTTGGCCGCGGAGCGAATACCCAAGACAGCCGCGCGGCTTTCCACAACCCCTCCCTGACCGGTCACCCGCGCAGAATAAACTCCCACCTGTTCCAACCCCACCGCGTTCAGGGTCAACGTGGACCCAGCGGCTCCGGACACCTTGCGTCCATTGAAAAACCATTCGTAGACCAACGGACTCGTGCCCGCTCCGTCCACCGTGAAGGCGGCGGAATCACCGAGGCTGACCGACTGGCCAACCGGCTGCCGGGAGATCGAAGGGACGGTGACGCCGCCCGCGTCCGCCAAGCGGAGCCCAACCAGCAGGGGATCGTGATCCGAACTGCGATACGGCGTGCCGGCGTTGATCGCCTGCTGCGCCGCGCTCTTGTTTCCCGCACCGGGATTGTTGGGATTCAGCTCGAGGTTGTAGTCGAGGAAGGCGGGCTCATCCGCATTGATGTGCCACTCCGCCGCGCCCGCCACCTGAGGAACCAGGCTGGCGTTGGCCAGGGCGTGATCAAGATAACCGGAGGCGTTGTCGAAATTGTAGGAGTACCGGGGCGTCGCGACAAAACGCTCGATCAGATCGACGTAGCCGGCGGCCCGCAGCAGGTCGATCGGGTCCTCCTCGGCGTGAGCATTGAGATCGCCGATGATCAGCACGTCAGGCTCGCCGGTACCCGCCTTCACTCCATCGAGAAACCTGATCAGGCGTTGCGCCTGCAGCTTCCGGCTCGCGTTCGACGCACCCTGGCCATCGCCTTGGTCCGCATCCGCACCCGAACCGCTGCCCTTGGACTTGAAGTGGTTGATGCAGGCGATAAAGGCGGAGCCCTCGCCCACCCGGGAGAAGACCTGGGCCAGCGGGGGCCGCTGAAAGACCGGATCCGTATCCGTAAAGCTCTCACCGACCGGGGAGACCCGGGCCGGCTTGTAGATGAACGCCGTGCGGATGTAATCGGTGCCCGTGCCCGCCGCGGGTGCCGGACGGACGACGTAGACCCCGGCCGTGCCGATCGCGGCGTTCAGTGCGGCCACGAGATCGTTCACCGCGGTTTCACCCGTCACGCCCGCCCCGTCCGCCCGGTTCTGCAGCTCGATCAATCCGACAATGTCGGCATCCAGCGCCTTCAGCGCCGCGACGATCTTGGTTTTCTGACGCTCAAACTCCGCCGCACCACTCGCTCCCCGGTCATTGCCCCCGCCAAAGGTCGTGAAGTAGTTCAGCACATTGAAACTGGCCACCTTGACCGTGCCCCCCAGCACGGGCGGCATCACCGTGCGCGGATTCGCCGCGACGAATCCGACCGGACTCGCCGGCTGCAAACGATAGCGGCCAAACCCATACGACAGGACACCGACAAAGCCCGTGACGGTGTCGCCCACCCTCCGGGTGGCGGTGCCTGGATCGGTACTGGAAAGATAGGGAGTCGGAACTGGATACGAACGGGTCGAGGCGTCATCCAGAAGGATCTCCCGCAGGGAGTCCGCCGCCTGCCGGGCGGTGACGGCGGCAACATTGGCCGCGCCACTCGAGGTGGTGCCCGAGGCGACCGCATCATTCGGATCGATCACGGTGGTGGCTGAAACGAGCCGCCCGCCAGAGGACAAAACCAGTTCACCGAACTGTCCCAAGCCTCCATTTCCAGACACGGTCAGGGTTTCCGGCACGGTCACGCGCATGCCCTCGAACCGCTCCAGGGCCGTCGCCGAAGCAATCGGGAATCGCACCGTCACGGGTATGGGCAGAGCCAGGCCCGTGGCCGTCCGGGTCACGGAGGCAACGCCAACCGCTTCCGTCGTCAACTCGGTCAGGCGACCGAACTCGACCACCTTGCCGACCACCGTCACTCCATCCCCAAGGGCGAGGTCAGCAACCGTAGCCGCCAAGGCTGCGGTCTGCGCCGTGTAAACGAACAAACCTTCCGAGGTGGCCGGATCCGTGTCGGTCTCCGCATCCTCTTCCTGGAGGAAAAAGCCATCGCGCGTTCCCGAGGATCCGGTGATGAATCCGGTCACGACCGCTGACACCGCGAGCGTCGCATTCAAACGAGGCGAGGAGTCCCCGGACCCTTGAATCACGGAGATGCGCGTCGGCACGGTCGGCGCATCGTTGTCCGCGATCGCCACGGCGAGACCGGGAATCGCCAGCGAAACCGGGTAGTTGACCGGATCGGACGTCGACGTGATCGCCTGCGTCAGGGCTCCGGCATGAGTGTCCTCAAACACCCCGTCGTCGATCGCACGCACCGTCACGGTGCGTGCCTCCGTCGACGTGAAGCTCAGCGCCAGGGTCGGGGAGAAGACCACGCCATCGGCGCTGACCTCAACCTGCGGATCGGCGGTCACGGTGATGGTCACAGGACCGGTCGGCGCCGTTTCCAGACTGAGGGTGTAGCTGTCGGAGGCCCCGCCTTCGGCGACAGCGGTGGATCCCCCGGACTGGGCAACGCTGACGCCTGGACCGGTCCCGGTGCTGGTGACCAAAAGATCATCGACCCCCACCCACTCGTCGTTTCCGACGGCGTTGGTCGTGAGAATGCGAACCTGCACCCGAGGCTGATTCTCGGCCGCAACCGGGAGCACCGCGTTGACCACGGTGGTCAGGGTGGCGAGGGACGGACCCGACGTCGCGTCGGGGACAAAACCGGCTGGAACCGAGGTAAAGCCACCACTGGTCCCCACGCGAAACTGGAGAGCCACGGCCTGGATGGCATTGTCTGCGGAGCCGTCGAGGTCACGCAGCGTGTAGCGAATCGTGATCGCACGCCGACCCGTGGTATCCAAGTGCAGCACGAGGTGCGGCGCACCCGCGGTCCCTGACCCCTGGAGGGCGATCGTCGGATTGGCCAGGCCATCAAACTCCGCCACGCCGCCATTCGTGATCGTCGGATTCGATTGGTTGGCGATGACGTCGATGTCATTGGCTGCCGAGCTGGGTGCGAGCACCGTCTGAGGATCGACGCCGGTGGCGCTCGTCAAGGCCTGGCCGAGATAACCGATGAAGCCTGGAACACCCTCCCACCCATCATTGACGGTGATCAAGGTGAGAGACGACCAGTCTTGGGAAACAGGTCCGGAGCTGAGCGGCAGGTAGGTGGCATCCGCCCGAACCGGCGACGACGCGCCTACCCCGGCGAACAGAGCGCAAAGCGCCCAACCCCGAACCGGGCCGCAAAATTTTGAAAGGAGTACCTTCATGACTCCGACGCTCCGGCCTCTCCGGACAAAGTCGATCCCGTCGTGAAAAGACGCGGAAAATTTGCCGTCGCCCGCGAGACCCGAAGCCGAGCCCAAGTTGGGACGACTGAGGTGACAACCACGCGGGTCAGGCTCCGCGAAAAAGCCCGTGGATCCGGCTGGCGACGCGTTTCGAACGTTCGAGACACTGTTCGACCGTGTCCTGATCGATGCCGCCTTGCTCGAGGATCTCAGGAGTAACCGCCCAAGCGCCCTGCTCAAAACGCAGCCCCTTGCCAAATTCCGCCGCAATCCACCCTGCGAGATGCAGGAGCGCCGTCAGACGATTCCGCTTGGGATCCTCGGCGGGCGCAAAGTGGTAGCGGATCGGGAGCGTCAGTTGCGCGGGATATTCCCAGATTTGAAAAACCCGCTCGACCGCCTCGGTATTGGTCAAACCAAACGTCTCGACCTCCCAGGCATCGACCAAGGCCGCGGTGGCGTGCAATCCGGCGCGAGGCTCGCAGTGCAGATCCGCCGCCACCCGTTGGAGGACGAGACGGCCCACCGGTCGCAGCAAGCCGAGCGTGTAGCCGATTCGGCCGTCCGCTCCGGCGGACTCGGCCAGAAAATCGAGTGCCACCGCGGTGGTGACGGAGTTTTGCCACAGTTCGTCTCCCGTGACCCCGTAGACGGGCAGACCGGCGGAATAAAGCTGGGAGGCAACGGTTGCCCCCACGAGCTGATAAACCACGTAGATGCCGACGCGCTCGATCGCCTCATCGAGATTGGAGCAGCGTCCACCGCGGGAGAAAAACGGACTGTTGCTGGCGCGGAGCACCTTGGCGCTCAGGGCCGGGTCGAGCCGCACCACCGAAACGATGGCCTCGACACTCACATCCGGGTCCTTGATGGCCATGCTCAGCTGCTGAAAAATGCGCGGCGTAGCCGGCAATTTCGATGCGGCGGCAATCAGACGGGCATCAGCGATGGGTTCGGCGGACATGGAGACGATCCGTTGGAGGGACGCGAGTGGCTTGTGGGGTCATCCCGAAGCACCCGGCAGAAGTGGTGTCCTTGACCATCGAGGTGAAGCGAAGCCGAAGCAAGACCGCGCCATACTCGAACGATCACCCTCGAAACGCATTCACTCGTTGAACTCATCAATCGGCTTCTTTTCTGCCGGAGGCGGCGGCGTTTCCACACCCAAGCCCCCTGCCTGCATTTCTCGAAATCGCTTTTCCAACTCGCGCAATTGCTCCTCGCGCTGCTCCAACTCCACTTCGCGCTCGAGCTGAGCCTGACTGGTCTGCATCAGCCGGGCCTCACTTTGGGAGAGAAATTCCTCCCGTTCATTGAGGCTGGCCTTGGTCTCATTGAGGAGCATTTCGAGCCGTTCGCGCTCCGCTTTCACGTCGACGAGTGCGGCTGCCTCTTTGGCGGTCATCGTCGGAGACGTCGGAGACACCGGCAAGGCGGCCGCCGCCGCCGCGGCGGCGGCCGAGACGACCGCAGGGCCGGGACGAATCGCCGGTTCGACCGCCATCGGGGACGTTCCCGAAGAAGACCGGCCCGCGCGTTTCAAGACCAACGGTTTGCTCTCCTCGATCGGCTCCAGTTCGCGAGACGGGATCGATTCGGACACGGGCGCGGGCGCTGGCACGGAGGGGCGGAAAGGCATACGAATCCCCGGCACGCCGAATCCCCGTTTAAGCGGAGGCGGTAGTGCTGGCTCCGCAGCGTAAGGGTCCAGGGGCAGACGGTCCGCTGGCGGCCGCGCAGACAGTCCTGGCTCCCCAGCGTAAGGGTCTAGCATGGGATCCGGCGGCAGCACCACCGGAGCCGGGGGCACCGCCACGGGCACCGCTGCGGCCGACAAGGTGGGCGCAACCGTGACCCGCACCGAGCCTCGGGTCGGAAAGACAGCCGCCGCTGGGACCGGGGCGGTCAACGGATCAACCGATTCCACTCTTTCCGGCACCCATTCCTCAAGCCGCCCCGTCTCCAGCATGATCTCGGTTTCCGAAACGATCTGCTCAAACTGCTCCGGGAGAATCTTCAACAAGGCGGCCTCGCGCAGCCCGATCCACACGCGATGGTGGTAACTCGTGACCCCATATCCACCCGAGTAAGTGGCCAGCCGGCACTCTTCCTTGATCGCCGCAAAACTACGTTCCAACACATCGCCTGCCTCGATCTTCATGGTCTTCACAACCTTGACGGCGTCGAGTGGCCGCAGCGTGAACATCGATTGCGCCATCTTTCGCCAACTCCGCTCCGGTTGACGTTGCAGCGATGGCGACTGACCACGGCCTCGCAGGCGCTGGGCATCCGCGATCTTGTTGAGAAAGGCGATTTCGTCCTGAACCTCGGTGGCCCGCCGGACGGTCTCCTCGATCAGTTGCCGACCATCAAAATGCGCCCCGCAGACCTCATTGGGCATGATCTGCTCAAGCTGCGCCGGCAACTTGCTCAAAACGCTGAGGTAGCGGTCGACCGCCGCCTCGTAACGCGTGAGAAACCCCTGCCAATCATCGGCAAAGCGCCCTGCGGACAGACCCGTCACGTACTCCGGATCCATCTCCCGAAGATAGTTTTCCACGCTTCGACCCACACAGGCGTGCAGGGCCGGAATCGAGGCATCGAGTGTTTGCACCGCGGATTCGAGCAGAGCCACGCTCTCTTCCGCCTCCAGGACCTTCATCCGGTGATCTTTCTTCGCGTCTTGCCGGACAAACGAGAGTCGGGGTTTCGCCGCGACGATCGCCGCCAGATCCTCCCGCGCCGCGGTCAAAGCGTCACCGATCTTATTCCGACTCAACCCAAACACCGCTTCGCGCACCAGAAGATCCTGCAGCGGTGGCGGGAGAAAAACCTTGGGAAAGAGCTTCGGTTCGACCGACATGGTTTCACAGGATCGAGCAACGCACGGTCGGCCTTACGCGCCAGCAGTCAATCGCCTCCACGGAGAGAATCCGGCCACGACGTCCGGTCGCAGTGAGGCAAAGGGGCGGATAGAAGACAACTGGCACGCGCCAGCGTCGCACGAGATTTCTCCCTGCGCAAACCCGCTTCCCACTCTCACGATGATCGACCTTTTTGACACGCCCCAAGTCTGAAACAAGAGCCCTCAAATGCCAGCCGAATGAGGGTCAGCGCCCTGCCCTGCCGTCGGTCAACACCCCTTGGCAAATCGACTAAATGCAAGGGGATCGATTTAAATCCGTCGCATCAACTCACCTAACTGACTGGAGGAAAGGCTTTAATCTGAATAATTGTCAACCCACGCCATTAAAGAGCTAAAACCGATTTAAGTTTCTCATATTTAGGATCTTCCACGATTCAAAGGTGGAAAATGCCCCGCGATCACTTTAAATTGTAAAAATCTGATTTTATTCACTCTGGCCGTGTGATCTGCGGGTTTTTATCCGCGGCCGTTCCAGATCTCCAACGCGGGCGCGGCCTTGCTGTTCAGGTCGAAGGCGGCGCAGCGGGCGCGGTTTCACCCGCGGGCACGCTGGTCGTGGGCGTTGTCGCCGGTGGAACCGGGGGTGGAGTCGCTTCAGCCGTCTGAAGACGCAGCGCGGTGGTTGCGGTCTCCCGTACGGCCTTGACGACGGGGGAACTTTTCAAAACGTCCACCGGCATTTCGATCTGAGTGTCTGCCCCGACATGCTCGCTCGCCACCGCCGCCAAAAGCGGCATGACGCTCTCCATCCGGGCGGTCACCCCGGGTACGGCCACGCGAACATCCCACATTTCCTCCTCGTCGGTGGGCTCCAGGGTCCGTGCGCGATTCTTCCTGCCGACGAGCTGGAGAAAGACCTCGTTGGCATGCGGCACCTCCCGCGGCAACGAGTTCCGTCCATAGGAGACTTCGATAAACAGGTCAGGCGGCGTATTCGGTGCGGACTCGTACATGCCCTTGCCCGCGAGCGCGGCATTCACGCAGGCGATGATCGCCTGCACACTGACCGGTTGTCCTGAAACCACCGACCGCTTGGCGATCAGCCGATAGGAAACGCCCGCTTCCTTGACCACCTCAGGCGAGGCGCTGATCGCATCGACGAAGACGCGCTGCTTGGTCGCGAGCACCCCGGTGGTGCAGGACGTCAGGAAAGGCAGCACGAATAGACCGAGCCAAGGGAAAAGGACCCACGACCGTCGGCCGCGCGATTGAGGTTTCATGCGTTGGGCGACTTCTTTTCCTCACCATGATCACCTGATGGCAGAACTCAACCCGAGATACACTTTGTCAGCGGAGAGTTGCCTTTTTATCGACATTGAGGATGGTTTCGACCGATCCCAACGATCATTCCCCGTGAAGGTATTCGTTCCCCTGCTGATTGGAGCCGTCAGCCTCTCCACCCTCTGGCTCGTCGGCTGCTCCGGCGGCTACAAAGTCAAAGTTGACTCCCTCGCCAAGCCCGACGCGGAAAACGCGATCGCCTACCGAATTCAGTCCAATAACTCCAAACTGGATCCGAACAGCTTGCGCCATAAGGAAGCGGAAAAGTTCGTTCGCACTGCATTGTCAGGTCGAGGGCTCTACGAAGCGCCCAAGGCCGAACTGGCCGACATCGTGGTCAACATCGACTACGGAATCAGCGAGCCCAAACTGGTCCGCGAGCTTCGTACCGAACCGATCTATCGCACCCTCCCTGGACGCTCCTACACCACCGTGGTCCAAGTGGGCACCGACAAAAACGGCAATCCGATTTACGCCACGCAGACTTACCAGGAGCCTCCTTCGACCGAGTACGTCGGCGATCGCGAATACACCGTCACCGTCGTCAATTACGAGAAGTACCTCCGGCTCGCCGCCCGGGAAAACAAACCGGCCGGTGACGGTGCGCCACCGGCGGAAATCTGGACGGTTGATGTCAGTTCCGAAGGAGAAAGCCGGGATTTGCGCAAACATCTGCCGGTGCTCGCTGCGGCGACCATCGAATACGTCGGCAAAGACACGGTCGGACAGAAGACGATCCGTCTGAAGGACGACAAGGATGGCGCGATCGCCTTCGTGAGGAAGGGAATGTAGGTAGCAGGTGTCCGCCCGTTGCACGGAACCAGCTGGATCCCACCTCCGTCCCGACGGAGGTTTTTGTGAGAAGTCCGGCAACCCTGCGATTGCCTTCTTGGCTGGGTCCGGTGTTGAATTCCCGCCCTGCCCGGCCGTTGCGCCCGGCAATGCCAACCCTTCTTCATCATGAGTACTGCTGTTGCGTCCTCCCCTCCCCCGCCCCGGCCAGTGGTCGTGGGTGCCGCCGCCGGCCCGAACACAGATCCTTGGTCCGAAATCGTGCGCCTCGAGTACGGCGCCGACCGCTCATTCGCCTGGTCGGTTCGCGAGCAAGTCCTGCACAGCGCTCCGGAAAGTCGCGAAGGACTTGAAAAGAAGTTGCTCGCCGCGCTTTCGACTCCCGGCTGCACCGACGCCGGCCGATCGGCCCTCTGCGAACTGCTCGCCTTGATCGGCACCTCCAAAGGTGTGCCGGCGCTGGCCACGCTCCTCACCGAGGCCCGGTCAACCGAAGCCGCCCGTTACGCGCTTGATCGCATTCCCGGCCCCGAAGCGTCCGCCGCCCTTCGCAGTGCGCTTCCCCGACTCACCGGTTCCTCGAAGGCCGGTCTGATCGGCAGCCTTGCCGCCCGTCGGGATGCCCTCGCTCAACCCGCCCTCGCGGTCCTGCGGGATAGCTCCTCGGAACCAGCCATCGTCCGCGAGGCCGCCAAGCGCGCCCTTGAACGCCTCACACCTGTCTCCAACCGCTGACCGTCATGGAAAATCTTCCCTCCTCTCCCAGTCGTCGCCGGTTCCTCAAGTCCGCCTCCCTCGCCACCGCCGCAGCCACCGCTCCCCTGATCCTGCCCGCCCGGCTCTTCGGCCAGGCTGCACCGAGCAAACTGATCACCGTCGGTGTCGTCGGCACCGGCAACATCGCCGATGGCCACCTGAACACGCTTCTCGGTTATCCGGAATCCGTCCGCATCCTCGCGGTTTGCGATGTCGATCGTGAGCGACGCGAGTTCGCGGCCTCACGGGTCAACGCCCGTTATGGCAATACCGACTGCAAAGCCTACAACGACTTCCGCGAACTGAACAGCCGGCCGGACATCGACGCCATCTGGATCTGCACGCCCGATCACTGGCACGCTCTGATTGCGATCGATGCCATGCGCCACGGCAAGGATGTCTACATCGAGAAACCGATGACGCTGACCATCGAGGAAGGTCGCGCCGTCGTTGACGCCTCCCGCCGCTACGGACGCGTTGCGCAACACGGCACCCAGCACCGTTCGATGAAACGGTTTCATGACGTCGCCGAGTTCGTTCGTAATCAAGGCCTCGGCAAACTCGAGCGGATCGATGTCGCGATCCCACCCAACAATCGGTTCTGCGGCGCCACCTGGACCGCGGAACCCGTGCCCGCGCAATTGGACTGGGATCTCTGGCTCGGCCCTTCCCCTTGGCGGCCCTACACGTCTGCGGGATGTCACTACAACTTCCGCTTCATCGCCGACTGCGCCTACGGACAAATCACCAATTGGGGCGCCCATTACCTCGATATCGGCCAGTGGGCCTTGGACATGGACGGCAGTGGACCCGTGGAGGTCGAGGGCCACGGCAGCTTCCCGACCAGCGGTCTTTTCACCAATGCGACCCACATCGACTTCACCTGCCGCTACGCAAACGGCGTGCCAATGAACTGTCGCACGCGCCACGAGGGGGGCGGCACCGTACGCTTCATTGGAGAACGGGGCTGGCTCGACATTTCCCGTGGAAAAATGGCCGCGTCCGACCCGGACCTCCTGCGGGAAATGCAGCGCCCGGGAAAGAAGATCCAACTGCCGCTGAGCAACAACCACCACGAGAACTTCCTCGCCTGCGTGCGCTCGCGCGAGCGGCCGATCGCCGACGTCGAATTGGGCCATCGTACCACCACGGTGTGCAATCTCGGCCAGATCGCGATCACGCTCGGCCGTCCCCTTCGCTGGGACCCGGTGAAGGAGGAATTCGTCGGCGACGACATGGCCAACCGCCTCCGCGGTCGGGCCATGCGCAGCCCATGGTCGCTCGCCTGATCGAACGCTCGGACGCCGCCGGATCCGACGGCGTCGGTGCGACGATTTCATCCCCGCACTCAAGGCGCTCAGTCGATCACCACCTCCCGCGATGGCGGCTCGAGCCTTCAAACCACCCGAGGAATGCCCGGTCTGCGGAGCCTCGGTGCCACCCCGGGCTCATGCCTGCCCGGAGTGTGGTGCCGACGAACGCAGCGGCTGGAATGAGGAAGAGACTCACATCGACGGTCTCGACCTGCCCGACCCCGACGCGGAGGCAGCCTTCGAGCGTCGAAAACGCCGCCTCGGACCAACCGGCGTGCCCGTGGTGTGGTGGATCGTCGGTCTGTTGCTTGCCGGGCTTCTGATTTACGGCGTGCTGTTGAGTGGCTGGGGCTGAGGCCCTCGGCCCGAGCCGGGGTCGTTCCGTTGATCGATCAGCAGATGCATCCGCGGGCCGGGCCTGCAGGCGCCGGACCGGCGGTTCACTTCTGAACCGAAAACGGGACTGAATACTGAATCGAGGCCCAGCTCAGACGGAGAACCCCTCCACCCGCCGGCAACTTGTCGATCGCGAGGGTGAACTGCTCCACCGGAGCCGCCAACGACTCCTTCGTCAGGTCGACGCGGGCAAAGTCCAGCTTGGCGTCGTACTGCGTTCCCCAATGGCCGAATTGTTTGTTGATGATGAGCTTGGCCGAACCGTCGGCCTCGGGCTGGGTGAAAATCGAATAAACCCCGGCAGGCACCGGGGTGCCACCGATCACGAGCGCTTTCTGCGTGAGCAGCAAGGTAGCCTCATCAGCACCGGTGCGCCACACCTTGCCAAACGGCACCAAGCTTCCCCAGATTTCGCGAACAACCCCGGTCTTGGGATCTTTGGCGAACGGGCGTCCGTAAACGAACATGATCCGGCTGCCGTCAACCACCGTGCTCAGGGTATCATGCGGACTGGTGCGAACGCGCTGCTGGGCAGAGGCCGGAAGGGCGAAGCTGAGCGTCAGGACGAACGCTGCAATCAGGGTCGGAAAGGATCGGAAAAGCATGGGAGGGTCGGTTCAGAACGAACCCCGTCAGCCAAAGGGCTGGACGGGGTTTGATCAAGCACGGGCTGCGAACTCCGGGCCGCTGCGCCCGGAAGGTTCACGCTGAGCCCCGGACCCTGCCATGCGGAACGAGGTCAGGACGCATTGGCCTTCGCCTTCTGGTAGGACGCTTGGAGGCGATCCCACGCGGCGATCACGTCACGTTTCGCGCTCTCCCAGGTGTCTGCCGTGGCGCGGCCGAGCGCGGACAACTTGTCGTCGTAGGCGGCGCGCGAATCCTTCAACTCGGTCATTGCGGCCTTCCGACTCGCGCTGGCTTTGGCCTCGGAGTAGTTGGAACGCATTTCGCTCATTTCGGCATCGAGCTTCGCACTCATGGCCTTGGCGCTGGCGGAGAAATCGTCGCGTTTGTCGAGCGTGTAGTCCTTGACGTCCTTCCACCCGTCGACCATGGCACCCTTGGCCGTGGTCATCGTGTTGGAGGCGCTATGCATGGCATTGTCGGCATTCGCTTGAACGTCGTTTTTCTTGCGGTCGGAACAACCGGTGGCAACCGCGACCGCGAGGCCGAGGGAAAGGAGGACGGATGTCTGGAGGATCAGCTTGTTCTTATTCATGGTAGGGAAAAACCGTTCGATGAGCGGTCAGGGGCGACAGACCCACCTCTTTGGCACCGGTTCCCGAAAGAATGAGCATCGAACCCCGGAAGCGCCGGGCGATCGTGTTTGCCGGACCGCCGTCTGCCGCTCCATGGTCGCGCATGCGCCTCACAGTCACCGTGGTCGGCGTCGCCGCCCTTCTCCTCGCTTCCTCATCCCTGACCGCCAACGTGGACCGCATCACCGGCCAACCCTTTGCCACCCGCTCAGAAGTCATCGCCCGCCACGGCATGGTGGCGACGAGCCAACCGCTGGCCACCCAGGTGGGCCTCGACATCCTCAAGGCCGGGGGCACGGCGATCGATGCGGCGATCGCCGCCAATGCCGCGCTCGGCCTGATGGAACCGACCGGCTGCGGCGTCGGAGGGGATCTCTTTGCGATTGTCTGGAGCGCCCGGGACCAACGGCTTTACGGGCTGAACGCGTCGGGACGCGCCCCCGGCGGGCTTTCGCTGGAGGCCTTGAAAGCTGAGCTCGCACGTATCGGACGCACCACTATCCCGTCGACCGGGTTCCTGCCGATCACGGTGCCCGGGGCCGTCGATGGTTGGTTCGAACTTCATGGCCGTTTCGGAAAACTCCCGATGCGCCAGGTGCTCGCCCCGGCCATCCGCTACGCCCAGGAGGGGTTCCCGCTGAGTGAGTTGATCGCCTACTACTGGGAGCGAAACGTCCGTGCGTTCGCCAATCTGCCCGGGGGCTCCCAAACCACCTGGGCACCGGAAGGCAAAGCGCCCGCCAAAGGCGAGCTTTTCAAAAACCCCGATCTGGCGCGGACCTACCTGGAGCTCGCCGAGGGCCGGGGACGCGACGGGTTTTACCGCGGAGTGATCGCCGACCAGATCGACGCCTTCATGCGCGCGGAGGGAGGGCACCTGCGCAAGGTGGACTTCGAGCAGCACACGTCCACCTGGGTTGACCCCGTCTCGGTCAACTATCGCGGATACGAGGTCTTTGAGCTCCCGCCCAACGGCCAGGGAGTGGCCGCGCTCCAGATGTTGAACCTGCTGGAAGGTTTCGACCTGCGGGCGATGGGGCGCAATTCGGTCGATGCGCTGCATGTCATGATCGAGGCCAAGAAGCTGGCGTTCGAAGACCGTGCCCGGTTCTACGCCGATCCAACGTTCCATCGCACGCCGCTGGCCTGGCTGATCTCCAAGGACTACGCACGCGAGCGCCGTGCGCTCATCAAATCCGACCGGGCCGCACGAGTGGTCGAACCGGGTCAGCCGCCGGTGCCGCAGGACACGATTTATCTCTGCACCGCCGACGCGGAAGGCAACATGGTCTCCCTGATCCAGAGCAACTACCGGGGCATGGGCAGCGGGATCGTCGTGCCCGGACTGGGCTTTGGTTTCCAGGACCGCGGCGAGCAATTCGCCCTCGATCCCGCCCACCCCAACGCCTACGCGCCCGGCAAACGCCCGTTTCACACCATCATCCCCGCGTTCGTGCTCAAGGACGGCAAACCCTGGCTGGCCTTCGGCGTCATGGGCGGGGCGATGCAGCCTCAGGGCCACGTTCAAATCCTCGTCAACCTGATCGACTTCGGCCTGAACCTGCAGGAGGCCGGCGACGCTCCCCGCTGGCAACACGATGGCTCGAGCGAGCCCACCGGGGCCTACACGTCCGGGGCCGGTCAGGTCTACTTGGAAAGCGCGATTCCGTGGGAAATCAGCCGGGAATTGGTCCGGCGCGGCCACGATGTCCGCACCGACTTGGGCGGCTACGGCGGGTATCAGGCCATTCTCCGCGACCCCGCCACCGGCACCTACTATGGCGCAAGTGAAAGCCGCAAGGATGGCCAAGCCGCAGGCTGGTGAGGTCAGCCTCGACCGAGGCGGTGCGAACTCACTTCTCCTGCACCACCCGCGTGCCACAGAGGTGATCGTGGAGCGCCCGCTTCTCCGGGTCGAAGGCCGCCAGCAGGTAACCGATGCCAAGCGGCAAGGCGCTGAGGAACTGCGCGAAATGCCGGCCGATGATCGCCCCCACCGACAGCACCGAGCCATCGGCCTTTTTCACTTTCAGGCCCAGCACCATCTTGCCCGGTGTGGCCGAAAAGGATCGGAGGAAAACAAGATCATAGACCAATCCAACCACCAGGCTGGTCGCGAAAACGAGCAGCAAAGCCTGGCCGATCACCATCATTTGCTCTGGCGAGGGTTGCTCACCCGGCTCAATCACGAACGACTTCAGGGCATCCGGCAGGGCCATCGCCACCACCGCGCCCCCCAGAATCTGACCGACAAACCAAAGGATGAAGCCGTCAATCATCCGCGCCAGAACCCGCTGCCAGAATCCGCCAAAACGGATCGCTGCAATCGGCGGAGCAAACGCCGGACCAGCGGGACCCGACAAAAGTCCCGGGAGCGGAGGCGGCATCCGAACGGCATCGGCTACCTGGGCCAACGGCTTCCATTCGGGCATGCCAGCCGTCCAAACCAGCATGTGATCGCGCACGCGACCACTCTGGATCAGGTCTTGAAACTCCTGAGCCGACACCGGCCCCCGCCGTACTCCTTCGTCCGCATAATACCACGACATTTCCCAATCTAGCCGTTCACCGCCCCTCCCGGCAAATCCGAAGTTACCCCGACCACTGCCGCTCCCACCACTCTTCAGCGAAGACCGCACGCAACGTGGTCAAGGAGAGCGTCTCGTGCTCCACCACCTCGCAGGCCAGAACCGAGGCGATCGACGGGCAGCCCGGCGGATTGGGCTCGTTCCTGCACCCTGCCTTGGCGCAGGTGGTGCAGAGGGGCGGACGGGCCATTTGATGGCCGGCTATTCTCCGGGTTTGGTCATCACCGAGCCCGTTCGCCCCTCTGCACCGCCGGACCTCGCTGCGCTTTACGCTTCGCTCTCCCAAAACAAGAGACCCTGGCCTTGGCCCCGGGATTCGTCGCCGCCGTCGGTTCGTCAATCAGAACGTTGGCCCCGGAAAGCGCCTCGATTTCGGCCGGACCGTCGAAAGCTTGGAGAATGTCGACCCTCCTGCCTATTGTCCCCACATGGTCGTGTTCCTCTCTCACCGAACCACCCCGCCCGTCGAACGTGGCCTGTCCCGGGCCGGATGGCTCGCTTGCAGCACCCTCGTCCTCCTCTTCCTGGCCGGACTCGTCGGCTGCGGGAAACGCGAAACCCGGGTCGAATCCGGACTGCGAACGGCGACCATGCACCTCGCCATCAGCGCCGAACCGAGGGACCTCGATCCCCAGATCCTGGTTTCCTACAACGATATGACAATCTCGCTGGCCCTTTTCGAGGGCCTGACCGCCATCGAAGAGACCACCTCGGAGCCGATCCCAGCCCTGGCCGAGCGCTGGGAGCAATCGCCCGACGGACGGGAGTGGACTTTCCATCTGCGTCCGGGTCTGCGTTGGTCGGATGGTTCGCCACTGACGGCTGAAGACGTGGTCTTCTCCCTCCGTCGAGTCCTTTCCCCTCAACTGGGTTCGGAGTACGCCTACGTTCTCTTCCCCCTCGTCGGGGCCGAAGACTTCAACGCCGGGAAAATCACCGACCCCGCGACCCTCGGGGTGCGCGCGCGGGATGCCCAAACCGTCGTCCTGACGCTGACTCACCCCACCCCCACCCTGCCCGCCCTCCTCGCGTTACCCGCAACCTTCCCCGTGCCGCGTCGCGTCATCGAACGCCTCGGTGGAGCCGATGACCGGGCCAATCGGTGGACCCAGCCCGGGCACCTGGTGGGCAACGGTCCGTTTCGACTGACCGAATGGTCACGCAATCAGCGAATTATAACGGAACGTAACCCTCATTTCCGGGACAATCTCGCGACCCGACTGCAGTCCGTGGTCTTCTACCCCATCGAGAGCGCAACCGCCCAGGAGTCCGCCTTCCGAGCCGGACAGATCCATCTGACCAGCGAAGTTCCCCTGTCCAAAATCGCGGCGTACCGCGCGGGGCCGAACCGCGAGCAACTGCGCGCCGATCCTTTCATTGAAACCGGTTTCCTCCGGATCAATCTCGGTCGCCCTCCCTTGGACGATCCCCGCGTCCGGCTGGCCCTCGCCCACGCGCTGGATCGGCGAGCCCTGGTCGACAAGGTCGCCCTCGGCGGCCAAAGTCCCGCCCACAGTCTCACGCCTCCAGGCACCGCCGGTTACACCTCCATCGCCGGGATCCCGGACTCGTTCGCCAAAGCCCGGGAACTGCTCGCCGCCGCCGGTTTTCCGGCAGGCAAAGGGTTTCCTTCGCTCGAGATCATGACCTTCACCAATGAGCTCAACCAACGCTTGCTCGAAGCCATCCAGCAGATGTGGAAACGCGAACTGGGGATCGAAGTCACCCTGTCGATGAAAGAACAGCGCGTCTGGCTCGACGATGAACGTCAGCGCAACTACGCGCTTTCCGGCGCTCGCTGGATCGGCGACTACGTCGATCCGAGCACCTTCCTCGAGGTCTTCCTTTCGAACAGTGGCAACAATGCCACGGGTTGGTCCAATGCCGACTACGACCGACTGGTTCGATCCGCCAGCGCCGAAACCGACCCCAAGCGGCGCCGCTCGCTCTACCAGGAGGCCGAAGCCATCCTCCTCGCCGAGGCTCCAATCATTCCGATCTACCACGGCACTCGCACTTTCCTGATTCATCCTTCGGTCAAGGGTTGGTCGCCGGCCCTGCTCGGTTTTCATCGCTACCAAACGATTTCGCTGCAACCTGCAACCACCGTCCCACGCTGAGGGTTTCCAAGCACCCGCCTCTATTTTGATCGATCGAAATACCCCTTTTCTTGGCATACAAACTGCGATTCCTGCCTTGCCGGGCCCTTCGCCCATGCTCTTCTTCACGCCGATGAATCGCCGCGCCCTTTCCGTGCTGCTGGTCTCCCTTTGGGCGACGGTGCTCAGTGCGTCCGCCCTCGAAATTGTGCACGTCTGGCCCGGGTTCCGCACGGCGGAGTCCTTCGAAAGCATCGGCGAGTTCTTCGGCCATGAGGAACACCGCGGGGGCCGGCTCCTGCTCCGCTCCCAACCGGTGGAACGCAGCGGATTCTATTTTCTCACCCGGTTGAAATCCCCGGAGGCCATCGCCGACGCAGAGATTCGGCTCGACGTCATCCTCCCCGGAAGCCCGACCCCAAAGACCTACCTCTATGCGACCGATCTGCCCGCCGGAGCCTCGGTGTTACAGGTAGGCGTCACCGGAGCCGACTGGCCGGACGCTAAAATCCGCCCCTTGGCCTGGCGCCTTCAGGTGGTGGAGCGCAGCACCCGCCGTCCCTTGGCCGAAACCCAGAGTTTCCTCTGGTCCTCCCGCTAACGATTTCCCTCCCCGTCGCCCTACCCTGTTCCGCCTCATGTCCGATCTGTTTCAGTCCTACGACCACGGCCGTTTCTATGACGAGATGTTCGCCGGGCCTGGACAACCGCGTCCCCACTACCAGCGCCTGTTCGATCGCTTCGGCCAGATGGATGGAATCAGCAACCTGCTGGAGCGCCAGCGCACCGCCGACCAGACCTTCATCAATCGCGGCGTGACGTTCACCGTCTATTCGGACACGGCAGGCACCGAGAAGATCTTCCCGTTCGACCTGATCCCGCGCATCGTACCCGCGCACGAGTGGGCCGTCCTCGAAGCGGGGCTGACCCAACGCATGCAGGCGTTGAACCTTTTTCTGACCGACATCTACGGCGAGCAACGGATCCTCCGCGAAGGGGTCGTGCCCACGGAAATGGTCGAGACGTCGAAACATTTCCGTCGCGAAATGATGGGGTTCGCCATGCCGCGCGGCCTCTTCGTCCACATCAACGGCACCGATCTGGTCCGGGACGTAGACGGAACCTATCGGGTGCTCGAAGACAATCTGCGCACCCCCTCCGGGGTGAGTTACGTGCTCGAGAATCGTCAGGTGATGAAGCGCGTTTTCCCGAACATGCTGCGCGACTACCGCGTACGACCGGTGGAGACCTACGCCAACGACCTGCTCAACCTCCTGATGCACCTGGCGCCAAGCCACGTTCCGGAGCCGACGGTGGTGCTGCTGACGCCCGGCGTCTACAATTCGGCCTACTTCGAACACAGCTTTCTCGCCCGGCAGATGGGCATCGAGATCGTCGAAGGAAGCGACCTCGTGGTCGAAAACGACCGCGTTTACATGCGCCGGAGCGAAGGACTGGCCCCGGTGCACGTGATCTATCGAAGGCTCGACGACGACTTCCTCGATCCCACGGTGTTTCGACCGGACTCGCTGCTCGGGGTGCCGGGACTGGTCAACGCCTACCGCAAGGGCAACGTTGCGCTCTGCAATCCGATCGGCACCGGCGTCGCCGACGACAAGGCGATGTACTATTACGTGCCGCGGATGATCAAGTTCTACCTCGATCAGGATCCGATCCTCCCGAACGTCGAAACCTACCTGTCCTCGGATCCGAAGGACCTCGCCTACATCCTTGAGCATCTGCCCAAGCTGGTCGCCAAGAGTGTGAATGAGGCCGGCGGATACGGCATGCTTGTCGGACCGCACAGCACCCAGGCCCAGATCGCCGAGTTCCGGGAGAAGATCATCGCCAACCCCCGCAACTTCATCGCCCAACCCACCCTCGGCATCTCACGCTGCCCGAGTGTCTGCGGGAGCGCGATCGAGGGACGCCACATCGACCTGCGCCCGTACATCCTCAACGGCGAAACGATCAAGATCATGCCGGGGGGCCTCACCCGCGTGGCGCTGCGCAAAGGCTCGCTGGTGGTCAACTCCTCCCAGGGCGGCGGCTCCAAGGACACCTGGGTCCTCGCCGACGAATACCAGTCGCAAAGCCAGACCCAGGGCGGCCCGGAGAAGCTGATCGTCTGACCGGCCGGCCCGATCTCCTTTCTCCGACATTTGTCATCCGTCATCCGTCATTCGTCACTCCCCTCCCCATGCTTTCCCGTGTTGCCAATCTCGTCTACTGGATGGCCCGTCAGCTTGAACGGGCCGAGAATACCGCGCGCATCGTCGATGTGAACGCGCAGCTCGTCCTCGATCTGCAGTCGCGGCAGGCGGCGGACGATCCCAAGTCGTGGGAACCGCTCGTCTTCGTCGCCGGCAACGACGAGAAGTTCGTCGAACTTTACGGCGAAGCCGTCACCGAGCGCAACGTCGTGGAGTTCATGCTCTTCGACCGGCGGAATCCGTCGTCGGTGATCTCCTGCGTCTCCCATGCCCGGGAGAACGCCCGGTGCGTGCGCGACCTGCTGGCGGCGGAGGTGTGGGAAACGTTGAATACCTTTTATCTCAAGCTCAAGGACGACGACTTTGCGCGCTACGCCCAGCTGGGGTCGTCCGAGTACCTCAATCGCGTCAAGGCCCAGATCCAGCTCTTTTACGGGGTCGCCGAGTCGATGCTGCCCCGCGGTGATGAGTGGTGGTTCTTCGAGCTCGGTCGCTACCTTGAGCGGGCCGACAACACGTCGCGCATCCTCGACGTGAAGTACTACATGCTCCTGCCCGACATCGCCTCCGTCGGCACCGCGCTCGACATGATCCAATGGGGATCCGTCCTGCGCTCGTGCTCGGCGTTCGAGGCGTTTCGCCGGAGCCGCCGCGGGCAGCTCAACCTCGAGCGGGTGGTCGACTTCCTCCTGCGCGATGAGCTCTTTCCCCGAAGCATCCTCTATTCGGTCGCCGAGGTCGAACAGGCCCTGCTTAGGATCGTCGGCCATTCGGAGCATCTCGTGGACAACCCCGCCAGCCGGCTCGCGGCCGACCTCAGGTCCGATCTCGAGTCGATCGCCACCTCGGAAATCATCACCGACGGTCTGCACGAATACCTGGATACGATCCAAGCCCGGATTGACGGGATTCACTCAGCCGTGCAGGACACGTTCATCGACTACCCGACCTCACGGGCCAAGATCCTCGTCTAGTCCGCGATGGTGCTGGCCTCGACGAGGCCGGGATCTGGCTCTCTTGCAATCGAGATCCAATCCTGCGGCCTCAGCGAGGCCACCTCCATCGAGCAGCCCTTCGGATCAGGAAATTCCCGTATGCCTGCCGCGTTCGCCTGGTCCCCATGGAATCCGTTTCCCGGCCTTTTCAGTCCGGACGGCGTAAGCCTCGCCGAGACCCTCGATGGCGGTCAGGCCTTTCGCTGGCGGTACGATCCGGCGACCGCAGCCTGGACCGGACTTTGGGGAAAGACCGTGGTCGAACTGCGCCGCGAGGAAACCGGAAGCCTCTTCTGGCGCTCGCCGGCGGGGCTGGAGACGTGGACGCGGTCCGAGCTTGAGCGCTACTTCGCCCTCGACCGCGACTGGGCCTCACTCGTCGATGGATTGCCTTGGCGAAGCGATACCCACCTCGCCCGCTGTCTCGCCGCCTATCCCACGCTCCGCATTCTTCGCCAGCCGTTTGGCGAGACCCTGCTCGGGTTTCTCTGCAGTGCGACCAAGCAGATTCTGCAGATCAAGCAGATGATGGCGCTGCTCGCGGAGCGTCACGGGACCGAAATCGTTCCCGGAATCCACCGCCTGCCGACCTGGCCGGAACTGGCCAAGGTGCCCGAGGCGGAACTGCGGGCTTGCCTGCTCGGTTTTCGGGCGCGCTACATCCACGAAACCGCCCTTTTCCTCGAGGATCATCCCGATTGGCTGGAAACGACCGCCGCCACTCCCTATGCCGCCGCCAAGGAACGTCTTTGCGGACTGCCCGGCGTTGGCGAAAAGGTCGCCGATTGCGTCCTGCTCTTCGGCGGCGGCCGCCTCGATGCGTTTCCGGTCGATGTCTGGGTGCTGCGCGCCCTCGCCGACCGGTATGGACTATCCGGCTGGAAACCGACCCAGGTGGCTCACTTTGGCCGGGTTCACTTCGGCCCGCAGGCCGGCCTGGCCCAGCAATTCGTTTTCGCGTGGGAACGACGGCACGGCAAATCCGTCCCTCCGTCGATCCCCGGCTAAGCGGCCGCCGATCCGGCGTCGCAGTCAGTGGGCTCGCTGGATCAACTCGACTTCGTACCCCTCCGGCGCGTCGAGGAAGGCGATGATCGAACCGCTGCCCGTCTTCGTCGGGCCGTCACTCAACGCATAGCCCTTGGAGCGCGCGCTGGCCGCAAACGCTTCGAGGTCCTCCACCTCAAACGCCAGGTGCATCAGATCAGGCTGCACTTCCACCCGCGGAGCACCCGGCGGCATCTGGCAAATCTCGATCTCCTCCGCACTATTGGGCGTCTGCAGAAACGCCAGTTGCGCTCCCCGGGGCGAGGTGTGACGCCGGGAGACGGTCAGTCCGAGCGCCTCCACATAAAAACGAACCGTCTGCTCAAGATCATTCACCCGCATGCGAGTGTGGAGGAGTTTTTTGACAACCATGGAGTCATCAAACTCACCTTCCGGCCCACGGCAAGCCCAGGCACCCAAAGAAGGGAAGGGCGGGAGGGCTGCGCGACGCCAATCCGCGCGGGCTCGGCGAGCCCACCTACAACAAGCCTCGATGCTCAGCGACCACGGGCCGTCAGTTCCTCCAATCGCCGCGACGTCAGCAGCTCGAATTTGCCTCCGTTCCGCTTGCTCACCGCCAGCAGGTTTTCCATCGGGTCCTTCGGTTTCTCGTCGGGACCGACAAAGAGGAAGGCGTGGATCGCCGCCTTCTCCCGCAGCAAGGCATTTTGCAGCCGCGCGAGGTGTGTCAGGACTTCCGAAAATTCCACCTTCTCATTCGAGCTCACCCCGAGTTCCCAGATTGGTTTTCCCTGGGCGTCCGTCCAACCCTCAGCGTCGAGCTCAATCGAGAATCCCGCCCGCTTCAGCTCGGCCTGAAAGTCAGGCTGAAAGATCCGCTTGGTTTCCGTGACAATCAATGGGCTCTTTCCCTGCGCTTGGAGTTGCCCGTTGACCTCGTTGAGCTCTTTCCGCGCTTTGGCCAGGGCCGCGTTCCGCAGTCCGGCGATGGAGTCCGGATCGATCCCTTTCCGTCGCAGCCGGTCCTTGGTCAACTCGTTGCGTCGCTGCAGCGTTTCCATTCGCGTGTCCGATCGTTTTCGAAGCGCCGAAGACGCACTCCCGGTGACCAAAAAGACGGTGTCCGGTCGCATTTCCAGCGCCGCCTGCGTCGCCCGAGCCCACGGAGGTACCATCAGGGTCGCATCCAGCAGCGCCCCGTTCACCGGCCGTTCCTTCCACGCGGTGAATCCACCTGCGGACCGTGTTCCCAGTCGGTCGGGCAACGCATTGACCGGACGCATCCACGCGAAAAACGCCTCCTTGTTCGCCACCGTCGCCGGTGTCAGCGACGCGGCAAAGAGATTGAGGTCGCCCGATGCGCCCCCGAATAAAACTACCCCAAACTCCGCCCCGGGTGGAAGTTGGCTGACCAGCCGGATGATCTCGTCGCGGATGATGCCGAAGGCCTTGAATCCCCCTTTCCGGATGTCCATCAGGTCGCGGCTCACATCGACCACAAAAACCACCTTGCTCAAACGCGGGCTGGTCAGGCCGAGGAATGTCAGCGAAACGAAGCCGCGCCCCCCGAATCCCGCCGTCCCCAATCCTGTCGCCAGACCGCTGCCCGCACCCAAACCAAGGCCCGACCCGACGCCGCCAAATCCTCCTCCAAAGAGACTCGGGCCGGATACGGGCAGCTCCGGCATCGGCGGCAGGGCCAGCGCTTGGGCCGCTGATGACAGGATCCGCTGGGCTGAAACCGGCGAAACCGCGGCCGAGCCACCGCCTTTCCGCGCCACCTGCAAGCGATGCTCCACCTGGCGTTGTGCGGGGGACTCACCCGCTGGGGTCGCTGCCTCAAATGTCTTCTTTCGCCCCACCACCGACTCATGAACGACGTAGACGCCCGCCGCCCCAACCAGGATCGCATGCACCGCCAGGCTGACCAGGAGGGGAACACTGCCGCGCCATCCCGCACCACGCACGACTCGCCGGGCGGAGGACTGCGGTGTCAGGACGGTTTTCACAGCTCGTCCTCCGTCGTGAAGCTGACTTGCCGGATACCGGCCGCCGCCAGGGCATTGAGCACATCGACGGTGCGTCCGTAGGACGACTCGGGGTGACTCATCACCGTGACCACCACCGTGGACCTCGCCGCGTCCGCCGACACTTTCAGCCGATGAAGCGTCGCATAGAGCTGGGGTAACCGGAACGAATCCGGCGAGTCGTAGGTCTCCTCGTTGAGACTGACCTCTCCGGTGACGTCGATCCGGATCATCTGCTCGTCCACCAGATTCGCCGAGCTGGAGGCCGCTGCGACCCCGGGAAGCGTCGTCTGCAGGCTGTGTTCGATTCGGATCTGGGCCGCCAGCGCCATGAAAAATACCAGGATCACAAAAACGACATCGATCATCGGAGCGATCTGAAATCCAACGTCAGGTTGGGCCATCGGAGTGCGGAGGCGCATGGGATTTTTCCTCGTCCGCTCAGCGGACCAACGCAGCGAAGGTCACTTCAACAACGCCCGCCGCCGCTGCCGCCGAAATCACCGCCTGAACGTGACGCACCGGTGTGCCCGCATCACTGCGCACAAGAACCCGCGCCTGGGGGTTGGCCTTCACCCGGGCAGCAAGCACCGGGACCAAGGCTTCCGGCAGGATCACCCGCTCCTCGAACGTGGTCAGGGCGCGGCCGATCTCCGGCTTCCACGCAATGTTGAATACCAGTTCCCCCTGCGAGTCCTCTTTGCGCTCCGCATCCGCCGCCACCGGCAACGCAATCGACGGATCGTAGCGGGTCACCGCCGTCGAGGCGATGCTCATGAAGAAGATCAGGAGGACAAGGAGCACATCGATCATCGGGGCGATCTGGAATTCAGGATCACCGTCTCCACCGCCGGCGCTGGCTGCCATGATTGATTCAGGTCAAGGTTGGATTCACCAAGGTATCGCTGGGGTTCGTCGCGCCGTCACACCGGACTCGGTTCCGGGTCCGCCCGGGTCTCCGCGCTCCAGGTGGGCCTCGCCGCGCAGGCTTCGCCGCCCTTCAATTCCTTCCGGGCCATGTCCTCATAGGGAAAACGCCGAAAGAGCTCCACCGCCGCGGAGGAAACCCCATGGATCTCGTGAGCGACCCGGTTCCGCAGGAGGTAGTAAAAGACGAAGGCCGGAATCGCGACGATCAACCCACCCGCGGTCGCGTGGAGCACGTGTCCAATCGCACCGGAGAGTTTGGAGGGATCAGAAGCCCCAGCCTGTCCCATGACCGCAAAGGCATCGATCATCCCCAGAACCGTACCGGTCAATCCCACCATCGGCGCAATCACTCCGATGACCGAGAGGTAGGCGATCCGGGTTTGGAAATACGCATTGCCTCCCGCGAGCGCGTGCGCCGCCGCCTCCTCGCTGGCCCGCTGACCTGCCGCGGCGTGCTTCAGCGCCGCGTGGACGACGTCCCCGAAAAGGCAGGCCTGCACGCCGGCGAAATCAAATGCTCCCTGATAATCCCCTCGCTGAAAGAGCAGCCGCACCCGCTCGACCGCAACCGAAGGCAGCAGGCGTGATCGGGTGCTCTTCAGATAGAGATCGATCACGAACCAGACGATCAGCAGCGAGCAGCCAACCAGAAACCAGATCGCCGGAAGATTGAGTTCCTGCAACAGGGTCTTCTTCACGACCGCCGGCGCAGCCACCGCGGAGGCCTGGGCTGTCA